>JAABUK010001757.1_pt1 | contig 40662 bp, 42 predicted proteins | sample 5559141 | NCBI WGS metagenome assembly JAABUK01 (sample SAMN10711869, study PRJNA513367) | rock metagenome | isolation source: Antarctica rocks | place: Antarctica: Victoria Land, Pudding Butte nord | collected 2016-01-03 | reverse complement strand
GACATGGCTTGCTGTATCACCTTCCACCCACGTTTCAGGCCAAAATTCTCAGGCCGTTCTAGTTCGTGCTGTATGGATGCGTTGGCGCCGCCATTGCCGGCTGCTATGTTGTAGGTTCCAGAATCGTGGAAGACCAGCCGCAAGACTACAGGACACTGTACCAGCACATAAGATCTGTCAGCACATGCTTTTGCCGACTCCTTCTGGTCGACGTCAGCACGTGGGTTGCTATTGCTCAGGCTGCTCCGTTGCTGCAAATGTGCATCATCTTGTCTCTACAAGTTTGTGCCTGAGATGCCACAAATGTGAGCATGCAGCACCTTACAATCAACTCCCACTGTTTTGAGACTGTAAAGCATCACAAACATGCCAAGCATGAGGGCAGAAAGGAATATCACAGCATCAGCAGACAGATAGGTCCAAGATGGTGCACAAGAGCACCACCTTGGTCTTATCTACTGCCTTTCTGAGTGCTTGTTCCACGGCTAGCTTTGCCTTGCCCTCCAGCGCAGCTGGCACACCCTGTTGCAATGCTGATACAGCCTCTGATGTACTTGCGGTCTGCAGTAGCTCTGCCTCAGGTGCCGCCTGGGCTGAAAGACTGGTCACTGGCATTGCCACGAGCAGCAGAGACTGAATGAGGTCCCGTCTAGACAGCCCTGTGGGGTGATGTCATACATGTGTCAGAGGACTGCCTGAGCAGCAACAAGGTGCAAGTTATGACGCATAAAGGCACTCTATCACCTGTGTGATGACTGCCACCGTGACAGCAGTTAGTTGCAAGCTGTTGGCGCTGATGTTGCCTGATAGGCTTTGCAGTCAGGTTGGTGGAGCAAAACACGTTATGATGACGCACTGGCAGAGCAGATTGAGAAAACGCCATCCCGATCACCGTGTGTGGATCGCCACTATTGCTGTGCGGCAAACACCAAAGGAAGCCGGCAGATCACTCCAAAAACACCAACGGCGACTCAGATCAGGCACGCAGTCTAAGGGAAACTGATTTGCAAGGGCGAGACTGTGAATAATGTGAACATGCACACTTTGTATGTCTTTCGGATGCAACGATGCGCTGTTCAATCGGGCAATGATCGATGCCTTGTAATACGATAGGTCAGACGCTTGTCCGTTCCTCTTCTTCTTCCTGAAGCTGCCACGTACACCAAAGCTTGGGCGGGGATAGCGCGCAACTTGCTGCAACGCATCTGAAAGGAGATGCTGAAGCTACTCTGCTGGATGTATCGGAATCATGAGTCAAGTGCGTCATGCCGCATGTTGGCTGCTGCTGTACGCCTTTCCGAGCCTAGTGATCTCTCTTGGCTCGCCTGAGATCGCCCCCGCGATCAGCCTGCAAAGCGTGTTCGAGGCTCCAGAAGTGGTTGAGCGAGTATCAGATAGTTACACGTTGGACGCGTTCGTATGGAGAGACGCGCAGCCGCTTGTTGTCACCGGTACAACGCAGGCGTTACTGCCTTGACAGGTGCATAACTGCCTTGACAGGTGCATAACTGGTGCGCAGGCAGTGAGCCTGTAAGCTCGTCCCAGACAAGATTGTCTGATAATGCGTCTCCAATGATGGCAACCCTTTACCTCAACGATGAGGCTTGCAATAGACAGACAGCACCAGTGATAACTTGTGACACAGCATGGGTGGTGCAGACGCAGGGAAGCCAGCCTGAGGTACGGTTGTCTTGCTGACTCTGCATGATTGACTCAAACATCTACAAACCCTGGCAAGCTGCTGCACAAGCTCTGTGCTGCCCAGAATTTGCAGGAAGCACACAGATCCCTGCACCAAAAGTGCTTTCACAGTTGCTTTAGAACTCTGCTAGCGCCTTTGCTATTTTGCTTGCAGCAGCTGACGCACTTCTGTTGGTATCAGCTCATTGACTTGCAACAATGGAGGTTCACACTGCCATGCTGGTGCAGCACAACATGCAGGCCTTGCATCTCAAAGGTTGTGTGTGCCTTTGCACAGCACCCCATCGCCAGATATGTATGCTTGATGCATGCTTACATTGTTTTTGGATTGCACATTTCACAATACCTTGCTGTTGGCATGCTGCAGCATTGGCATGCTCGTTGGCTAAATGGCAAGGGTATGTAAATCTGCATCTTACATGTTGAGCAGCGTGTAGACTTGAGGATGTATATGTGGGATGCTGTAGGTATGGATGTCTGCCTTCACAGCAGGACAAGCCACTGTCAGAGGTGGCCCAGGCTGGCAGCTGGGATCCAATGTGGAAGTTGTCCTTGAAGCAACGGATGCTGAAGGCACTTTCTTCATTTCGACGAACACCACTATACAGTCTACAGAGTAACACTGGGGAGCAAGGGAGCTCATGCTAAGCAATCCTATCACAGTTTGCAAATATTCAGTCCATGTGTTGCTGCATCCCCTCAGCAAACTACAGCTGGCAAACTGGCCACTCCTATAGACTCTGAGTGTGATGCCATCTGAGTCATTAACGTGCTGTCTAAGCAATGATTGTTGTTTAGATGTGTGCAAGTTCAGCCGCAATCTTGCAAGCAGAGAGGTGGTTTTGTTACAACTGGACTTGTACGCTATGCTGTATGCAGCTTTGTGGATCTCTCCTCATATGCATGTTGTTTGAAGTTGCAGACACAAGCTGCATGTCAGTCAATGGGGGCTTCAAATGTGTTTACAGAGGATACCATGCTATGCAGATTACTGAGTGCATATACACTGCGTGTAAGCACATGTACTACAAGCCCGCAGCAGCATGCTCTTGAAGCCTTGACATAGAAACTTGCAAGCGGATATATTGCCTTTGCCTCTAAAGCTGTATTGGCTTTGGCAATTGCAAGTAGAGCTGTTCGTGTCCAGCTCGGACACAATTGAGTTGGACAGCCTTTGCTGACGATCACAAGTATGTACATAACGTCACCATCAACAACAGTTCGAAGTGACAGCCTTTGCAACCTCAACAAGGAGCAAGCTGCAAAGAGCCTGCTCATTGGTACTTGACTCAGGAGGTCTTTGGACATGACAGCATTCACAGAATGCTGCACAAAATGGTAATGTTATGGCATGCACAAGAGCGTCTGTTGTGTAGCATGTAATGATGATCCATGCATCCCACGACACTGCCACTGTGAGCTTTGACTCAAGTTGCCGCCTGAACCTCAGGCTCAGCTGGGCTTAAGCTTTGCACCGCCTTTCTTTGTGACCACCAACTCCTCCTTCCCTAGGTCTCCAAACTTGCTGCAGATAAACAGCATCAAGCCAGCAAGCGTGACTGCCACCATGCCCCCATAGAAACAGCCGATGTTGCCCATTCCCCTTTGTTGAGTGTAGTCTGCCAGCTTGCCAGCAACTGAATTGCTGTACGCGAGGACAACACCTATGAAGACACAGGGAGCTGCTCAGGACTGTCCATACATATAGATATACAGATTTATATAGACATATTTATATAGACCCAAGGGAAGACACGCTTTTTACAAATGAAAGAACGGATGCAGAAATGGACATGCGTAAACATTGCCAGAGCTGACTGAAACACATGGGATTTTGCATTACCTGCATTGACTGAAAATGGCCAAAATTGAGGACAGCAAAGATTTTGCAAGTATGGAGAAGAGCACCAGAGCAGATTTTACATTCAGTCAGACTGCATCATATGTAGCATCGATGCACAGATTACACCTTGATGCTCAGAGCCTCCTTGGAGTCAATGCCTGTCATGATTCAGTACACAGCTCTGCAGGTGATTGGGCATGAGCATGCTGCAGCTCTTCTGTCATCCATATGGCTCATTTCCCATGCCATACCGTGCATGCATTTGGTGCATTTGATATGGTGAGTGAAACCAGGTGCTGTTGTACACATGACTCAGATTCACTATCATGTCATCAAAGCTGCTTTTGACCACAGTTGCACATCAAACATGGCCCTGAGGTAGACAGAACGCCTGCCCTGAAGTAGACAGGAGGTCTGCCTTTGAGTAGACAGAAGGTTATGCCCTTGACTAGGCAGGAGTTCTGCCTTTAGGCAGACAGAAGAGCTGCCTTTAAGTAGATAGGAGGTCTCCCTTTTGGCAGACAGAAGTTCTGCCCTTAGATGGACAGGAGGTCTGCCTTTCGGTAGACAGGAGGTTTGCCTTCAGGTAGACAGGATGCCTGCTTTGAGGTAAACCGGACCCCTTGGTATGCTATGGAGTTTACACTGTATATACGCTATAAAGAGAGTGTGTTACCTAGTACAAAGTCAGTGAAGGACCCCTTGGTATGCTGTGGCCTTTACACGGTATTTACGCCAGCGCAAGGAGTGTGTTACCTAGTACAAAATCAGTGAAGGACCAGACAGTGCCGCTGACTCTGCCCAGACCAGGCACCTCTGTGGCGGGAATGTAGGCAGACAGCATGGACAGACAGATGGCATGAGTCATTGCCATGTGGACACCCACGGCACAAGCTCCCAGCATCATTCCTGCATCAACCAATCAATCAGACAATGATTCTTGCTTATCCCACACCGTGGTGTCAGATCTGGTGTTCATCAGGGCAGTCGACACATATCTACTCTATCTATCTATCTATCTATCTACACACACCATACATGCAATTAGTCATCTGGTGATCATGACCATGTATTATGGTAACAGAGTGAGCCCCTACCAGCATGGACAGACACATGCATGAGTCATGGCCATGTGTACAGGCAAAGCAGCAGCAACTCATGTTGATGCCAGTCTCAGCTCTGTCATTGTTGTCTGAATAATGACAAATCCTATAGTTGAAAGGCTTTCCAGCTCACAATGAGCTAGATGCGTGCAGAAATCCCGCATGCTGTATGAATCCCTGACTTGAAAATGAATGGGTTTTCAGAACAGTGATTGGGGCAATGTTGCAGCTAGCCTACAAGCTCCTGAGGTGTACACATTCGGCATTGACCACCAGCAGTTTGAGATCCCCTGCAGTCCTCATGTTGGCTCACAGGACTAGGTTTCAGTCACACCTGGTAGGTACCTGGCAACAAGGATTAGCTGGAACGCCTGTAAATTATTATTACCAAGTCCTGCAGCACACTGCAAGGCCGCAACATCCCATGAAGAAGATCACCTTGTGGTGTGCCAAGCTTTGCAAACAGCAGGTCTGCCACCATCATGGCTCCGAAACCAGCTAGCAGCAAATGGTTGCGCTCCTTTAGACTCCGCTTGGCTCTGAGACCACAAGGGGTGGACAGCACTGCTTGGGTGATCATCATGATAGACATCAACACCGGCAGCTGAGCTTTGTCCATGACCTGGATTGATGAGCAAGAGCACATACTTACTGTGGGGCTGGAATGCAGGTTGGTGGTTTGTGTTTCCAGTCACACAAGGGGTGGATAGCACTGCTTGTGGGATCATCATGATGGACATCAATACCGGCAGCTGTGCTTTGTTCATGACCTGTGTTGATGAGCAAGAAGAGCACATAATTAGAAAAGAAAAGCAAAGACCACACCTTTCGGCGTCAAGTTCATGAGAAGTCAAGCATTACACAGGGCTGCCCAGGGAGAGCATATGGGTACTGTGGGGCTGAAATGCAGGTGTGGGGTTTGTGTTTCCAGTCACACAACTTTGTACCTTGCATCTACATGTTTGTAAAGAATCCATCTCTAATCCAATGCAACTCTGTGCCATGTCTGTCTGTCTCCTATATTTTCCTAAACCCATAAACCCTAAACCCTATGGCATGATTGATGAGCGTGCAGGCATGTAGGCCAGTCTGTGAAGTCAATGACAATCCCAAGCCTTTGGTTGCAAGATATCAATAGCCAGCAAGAATAGCACGGCTGTTTCAATGTCATAAGTTTTGTACGGTTGGTGGGCAAACAAGACAACTACTTCGATGTACAAATGGGAGCAATGCAAAGAAACAAAGATGGAATCCAAACAGCAGGCCAGCAATGTGAGACAGTGAGGTCACAACTGGGACAGAAAGATAGACTTCCTTACTCCACTTCTCAAGGGAGCAAAGCAACATGAGAGAGCATGCTGGGGAGGCCAAAGCTCATGTCTGTCAAACTTAGGTATAGCAGCAACACAAAATCTCCCCGAGAGCAAACTCAGAAACAAACTTCTCTGCTTCTGATGGCAAAGTGGCATCAGAGCATGCAAGGTGTCAGGCTGCTTTCTGTGCATGACCAGATCTGCTTTTTCAAATAGGGTGATGGGGCTCCAGCTGGGGATGTCAAAGCATGCACAGTGATGAGCCCTATGGGTTGCATGTCAAGATCAAGCATGACATAAGGGACACAGCTGATAAGCAATGTCAATTCTTTGTTGGCATCAACTACAGCAAGACGGCATAGCTGATGAGCCCTGTTGATTGCGTGTCAAGTTCAAGTATGACAAGAGTGGTGTGCAATGCAAGCTGCAAGTCTCACCGTTCTGGCTCTCAAAGTGATGAAGCTGGCATCAAAGCGTGCGAAGTACAGCAGGCACACCACTGACAGCGCTTGCCAGTATGCCGGTTGCAGGGCACCCATGAACGCCCTGATCTTCTGCCCTAGGTTGAGCGAGGCCAAGCCCTCTGCCTTGGCCTTGTCAGCAGCATCTGCACATGCACAATGACTCACCACTATGTAATTCCCACAACAACTGCACATATGGAGGTTTTCCACGCTCCATTTGAACACGATTGCCATGATTGGCACAAGTGATCGGCTGTGTTGACTGGCAGAATCTAAGAAACCCTTCTTCTTCTTCAGCGGCTGATTCTCTGGGCTAGATTATCTTCTGGGCTAGATCATGTAAAGAAGCCAGCCTCAGCCTTGTAAGCTGCATCTGATGTACGATTTGAACCCTAAAGCTATATATAAACCCTAAAGACATTGGCAAGGTCATGACCCGGGTAAGAGAAGATTGTCCAGTGTGTGACAAGGGCAAGAATAAGTTGACAAGTTGCCTGCCTCATGCTGCATACAAAACCCCTCAGCAATTCCTGGTCTTGATCTTAGAGCAATGAATTGTTTCTTTGGGAAAGTGGACTCAGAGGCACTGACGAAGCAGAAGTAGGGGTTTCGTCAGTGCCTCTGAGTCCACTTTCCCAAAGAAACAATTCGTTGCTCTAAGATCAAGACCAGGAATTGTTGAGGAGTCATGATGAGACAATCACAATGCAATGACAAATCCCAAATAAACCCTTAACCCTACACTCCAGACCCTACTCAGCTGTCAGCAAATTGGCTTGGTAGTCCACCAGAGTATACTAGCAGGTGATCAAGCTGGTGTGCAGCACGCTTGCATACTGCTGTGAGCCAAGCATTCATAAAACAAGGCCCATAACAATGCAGGAACAATGATGCATGTTGTCAGCATGGTAGGCAAGTCACCTTTCCTCTTGATCTTGTTGGCAGCATCCTGATCTTTTGCCCTCTGCCCAAACGCCTGCAGTGACAGAACTGTCTCACGCACACAGCATCTATGTGTTTGTGCCTTTCATGCTATGCTGTGCTTTGCCGTGCTGTGCCATGCTGTGCCCTGCTGAGCAACAAAGTTTGATGTCTGCTCCGTTCCGCTGTGCTGTGCTGTGCTGTGCTGTGCTGTGCTGTGCTGTGCTGTGCTGTGCTGTGCTGTGCTGTGCTGTGCTGTGCTGTGCTGTGCCGTGCTGTGCTGTGCTGCGCTCAGAATGAAAGTCTTGCACAGAGTGTGACGTGGCGAAGAAGAGTGTTTAAAACAGGCAACACCAACAGGGCAAGGCTATGTGCAGTATTTGATCAACTACCATTTTGGTTGTGGCACACACCAGAAGTTCGACAAGAAAGCTTAAGATGCAGTTGAGCATACAAACTACTGCATTTGACTTGACTGCGGCAATTAAGCATATCACCTGGTGCAATTGAGCATGCAGCCTAGTGCAGTTGAGCATTATGACTTCAGTGTCAACACCCTGAGTATATAAGCTACTGCAACTGAGCGTATGACCTATTGTAGGTAACTAGATAACATACTGCAACTGGACATCTAATCTGAAGCAATCAGCATACAGTCTGTTGCAGTTGGTAAGCATACAATTTGTTGCAGTTCAGCATACAATTGAGTGCAATTGGGCATATGACCTACTGCAGTTCAGCAGACAATCTGGTGCAGTTGAGCATACAATTGGTTGCGATTGAGCATGCAACACATGTTTGACGCAATTGGGCAAATGACTACACAACCTGTTGCCCGAGCATACAATTCAGTGCAATTGGGCAAATGACCTACTGTGGTGACCAGCAGGAGAGCTCCCAGAGCAGGCAAGGCTGACAGGGAGAAGGTGACAGCGTAATTCCTGCCAGAGAGGGTGTAGGCCAGGCCCGCAATGAGGGACCCCACCAAGGCCCCAAAGGTTCCCATTGCTTGCCTTAGACCTGCAGACAGTAGGCAGAGAGTGCGTGAGCTGAAAGGCAGGAAGGCCAGGCCGGCAATGAGGGACCTCATCAAGGCACCAAAGGTTCCCATTGCTTGCCTTAGACCTGCAGACAGAAGGCAGAGAGTGCGTGAGCTGAAAGGCAGGAAGGCCAGGCCGGCAATGAGGGACCTCATCAAGGCACCAAAGGTTCCCATTGCTTGCCTTAGACCTGCAGACAGAAGGCAGACAGTAAGTGAGCTGAGAGGCAGAAAGGCTAGGCCTAATGGGAGGGACCCCATCAAGGCACCAAAGTTTCCCATGGCTTGCCTTAGACCTGCAGACAGAAAGCAGAGAGTGGGTGGGCTGAGAGGCAGGAAGGCCAGGCCTAGTAGGAGGGACCCCATCAAGGCCCCAGAGGTTCCCATTGCTTGCCTTAGACCTGCAGACAGAAGGCAGAGAGTGGGTGAGGGTGAGCTGAAAGGCAGAAAGGCCAGGCCTAGTGGGAGGGACCCCATCAAGGCACCAAAGGTTCCCATTGCTTGCCTTAGACCTGCAGACAAGACAGACTGCTTTGGAGAGGCAAGCCTCGTCCTGCACTTACCTAGCTCATCATGAGCTGGGAAGCGAATTTATCATTAAGCCTGCAGACAGAAGGCAGAGAGTGGGTGAGTTGAGAGGCAGAATGGCCAGGCATGCAATGACGCACCCACTCAAGGCACAACAAGACTCCTATTGATCCTGTTAGTCCTGCCAGCTGAAGGCAGAAGCTAGATGAGCTAAAAAAGAAACAGAATGGAGTTTGAATGGAGAACAGCAGAAAAAAGAAGGCTGAAAGGTAAAGAGCTTGCAAGCTGTGCTCTCAAAAGTTGAGGCTGGTCCGATTTTGCTCCCTACAACTTTTACGCTTTTTCCAGACCTTCCTTGAGAGATTTCATTGTGAAACAGCCAGCTATCACAATGATTTCCTGGCTGCCAGGATGGAAGCGTTCTGTACCAAAAGCCTGTGAAGAACATACCAAAAGCACCTTCGGTCTTGTCACCAGACTCAGCAGCAAGCTCTCCAATCAGGGCCTTTCCAGGCGCCTCTCGAACTCCCTTACTCATCCTGTCAAATACCTTGGCAAAGGTGACCCAGTAGAGGCAGACAACAGTGCCAAAGCTGGCAAAGACGTAGCCCGACAGCGCAAACATGGGTTTGTTGATTGTTGTCAGGAGCGTCCCAAATATTATCATGCGTGCTGGGGACAGAATGTCTGCCAAGGTGCCACTGAGAGACTTGGAGGCGTTTGAAAGAAACTGCGCCATGGCTTGCAGGTTACCAATCTGCAGACCCGTCAGCATTTTGTCAAATTATATTGTATAACGGGAACTGTGAACATAGTGCTCATCTGATGTGCATGAAAGAGCAGCACTGGTAAGTGTGTCCAGGTGTCAGCTGTTTGCTGGAAGGAGCTGTGCCTTGACAGAGAGTGAGGCAGCTTACCTTTGTGTTGCTGAGCTTCAGCTCCTCAGACAGATACAGCGGGAGGTATGTGTCATGAATCAAGGTGGCCACAGAACTCAGAGCTTGTGCCCCACACAGCGCCAGCAATTTCTTGTTGGTGGACGGCTCACTAAACGGACTCAGCAAGGCTTTGAACTTGGCGACAGGACCAGACTCTGCTTTTGGTGTCTCGTCGGGTAGAGATGGCTGTGCAGCTCCTGCTGTAGTGGCATGGATCTTGATGCTAGCCCTGCCTCTCGGGGCGAGCGGTGTGCATGGACATGTAGACGCGGGGGGCTTGTGGGAGCCAAATGAGGAAATCGCAGGACAGCTCCTCCGATGCCGCAGCTGACGCGATTGTGTGTCAACCCGCTCAATGTGACAATGATTGCGAAGCACGATTGGTGTTCGCGTTGGCAGGTTGATCACTGCGGCCATGGCGACTCACTCGCGGTGGAATCGATGCTCACGTCTGACGTCGATGAAGATGGACACAAGCTGTGGTGCCCTGTGAGCTTGCGCACAAGGCCTCAGTGCCTCAGCGCAATGCCCAGCCTGACCATGTAATGCGCTGCTTCAACTTCGATTTAAGCCAGGTCACCGAGCAATGACTGATCGTTGCCAAGACAGCATTCTGCGTTGCACTTCTTCAGCATTACTTGGTCGTCCAGGATGGAAGCAAGCTTGCTTTTAAGAGCTGATGTTAGCCCAGGCCGTTCTTTGTTACAGGAAAGTTGCACGCAGGCACAGAATGTCCCAAAGACACAGGATGTCCCAAAATTTCAGGAAACTGACATGACGGGTCAATTGTTCAAAGTTATAACCCCTTGGACTAATTAGTTGCGCATGCTCTGTCTCTGCAGGAGCAGCTTCGATCAACACTGTACTTGACAGAGGCTCTGAGGCTTGATCCTGCGCCATGATGCACTTACATGCAAGACCAGGCGTCATGATGGGCAACTGCATACTCTCAATGACTTGGCAGAGGGCTGGTGCACAGCTGCACAAACCTCGTGGCAATCGAGCTGCGGGTGCACTCACAGGTGATGGTGTAGACAGCATGACTTCAACTGACCAGCAGCACTTCATACTGGCATGTGCTGTCAAGCACATTGCCAGAACTCAAACAACTGTTAGCAAGTCAGATAGCTATCACTACAGTGATGAAGATGACGCAGACATGATGAGCAGCAGGTGCATTGATGGAGATGATGATGGTGTGCTGGATAGTTTTGACAGTGTGTATATCATCACAGACTTAAAGCTGGACAATGTGTTGTAGCTGGTGATAGGATGGTAGCCGCAGCTGATTTCTGGCAGTGGAGATTCTTTGTCTCGCAGTCTTGACAAGGAGGATATCAGTGAGAAGTTTTGGACAGCTGGGCATTGTCGTCCATATGAGTGCATGTGTGCTTGTATGCTCTGTTGGCTTACTTTTGGATATGCTTGACGAGTGATTATACTGGAAGCTACTACCGGTACACTGTGCCTCTGTACTGATTACTCCACTACATATGCCAAACAGGCTTGTGACCGGTGCGCTGAAGCTGCTCTTGAGGCTGTCTGAATGTGCTGAAGTCCTCAGTCAGTATGGAAATTGAAGAAGCCGCCTGTAACTTGACTAGCACAGAAAGGCTGCATTTTTTTGGGCGATCCCGTAATGCCTAGGGCAATAGTGGCAAGTCCCAAATGCATGCAGTGACTTGTGTAGATGCAGTTCAGCATACAACCTGGTTCAACACACGTGTGACCAAAACCTGGCTCGACTCACAAACAGGAACAAGGTAGCATGACTGACGTCGCATATGACATAATGTGAAAGGCATAGGCTAAGTATGCAGCGCAAACTATGCATATCAGCACACAACATACAGAAACACGCAAACTGAACAACTGGAACAAAGCAAGCAGAGATGTGAGCAGGCATAGCTTGCATCCTGACAAAGCTTGCGGACTTTCTGACAGCCCACCGACGCTGGGTAGTCGACGTTAAATAAAAGAGTCGATGTTGAACACAGTGCAGGCCGCTATGCATGCTGCCTGAGGAGTCCGCTGATATGACGTCCGCCCCCGTCAGTCGACCATATTTCATATTTCATCGACTTCCCTGCTGACATCCCTAGGGTTGTGACCCATACCTCTGTGGGACGAGGAGACAACCCTTCATATTAAATGACCAAGCAGGCCATGTGCCTTGCCCACTAGTTCCTTGCCCCTCAGTCTGTCTTGTTGCACACAGCAAGCAGGAAGACAGACTGCGGGGCAAGGAACTAGAAATGCAGGTGGAAAGGAGTTACCTCCCAAAAAGGGGTGGCCTTCACCTAGGACCCCTTTTTGTTGAGAAGGCCATTGGGCAAACCACCCAATGGCAGGAGCTCAGTGGAACTCAAAGACACCCCCTGTGGGCCAGCCTCGTGGAACCGCGGGGGGTGCCATCAGACACCCCAAGGGTCGTGTCATTTCGACACGACCAATGCGGAAAACAACTCTAAACAACACCACTAAATTTGTTGCCCCCTTTTTGCGCAGCAGGTGTCCTTTTCTGGACTTCAGCCTGCCTGTTGCTCGGTTTTGAAAGCTCGAGCTTGTATAACGATGGCGCTTGGCCTCTGCACATCTTGGGTTAATGAACGGCCACACCACATACTACATATGCATATAGAAAATACTCATTTCTAAGTATAGGTGTATGCTTGCCCAGCATCGGACGAGTGAGCTTCGGACAAGCATATCATGGGCACTGACAATACTGCCATAACACCAACTTGTGTCATGTGATAGACATGAACCATTTCGATGCTTAAAATTTTATGCCATCTGCATGTGTGATACATGTCAATCTGGTCAACGAACCTCGGTCGTATGCGCAAGCAACCCTCGACTGCCGAGCTTCGGTTGAGTCGCGGGAGCTTTTCACCATGTCTGCCGCTAATGTCGTATGTCAGTCGCTTGTGTCGAAGCTGACGTGCAAAACAAATCATGCGATTCAACGTCCTCGACATGTGTCAACGGTTCTGGGAATTGACTGTGCCGTTCAAGCGTGCGCGTTTGCACCATCTGCAACATTCAGAAACGGTGCGAGAACAATGTGTCTCCCATTCCCAAACACTTGATTTAGCTATTTCGTCAAAGGTTTCGATCAGCCACTGCAACACCTTCAGGATGTAGAACACAAGGTTCGCCCTGCCGAGCTAGTGTGAATGCCGCAAGCGCTGTTCTTGAGTTGCCGAAAGATGTAGAAGTGCCAAAGGAAGTCGCTACGATCTTCCAAAAACTACAGAATGGCAGTGACATCAGAGGCATTGCAATAGCAGGTAAGTCCATCTTAGAGTCCAGCTCTTCAATTCATCTGCTGCTGGCCACACGGCAGTCAGTTTCTTGCATGATTACGCAGGTGTTGAGGGGGAGGAGCAGAATATCACACCTACTGTAGCCTTCTTCATCGGCGTGGGCTTTGCAAGCTGGCTTTCAGAAACACTCAAGATGCCTGCCAACTCTTTGCACATTTCGGTAAATCGTCTCAAACAAAGATGTGTTGCACCGCTGCCAGAAACTTGCTGTCAACAAAGCATGGCTTTTCTGTCTTTGCAAGGTTATATCAGCGCATGCAAAGGCATGCCATCTGCATTCCAGCGCAATCTTGCCTGCTGTATGTTTCCATACATGCTTCAAAGGCTGAAGCTGACCATCAGTCTTAAAAACTGACTCCAAGTCAATGCTGTGCTGTCAGCATGCAGTGCTGCAATGCAGATTGGCAGGGACTCAAGGTTGTCAGGGCCGCTGCTACTTGCCTCTATGGTGGCAGGTCTAGCCAGCCAAGGCGTCAGTGTTGCGCAGTTTGGGCTTGCAACTACACCTGCAATGTTCATGAGCTGCATCATACCGGGTATGCAACCTGCAGCCTACGTGGGACAGAAATGCACAGCCTCATGTAACATTTGAGGATTGGTCTCTTCAAGGCTGTGTGTGAAGCACGATGCAAACAACCTCAGTGTTTTGCCCTTTGGTTGTCCATCCTCAAAATCATTTTCAGACCGTGTTTCAAAGCCGATCTGGGGTGCTCAGACCAGAAACAAGAGTGCTGAATTGCTTCTGGATGGCTTCTCCTCGCCTGAATGCTGCCGCAGCATGGCAAACACATCTTCAGAGTTCTTTTGGTGGCAACAGAAGAAGCCTTGCTGCAAATCAGCCCTACATGCTGCGCTGCAGACTCACAGACACTGCATTGAATGACCAGCAGCCATCGCCTCTCACATGTCATTATTATTATTATTACTATTATTATTATCGTTATTACTATTATCATTATTATCATCATCATCATTGATATTGATATCATTATTGTTATTATTGCAGGGTATGAGTATGATGGCGGCATCATTATCACAGCGTCCCACCTGCCCTTCAACAGGAACGGCTTCAAGTTCTTCACAAAAGAGGGCGGTCTCGAAAAGGGCGACATCAAAGTCATTCTGCAAAGAGCAGCTACAGCAGCACACGTAGCAGGGATGACCCCACATGCGCGACATTCAGATGATGCCTTGGTCCTAGATGCTGCACTCAACACTGATCCAAGCTCAGCTCAACATGTGAGTTCTGTTCTGGGTTGAGTCATAGAGGCGTGCTCCCTGCTTTTGGAGGTGTTGCCTTGTCCTGAGTTGAGCAATTGCATATGCTGTGGCAGTCATGCAGATACTTTGAGTGCATGTCAAGAGCAGCACATGTTGACATACATATGCTGGCACCTGGCTTCAAACATGGGCTGCCATTTCCTGCTGACAGTACTGACAGTTCTGCTGTTTTGCAAGTACAGTCTAGATCTTTTGTTGCTCTGTTGCCTGGTCATGCTGACTGACTGACTGTCAGCACAAAGCTCTAATTGCCCGCTCAAACACTCCTGCACTTGCCTGCTTGCGTACTTGCTCATGCATGAACAATGACTATGCTTTGCAACTGATGATGAGCTAGGTGCATGAAGGAGAAGTCTTGTCTCTTCAGAACAGCCTGTCTTGTGCATCTCTGTACCAGCACGACATATTTGACGGTCACGTGATGCATGCATGCATTTGTTCATCCATTCATTGGTTCACTTGTTGATTCACTCACCCACTCATTCATTCATCCATTCATCCATCTGTCCATTCATCTGTTTATCCATCCATCCATCCATCCACTGACAAGCATGCAGCTGTTGCTATTCAGGTAGACTTCATGCCAGTCTATGCAGAACACCTGCGAAACATCATCAAGCAGGGCGTGGACAGAAAGGACAATTTTGAGAAGCCCCTGGAGGGGTTTAAGGTTGCTGTGGACCCTGGCAATGGTGCGGGAGGCTACTTTGCAACAGATGTGCTGGAACCCTTAGGGTGTGATGTTTCTGGTAAGAATAACATCAGTATCAATATTAATAATATCAATAGTGATTATATAATGATAATGATCACAATCATAATCATTATCATTATCATATTCATTACAGTAATCATAATCATGATAACAATACTGATAGTAATAATGATAATAATAATGGTAGTAACAATATTAGTAATAATAACAATAGCGATAAGAATTCTAACACCTTCCAGCTCATGATGAGCTAGGTACGTGCAGGACAATTCTTGTCTAGAGTTGTCCAGAGCAGCATGTCTTGCGCATCCCTATAAGCCCTACTAAGATGTAAGACTGTCAACTATTTGAATACAACTTCACCAAGCTGCAAAACTTTATAGCCCACTCAATATTTGTGTTTGTGTGATAGAGCAGTTCACAGCAGGCATGCTCTAATATTTAAGAACTAAATTCTCTTCTGCAGCAGCTGCGGCCATCAGGGATTGCAACACACAGCCATAACGCTTTTAAGCTGTTTGACTGTTGTACTCCCACCAAAGCGCCAACATTGTGTGTCCTGGAAGGCCTGTAGCGAAATGGAAGTGTGAAACCCAATATGAATTTCAGATTGACACAGCTTTGCAGTGCACCTCACACCCCTGGTGCTCCCTGGTGCTAACATCAACCAACCCCTGGGGTTTTGGCCAAACCCCAGGAGTACCAGGGGTATGAGGTACCCCAGATTCCTGGGGAAACCTGGGTTCCCCCAGGAGGCACCCCATGTTTTTGCTTGGGGTTCAACAGGAAACCCTAGCTGCAAACCCTGGGGTGTATTGGTGCTTACATCAAACAACCCCCACTGCTGGAATGGGAGCGTCCCTGGATTTTACATCAAACAAACAACATTTGTAGACAGGGGTGTGGTAGGCTGGCTGACGTACCCACCCATCAGGCATGCAAGCCTTTACCAGAGCCCATGGCATGCTGTAAATGCAACAGAGAGAACCTTGATGTGCCAGGATTTATCAGTCATGGACTCCATTCTAAAGCTGACTTTCCCACAGATTTGGTAAGTGCTGTTTCAGGCGAGGGGTTCGAAAACATTATTTTGCAGCTAACTTCACATAATACATCTGACCCATGTTGTCCTGACAGAGCTCATTGCACATGTGTGTCTGTGCAGGCGCTCAATCCTTGCAGCCAGGTGATCAGTTTCCAAACTGTGTTCCAACCTCTGGATGTACAAACAGTCATGGCACAAGCCATGCCCACTTACACTGTAATGTCCATCGTGGACATTGTAATGTCCACTGCAATGTCCACTATGTTGTCCACTATAATGTGCATTGCCTTTGAACTGATCTACCTGCTTTCAGGCAGCCAATTCTTGGAGCCAGATGGCTGGTTCCCAAACCACGTGCCCAACCCAGAGGACAAGACTGCCATGGCAGCAGGCGTGCAGGCAGTCCAACAGTCCAACTCAGATCTGGGGGTCGTGCTTGACACAGATGTGGACCGAAGCGCTGTGGTTGCAAGAGACGGCCAACCTATCAACAGCAACAGATACATTGCGCTCATGTCTTTGATCACGCTCAGGTAGCTACACTGGGCAGAATGTATCACAGTCGCTGTATAAACAGTCACAGGGCAGATTGTGTCACTGTGTATAAAGGCACAGGGCAGACTGCACAACAGTCACTGTATATACAGTCACAGGGCAGACTGAACTACAGTCACTGTATATACAGTCGCAGGGCAGACTGTACAACAGTCATTGTGTATTGGGCCACAGGGTTGGATTGGGAAAATGGGCATAACACATTGCGTGACAACAAGACATAAGATGCTGTGTTGTGTCTTGGATTGCCCTCAGGCAAAGGCACCAGCCAGATGATCAGTGACATATTTTTTATGATACCTGCCAGAGTTTCTCAGGTGGGTGTGTCTGAAGGTGTCCGCTCAATACCTCAGGATGAGCACAAACCCAATTCAGGGCAGCAGCATAGTAATGACAAAAACAAACATAAGAATGAAAATAAATACATGGTTTCAGCAGGGGAAGGCGAAGAACGCAGCATCTCACAACGCAACAGTACAGACAGACACATGTGAACGACCTGCTTGTCAAAAACGAAATTGTGTTTGACGAGTCTTCATCCTCTGCAGAGAAGTGAGGTGCAAGACAGAGAAGGACTGGATGGGGTTTGTAGGTCTCAGATTTGAGGGTTTGCTGCTGCGGGAAGGCTTCTGGCACCACCATTGTGACAGACTCAAGTTTTAGAGCTTGCTGCTGCAGGAAGTATCCTGGCACAACCATTGTGCCAGACTCAAATTTTTGGGTTTGCTGCTGCAGGAAGTCCCCTGGCACAACCATTCTGACAGACTCAGGTTTAGGGTTTGCTGCTGCAGGAAGTATCCTGGCACAACCATTGTGACAGACTCAGTCACTAGCAATGGCCTATCAGACTTTATCAAGGCTCAAGGCGGCCACCATTACAGGTGTGTCATTTACCTATATAACCATTTAGAGTTGCCATCCAAGGGTTGCCATCAAGGGGTAATCTGGTGTAACCTTTCTGTACATCATTGCCATCAAGAGTTACCCTGTTGTAACTTTTCTGTATACCATGCATGATTTCACATGCAACGTATGTGCTTTTGCATGCTCAATGCCAATCCTCACAGCTTGATGCAACCTGCGCAATTGAAGTTTCATGACTGCGCCTAGCTGTGTGATGCTGCAGATGGAAACGGGGCTACAAGAATGTGATAGGCAAGGGCATTGAGCTGAACAAGGCTGGCACTGACACCCCCCTCATGATGGAAACCAGGTCAGCCTGCTGTGCTGTGCTGTGCTGTGCTGTGCTGTGCTGTGCTGTGCTGTGCTGTGCTGTGCTGTGCTGTGCTGCGCTGTGCTGCATTTCTACTGCATCCTGGTCATCTCTGCCCAATCCCCTTGCCTGGGGTCTACTCAAGACCTCAAACGTACACAATGTTGTTTTGCAGCGCCAGATTGGACATGTTAAGTTGTGCTTTGCTGTGTCAGTCTGGACTTCTGCTTTTGAGCAGCAGGAAGTTGTACTGCATTGTGATGAAGTGCAAGTGTTTATTTTGCATGTGAGTCATGATGCTTACCCTCTTCAATGGCGTCAGAGCATTGCGTTCTGGGTTTAATGCCACAAGACTAACAGTTGCATTTGCCAGCTGTTGGAATAGCAAACATTGTGCATCAACCCAGTGGCATGCAAATCTGTAGTGTGACAGCCCAACATGCATCACGTCTTGTCTGACATCCATCGCATGTTGTCCGACATCCATCACATCTCATCCGACATCCAACATATGTTGTCTGACATCCATACTTATGGTGGTCCAGTGGGCATGGCGCAATGAAAGAGAACCACTTTCTGGATGACGGCGCTTACTCAGCAGTCCAGATCATCATTGAGACAGTCAGGCGGCGGCTAGCCGGAGAAGGTGACATAGCAGTTGAGCTACTAAAGGATCTCAAGGAACCTAAAGATGCCAGCGAGTTCAGAATGAAGATCACGGTGATCCATCTTTCTCTTTTGTGCCTTAGGGCCTCTGGGGGGTGTGCATGTCCTCTACATGTAAATGTGCTTTGCGCCGGGCTGCCGCCTCAGGAGGCTTCTGTTGTGATCGCTGAAAAGCGCGAAGTTTCCTTTTTTTTAATGTGCATTGTTTAGATTGTGCACCTGTGTTTTGTGAGATGACCTGTCCCAGAGGCCTCAGAAGCCGAGTGAATGATAGCAGCCTTTCGTCGATACTGAAGGCAAGTTGAAACGGTAACTTCCCTACTAGCGAAGCATACATCTACAGCTGGTATAACTGCCTGTGTGCATGTTGCCTTTCAGCTTGCACACTATCCCGTTCCAAAAGGCTGAAAGACAGGCAGCCACAGAGGGAGACATTGCCCTTTGCTTTCTCTACTCCCCCTTGGCTTGACCACTGTGCTGATAGGATTCAGCACCTCAAACCAAACCAAGAAAATTCAGCAGATTAGCCAAACGCAAGCACAACAGCCTTCTGGCTGCTTTGTAAGCTGCCGATCAGAATGCTCATTCTCCCAATGGTCAAAAAGGCTTGAGGCAAAGCTGGAAAGTCTGTAGACAGTCTGAGCTGAGCAAGTAAAATGATCAGAAACAGAAAAAGAAAGGAAAAGACTACGCCTTTTGGCGTCGATTTAAATGAAACGCCAAGTACTATAACGGGGTAAAGCAATCATCTAGATGCTGCCTGCACAGGTGCTCCTTGGCTGGCTCATCAAGTTGCCCATCCAAGCACAAGACTCTTCAGTTGCTCTTGCAATTGCTTGCCTGTTAATTTTTTCCAAGAGGCACAGAGAGAAATCCCACGAAAGTCACTGATTTTATGCCAAAAGGTAGTTTCTGTTGACCACAGGTTTAGACAGACTGCTTTGGAGAGACAAGACTTGTCCTAGCTCTGGAAAGCGATTTTTATGTTTATTATTATGATTGTTATTACTACAGGCGCAAGATTTCAAGCCAGTTGGGGAGAAAGTGTTGGTGGCCTTTCACGACTGGCTGGAATCTGGAGCTGGGGGCGCTTCCAACTGGAGCCTAGCTGAAGTGAACCATGAAGGCTGGAGGGTGAGCCTTTCAATGTCTGCCCTTTGCCTTCTGTCACTTGCCTTTTGTTCATGTCTTTCTGCCTGTTGCCTTATGCTGCCTGTTGCCTTGTGCTATACGTGACGTTCTGCCTATCACGTTTTACTGGCTGCGGGGTTTCAGGCGGGCTTCAAGTTGCTCACACTCGCCTCTTGTTTCTACTGGATGCAGTCTGCGTCTTTGCATTGTGCTCTGAGGCTGATGCACAAGGCAGGCTTGTGCCTATTGCCTCATGTATGCTGCCCTTGACTTGGTTGCACACACCTCATGCATGCCACAGTCAGCTGCATGTGCCAGCAGCCCTTTGCCAATTGCTGTGCGCCCTCTGACTTCCATGATTTGGCTTTTGCTGTCCTGCTCTGCCTTTTCCCCTATGGCCTTCTGCCTCCCCCCCTATGGCCTGCTACGTTGTGCCTTTCCCCTATGGCCTGCTGCCTTCTGTCTTTCCCCTATGGCCTTCTGCCTTACGCTGTAGCCTTCTGCTTCATGCAACAAAGACTCTGTTTGGCTGTCACACATGTGCACATAGCATGTGTCTGAGATGCTTGTAGATACATGGCAGGGCAGATGCTGCTCTGTTGCCATGATGTTGTCCTCATAGCTGATGACCTTCATCTGACACTTGATACTGCGTTGTCATGAGGAAGAAGAACATGAGAGATGTGTTGAGCTGAAATGGCTGCTGCTGCAACAGCATGTCTTGTTTGTCTGACTTGTGTATGTGAGATGCTTACAGGTGACAGTAGATGAAGGAGAGGGAAGAATGGGTTGGCTGCTGTTGAGAGCCAGTTTGCATGACCCCCTGCTGGTACTTAATGTAGAGTCAGAGCTAGAAGGAGGTAAGTACCACAAAGTCACTGAGCTCCTGATGAGTCGCGGACTGGTTATTGAGTCACTGCTTGTAGTGAGCTACAGCGCTCAAGGGCTCATCGCAATTGCCTGTAAGCGGTGTTGAGCATGCAGTTGTAAGGGAGCAGTTGGGAAGTCATCAGCTGCGCTTCAGGACATTTTTGGGAGTTGTCTTCACTGAGAAGTGTGTCTACACTCAGTCTGTGGTGTAGACTTGATGCGCCCGGTTTTTGCTGTAGGCCTGGTGCAAAAGCTCATGCCAGTAGCATGTAGTAGACATGGCTTACAGAGGCTGCAAATGCAAAGTTTAACCAGCCTCATATCAACATGCTGAGGCAATATCAGCCATCGCAGATTGCTTTTTGTTGTGCAGGAGTTGGAGGCACTGTCGGCCACCTGAAGAGATTCTTCGCTGAGCACAAGGATTTTGAGCTAGATACAAGCAAGCTATGAGTTTTGAGGTGGAGATGAGCAGGCTGCGAGTTTGGGTTATTAAAATACCATCACTGGCCTTGCCAAACGTCCTGTAATTCTTCTTTTGTACACATTCAAGTTGCATCAGTATTGTTCAGCCTTGTTGCATCTATACGTGTTATACAATATCTGTGCTTCTTTTTTCTGCCATAAACCATGCTGCCGTTATACTGCAGTAGCAAGACATTGGTTCCACCACAGGTATCACAGCTGGGAGCACTTCGCTGATTTGGGCATTAACGAACTGTTTGTCATGGTGTTGCTCCTGAAAAGACGGTTGACACATCAAGCTGTCTCGAGCTCTGATGAGGCAAAGCAGCTGCCTCTGCCGTCCAAAAGCTTGTCATGCATGCATTTTTTGACTGCATCAATCTGTGGCCTATCATTGTGCAACCATGTGTCGGAAGCCAGCAGTCGTGCAAGTGACAGAGCTGCTGATGGATCACAAGCAGACAAAGCCTAGTAATGCATTTTGCGAAACTCCTGTCACATCTCAATTGAGACTTGCAAAATCAGTCGTTGTACAAAAGTGTTGGGCATCAATAGTTTGCAACCAGAAGATCATGCATGCAGCAGTAGCCTTAGCGCAGTGCTGCTTAAGCCTAGCCCCCTCTACTCCAAGAGCACAATCAATATACACTGTGTTGCACTGATGAGGATCAGCAACCTCTAGCTGTTGGGCATCAGTTGTGTGGAAGTGTGGGCCTGGCATAGGCCTTGAGCAAACGCAACAAAAAAGTGCATGATTTCTGTTGGGCAAATGATCCGATGAGTCAGATCAGTTTAGTCAGATCTGCCCAAGAACCTCCAGATGGCATGAATGACACCTGCAAGCTTATGCCCAGCAGCTTTAGTAGCCGCATCAAACGTGTCTGGTTGCTGATACTGTGCTGTAGTAGTTAGAGGAGAGTTCCCGCCTGACTCTACAACTTGAGCTTTCTGCTGCACAGCAACAAACGGAATCTGAGCTTTCCTAGCTTGTTCAGCCATTTCAGTAGGAGGAGCAATATAGCCCTTATCTCCCTTGTTGGGTGCCAGCATGGCTGCAACAGCTTTCTTGAGCTGTTTCTGGTCAACTGTGACCGGGGCGACATTGAGCTGCTGAGACATTGCCAGCAACTCAGAGTGGACTTTGTGAGTGACGTCCAGGCTCATCTTGATGACCTGTCGGTCATATGTCAGCATTCCGTTCACTTCTGCTTCGACGTCTGTGAGCTCAGTGTAGACTGCTGCACAGAGACTGAACTCAGGAGAGGCCATGAGCGCCATGATCTGAGCTATGAGCCCTGAGTAGCGAGTCTCTAGCTGTGCCGAATTTGCCTGTGCACATACACCCGTTGTTGTTGCATTGTTGTTGCTGACTGCCTTATGGTCAGTAGTACAAGGAAGATAGCATTAAAGAGAGCACGCAAAGAGATGTTCTGAGTTCCAATTTACCTCAGATACATGCTGTGAGCCAGACAAAATCCATGTTGCATCCAGCCAAAGCACAGGGCATTTTCCACATTCTCAAGCCATACTGCAACAACTGTGATTTTGCATCATAAAGCCACATTGCGCAACATTGCATCAGTCACCATGTACCTGCGTATTTCTTGTGCAAAGCATATGCAGCTGGATGAATACCATAACATCTTAGCAGTGCGCACCACATCTCGACGATGTCTAGATTTATGCATGCACAAGGTCGACTGCACTGCTTTGCAAGAGGTGCATGTGCCCAGAAAAAAAAAGAACAAAAACAAAAAAAGACTGCGCCTTTCGGCGTCAATTTAATGGGAAGTCATGTGCCCAATCATAAGATGCAGCAACGGCAACATCCTGTAAGGCATGCGTCTGCACTGATTCAATGCAGTGTGTCAAAATTTTCTCAAGTCAAAGCCGTAAAATTATCAAAACATGGTAAAACCACTATGCCCACAATCGACAACACAGCGGCGTCATCACTCACCTGCATCTCATAGCTGAAGGAATCTTCTGGAATCCACTGATGCTGATCCACCTTCAGCCCAAGACCCCCAAACTCACCCAGGACCGATGCACGGGTGCTGGTGGGGTACAAGGCCCCCGGCCCAACATATTTGTGCATGTCAATGAGGTCACCCACATTCGCATCCACCCACCCACTGGCGGGGTTGTATAGTCTGGAAGGGTCCAGGGACTGAACATACTTGGTCACTCGCTCTGTCTACATTGCCACAAGCTTGACTTATGTGTAAAGATAAACACATGGCACAGGGCGGACTCTGCATTGATGATCCTTCCACAAGTTTGATAAGTGTGAACTGCTGGTCTTCTTGGACATCAGAGGTATAGCATTCTGACAAAACAAGAGGGCAGAGCAATTTAGAAGCAAGGGTTGCCAAAAAGGTGTGCATCAAGATGTACGATATTGATCATGCATCTCACATCCTCACTCAATGATGGGTAAGGGTTTGCAGGCTTTGCACAAAGGAAGCCGTTGTGTATGACCAACTCTACTGTGTTGGGTTACTGAAGTATCTGGAACCAGAGTTGCAGAACTTGAACCTGGATAAGTCATGTATCACGGCAGCTCTTGTAGAGGCTCACACCCTTAGGGTATGAGAAGCCTAGGGTTACTTAGGGTACGCACTCAATGACCGGAATCTGCTGACTGCATGTTTTGATTTTGTGGGTCAATGCTTGAAGTCATGATGGGGCTCTGCAGCAATGTACTCCATTGGGAAAGCCAGTCAGCAGCTGGAGTGACATCATGTAGTCATACATACATGAAGGACTACAACTGGCCTTACGCATACCTATATGGTGCCTGGGTACATGATTGATGTTGACTGTGTCATGCCTGGCAGCCTCTGCTTACCTCATACTGTCCCCAGCCTTCATTGAAAACCACATACATGACAATGCTGGGAAAGCTCATGTGATTCTGGATCATCATTTGGAATTCCGTCTCATACTGCTGCTTCTCTGCAAGGCAATGACAGGATACGAAGGATCAATGTTGAGAACAATGGAAACCACATGTGGTTCTGAATCATCATCTGGAACCCTGTCTCATACTGCTGCTTTTCTGCAAGACCACAAAAGAACATAATGGAACAGGTTGAGAAAACGATAGAAAAGCCATGTTGACAGCTGCCAAAGACTTACAGCCACATCAATGCAGAGAAGCACAAGGCAGGCTTTGCTGGAAGGCCAAATTGACCATGTTTGGCATTTGTCACTTTGACTGTCACAGGCAGTTACGGTGTCAGACGTATGATGTATCGACAACGAGTTACTCCAGGATGACTCCATACATCGTATTTTCCGTATGACTACTGCCAAACACGTATTGGGTAACACTGCTTTAACCAACCACTGTCAGAGGTAATGGAGCACAAGCAGGATTGCTGGGAAGCCAAAAAAAGAAGAAGAAGCAGCAGCAGAAGAGGAGGAGGAGAAGAGGAAGATTGGGGAGGAAGTTGAAATGGCCAGAGATGCAACGCTGCTGCTCAGCATTGCCCGCATTAGATGATGTGAGCCACATGCTGCCCTGACACAGCCAGCTTTCAACATACAGAAAAAACCAATAAATGGGAGATATGCATGCATGCATGGGATGCCTTTTTCAGGTGTTTCATAGTATTGCGTTTTGCAGTGTGAATCTGAACTTAGAAACGCATCAAGCCTACGATCAGGCAATCAGGCGTTTGATTTTGTGAGATAGTCCAGATCTGCCTGCGGCATTGCTGCAGCTGATCAAATGCTTGCCATCAACCTGCTGTGGCAGCTTCCTGAAAACTTCTAAAAGCTAAAGTTTAGAGTTCAGGGTTTAGAGTTGGGTTTTCTCAAAGACACCATGGTGCATCAAACAGCTCAAACAACAATCAGCTGATATACATCAGGAGTAGATGGGATGTTAAAGCTCTTACCTTGATCAGAAGGATTGGGGACTACATTGTCCTCCCAAAACATAGCAGGCATGTCCTGCCAGACCAGAATCCCCAAGTGGTCTGCCCAGTAGTACCACCTGCACGGCCATGATATAGCTCTTCTCAATCCCGAAATGTCAAATCTAATTCAGAAACGTCATTCCTACACTAGAATCTAAACTGAGGAAAAAAACGCGTTTCTACATATCATAGGCTGTGTAAAACAAGTGTAAACAGATGTATGTATGTGTGCATACGTATCTGTTGTAGACAGAGTTGCTTGGAAGGAATCCCTTGCTGACTTGTTCATCACATGCATAGCGCCAGGAGCTCGCAGAAGTGAGTCCAATGACAGTCAAATTTTTGGGCACGCTTCTTCTTCCCATGTGCTTTGTTTGCATCAATGCACGCATAGCATCAGCATGCATGTTGACCATGTTGTTGGTTAAATTGCATGCTGATGCTATGCATGTGCTGATGTAAACACAGTTGCTGGATGACCTATCATTTGCACCAGGTGGCTTCAGGGTTTGGGCTTCAGAGTGTTGAAGAACTGATGTTTGCGCATCTTTGCAGGACTGTTACAAAAGCCACATGGCAACTTCATCCTCCAAGCATAGCGCCAATGTTCACTTGCCAACACAGATGTGTGACCAGCTGAGATGCAACTTTGATAGCAGCATGTTTGAAGATGTAGTTGTGGCGTCAAGTTGTGGATTGTTGTGGGCTCATGGCATGGATGAAACAGCACATGCATGCGCTCTGTGTATGAGCTGGAGAATGTTGTTGGCAGGTTGTGGGATGAGATTGTTGTCCCCCTGTGATGCATTTGCTAGGAAGAACAAAAATGCGATGTGGAGGAACAAAACAGACATGGGGAAGAAGAGAAAGAGTAAGCAGGGTCAGGTGACAGGTGTCAGCCTTCATGCAGCTTTCGTGGACAGTGTTCTGTCCACAAAGATGGATAGAACAGCAAGATGACATGTTTTGCTTTGTGTCGGTCAGGCTCCACCCTGAGGTGTGCGAAGAAGAGGGGCAGAACGCCTTCAAGCAACAGCAGCAGAAAGCAGAAGAGGAAGAGAAGGAAGGCACTGTTGCTTTGTGTCGTTCAGGCTCCACCTTGAGGTGTGCGAAGAAGAGGGACAGAACAAGATCAAGCAACAGCAGCAAAGAGCAGAAGAGCAAGAGAAGGAAGGCAGTGTTGTGCACCTGTCGGGTTCTACTTTGATGTGCTTGCGCAGCATGTTGAACCCCATCTGCTTGCTCACTTCTATGTCATATTTTAAGGCTGCGTCAGTCGGTGCTGTGTAGATGCCATCTGGCCAAAAGCCCTATAAAGCAAAAAGAGAATTTTGATCACTACTAACAGCTATATTGCTTGCAGGATCTGGCGCTGGAAGAACCTTTCATCATGGCTATTGTTCATACAATGACACTGCATGAATGCCTTGACATGACTCTCTCTGTGAGGGCCTCGGATGCTCGTTGGTGCCATGCCAAGTTCTCAGCCAACTGATGCAACATTAGGGGTTTGGGCCAAATGGAGCAACGGTTGGGAATTGGACCAATTGGTGCAAAGCATTAGGCTTTTTGACCTATGGTGCAAGGCCAGCATTAGAAATACTTTTGTCATGAAGAGTCTGACCTGATCTAGCATGCCCATGTGGAACACAAACTTGTCGTTGAGGAGGGGTCTCAGGTTCTTCTCCCCACCAATTCGCCCCAGGCTGATCTTCCTCATTCCAAAATAGGCTCTCACATAATCCACTTGATCCTCAGCGACAGCATCAAACACAGCGTCTGCAGACAACCAAAGCTCTCACATCAGCCACCGATGTCTGAAGGCAGCAGTCAACATGCAATACTATGATACACTCAGCATCACATACCCACACATGCAGCCATGCACGCACGCACGCATGCACACACGCACAAATTGGCCCCTGATCAGAAATCCTAGCAGGTGTCTGTTGATGCTGGCAAACAGCAAGGGGCATCATGCAGGAATGGGTGGCTCACCGGATACCCTAGTAGGGTCAGGCTTTGCACCAGTGTCAGCAGCAGCACTGTGCTCAGCCTTGGCGTGCTGCTTTAGTAATCGCCGTCCTGAGGATGCGCTGTCCAACTCCAGGTCTGACTCGGTCATTCTGGAAGCTGCATCAGAAGCTGCATCAGAAGCTGCTGAAGTGTCTGAAGATGAAGAGGAGGAAGAGGAGGAAGAAGAGGAGGAAGAGTCAGAAAGCCTGGATGAGCTTCCTGAGATCTGCAAATGAGGAATGGCTGTCAGTGCTCAAGCACTAATACTGATGTGCATCCACATGACGGAAGGAGCCAGGAAATGCTGTGTACTGTCAAACAATCTGAGCTGTGCTCCTCAACGGAAGCATTGCTTGGCCCATTTGTAGGGCACACCATACCAATGTGCCGTTTTGTTCGTGTGCAAATGTCTTGCAGCTTCAGCAGTAACTTTCTTTGACAGAAATTCCATTTTTGGATTTGTATGGGAGTGAAAGACAGCAAGAACGGCTTCCTTGGGCAGACCTAGCCAACATGATAAAATGGTCACAATAGCTGAATACAACCTGGGCAGCCCGGTATACTACTTGGCTTCTCATTGAATTGACGGCCAAAAGACATAGTCTTTCCTGAGTAACAACTTCTGGGCGCAGTTCAGCTACCAAGGCTGTGATTGGCAGTCACTCAGGACTCACTGTTTTGCCATCTGAGGTTCTGCCGCTGAGGATTGTGACGTCCAAGTCATACAAGAAGGGGTCATCAAAAGACCACAGGTGGGCTTGGCGCACTACAAGGGGGAACAGTAGTCAGTTGGGACTCACCATTTTGCCATCTGAGTTTCTGCCGCTGAGGATTGTGATGTCCAAGTCATACAAGAAGGGGTCCTCAAAGGACCACAGGTGGGGTTGGGGCACTAGGAGGGGGAAGGCCTGGCCTACAAAGCCTGTGGTGGAGCCTACACTCTGCCCCTCTGTGCTGGCATTCACCACCACCTGCATGGCATTCATGAACGTCTTGGTGAGTTGGAGCATGCTGTACACACTGCTCATCCAATCATCCACTGCCACCTGCATGCTGAAAACACTGCTCGGCCAATCATTCATGAAAAAGGTGAGTCCCCCTTAAGGTCAGGTATGTATGAGATCTGGTCTGCTTCTTCTGTGCTGGCATTCACCACCACCTGCATGCTGAAAACATTGCTCATTCAGTTGTTCATGAAACAGATGGCTTCCCTTCATGACCAGGCTTTAGGGTTTGAGCTGTAGGGTTTGAACAAATTCTCAATATATGAGGCATTGTCTCCTTTTCCTATGTTGGAAGTGAGCACCACTGCAAGCAGAACACAGCTTGGCATTCGCAAAGCATGTGAATGCTTCCCCTTAGCGTCAGGTATGTACAGCAAGGACCAAATAGGGAAGGGCAGAGGCTGAAGGCAGGCAGCGGCAGGCCAGGGTGTTCTCACACACTGAGCTGCAGCACACACACTCACACTGAGCTGCATCACTCACACTCACACAGAGCTGCATTGCTCACATTGACAATGAGCTGCATCGCTCACAATGACACTGAGCGGCATCGCTCACACTCACACAGAGCTGCATCGCTCACACTCACACTGAGCTGCATTGGTAAACTCATACACAGCTGCATTGCTCACATGGACACTAAGCTGCATCACTCATACTCATGCAGAGCTGCATCGCTCACACTCACAATGAGCTGCATCACTCAAACTCACGCTGAACTGCATCCCTCACGTTCACAACTGACTGTTACTCACATTACTCACATCACTCACATTAACACTGAGCTGTATGAGTCACACTCATACTGAGGAGGGATTACCTTGAGACCCTTGCCTGCAGGAGTGCCATGCACCAACACGCTGAGCTGGCCCTTGTCCACATCAGGTATCAGATCTAGCCTCTCTACATGAGCACTTGGCACCTGCACAAGACCTATCCTTTCAAGAGAGACTTGTGCTTTGCATATTGGTTTGATCAATGGTGCTGTTTGAGAGAGCTCAGGCACAAGCAGCACAGCAGAGGTGTTGTGATGTCAACAGCGCGGCAGTATAAATGTTGATGTTCATGACGCTGGTGACGGCCCCAGTGCATGTGGCTGGAGTGGTGACTAATACGCAAAGCAGCATGGCAGCCAAGCTGAGGCATGTCAAGGTGTTACGTCTAGGTTTACGGTTTAGTCAAGCGGTCAGTTTGCATAGGGCCAGCATAGCAGCTTTGTCAACAACTAGCAAGGAAAGCACTGTTCAACAGCTTGTCAAAGAAATGGCATGAATAGAACAGTACAGCAGCTTTGCCGGTACATGGCAAGGGCAAGACAGTACAGACCCTTGTTATCAAACAGCAAGGGAAAGACAGTACAGCAGCTGTGTTCTTTAGGTGGCAAATATAGGACAGTACAGCAGCCATGAATAGGAGATTAGGAATAGGTCACTAGGAACAGGACAGCCATGAATAGGACAGCCATGAATGGGACAGCCATGAATAGGACAGTACAGCAGCTTTGTTGATAGGTGGCAAGGAGGGGGGGGGGGAGGGGCACCTACAGGCTCTAACCAGACAGTCTGCCAGATGCCGGAGTTGGCTGTGTAGAAGATGCCACTGGGGCGCCGGGGGGGGGTGCACCCTCTGCTTCCCCACAGGAGCATGAGAGAACTCTGAATGCAGCATGACACAAAAAGGTTAAAAATGGAAATGGTGAATTACGGCAGGTGAAGACTCCCCACAGGAGCACAGGAGGACTCTGAATGCAGCACGACACAAAAGCTTAACTAATGAACAGATGGCGAACACAGGTGAACAAGGGACCAATGTTTCCATCAGGGTGTGATGCAGGCCAATCATTGGGTTTGAAGGTTAGGCCAAACATGAAACCGCCAGCTTCAGACCGAGCTTCACAGAGAGTGCACAGATGTGTTGTCCACCAAGATTTAGACTTGATACTGACACTTGGCTGAGATGGTTGACACTTGACAATCCCAAAACGTCTTTTTCAATTCAGAAACGTCATCCCTAAACTGGAAATCTAAACTCAGAAGAGCCTGGGGACAGTAAAAAAGTGTTTCTACATTGTGGAGATGCCTTGGATGTGTTGTCAACAAGAGTTAGGACTTGATACTGACGCTTGGCTGAGATGACTGGTGCTGAAACAAAGTACAGTCGCAACTGGCTCCATACTCCAGACTGTAAGGTATTACATGAAAATGAAGTAAACACCTGCAGGGGGGTTGGTCATGTCACCTGTGGAGTCAAAGACCTGGACCATGACCTCATGACTGACTCCACACTCCACATTGTAAGGCATTAAATGAAAATGAAGTAAACATCTGCAGGTGGAATGGTGATGTCACCTGTGGGGTCAAAGACCTGAACCGTGATCTCATGCTGGTGGGTACCAGGGTGGCCCTCCAGGGCTGCAGTGATGTCAAAAGAGAACTTGTCATACCTGCACAATCAGCAGCAGGGTTACAAGCCTGGTACAGGATTACAAGGGCTAGAGGGTTACCAGGGGTTACAAGGGGTTACAAGGGGTTACAAGCTTCCATCCAGTTTTGCTTTGGCAGACCCCAAATCAGGCTGCAGCCAAACAAAGCTGATGAGGGTAGGAGTCCATGCAAGATCAGCAAGGAGAAAGGCATAGCGTCTGAAGCATGACGCAAGAGGCATGAGTCAGGCTGCTATGTCTAAGGAAACCCTCCACTTGTTGTTTGTGACTTGGTGTGACAAGTCGGACCGAAAACAACCTGATCGACTGATGAGATCAGGCCCCTAGCCAAGGTGTTGCCTAGTCTGATTCTCTGGATTGTGTACCAATGTAACGCCACTACGTTTCACACGGGAAGTACTGGTCTATGCACTTTTGCTCGCGCTATTCCCGATCTTGCTAATCTGTCAATGACAAGTACTGCAGCGGCTGCAGCAGCTGCCCTCAATCATATTCCTATTTGTTTTGATTCATATTTGTTTTGTTATTCATATGCATTCATGTCAAGCATATGTTCCTTCATTCCATGTAAAAGCTGCCGGTCTTGCCATGGGTTAGGTACAAGCAGCTTTTGCAGCAGGTATGCAAGCGCCACATAGCTCTAGTCAGTCCCAAAACGTCTATTCAGAAACGTCATCCCTACACCAGAAACTTAAACTCAGAAACGTCAGGGGACAGTAAAACCGCATTTCTACATTGTGGAGATGTCAAGAGTGGTGCATCAGCGCACACCCCTTGGGTGCAATTTAGTGTCTCATGTTAGCGTATGTTGGCTCGCAGGACTAGGTAAACCTAGTAGGTACCTGGCAAAAACAATTAGCTGGAACGCCTGTAAATTATCATATTATATCTTTATATTTATTATAAAGTGGTGTGCTCACCCTCCTTTGTGGACCCCCATTCGCTGTCCATTGACAGTAACAGTGGCTTGCCAGTCAACAGCCCCAAAGTGCAGCAGGATTCTGGAGCCTGCCCAGTCAGCAGGCACTGTGAAGGTGCGTCTGTACCACATGTGAGCTGTGCTAGCATCTGCTTGGAAGATACCTACAAGCAAAGGGTTGGTGTTGGCTGATGCTGTCGATCATGCAGTGTTAGAGTGGGCTTGCACTCCAGGAAGAATCGACAGTCAACAATCAAAAGTTTTCTGTAAACTATTAAAAGTTTTCAGTAAATTTGCTGAAAATAGCTTTTTTTTTCACAAGCAGAGGACAGGGATAGTCAACATCTCAGGTACCCAATGCACCTGTTGCAGCAATATCAACCAAACTTAGAGATGCATGTGCCATGCACGTCGTTGGCTACAGGCTTGCTTGATCAAAGGCTGCTGTGACTAAACACGTCGAATGCTGGTGTGAGGTAGGTGCAAGGCCAGGCTTGCTTGTTTTAAGGAGTTTGTCCCCATCATGTTTGCAAGATTAAGCAAAGCGCTGTAGATCACCAAGGATAGCAGGCAGGCAGACCATGAGCAGGTGCTGTGTCCAGTCAGTATTGTCATGAAAGACCGCTTGTGCAATCAGCTGCCTTGTAAGCTGATGGTCCTATCATGTGTCCCATCATGGTCCACAAATGTCCTATCATTGTCCTATCATAAGCAGATTTTGTGTCCTTCTATCATCATAGCCCTGTGGCATGCTGGGTTGTGCAGCATATAAACAAATGTGCTCAAATCTATGGCAGCAACTCACCTGACAAGTATGACTCCACAGGGAATGGCACAGTAATACTGCGCTTCAGAGTTGCATTTAGATTTGGCAAGGTGCCTGTCATGCTGGTGCAGTCAAACTCCCAGGGTCCGTTCAGATTCAGCCAGGCTTTGCGCTGCATCTGTGGCCTAGGGTACTCTGGATGGGGCAAGGACTTGTCCACATCTTTTGTCCAGGGTGTGATCATAGTTCTGCCATTGGCATCCTGCCATGCTCAACAAACGATTAGCTGGAACGCCTGTATTTTGTTATTATTATTATTATTTTATGCTCAACAAGTGATCACTATGCGTGAAGAAGGGCTATAAGGCAGTTGACCCTGGCTGACAATGCTACACCCTTGCAGCCATGAGCTGAAGCTCCTAGACAATTTTGGGCGTGAAGTGCTCACGGGTGTGCAGTAGCTGCAATAGCTGCCTGCCCTTGCCTGTTTAGTCAAGACCGGCAATGGATTGTGCACACACCATTGCCGTAGGGAGCAGGCTGGTTGAGGTGTAGATGCATGAAGAGCAAGAAAAGTCGCGCAGAGCAGGCGCACCTTGTAGTAATGTGTGAGATTCTTGTCAGAGGTTTTGACAGCACTGGTATGCCCCCAGTGAGCAACATCTGAAGGGTGATCCTTCAGGTATACACAGATAGCCACCAGTACCAAGATCGACACCGGGACCCAGAGGGCCCAATTGCAGCGTTGCCGACCAGGTCTTTTTTGCTTTTTCAGGTCTTGTCGTTTTCGGTGGTGCCTCGGGGTGTCCAGATCATTCATGACGCAGGTCTGCAGCAAGCTTGGCAAGGTGAGCGCCTATACAAGGCTTCAATGTGTAGTCCAGCGTCAAGGCACCAATGCAACTCCAAGTCAGGAGGACAAGCCAGAACACAGTGGTGAGTGATCTGGTCGACACCGCTTGAACGCGCTACTTTGCTTGAACGCAGTACACTGCCGGCAGCGATGTGAATGAAATTGGTATTACTTCTTCGAATTGGGAAGACCCAGGTGGCGCTGACCAACACCAGCGACTTTTGCTCAGTGAGACACTGCCGGGCGCTCCTGCCGGAGGCTCTTTGGGCGACTACGCCTTCATGCGTCTCCAACTCCCGCAACAGAGCGCTCGAGTTGTGCTGTGCTAATGCAAATGCCACACCGCTGGACCCTGCTCTCGGGTGCTCTCGGGTGCAGGTCACAAGCACTCACACACTCAAGACCGACATGCTGCTTGCACAAGAAGCTGCACCATGCAAGGATGAATCTTGCAAGGAAGGCCAGTTGGAGCTTCTAATGGCGAATTCTGGGACTGTACCAGCCCTGCTGCCTCAGTTTTTGTGCTAGTGGGCAGCTTTCCAGATCCCTCCTGACTGCTGTCAATACACGGCCTTGGGGATTGCTGTGGGCCATTGCAATAATGTCATTTTCAAGATCTAACATCCGAGTGGCTTGCAGTCAACAGCATTCTGCAAACTGGAGGGTTTGAAAAAAGCACTGTGATTGTTTAGATAAACTACAGCTAAACGTGTCTGCTTAAGCTTGTCAGAATTGCAAGCAGCTCTGCTCGTGGACACAAGCAATCTGTGCAACATGGACATCAATGGTAACAGCATCCCTTTCAGTGAGGCACACAACCAGGACTGCTTTTCCTGATACTCTGGTACATTTACTTCAGTGATGGATGAGTTCACACGTTCCAGTGCATTCCTGTGTGATGCTTTGAATGCAGCTGTATAAAATTTGAGCATACTATCTGGTGTGTGACTTGTTGGCAAGGGACAAGTGTCTAGGTGCACAGTGAGCAAGTCAAGATGATACGATGATCACATCATGATCGAGTTCCTTGCTCAGTTCTCATGGCCATATTCTCATGCATGAGTGCTTTGACATTGCCACAGGCGCTTGGTGATATGCAGGTAGGACCCTTGGCACAGAAACATATCGATACACTGAACTTCATTCGGAATAGCAGGCTGATGATGATGTGCATATTACTGCAGGGGCACAGGGACATCTGCACTGTTCCATGAGGACAAAATTGTTTGATGATTCAATGCAGACACCAGCAACAGCACTAGTGTACAGGTGCACAGACATCGGCACCAGCAGTGCCCTGCTCAATGTAGCCACTGTCAATGACGATATAGCTGACTACACTGTGTTGGGTATGAATGACGATGACCTGATAGTGAGAGCTGGAAAACTTGCGCCTGCATGAAAATGAAGAATATGGGGCACACGTGACACTTTGTACAATAACCACTCACAGCAAAAGACCTCAAGTCTCTGGTGCAGACTTGGGGACTTTCATACACTTCCTGAAGGGAATTTTCAAAACAGGAAAAGGTGTTGACTAAGCGTGGCTAGACTTAGACTGTTCATCAGTAGAGGTGCAAGCAACCTCTGTTTGAGAAGGCGTACAGGACATCAACTATGAATACTGCATGCCAGCCTGAAAGACTGACTTTTGGAGTAACTCTGCTTGAAAACCTATATGATGCATGCCACAGGGGCATATTGAGTGTAGGCGTGCTGATGTGTAGGCACACGCCTATTCCAAGCATGCACACAAGCTGTCTCTCCCTGAATTCTGCATTTTGCGCTACTTATGAGCACTGCTGCACCAATACTGCAAGCGTGACACAGTAATAGGATGCATCCGGTGACTCATGAGCAAAGCATGGCTATGCTTCACAGTGACAAAATAAGAGCCTAAGTCAGCATCATGGCTGGGCACCTAAAAGGCAGCGTCAATCTTCACAAACAGCTCATCAACTTGGTGTTGGAGCTGGTGGTGCTGGTCCGCAACTAGCGGAGTCACTCCAGTCACAGTCCACGCTGAAGGCACTTGCTGTTGGAGCTTTGCAAGCAACATCATGCCTACACTGATATGTTAAGCATCCACACACATACTGGGGGACTTGTTGTGACCAAGTGGTCTCTTCTCTTTGTACTGTGTTGAAAAGCCACGATGTGACTCCCACGCGCACATATGAGCAACTATGCCACGATCAGCACGGGCCGGTGGCAGGCACGCTTCGGCCAGAAGTCAGCTGGCTTGTTATACTGTTCACACGCAGTTTCCTCCGTCAGTAGCCTGAACGTAGGTGTGAAGCAAGCTTTGATCATGCAAAGCCCGAGCTGCATGTTTCGGGAATTGAACTTGGGTCTGTACCGTAGCAGAATCCACTTAGCCAAGCCAATGGATAGATTTGCGGATAGGCCTACGAAAGATAGATGACACCGTCAAATGCAATGGAAGAGATTGCGACCACGTGCGGCTTAGCTGTCAGAGATGTGGGCGCATTGTCAGACTCATGATGTCTTACTTTTTTCGTGCATGCAGCTTCGGTGTGCAGCTTCGGTACAAAACGTGCGTGGGTGAGGTAACGAACAGACTTCATTGGCTAAACTTCTCTCTCTCTCTTGCTTGGCAATATTATAAGCCGCGTTCTTACGCAAGTACTTTGCGCTATGAATAAGTAAAAAGACTATCATGACTGCATGAACGCCATGCAAGATGAACAACGCCATTCGGTTCCACGCATAGCGCGATCGGCTTGCAGACAAACAGGTGCCCAACTTTGTGGCGCAGACTGCTGACATGGTGCTTACCCAGCATGGGGCAAGGGGCTCAGCTTTGGCCACTTGACCAGAAGTTCAACAGGAACTTCCTGGGTCTCATCGGCAGGACAGCCCATTGCCTGCTGGCTAGGTGATCAGGTCAGCGTGAAAGGTGGCATCCGCCCCTTGGATTATTACGCAAATTGCAAAAAAATGGTGGCGCTGATGCTGACCTCGTCAGCAAACTCTGAAAAAGATAAGATTGTTCTTGTCAAATCGAGTCAAGGCTAATATGAGTGCCTCTTCTTGACTAAATCATCCCACGTGTCAGCCGCCAAGTTAGTTTCAAACCATCCGTAAATGCGCTGCTTTCAGCCCTGAGAGTCTACCTGACATCACAGCGACGCAGCACAACCCTCTGACGTGTAACTCCACCGGCTACAGTTTCTATACGATCCACCAGGACGCCGGCTCACCCAGGTCCCCGGCGCAGACGGTCAGCGGCAGAGTACGACTACTACGATTGCTGAGCGGCGGTCGACTTATCACGCAGCGTGGTTGCTATCTCAAGGAGGTTGTTAGCAAAATTCAAGCTTTCATCCGCCAACTAGACTGTCTTTTGCGCTCAACACGTTCTCTGCAACCGGACGGGAGGCTTGTCGGGCTTCAATCGTGAAGCAGACCATCGGGGTCAGTCAGCTTAGTCAGTCAAAGCAAACTTCATAGCACAGCGGAGTGTGTTGCGTTACCCTCGGACTTGCTTTGTTTTGGGCAGTCACCTCATAGGCCACCTGTCCTCTTCATCGCCTGCAACATACAACATGCAGAGGTTTTGCTTGACAATCGTGGTTCTGCTATGCGTGGGCGGAGCCGTCAGTACACGTACCTTGAACAGCGAGGACGAGGAAATCATCACCCCGTTGAATTTCCGCTTCCAGTCTAGATACCTACAGCAGGTGGCCACAGGTGGGTCTTTTGTTTGCCGTGCGCATGTACATGTACACGTCGTCAGCATCTGTGTTGGCCGCTTGTGCGTGTCACGTTGGTGCTTACTTTGCTTTCTGTTGCAGCTGCTGGGCCCTCATCTTCCTCTGTTTCATCGCCTTCTGCTGCTCCGACCGCAACGCCCTCAGGCACCAAGTCTGCATCGCCTTCACCAACCACGTCTGCATCGCCTCCATCCACCACGTCTGCATCACCTTCAGCCACGACTTCTTCGGCTGCTTCCGCACCAACAAAAAGCGTGTCCACAAACAGCAGCAGTCCTGCGCCTGCAACTGCAAGCTCGAATGCGACTACAAGCACAAATGCCTCTTCGGCAACCACCTCAAGTGCTACAACTGCAGCACCTACAGCCTCAGCTGCTGCACCCTCTGCCTCTGCCACTTCAAATGCAAGTAAGTCACAGCCAATTCTTCCTGCATAACACACACATACAGCGTGATTAGCGCAGTCAAAATAGCTTAGTCTGCACAGCAGGGCAGGCACTTGAAAGCATTGCACTGCTGCCTGCATGGAGTAACTCCACGCCGTCACATTAGAGAGAGCATACAATCTCTTTCAATGTGATATCAAGCAGCTGCTGCTTTCCAGCCTTGTTCCCCTGAGCGACAACAGCTCACTTCTGTCATTGCTTGACTGGCATGCAGTACTGTTCCTTGATCATGCTCGTATCTCATGCAGTGTCTCATGCATGTTGCTGCCTCTCAATACCTTCAGCTCTATGCACTGCTCATGTCTTTCTGCAAAGGACATCAAGCCATGGCACTGGGCAGCCCAGCATAACACTTGGCTTCTCTTTAAAGTGACACCAAAAGCTGTAGTCTTTCCGTTTCTGTTCTGTTCTTTTCTCAAGCCATGGCTGACCCTGTATTTCCCCTGCAGCTGTCACAGTGTCTGCATTGCAGTCAGCCTCACTATACACAGCAGCTGGAGCCACAAGCGCAACTATTGTCTACGCTGGCGACACCTCAGCCTCCTCTACCCCAGCTGTCACCCCTGTGTCCACTATCACCCCATCCACCTCCTCTTCCACCGCCACCACCGCCCAAACCAACGTTGAATCCGGTGGCGGAGGCCCAGATTATGCCGGCGCATATGCTAACAACTTCACAGCTGCCAATGTTGCTGCCCAGCCCACTACAGGCACCACAGGCAGCCCTGCAGTGACAGTCACTGCAGCTGGCAGCACTGTCATCGCCTTTGACACTGTGCTGAACCCTGCTGTGGTGTACGGCGGCATGGCCTCTGTCAACACCGCATCTAACCGCATCATTATTCAGGGCTCTGGTAGCTTTGCTGAGGTGTGTAATATGTGCCTTACCTGTGTAACCTATCTTTCTCTGGGCTGCCCTAGCTATGCTATGCCACCTGGAAACTCAGGCAATGCATCTTGGCTGCATGTCACGCCATGTTGCAACATCTTTTGCTGCCCCTCAACCTTGAGGTTGTCTGTCTCCAAGTCATAGATGCATGCGTTGTGAGCTGCCTTCAATGCGCATCTGGTGGTTTGGCAGCTGCAGCCCTGCAAGCATGTAACTACCAAGCCTGTCAAGCTTGCAGCTGTATGGTGCCTCCTGCATTGTATGCCATGACATCAGGTGTCCAGCTGCTGTTGATAGAGTGCTGCACAGCATGCACGGAAGCTATTATTGCTGCCTCTGCACTTGGGCTGTTTGCTCTACTGTGTGATCACATCTGAAGCTGTTGCAATCCAATCTATGTGCATATAGTACATCTCATGGCACGGCACAGAATGCTGTGTCCTTACATCATGATCAATGGCATGCAGGCTGGCTTGTCTGGAGCCATTGCCATCCATGCTATCTACTCAACAGATGAGACAGTGCTTTTCTTTGAGAGGCCTCATGTGGGCGCAGCCAACTCTGGAGTCGTCCCCAACCCCTACCTAACAGTACGTCTCCCCCCATCCCTCTCACCCCTCCTCAACACCTTTCTCCTGCTATTGTTTCTTCTCCCTGCTGTACTGCCTGCAACTCTAGTGTAGTAGTGCATAACCTACCCCCCCCCCCCGCTCCTGCCCCCCCCCCTGCCCTTGCCCTCCCCCCATTGCACTTGCTGTTGCATTAGTCAGCTGCAGCCAGGTACAACTTACCTGTTACAATACTGCAGGTGTCTGCTGTGTGTGGGAAGCTGCCACATGCTGTCTGCGTGTTAACACACCAACTGAAACGCCTTACACTATCAGATTCTACCCATACATGGCACTCAGATCTGTGAGACATCCAGCAAAACTTGCTCGACTCTTACTTCACATGCTAAGCTGCCATGTGGGGATCCTTCTGTTGCATCATGCTACTCACAGTCAGCTCTCTGCACTGTCAGCATGTCTCCTCCATTGGGCAATCACTATCAAAGCACATTTCTGTTTCTGATGGTAAACCTGCTGACCCCTGGGTAGCCTGGTATAATACTTGGCTTCTCATCAAATTGACGCCAAAAGTCATAGCCTTTTCTTCCTTATCTGTGTTTCCTTTCCTTTCCTTTCCTTTCCTTTCCTTTCCTTTCCTTTCCTTTCCTTTCCTTTCCTTTCCTTTCCCAGATCTGCTGACATGGGCATGCATGCGCTGCAGCTCGGTAATGGCGAGACAGAGATAGGTTCCGTCTATGACATTGCCAGCCAGACTTTCACCCCCTTCCATTTCTCCACCAACGCCTTCTGTGCTGGTCACTCTGTTGCTGAAGACGGCACAGTCATCATTGCTGGTAAGCAGCCCCTTGCGCGTTCTCCTTTCCAAGTCACTGAACATGCACAGCCCCTTGCGTGTTCTCCTCTCCAAGTCACTGAACATGCACAGCTGACATGGTACACAGACTCAGCACGGCACAAACAGGCTCCACAGCTCGGCCATGAGTCCACGCTCCGCACATCAAGGCTTGCGACTCAGGATGACAGAAAGTCACTGAACATGCACATGTCTCAGGGGATGTTTGTGTGTCTGTATGGATCATGTCCTGACACATGTGTCTTGGGGTGCCTTTGTGCATCTGTCTGTTCATGTGACCGTATGCACCATGTCCTGACAGTCCCATCTCTGCATTTGTTCACTACCAATTTTTCTTTGCTGAACCGCACATGTGTGGTTCCTTGCCTGTCATGACGTCTGCTTGGCAGCCATGCATGCATGTGCTGGCTGTTGTTCCAAAACGCTGCAGTCAGACTAGCTGTTGTTGGCTGTCCACTCATCTGTCAGTGACATAGTCTACTAGTGATGGCTCAAGCGCCATAAATTCAGCCAAGTTTCTGTATGCATTGTCATCTGCTGCATGTGACCCCAGCCCAGCTTCTCCAAATCTGCAGGCTGTACATCTTGGGAGACAGGCTGTATGCCAACATGCATTTCACATCCACAAACACCCTGAATAGTAGACAGGCATTGTAGACATGCATCTGTGTCTACAGCCACAGTAGACATGCATCTGCATCTACAGTTGTAGTAGACGTGCATCAGTGTCTACTCTGTCATAGTGGACATGCATCTGTGTCTACAACAAAAGTAGATATGCCTCTGTGTCTACAGTTACTGTAGACATGCATCTGTGTCTACAGGTGGAGACAATCTGAACTTGGTTCCTGGTTTCCTGGACAACGGCTTGTATGCCATCAGGCAATTCACATTCCCAGGCACCCTTAACACAGTGGTGGCTGACATGGGGGTGGCCCGGTGGTACCCCACCACTCTCACCCTTCAGGATGGCCTGATCATGATTTCTGGAGGATCAACTGCTGAGGGTGGAGGCTACGGCAGTGACTCAGCTCTGAATGAGCCTACCTATCAGGTGAGGGTTCGTCCAGAATTGTTGGGCTAAATTGCATCAGGTTTTGGCCATAGTATGTCAAGATTTG
>JAABUK010001756.1_pt1 | contig 40663 bp, 41 predicted proteins | sample 5559141 | NCBI WGS metagenome assembly JAABUK01 (sample SAMN10711869, study PRJNA513367) | rock metagenome | isolation source: Antarctica rocks | place: Antarctica: Victoria Land, Pudding Butte nord | collected 2016-01-03 | reverse complement strand
CTGTTAGTGGATTATGCTTGACCCTATCGCCTCCGCTCGGGTGCATCACTACTCGTGGTGGTCGTGCCATTTGAGTATCTAGTGACATTTGGGATCCAGTCTTCTTCTGGGATGGCTGCCGCTTCGGCGGGCGAGTTGACCTGAATCTCGGGCGGTTGTTCATACTCCTGCTGCTCATGTTGCTGCTCATGTTCATCCTGCTCCTGCTGCTCATATTGTTGGGAGTAGCCCTCCTGCTCTTGCTGCGAGTATTCTTGAGAATAGCCGTCCTGCTCCTGCTGCTCATATTGCTGCAAGTAGTCTGCTTCTTGCAAATATGCTCCATCTCGTTCTGAATACTGATACTGCTGGGGATACTCTCCTTCCTGTTGTGGATACTCGTCCTGCTGGGCATATTGCTCCTCCCGAGAATACTGGTTTTGCTCGTTGTAGTCATCATTCTCGTCCTGCAGTCCCAGCCCTTGATTTTGGTCTTCAGCTGCAGATCGTGGCATTGGAGGAACCTCTACCTGTCCTGGACCTCGTTGCACCTGCCAGGCCATGGTTGCAGTTTGCAGAGCTGGTGTATCGATATTCGAGTAGGCCGTCATGCCGGTGAGACGGACAGAGCCGACACCGTTGTCTGTGGCTTTGCGGGCATTCGGATTTGCGACAGGCGGAGGAGCCAGCAATTCTTGCTGGGGTATTCGTTCGCTATTCTCGGGCACAGCCTGTTGCAAGCGTTGTCCCCGTTTCTCCTGTCTCGTTTTTTGGTTTTCGACCCAGCTTGTCAATGACTTATGGCGAGTTGGTTGCGAGTCTTCTGACATGGTTGTGAGTGTCGTGTCTCTCCTTGAATCTCTATTAGATGGAAGTGGCGGTAAGGGATTCTCCCTCATGTTTACATGACTAGGTGGAACAGGTGTTGGCGCAGTCGTCGACCACGAAAAGGCACTTACACCGGGTCGTAGTTCACCTTTCTTCTGCGACTTAATTCGCGCCACTCCCGGATGCATCGCCATCGAAGATTTTGTCTGTATGGACAAATTTGAAGTAGAGGTAGGCCGCCTGCTCCATTCATCGTCATTCCGGCGGACACTTTCAGTACTAGTGGGTCTGTCTTCAAGAGAGACAGAACTCTCGCCTTTCTCCATGTCAAGTGCATTTGCGTCTTGCTTGAACTTTGAATTAAATGCTCCTGATAGAGCATGCTGGATTTTTTGTATGATGCTCCGCTTTGGTTGCGCTTCTGACGGAGCAGGGACTAGATTTCGCTGGCTCTCATTGAGCTTTTTGTCGACCGCATCTGAAACGAGACTTCGTTGACTCCCATTGAGCTTCTCGTCGTCGGCGCCCGGGACCAGATTTCGTTGGCTCTCGTTGAGCTTCTCATCGTCGGCACCCAGGGCCAGATTTCGTTGGCTCTCGTTGAGCTTCTCGTCGTCGGCACCCAGGACCAGATTTCGTTGGCTCTCATTGAGCTTCTCGTCGTACGCATCATAAAGGGTTGATACATCATCTGAAAAGACTGCCCTTGTCATCATCGGATCAGAGATGTTCATCTCGGCTGGTTCCGCCGCGGCTTTGCGTTGCCGCCACCAGGCCACAGGATTGACGCTGGCATCCCCCTTTTTCCCATAGAGCAGAAAAAGAAGAAAAAAGATTATACCCAACGCGATCAATGTACCGACGATGATGCCGACATCGGCCGAGCTCCTTCCGACGTCGATGTTCTTTGTCGCTGGGCTCATGGCGGTCACCGATGAAGCGGCTTGTGGGCCGTTCGTAGATGAGTCAGACGAAGCATACGTGGGAGTAGTATCATCAGATCGAGCTTCAACATAATCCGGCACAAAGCCAGCAGATGGCGGGTGTCGCAACATCTTTCGCCGGAGACGGGTCTCTGCAGCTGTAACCTATCTTTGGAAGATAGTGACGTTTAAGTGGTATGTGGGTGAATTGGCATCCAAAATTAGAGTTACCGAGATCAACTCTGTCCGATGCTGCCGTATGCTGTGCCGTGGACAAATCTGTCACTGGATATCGCGGCCAACCTTAGGGCTATATTCAAGCAGGAGCCGCGAATTGTCCTTGAAATCTGAGGAACCCAGACCAATGAGGAAGCCGCAGCACAGCAGAAATGTCCACTATTGCCACTGTTGAGGCAACGAGCGAGTCGATGAACGCGGTAATCAAATGATATAGAGATAAAGATGGGGCCCTAGGAAGAACGATAGGGTTCAAATGAGGCACGGCTATTTCGTGAATCCAGGCAGTAATCCCGAAGCAAAAGAGGCGGACTCCAAGCGTTTATCAGATTAGTGCTACAACGCAAAGAGCAGAAATGAGCTGTTTGGGGAAGGTAGTCCGATGAGCAAAGTGGAAGAAAGAGGAAGAACGGGGCGCAGAGCGGAATACAACCACGAACTCTGGAAGACCAGGGAATGAGAACAAATTCCAGTCTTAGAATGGAGTGATAGATAGAATTAAGTCGGAGACAGAATAACGCGGTTAGTCTTCACCATCAGGAGAGAACAGGTAGAAGAGGGCATACCAGCCTCAAAGAACAAACATGGGAGGAAGCAATGACATCCCAAGCCAAGAAGTTTCGAAGGATCCATGACTCAGGTCGAGAAACAAGAGAGCGGCATTGATTAGGGAACCTCCTACTCAGGTGAACATGACGATTCAAGGCGCCATATGAGGTTGATGGCGTTTGGGGTGTTCATCTGAAGGGGGAGTTTGTAGCAGGCGGCCGTCGAGGAAGAGAAAGGACAGCTCTTATTAGCCTTAATATCTCTAGGTTCTCCACTCTGCTGCATATGTTTCTAGGGCGATTATGCGTGGAGACTGACGTTGTTTGTCTTGCTTTGGTGGGTCAGCCTGTGGATGAAGCGATGGTTGGACAAAACTGAGACGATGAACGTCGAGAAACATTCAGGCCCAGTTGGCCAAGATCCTTGGCGTTCAACGCCCGCTGGCAGCTCGTACCACTCTACTGAACCAACACCAAAGAGATACTCACACCCCGTACATCAAAGAAGGAATTCACTCATCAGGATGGTATCCCTAAACTATTTCTCATCTCTTCCGATTGCAGCTATGTGTTATTATGCTACTCTTAGCTACCCTGTTGCATGCTTCCACCTCATGTTACCTAGCCATGCAACTTCCATTAGCTATGTCGATTAGGTATGATCTATGTCCGGAGAACCACCTGTCCTTGATGGCTCCGACCACCACGAATGGTGCCTGCCGATGCTCCAAAAATGAAAAGCGCTATATACATTGAGGTACAACGTGTCAATAATCACAGCCCTCCAAAAAGGGGAGCAGAGACAAGCGTGCCAGGGGGTCGGCCGTGCGGCCCACACGAGGTCCAGACTCAAAACATGGCCCTCTGTGATTTACGGGAAGAGAGATGTGCCGTAGGATTGTTATATCTCCGTCACGATGAAGAGGTGTGATACTTTTGCGAGAGTGATATCCAACGGATATCGGCGGTATGGCGGACTGTTTTGAACGGTAAGGAAAGTGAATCGTTGTCATGCCAATCGTAATCTGTCCGAAAACGCCAGGGTCGCCCTGCAATGCCAGATGCCAACGCCAATCCTGAGATGAAGGGGTTCGAACTTATGTACCGGGACGAGTTGCTGAACCACTTTCTGTGGAAGCATCTCCTTCCACTGTTTTTCTCCAGGCTTCTGGCAGACACACGCAGACAAGAGGGAAGGCCTTGATTTCGCCGGTTGGTGGCGGTGATTGCGCTCTGGCAACGGATCCATTTGACACTCCACTATCGCGCTGCACTTTGTGTTTACCATCGTAGTCCTCTGCGCGGTCATCGATTCGCACACCGGTTGCCCAACCATCGTCCCAGATGCCAACAACCTTCAGCATGTCTCCTCTTTCAAGTTCGAACTCGTCACCAGCACGAGGTTGGTAGGCCCAGAGGACTGCCACCTTGTCGTTGGGATGGATCTCATCCGACGAGTAATAGTCTTTGAAAGCAGCTAGCTGCTCAGATTGACCACTGTTAACACCTTCTGGAGATGAATATTGGCCATTGCTGTCCGAGTTCGGCGAAGTGTCGTCACCAATGGCGAAGACTGAATTGCTTGACAAGGACCCATCTCGTTTACCCGTTGCTGGTCCCTTCATCTTGTTGTCAGATCCAGGGCTATCGCCATAGGGCTCGGAGTCAGAAGTTTCATAGCCTCGACGACTTCCAACACCAGCAACAGGTCCAATCTGCGGTGCAGTGTCTCCAGCAGAAGGGCCCTGCAAGGCCGACATTCGAGCCACGCGACCTCCTGGAAGAACCTCGTAACCATTTTGGGATGAAGCCGGTCGGGTTTGTTGCATACTCTGTACGTCGCGTCGTTGCGGGGTTGGTTGATTAAAAACGCTGCCTGGTGTGCTTCTGTTCCGTCTTCTTCTCATAGCAAAGATGCAGCAAGCAGCAAGCAGAGCTAAAAGCAGCGCCGCGGCGACCACAGAGCCAATGACGATACCGGCAATAGCGCCTTTAGATAGACCGTTGCTGTTGGCTTGTGCTGGAGCGCCTGTGGCGGATGACGTTGGCCCACCACTTGACGTAGCTGTGGGCAACAGGGTTGGATTAAGTGAAAACTGTGGCAAGACCACATCTCGGCAGCGTCCCGTAGCGTTCGACCCTATGCAGCATGAATCTGTCGCATTCTCCGAGCTTGTGCGGCAATAGTCACACAAGCCTTGCAGACTCGACCCAAATCCACAATTATCAGGTTCGTTCTGAGCTCCGGTCACGCATGCTCCACTCAATGAATCTGCTGGAAGAGCACAATTGGTGAAGTCAGCTCGAATCTGGTCAACATAATTGGCTACGTGGTTGCCACAGAGTTGGTTGTCTGTTGTGATCTTTTCTTCGCTGATAGCTAGCTCGGCCTGAAATGGAGGTCAATCTGGATTCAAACCATGATGAGATCCAAAAACACTCACACACGAATCAGCACAGAGCGGTCTTGCATTACCCGCAGGCGTACCGCAAGGTTGGCGAGAGTTCTGAACGATGCCATTACATATCAAGCTGGTTGTGTATCGGGCGTATAGGGAGGATGTGTTGCGGAGGTTGACATTATCGCAGCCCAGTATATTTTGGTATCTGCCGGATTGATCAGCTTGGGATTTTCAGAACATATCGGGAGCCCTCGTACTTTTGCTGAACGTAGCCGGTCACGACATATTCACTGAGTTGGGTATCAAACTCCTGTGTGTTGGAAACGAAGGCAAGAAAGGGACTGCGGGAAAGCCTTGGTCAGTAGGGGTATTCGTTCGATTTTGGGAGAGAATCCATACTATAGGGTGGTGAGGCCAGAGCTGGTCGAGATGGAGGAGGCATTGAAGGCAGGGCAGGTCTTGGAACCTGTAAGAGGTATGCAATTCTGCGCGAGCGCGACCGACGTTGACGATGCAAGCAGACCCAGCAGAAACGGCCTCTTCATGGTCTTGGCCCTCCTTTTTGATCGTACTGGGCTTCTTCGCTTCTGGCGTGAAGCGACATCCATATTATGGCAAACGTCAATCATCGAGACGCTCGCATGGTCGCGAGGATAGCTGCAGTGTCTGGCCTCGCTGGACTCTGCCGGTATTGTTGTCGCGATTCCTAGCATGGGCGGTAGTGACGAGACAATGCGGCCGTTCCAGCTTCGCCAACTCGTCTCGAACCAGGTTCAGACAACGAAAGGTCGCTCAACAAGCCGTAGGGAACAAGAAGGAAACGCAAAAGAGTGACTGGCCTGTGTTGTCGGGATGTCCCAATCAGAGGGAAGGCAAGATGAGAGAGGGTCGCCAACGACAAAGGAGGAGGTCGATTGGACTATTGGCGAGGAGACCCCGACCAGGATTGGACAGCGCGACTAGGGTAGCTATTTAGCAGCTTCGCTTAAACCAGATGGGTGGAACTAGTGAGATTAGAGTGGATGAGGCTGGGGCGGACCAGAACAGACAAGGACAGCAAAGGTGGAGAGACATCTTGGAATGAAATCAATTGATACTGTTTACCACTCATCTCAGGCAATTCTTCAGCAGGGCACATCGTCTCGCATACCAATTGCGGGGATTCCCTTGAGCGTTGGCTGCTTTGTGAGCCCACGCACAGATGACAAGGGCAGGACGCATTGGAGGCACCTTCGCGTCGCTTGTTGGTGCCTTTACTGAGGACTGCGAATCATTAGACTCCCAGGGGGGAGATTGCCTCGCGCTATTAGCCGGGTCTAACTCAGTTGAGCCTAGCAGATCGGCTTAGTTGATTCAATTAGCTGCATGCTCCTCCAACCACTTTGCTCAACGCCTCAGCCAGCTCACCAATCGTCGTCAACCGCATCACGCTCGTCTTCGTAGTATGCCCTTATCCGTGACCTCGTCTTTGCTCTGCTTGCTCGATCATCAAAGAACTCCCCGAAGAGATCTTGCGCATGGAGGTTGGGTATGCCGTCACCCACTGTAGCACCTGGAAGCTGCAGCGCAGCGCAATGATGACTGCTGGAGGGTACCTGCAGCCTGCGCGTGTCTCTTGTCCGTGACTAGTCCAATTTACAGAGAACTCCATACCTGGGAATCAATGCAGTGGCCAGCTTGACCTGCAGAAGGAGTTGATCTTCTTTGCTCTGCAATCTGGGATTGGCAGTAGACAATTTCTGAAACCAGTCTTCATGCATCTAAAAGACGGCACATAACTTCGAGTGATCAGCAAATCTACGTTTGAGGTGCGTGTTGACCACTGGGAATATCTTCGGTCACCCTCGGCAGCATGCATATCTGGAAGCTTAGGTGATGATCAGCATCGAGGGCCTCTTGAATAGCCGATCAGGGGCGTGGTACATGAAGTCGTAGCTGATTACAACACCGAAAAATCCGGCATTTTATACGCACTTAGAAAACGAGGAAAGTGCAGGCATCATTGTTGAAATCGTTGAAGTCAGAAGCAGCGTTTTTGGCCATCTGCAAGGTCTGCGTGCGCACATTGAGGCCAAAACGTAGGAAGCCAATATTGAGAACACGAGCAGCTCCTGGAGAACAAAGCAAGAAATAAAGACGATGGAATCCTCATCGGCAAACGAGAAGTCTTCAAAGAAGCGTAATGCTTGTCAGTGAAACCGCCTTCCGAAGGAATACTCACTTCTACTGTACTGATACCACCGACTCGACAGTCACCGAACTCATGACCCCCAATCCAAAAATACCAAGGGCCACACCAGCTCCCAACCCCACAACCTCAACAACAACAACAACAACAACAACAACCACCACCCCATCAGGAACCGCCGAAAACACCCCCCCAACCCGCCGCGACGGCCTAGCAATCTACATCGCAAATCCGACCGCCTTCCCTCACACCGCCGTCATTTCACACAGCCCCTCCTTCGTCACAATCCGTGACCTCTACCCCAAATCCAGCATCCACCTCCTAGTCATCCCCCGCCACCCCTCCAAAACACATCTCCACCCCTTCGAAGCACTCGACAGGTCCGACCCTAGCTTCCTCGACTCCGTCCGCGCCGAATGCGCCAAGGCCAAATCCCTCGCGGCCTCGGAACTCCGCCGCTGCTTTGGAAAATCCTCCGCGCAGGACCATGCGCGCGAAGCCGCCCTATCTGCTGACGCCGAGCCGGGCCCCGACTCCGAGCTCCCACCAGGCCGCGACTGGTCCGCGTCAATAATGGTGGGTGTCCATGCCGTCCCCTCTATGTCTCACCTACATATCCACGTGATATCTGTGGATCGACAGAGCGACTGTCTCAAGCACCGGAAACATTACAATAGTTTCTCGACGCCGTTCTTTGTGCCATTAGAGGATTTTCCGTTGGGGGAAGGGGATGAAAGGAGGTGGCCGGGGAGGGAGGGGTATTTGAAGAGGGATTTTAGGTGTTGGAGGTGTGGGAGAGAGTTTGGGAAGGCGTTTAAGAGGTTGAAGGGGCATTTGGGGGAGGAATTTGAGGAGTGGAAGAGGGAGTGATGGGATGTGAGGGTTAGAGTTGTGGTTCAGGAGCAGGCAGAGCATGTTCAGGGGTTGAAGTGCTTGATACGTCGCTGGGAGTGGGATTCATCGAGCAGTCAGCACTTCGGCCTGGAGTAAACCTTTTCCACAGTCACTGAAGAAGGTACATCTGACTGAACGTTCTGACAGCGCAGAGTCGTCTCGGCATCGTCATTGATGACCAGAAGCGGTGGTGCAAGTCTTAGTCATTTCAACTGGTTGGGAAGCTGCGCTGAATTGAACGGCTATCGACTTGTACACCCCTCAGCATCAGCGGCTGAGATTAAGATCCAAGCAGAAAATCACCCAAAGGTGCTTGACTCTGTCCAACCCAAAGGTTGTTCTCCTCCTTGGTAAACACGTGGAAAAGGCATTCTTACAGATGGTGTCGGCGGCTTTAACGGTTTCTACTGTTAATGCAGGAGGGCTTTCCCTACATCTTATTTGGAAAGATATGGCACTGGTTGTGATGGCAGTGGCATACCCGCATCCAGAAACCCTTTTCCATGACGAACCTCAAAAATTCGTTCTTCTGATCGATGATGCGATTGAACTTACTGTTCTTGCCTTAGCCAGACCTGAGGAGGGTAAAGCGAACGCGATGCAACCTAATATTCGGCGTACGGAGACGATGTGGTCCTTAGGTCCTCGAGACAACCGCATGATGTTGATGAGCCGGATGCGGAATTGGGAGAAAGCGAACGACGAGCTCATTCCGTTATGAAAAGATTCCCATTGCAATGATAGTGGCATACGCTGAGACATCTTCGATACTTCTGAAGAATCCATGATGTCATTGCTACAAGGAGAGAAAAGGTCTGGTAGAGGCTATTCTCGCCTCCTATACGGAAGCCAGTCATCATGCATGTTCCGAACGTGGATACGACAACTTTGATCAAGGCAAACGAAGCACAAAAATCATTTGGACACCGTGCCTCATTGAAGGCAAGCGACAATCGAACTGCTGAGGCAGATGCCAGGAATATTGCACGTGGTATCCACCCTCTTAAGCGAAAGACTCCAGTTGGCTCGATTTGCTCTCGAATTTGGCTAAGCAAACAAGGACTGTTTGAGCATGTAAGGGTCGAGCACCAGAGTTTCCGCTATCGCTGCGAGGTAAGAGGCTGTAGGAAGGAGTTCAAGGGTAGAAGTGGCTTTAGAGACCACAAGAGGAAGAAGCATTGAGCGATACTTCTACACGAACAAGAAGCTCATGTGGCCAAGCACATACATCTCGTAGAATCTTCTGGTAGTAGTGGCGAAGCTTTGAGAGTAAGCCATAGAAGGATTGACCAGTATGAAATCTAAATAGTGACAATCGGCGCCTCCCTGACGGCTGTCTGGCTCGACCTGCGTAAACGCCTTCGGTTCAGCTCCATCGCCGTTGTCAACCTCGCTCCTCTCTCACACTCTACCCGCACCCTCCTCTAGAAGCTCCACCTCTTGTTCCTCTTCTCCATGAAGCCAAGTATCATTTTCATCGAAGTATTTGTTGTCATTCTCCGCCGTAATCGAACCTCCGCCGCCTGGGGGAAGGGCAGTCGGCAGTCCTCTCTCAGTAGTTCCTGTAACCACTGTAGGCAACACTCTTATTCCTATTTGACCGCGTTTTCCCTCAAACTTAACTCCGCTGTCTCTATCCTTTACTTTGATCGCCGTCTTATGACACAGCGTTTAGGGGTAGATTTGAGTAATTCAACACAGTCGTAGATAGAGCTTCGATCTCCGAAACCGGAGATACTGTAGGAGGTGAGAGGAGGGATATGCATTGGATTAACAGACTCCAGCCTTTCTCCGTTGTAAGAAAGATCGGATGTCTCAATGGCTTGAGGTGCATGTATAGGTCCTGGAGTTCACGTTCAGGCTTGCTCTCTCGCAACCTTATATCCCACATATGTGTTGTAAATTAACCAAGATTGATTTACACTGCCCTCGTTTTGGTGCTTTCGGTCGAGTTCCTAACAGTTCATGAAAGACGTTGTTGGGCGATCTGGCAGCCGATGGCTGGCATGGAAGGAACATGGGAGACATTGAGTGTGTGTTAGGTTTTGAGTAAAGTGTAATGACCTGCTCAATAGTGAATAAAGGAATCTCACTATTGTCACGCCAGAAAGGCACCTGATCGTTCATGTATAACTTGATGATCTTCGCGTCCAGCTTCATGGGTTGAAATTGGGTTCGTATGCTACAAAAATCAATATTCTGATCTATCAGAGCATCCTGTAGGCATTCAGGATTTATGTTGACCTTGTTGAAGCAAAACTCGGTGTTCCACTTGGCTTTTGGGCATGGTCAAAGATGCAGCAGGATATCAAAACAACAGCGCAAAGATTGCAATCCTAGGTAAGCAGCCCAATTATTCGCTTTCAGAAAGCTCACACTACAACATGATGCTAGTGATTTGACGTGGTATTATAAGTCTAGACCGGTAAAGCTGGAGCAGTGACCGGTCGTAAGGTGGCTTGTTGACCGGTTGGTACAACCGCTCCTGATTTGATGATCCCCAGAGACATCTCTTCGCATGCCTAACCGGTGTAGACTTCAATCTTTCACGTGACAGAGGCACTACCTTTGATCCGTACATTCAGGTACAAGCGAGCAAAGAGCGGCCTGGTGTGAGGCAGTTAGCTTAGTATATCAGCAACTGCCAATTGGACACCCAGCACCCCGGCACAAAGTCACAGACTAGGAGAAATAGCTAGCTTTTCGTTTTGCCCGTAGAAGTTTCCAAGAACGCGTACGTCTGGCTTTTATATACATCCACCAGCCACTCCACCTGGAAGCACGGCAGCCGCCATAGCAACTTGGAATATGCAACGTGGCTGGCGACGGGAAGGTATTCTTGACGGTCCACGTCACCAGCAACCTAAACCATGAGGATTTAGTATGTCTAGAGACCCTTCGTTCTCATCTCTACCTCGCCATTCCACTTGTTCTTGCCACTTTTGTATCGAGCAAAGTTGCTGACGAGGACTAGGTCTTTAAATCTCAATCCTCGGCTCTGTTTGAGATTCAAAATTGTACCTTAGAACCGCAAGTGACATGCCTTCCAGGGCTTCCTTGTCTCCCTCCACATGAACGTCATCGAGATGCTCATATCCCATATGAGTGAACAGCGCAGCTCCCATCGTTGTCGCTAGGACTCCCTGATTTACTCGATCAATGTCAGAAAGCATCATTCCCCATTTCACAAGGTTGCGACCATGTTCGCGTCTCCAATAGGCTGGGTGCACGACGATTCTTTCCATGGTTGAGAGAGCATGGAAGTACCTGGCTGGTTGTTAGTGTGATTCAACATCCCGATGCGACCAAAGAGCGCACTTTTCTTCCGCTTGGTTTGCCACAGCAGCGACCTTTCGCGCACGTTCTCTGTTTTCGTCCAAGTATTGATATTCAGGAAGGTCAGGATAGGGCCCTTGGAGATCGTTAGTATATGCTGGAAGGGACTCCTTTGATAAAGAGCACCTGATTCATTTTGAAATTTCCCGACACGCTTTGAGCCTGCTTCTAATTTCCAAACCGCCAGTCCGACAATTACCTGCTCCTCAGGCGCAGGAGCTGCCCATCCATTTTCGTCTGGAATAACTGCCTTCGTCTTGTTGGATTCATCGGGATCATATCGGTCAGAAGCAACAAGAACGATATGTTCTGGACTTTTCACGAAATGTTCGACTTCGTGTCGGAAGAAAGTTATTGTATCTAAAGGGTGATCGACGTGGAAAGGCCGCTCCCAAATAAAGTGCTCCGAGTAGCGGAAACCTGCCGTCGCGACGATACCGAGACGGAGGATATCACTTGGCGAGGCAATGTGAAGGGCCCCGAGTTGGGGCGCGGCCGGAAGCATTATTGATTGCTTGAATTCAGTTGGGCAGCCAGATGAGATAACTTAATCGCACACGTTACCCTTATGATCGATGCCCTTTTTTCAGTTCCAGCACTGTTGCCTTGTACATGCAAGTGGCCAGATCAATCGTGGCGATGAGCTGGTTTGCAACCAATCGGGATTTTTATGCAGGGTCTCTGTCCTGACCGGTCACTTCACCGGTTCTCTCACCGGTCCGGGGGTAAAACACGGTTTGGGCACGGGCCGAGCGGCCACGGGTACCGTCATTATAACAGCTAGTAACCAACTAATCTATTCCACATTGATTTTGTGTGTATTACAAGGGTAAGGCTTGTCAGCAAAAGTACAGCATTCCGTACATTAGCAATGGATTTTATTTAATAAGTTGTAGAGTTTCAAGTGTCTGTGGAAAGCGAGGACCTGCAGGGCAGTGACTACGCCATGCTGGCAACTCTGAACCCACCGAGAGTGAGGTTGCAGAGCTGTACCGTCACGGGTCAAAGAAGCTAAAGCAACTCAAAGCTGTTGCGCCCGCACAGAGTACTAGTGGTGACTACTGCCTTGCTGGCGTGACAATCGAGGCTGCTAGCTCTGAGCTAAGAACCTGCGTTGTACTATATAAATGGTATTAATATCTTAATAATAAAGATGATTTATAAAAAAGATATCTAATTAAGTATTAATTTAATAATAAATATAAATGATAACAGTAAACTATATCTAATAATATTCAAATATATAAAAAAGATTATCTTACATTTTGAGCATTAAAAGAATGTGAGTGAGATCACAGATTATAAAACTATGTTTAAATTAATGGATGTTTACAATTAAGTCTTTGATAATGAGGATCTTTCACACCCATTAGAGTATATTAGATTCATAAAAAAATTCGATCCGATTAAACTATTAGAGAACTCATATTAAACACTTCACTTCTTTCGCCGATATCTGTCTCTATGCCGGTGACTCAAGTGAAGCCGGCAAAGAACCACTCAGCCACGGTATTGATAGAATCAACAGTTGGTACCTGACTCAGCTGAGGTCAGCTTATGGTAATGTAGAAGTGTAGGAAGTCTTTCATAGTTGTGAGATCGGGAGCTTCAACTTCAGATTGCAGGTAGTATTGCAGGGCAGATTCTTCGTCTAGAGGAGGCAATCCTTGTTGGGCAGAGTCTTGTTGCATTTCGGCAAGGTGCCATCTAAAGGGCTGAATCAGTAATGGAAACCAGCGTTCTATAACATAGAGCGGATCGGTGTCTCTCACAGAACGTCACGTTCAAGAGTCGCATCTTAATCTCTCTTCGTCTTCTTAACATGCTTTTCGCGATGACGAATCTGATCTTGCTCTTTGTGCGCTCCCCTCTTGTAACCGTTGGCGTCAGCTTGAGCCACTCAGTTGGCTAGGCTGGCTTGTCGCTTCCCCATGATGGCGAGACGGTGCTGCCACGTCTATGAGAATCGAGAATCAAGTCTTTCAGCAAATCAAAGTTGAAGGGGGATGGAGTAGTGGAGAGAGGTCTGTGATGTGAAGAATGAGGCCTGCCCGAAGGAGGGAGAGAGGGAGAATCAGGGCCCTCTATTCAAACAACAAGGTCGCTAGGATCGCAGGTGGAGGAAGTCAACAGCAGTGGGCGAGAAAAGGCGTCTTCATATCGGCGGCGACGGGGTACCATATTTATATCCCCCCCCCGGGGGGCGGGAGGGCCCATCATGTCGGCCGTGGCAGAGACGGCGATAGGAGATATCGTGCGGCAGACTCGCGTGACGCTCATCCACGAATCACCAGGGGTGGGTGATGAAGTGGTGAGCTGGTGGTAAAAGCGGCGCGAATGGGGTGAGCGTCGAGGTGAGTTCGGAGCAGATTTACTTTGCTTGTGTTGCCAAGTGTCTTCTCCACACCAATTTTTTATGATGAGATCATTGAACCAAAATGATTCTGAAGGTGCACTGTGCAAGTTGAGTGCATCTATATTCTCCCTCCCCTGATCCTCAACATGAAGCAGACTGCCTGAAGCTCCCTTTGCTTCCTCAACTTCCACCTTTAAAAGCCCACGGTCATGTCCTCTCCGCCCCTTGGGCTCCGCTGGCGGGCCTCCACCATCTTCATTATCGCAACCGTGGCAATAGGAATATTCACAGACCTCTTCCTCTACGGTCTCATTGTCCCCGTCTTACCATTCCTCCTCCGGGACCGCATATCTCTCCCGCAAGAAAAAGTCCAAAGTTACTCATCCGCTCTACTGGCTGCTTACGCCGGAGCTAGTGTCATCTTCTCCCTACCTGCAGGATGGATCGCTGACAGGACGAGTTCGAGGCGTCTGCCCTTCCTTAGTGGGCTTGCGGCCTTGCTTGCTGCGACGTTGATGCTGTCGCTGGGTAAGAATATCGCTGTGCTGGTCCTCGCGAGGATCTTGCAGGGTATGAGTGGCGCGGTTGTGTGGACGGTGGGGTTGGCAATGATTATGGACACGGTTGGTGTAGAGAATTTGGGAAAGGTCATGGGGACGATCTTCAGTGTTGTCTCTGTTGGTGTGCTGGCTGCACCGGTGCTAGGGGGAGTGCTGTATGAGAAGACGGGGTTTGCAGGGGTGTTCGGATTGAGCGCTGGAATACTGGGCATCGACTTCATCATGCGACTGCTCGTCGTCGAGAAAAAGGTAGCTGCCCGCTACGAGGATCCCAAGCAGGACACGCCCAACGGCCATACCGACGACGACCCAGAAAACACTCCGCTCGCAACCGAAGAATCCGCCCTCCTCCCTAAACCCGAAGCAGACTACTACACCGTCCCACCCAACCAAACCAAAATAATCCGGAGTCTCCCCATCCTCTACTGCCTCACCTCCCCCCGTCTCCTCACCGCCCTCCTCCTAGCCTTCATGCAAGCCCTCATCCTCGGCAGCTTCGACGCCACCGTCCCCACAGAAGCCCAATCCCTCTTCAATTTCTCCTCCCTAACCTCCGGCCTCCTCTTCATCGCCCTCGACATCCCCTACCTGATCTTCGGTCCTCTGGCTGGTTGGACCGTCGACAAGTACGGGCCCAAACCCGCGTCTGTCTTCGGGTTCGGTTACCTGGCCCCAGCGCTCATCTTGCTCCGTCTCCCCCACGCCGGCGGCACTGATCAGATTATTCTGTTCTCTGGGCTGCTGGCGCTTTGTGGAGTGGGGATGGGCATTATTGGCTCGCCTAGCATTGTTGAGGCGTCGGATGTGGTGCAGAAGTTTGACAGGGCGAATGGGGAGTTCTTTGGCAAGAATGGGCCATATGCGCAGCTTTATGGGTTCAATTCTTTGGTGTTCAGCGCTGGATTGACGGTGGGTCCGATTCTGGCGGGGAGCTTGAGGGATAGCATTGGGTATGGGAATATGAATTTGGTGGTTGCGGTGCTTTCAGGGGTGACGGCAGTGTTGTCGTTTGTTTATTTGGGTGGAAGGCCGAGGTTGCTGATGAAGGATAGATAGTCCTTTGAGGGTCAGGAGAATCTGAGGTCTCATTGCATGTCCGGCTAAATGGGATTTTCACGGCATACAACTTGTTCACAGACAAAAGCGCGTAATCCGGGCGGTTTCTGGTGAATCTTTACATTTTCCCAAACGCTGGACAACTTTTGGGATCTGCCTGGGTATCTATCCACGATCATACTCAAGACATGATGCAGCACTGTGCATACCATAAGCCCCCGAATGACCTTCGAATCCTCAAGCCTTTCCAGTTGTTGGAGCATTATGAAAGGCTCACACTGTCAAACTCCGATGGGCTTCGACTGCGTTTACTCGGCCTTGCCTCTGCTCTTAGGCCTCGGATTGCCGCTCTTGACTCTCTTCGCCTCTGGTCGCTGAATATGGTGAGCTGGTATCCACTCTTCGTTATAGCCCTTAGCACCTGTCGCAACGGCGGGTCTATTAGCTCCTAGAGCGGCGGCAGACTCGCCAGGGTCAACTTTCTTGGAGGCACCGGGATTTTTCTTGGCTCTATCACCGCCCCGAGTGCGCTTTTGCGGGAAATAGGGAGCAATCCAGAGGTTGTAGAAGAGGTATAAGACACCGCCGGCGCAGGATAGCATGAAGATGTAGAGGAATATACTTTTCAACCTGTTAGCAGAGCACAGAGGAAATATGCCAAGAAAGATGAAACTAACACTTGGGGATCAAAAATGCTGGTATCCGGCTCGACTATGCTGACGGTTTCATTGAAGGCTTGCAATGCAAAGTCCTTGCCATCATTGCTGCTCATGATGGCAGCTAGCTCAAGCCGAAGGTCTTGAGGGTGCAGCTCTGTGGCGAAATTGTATGGAAGACTCTGCTTCTCGCCCGCTGGTATCTTAATATGGTATCTCGTTGCCGTTAGATTGCGAACGACACGGCTGCCTTGGGGATCGAATGGTGGCGTCCAGAGAGCCCCTCCGATGAACTTGACTGTGACTGGTTCGGGTTCCTCGTTGGAAAAGGAGAGGAGAGCCTTGGTGGGCTTGCCATTGACAAGCTTGATGCCGAAGATCTCCGCGTCGGGGAATGAGGCGCTGACGGCGACAGCGAGGGATGGACTTTGCAATTTGTCGTCTGAGATGTCTTCTTCGACAGGGTCCTGAGCAGGGTTAGCAGATCTCAAGGTGACTGGGATTGACGGTGCGAATTCTTACGGCCTGTGCGTAGGCACTTATTGCCTGTAGAGAAAGCAAAGAGACGACTAAAGAAAGAAATCGGCACATTTTGATTGTTCTGGAAGTGCTCCGTACGACTGGAGTGTGGTAAATAGTTCAAGCGCATAAACAAAAATAGGAGCTCCAGCCGCGAGGGAGGGTTTTCTGGGTTGTGCCTGGGGATGACGGCTGGAAGCTTAAATAGTTGGCTGATTGATTTCTCTGTGACTTTTTTTTGAAGCTGCACGCGTCTCCAAACGAAAGTATTGACGCGGTGCCAGTCCAGGCCTTGACCACCTTCATTCACATCTTCTGCCTTCTAAACACTTTGGATGCCTGTACTTCCAGCGCCCGACTCTGTATCTGTCATGACTGATATCTGGCCTACAATGGCTCGTTTTTCAGCCTTCTCTCCAGAGTCCGATAACCCTTTTTCAAGCAGCCCGTGCTATTCGAATGGGAACTTGACCAGCCTGACCACAACCCGAACCACGTCAGACCAATCCACCATTGATTCATTCAAAGAACGTCACAATCGCTTGGCGAGCATAGAGAATGAGAAAAATAAACTTATTGAAGTAAGTAATGATTGCGCGATTAGCTATCTCTTTTTGCTATGCTGACGATTTCAGGACCTCCTATGCCGTCTCGAAATTACCGAAACCCAATATCAAAGATCCCGCTTGGACCATGATAGAGAAACCAGGTACAATCGGGAAGGCCAAATGCGCGAAACTCAACTGCAAAATCAGCTTCGCGGAGTAAAAGGGCTCCTGGTGAGAGGAGCTTGAGGCCAGCCCAGAGGCGTCTTGTTGCTGATCAATTACAGGATAGGAATGCCTTTGTCGTTGTGCTACTCGACGGCGATGGCATGATATTCAATGAAAACCTGCTCCAGCAAGGAGAAAAAGGCGGCAAGGAAGCAGCAAGCCACCTCTGGGGAGCAATGAACGACTTTGTTCAACGAGCTCTTCCTCATCTATCTTCTCCAAAGATTCTAGCACGTATTTATGCCAATGTCAAAGGCCTAGGCGATGTACTGCAGAAGTCGAGCATAATTGATAGAGCATCATTGTTCGAAGACTTTGCCAGAGGATTCAACGGCAGCAAGCTCCTGTTCGACTTTATTGATGTTGGGGCCGGCAAGGATAAAGCAGATGATAAAATTACTGGTGGGTCTTCACACTCACCTTCATCGAGTCTTTCGAACTAACACATGTGTGCAAGAAATCTTCAAATTGTATCTTCACGATGTCCATTGCCATCAGGTCCTGCTAGGCTGTTCTCACGATAATGGCTATGCTCGACTTCTGGATGATACTATGGGAGACCCCATGTTAATGGATCATATTACTCTGCTTGAAGGAGTGCCATTCGAGCGAGAATTGGCTAACCTGAAGGAAAGCTTCAAGTCGACCAAATTTGACGACATGTTCCGCAGCACGAAATTAGCAACTCCTTATCAACTCAAAAATGCACCAGGTCCAATCCAGCGACCGTTGCAAACGATTTCTGCTAATTTACCAATCGGGTCACCTGTCGCCCAGGTATGCTCAAACAGTACAACAGATGAAGTCACACCAAGCACGACCGCCAGCACGACGTCCAAATCCAACACTCCAGCTCTAACATGGGCATCAATGACCGCCGCACCCTTCATCCCCTCACCAAACTCTCCAGCTACTCGAGCCACCAAAGCTGGCACGATACCCATCAGGTCCACGCCGGGAATCAACCGAAACCGTCTTGGCCAAAGAATTGACGACATGGACGAGTCAATACCCAACGAGGACATCAAGCGCGTCAAGAAACTCAAATTATGCAACGTCTTCTATCTAAATGGTGGGGATGCATGCACCAATGTCCGCTGCAATCACGATCATGACTACAATATCACCAAGAATGATCTAAAGACCTTGAGGCAAGTCGCGAGGATGACACCTTGTTTTTTCAAGACAGAGTGCGATGATCCGAAATGTATCTATGGTCATCGATGTCCTCAGAGTCAGCCGAACTCGAAGGAGTGCTGGTACAAGGAGGATTGCCGCTTTGCAGGATGGGGGCATGGGATCGATACGAGAATCTGTAAGACTACGAAAGTCTGATTCTGGCAGGTGCTACAGTGACGAGCTTGTATGATACAGCATCTTGAAGGAGCAATCAGCAGTAATTTGCTGGTTGGAAAGTGACGGAGTGCTAAGGGAACAAGGGCGCAGATCTAACGGCTGTCATGATCAAAAACCCACAGATGACACCTTTCTTGAGCGAGTGCTTTGAGTGCAGCAAGGGTTTCGCAGGGCTTAGATAGTGCTATTAATATTAGGAAATTACAAATTTGAGCATCTTTCATAGACAAACTATCTGAAAGCTTTTTGTGTGATACGGCCCGATATTTTAGACATGAGTATTTCGACGACATACTACTACGACTACTACGACTACTACTGCAAAAAGGGTATCTATCAATCAATCGCTCACAATACTCGTCCCAAACAGGGCAAAAACCCTTTCCCACCTCCCCCGAACCTGTACACCATACTCCTTAACTAAGCAATCAAACGGCCTCCCGGAAGGCTCTACCGGCTTCCCACTCCGCCCCTCTTCCTCCTTCTGTTCCTGCAAATCCCCCCACAGCAGGAAAAGCTTCTCCTTCAACTTCGCCAGACACGGCTTATCCTTCCTCAGGTTCGTAGCCTCGATGTTTCTGAGCAGGAAATCGGCATCCTTGCCTGCGATGAGTAATTTCATACGCCCCTTGCTGTCCTGTTTGACAGCGGCACGTGGGCTGGCATCTTCAACCAGGAGCTCGAAGCGCCACTCCCAGCTCACCTCTGCGCCATTTGCGTCGGTCGGCATGTCCATGTCGATGTCTGAGTCGCCTTCGTAGTCGGAGAGGAATTCGTAGTCGCTTGGTTTGTGGGGGGCGGCGAAGTCGGCGAAGTTGGGGGGATGATAGTCGATGACGCGCAGGTTTTTGAGCTGGTAGAAGTTGTTTTTGAAGGGGACGGTGAGGGGGTTGCCGGCGGGTGTTTGGAAATCGAAGGTCAGGGCGGAGGGGTCTAATAATTCGAAGATCTTGACCGGTGTGACGGTGTCAGGGACTTTGTTGGTACGAATATTGGAGTTGGGGCTATTGCCCGACGATTTTGACGCGTGGGAAGTTGCGGCCTGAGCTTCCTTCTTTTTGGCCTTTTCGGCGGTTTCCTTTTCCTTTCTCTTCTTGTTCCTTTGTTTCTTGTTTTTCCCCTTTTCTGTCCGGCTAAGATCCTGGTCCTTGGCTGGCTGCTGGAGTGATTCCTCTTTCAGCCTTTTCGAATCTTCAAGCCCCTTGATGCCGTGGAGCTTAACCTCTGTTTCATAACGTAGCTTTCGCTTGAGGAGCGCCTTGACTCGATCATCATCTTTTGCTTGTCGTGCATTACAGATAGTCACGTTAATCTTATCGGGATATCTTCTATCACCGCGCAGCTTTCCCTCCATCCTTGCCCCCTCTCTGTCGAAACCAATCTGCACATTGTTGAGAAAGACAAGACTTTGCAGGCCAACATGCTCTCTGGCAAATCCGGCATGCGCGTCCCATGCAGTCACGACCATGCTCATCTTGCCCCATGGTCCAGGCCAAGCATTCTGAGCGGGATTGTAGTTGAATATATCTCCATCTCTGCCCTGCTCGTCATCAGAGGGGTGAACATAATCGTAAAGAGCTTCATGTGACGTATAATCAGTTATGCTGAGCTCAACGCGGAAGTCATTTGAGTAGATCTTTCGTACTTCACCCAGGAGATCAGCAAATTTGAGCGCTGTTGTGGTTTTTGGAGGTACCAAGTCTTGTATCAATTGAAATTTGTTGGGTTGCGGTGAAGCTGGATGGCCATTTGACCCCAACAGATTGCTCGCTTGCAAAGTTGTGAGTGGAGCAGACTCGCCAAACGTGGTACGATCTAAGAAGTTGCAGAGTGCTATGGCATAATCCATCATCTCCTTGCGTGGTGACGGGACTTGGTCTGACAATTTCGAAACGGGCAAATCTCCTTTGGTTTCCGTGTTACTGGTCGGAATGTCTTGCTGATGGAAGACAAGCCATGAGGACTTGAGACTTGATAACGCTAGAAGTTGACCATTGAAGCGCTTCAATTTGACAGAACGAAGGACAACAACATCACCCCTGGAAGAAATGTTGGGAAGCTTCTCTTCCGTACGCGCAAAAAAGCGACACTTCAGACCCTCACCGTCTAACCAAGAAACGTCTGTCAGAGTGAAGGTCACGATATAATCCGTTCCTTTCGTCTTGGTGGCCGGCAAAAAGTCGGTGACAACTCCCACGGCACAAAATTCACTGTCCGTGGCCTTCTCGGCGACTTGTCTAAGCTCTTCGAAGCCACTTGGGGGTTTCGAATGCATGGCGAGTCGGCTTTCTCACCACAAAGAAAGTGGCTTTATCTTTTGATCATGGACGAAGTCTTACCGTTGCTGGTCAAGCTAATGGCAGGCTTGCCCTGACTTTCAGCGCGGCCGATTGTTGTCCCTGAAACGTCAAACATGGTAGCAGAATGGATGTGAGCCCCTGTTTGGAAAGCTCTGTGCTTTCATGCTTGCAAGAGAGGAAAAGGTTCAGCCGCTGTGTTCTGGTCCGTTGTTTAGGCACCTTTAAAAGTGTTCACGGTATCAACGGCACCTGAGAATATTTTGGTGCGTTTGGAACGGCACATTTGGCAGTTATTGTTCACCGTAGCGCCTTTCCCCGGAAGGCTTGGTATGTGCGCGGGATGAATGCAGCCAAAATGCCTCCTTGAGAATAACCTCCACCATCTCACTCTCTCCGCCGTAATCTGAGATTTACTTCAGATTAGTATTTGTTGCCCTCACTAGACCCTCTACTTGGAGGTTTTCGTGCTACAGCTCCTTTTCTGACTCTGCGCAAACCCAAAGTAGGAGACTGCCGCCCACAATGTCCGAGCGCTACATCCCAGAGCACCGCCGCACCCAATTCAAGGCGAAGAACACCTTCAAGCCAGATGAGCTACGCCGCCGCCGCGAAGAACAGCAGGTTGAAATCCGCAAGCAGAAACGAGAGGAGAACCTTGCCAAACGAAGAGGCATCCAACGGGGTGATGGACAGATCGGGGTCGGCGGACTGGCTACTGGCACTGATAGTGACGATGAAGCTGGCACAATCGAAGGAGAGGTATGCTGTCTAACCTTTCCAGTGCTATTTGGCTTGCTTTCAAGTATGACTGACTTCTTGCTCTCCAGCTAAATACCGAGCTCCCTGAAATGGTGAAGGGTGTCTTCTCAGACCAGATTGACAGTCAGATTTCGGCCACCACAAAATTCAGGAAGCTACTATCAAAAGAGCGCAACCCTCCGATTGAACGTGTCATTGAGACTGGAGTTGTTAGTCGATTCGTTCATTTTCTTCGGTCTCCCCATACGCTTGTCCAATTTGAAGCCGCCTGGGCTCTGACGAACATTGCCTCGGGTTCAGCTCAGCAAACCCAAGTGGTCATCGAGGCAGGGGCTGTACCTATTTTCGTCGAACTTCTAAGCAGTCATGAACCGGATGTGCGTGAACAAGCTGTGTGGGCGCTTGGCAATATTGCCGGCGACAGCCCAGCTTGCCGCGATTATGTTTTGAGCCAGGGAGCTTTGAAACCATTGTTGTCGTTGATCGGAGATGGCCGCAAGTTGAGCATGCTACGAAATGCTACTTGGACCTTGAGCAATTTCTGTCGGGGAAAGACACCGCAGCCAGACTGGAACACGGTACGAACCTTCGTCATCCCCTCACTCTTTGCCTGCTGACATACTCTAGATTCATCCAGCTCTCCCTGTCTTGGCCAAATTGGTCTACATGTTGGATGACGAAGTCCTCATCGACGCATGCTGGGCTATATCATACCTTTCGGATGGCTCAAACGACAAGATCCAAGCGGTAATCGAGGCAGGCATCCCTCGTCGTCTAGTGGAGCTACTGATGCACGCTTCGACCTCAGTTCAAACCCCGGCTCTCCGCTCTGTTGGCAATATAGTTACCGGCGACGACGTTCAGACCCAAGTAATCATCAACTGTGGCGCACTGCCGGCTTTGTTAGCTCTACTCAGCTCTCAAAAGGATGGAATCCGAAAGGAAGCTTGCTGGACGATCTCGAATGTCACTGCTGGAAACTCTACCCAGATTCAGGCTGTCATTGACGCAAACATCATCCCACCACTGATCAATCTTCTTTCAAATGGAGACTTCAAAACAAGGAAAGAGGCTTGTTGGGCAATTTCCAATGCTACTTCTGGCGGACTTCAGAAGCCTGAACAGATTCGCTATCTTGTCGCACAGGGATGCATCAAACCACTTTGCGACTTGCTTGCCTGTCCGGATAATAAGATCATCCAGGTTGCTCTGGATGGGCTCGAGAATATTCTCAAGGTTGGCGAGATGGACAAGGAAGCGGCTGATGCCCGTGCGGCCGAGGCCCAAGTCAATCGTTATGCGCTATTTATCGAAGAAGCCGGCGGGATGGAAAAGATCCATGATTGCCAAAACAATGCCAATGAGGAGATTTACATGAAGGCATACAACATTATTGAGAGATATTTCTCTGATGAAGAGGATGCCGGCGCAGATATCGAGGAGCTTGCACCTAATCAAAATGCCCAAGGCTATGCTCTTGGCACTCAACAGCCACAAGGCGGTTTCAACTTCGCAAATGGCACTGATTCCATGGACATGTGAGGGAGCATCATTGAAGATCCCCTCAACCGTCCGATCAAGGGCGTATTACCCCGACTCCACGCCGCGTCGCCAGTCCCCAGAATCGAGACGCCCGACACCGTCACGTCGCCTCATTATGTGCATGGCATTGCTCCGCCGCACGAGGTCTTCGACGACTCCCCAGCCCCGATCTAAGCCCCTAAGCCACCCAATGCATCCCATTTCGCACACAACCCTCCCCGAAGAACGATCCTTAGCACCGTCCTCTGCTACTGATCACCACATCACCACGAGAAAGACGATACAACATCATGTATGCCCCTGCGTTCGACATAGCACCATACACCTCCAGCATTTGATAAAGGCGTCTTTACTGAACTCGTGTCGCCTCATCTTCCGTGAAGATATGATATGGAAAAGGGAAATGAGGAGGAAGGCTCTTTAGTATAGGCTAGGCCAGACAATTCATAACCCCAAGACTTAGCCTCAAGAATCCAACGATGTTAGAAATGATCTCTTTCCCAATTTTATGTTTGCACTGAGAAATTATATTTTTTTTCGGGTCGAACAGAAGTTCTCGCCATGTTGACATTGAGTATTGGAGCAAAGTCTACGAGACCTTCCCGCTCGCTCACAAATGAGCTATACAACACAAGGTTCTTCATTGTGTCTTGACTACACTCGACGTAGAACTCAGGATCATCCGCATCTACGATGTGATCACTTTTGATTGTAGAATGCATGGCATACATCATACATTCGCTGTCCGAAAGGTATTGTTTCCACCAGCTACAACGCTGTGCTGCTCGTATCGTACACATCATTGAACATGACATGAATAGAACATGTCCTTCCGCACAGGTGATGGATACAGCGACGAGGAAAACGAAGCAAGGGCTCTCTCAATCACCAATCGCATCCTCGATTTGCTCACCGTCCGGCTGCGCAGACTCCTTTCCCTCACCATTTTGCTCTACAGCCTCCTCCTCCTCCTCCTCCTCCTCTTCCAACCCTCTCCCCCTCAAATCCTCTTCCGCATCCTCCTCCCTCCCATTCTCGTCCACCTCATCATCCTCAATATCATCCTCTGGCAAAACCATCGGCTCACTCTGCCTCGCCGTCTCCTTCTCCCTCCTCCTCTCCCCCCCCTTCCGTGTTCCATCCTTCCTCCCCTGGCCCTTCCTAATCTTCTTATCTTTCGGCTCCTCCAAATAAGCCAGCACTTCTTTATAATTACTCCCGAGCTTCAACCTATTCAGCAACAATCTCTCCTTATGCTTCGGATCCACGACCCCCGCAATAGTCGCCAGTACAAGCTTCCCTGTGAACTCGCAGAGATTCTGCTCCACAAGCAACACGGCGGCTTTCCGTGCGTCTCGGCCGTGGCCGAGGGGTTGGTCGACGACACCGTCGTCATCGGCGGTGGTGCTGGCGGCGTATTCGTCGTCAGAGTCGATTGGTAGGTCGTCTTCTGCGGGCTCGGAGTGTTCGGTTGAGTGTTCTAGCTTGCGGCGGGATTTTTTAGCGAAGAGGCGCTCGAGACGGTCCTGCGTTTGCATTGTGGTTGTTTGGAGGGAGGGTGGGATGGGGGTGATGAGATCCTCTAGGTTTCGGCGGAAATTGGATGGGAGGTCTTGGGGTTCTTTCACGGGTTTGGCGTGACGTAGGGTTGAAAAGAGCGTGTGCAGATCCATGGTGGTGCTAAGGGCAATGAGGCGAAGCCGGTCAAGTGGTAGGCGGCTGTTCGCGATCTCTTTCAGGGTCTCGGTGAAGTTGTCGCGATGCGTGGTCAGGTCCTTCAGCAGGTCTGGATGATGCTGGAGAAATCGGGGGTTGTTCGCGGATATCGAAGCGCGAAGAGACTGGACGTTCCACATGAAATAGAAGAGTACTATCTTAATGGCTGAAGTGACCAGATCGTCTTCCAGAGCAACAACATCTTCGTCAACGTATTCATCGGCCTTTCCTCGCCTGCAGAGCTGCAGAAGAAGGTTCAATGGACTGGAACCTACAGCCAGGCTTTTTCGCTTCTTCCTTGTCGAGGAGTCCGGAATGGCCGTTTCCAGGACCGACGTGCAGTCTGATATGCTTGCCAGACTTGAAAGCCGAGAGACTGTATTGGAAACTTCGTTCAAGACGATGCTAGGCAGAGTGCCTCTGGTCTCCAGATTCTGACCGCGGAAAAGGCTTTGTAAGGTGCTGATCGTGTCATCCCACATCTCTTGCATTTTCGTGTCCGCTGCCTCTTTCGCTGACTCGGAACTCATTGCCTTGAGCAGAGCAACGCTTGCTTCAGCGAGGACAGCTCGATCCGAGTGAGTCATGAATTGCTTGTTGATGTCATCTAGCAAAGTAGAATAGGCTGCGTCGCTGTTCTGAAGCTCACTAATCAGGTCCATATCAAGCAGATGTTCCAGTCTGAGAATTGCGGACGCCGCTTGCGGCACAGAACCATATTTGTTTAGCAGCTGTGGAATGATCTCCGTAAGATGATGAGCCGCTGTTTCTTGCTTTTCCTGCACATCGTCTTTGCTCGCTTGGGTCTTGCGCTTCTTCCTTTTCCCCACGGGTTGCGAATCAGCAGTCTGGATCAGATACAGCTTCACTGCATAGTCTAGTACTTCCAGCAGTAAGACCTCTTCGCCCTCGTCTAGCTTGTAGATTCCTCGAACAGCAGCTACAGGATCGGCATCGTCGGCAGAACTCGTTATCGCAGAATGATCGTACAGCAAAAGTCCCGCCAATGACTCCCATTCTTGGAGCTCGTACGTGTGTGGGAATATGGCTTGCGTGGCAAGCATATAACGTGATTCCATACTGGCCGAAACCAACGTACCTGTCGGCCTATGACTGTTACTCTCTTCTTCGGTTCCATCATAAGCTTTCAGGGTTTCAGCCAGGCATTTGAACTTGATCCACGACTGTGTTGGAGATAAATACTCCTCGTTATCATATGCTTTCGGCAAAATTGAGTCCAGCTGCTCATCGCCAACATGTTCAGTGTTAACTTTGTAGAGATCCTCAAGATTTGAGACGAAAAATTTGGCCACAGCTTTTCGCACTCGTGGTTCGGAGTCGAATATCAATTGTCCGATGATGTCTATGTCATCTGGTTCGAGGAGTTCGGCATCCCTCAGTCTATCTAGTAGCTCAATCGTGTCGGCCCGGACCCCTGGTTCCGCATCTCTCGCTGCAATTTCGACCATTCTGGGTCTGAACCGGTCTGTAAAGGCTCGAAGAGAACCAACGTTACTTGGACTTTTAAACAACAGCTTCAGTTGTTTGACTACTTCAGCACGGGTGTGAGCAACGGTGTCTGATAAGACCCAGCCGAGATATCGCAAATATTGGCCTTCGAGGAACATCTTCCGATAGGTCATAATCCAGTTTCCCATTGCAGTGACACATTCAACGCGGATCTTTGGATCCACATCTCGGTATCGATGCACGAAAACCACATCGAATTCATCCTTCAAAATGCCTTCAACCGCGGCGAGCTTTTTTTCATCTGCTTCTGTCTTTTGCTGTATAGATTTCACCCTGGCCTGGTTGACCTTCTTCTTCTTGCTTTCTGTCTCGGCCTGTCTTCGGGACATAGATATGCTCGATTCCAAATCGCGTGCAACTTGGCAAAGAGCCGTAGACATGGTCAGCGAGATGAGAGTCGCGGTATGCCGGAATGGGCGTATACCAGCAGACGACATCGTGTCCACCCAGATCTGGATATTGTCAAAGAGAGTCGCATCTTCGTACAGGGTAGCAGAATTATGCATGGTCTGTATCACGGCGCCGAAGAAGTCGACAAGGACCGGGCGAAAAGAGGCATAGTCTTTAAGTTTGGATATCAAAGGATAATCAGTAATTGAGGCCTTTTGATACTCGTCCTGGAGGTCGCTTAATTTGTTCGGAACGTTATCGACATCTTCGATATCATGCACTGTAACCTTGGTCTTGCATCCTGTACATTGTAGGACGAAATTGACCATCTCACACATTCCATTTACATTATTTTGTTCGTATCGTTGAAACCATCTGGCGGCAGCATCTTCACCGAAGTAACCTCGTCCAAAGACTTCGGCTGCATTTCCACATCAGCCTAAAATTGCAGCCTATAGCATTCAGAGCGCTTACCATATAGACCCTCCTGATTCACTTGACTCTGTCGCGAACGGGCATTCTGTACCTTTGCTCTCTGAGAAGCGCTTTTGGACGGCAAATTTGCTGAACGAATCGCAAGAGTCGTGCCAGTACCGTTTGTTATTTTTGCTCGCTTGGTCATCGGCTTTGTTGTCGCCTTTTTGTTTCTCGACTTCCTCGTCCTTTCTTTAAGCTCCTCGTTCGCAGAACCCTCACTTTCTTCAACTAAGTCTTCATCTTCAAGTTCATCGGCGTCCGGGTCGAGCGTGGCGTCCCCGTTTGGCTGACGTTTTCGTTTCACCGGTCCATTGCTCAATAGACTGCCTTCATGATGTTCTTCAGCAAACAGATCAGGCTTTCGAATCGCACGACCCGACTTTCTCCGGTCGCTGGTCTCTTGTGTGGTAGGTGAACTGGACGCAGGTGCAACTTCCGGCGAATCCATGTCTGCAGGCAATGTTGACTTGTGATCGTTCACCTAGTTTTAGCACAAACTTCGGGATTAATGACAAACAAGGTGGATTTGGCGAATAGGAGAGCATTCAAGGAGCTTGCGATATGCTGACAAGGGCTGAGCGACCACGGATTACATCGAGCATATCACGTCTTTTGCTGTGTTTTGGGTGTTTGGAAACACAAAAATCACTGAGGCAAAGTTCTTCCTGCGCGTCGGGGCGTTCTGGCGTTGAGGGACACCAAAGCCATTTTCTTGGCGCGGTCTGGCCATCCGCTCCTCCACCAATTTTGAGATCAACTCTTGTTCATGCTCCTATGTCTCTTCCTCCATCTCCATTCGCCGTCTCAACTTCAAAGTCTGGTGAAGGAGTCATAGAACTTTCTTTGCTTCCACCAAGCAAGCAAGTTTTGACTGGGTTGACGTACCAATACCCACTGAAGCTCATCGCCCCTGATTCACACAGGGCACCCAACGAGCATCAAGATCCAGTGACGGTCATCTTCGTCCTGACCTATGGAGGTGGTCTTGTAGGCGGTGACAAGGTCAAACTTCGTGTTGATCTGGCAGATGCGACTAAGCTAGTGCTTCTCACTCAAGGAAGTACAAAGATATTCAAATCACCATCAAGAAACGTAGCCAGCGGACAGACTCTCAGCGTAAGATTGGGCAAAGGAGCAGCACTTTGCTATCTACCTGACCCTACACAACCGTTTGGCGAAAGTGTTTACGAACAATGTCAGACTTTTCATCTTGATCCGACATGCTCCAGTAGCTTGTGCGTGCTGGATTGGGTTAGTGAGGGCAGAAGAGCGAGGGGGGAGAGCTGGCATCTATACTCATGGAGAGGCAGGAATGAGGTTAGAGAGGTAGTTCTTGGGACCGATGCGCAAGGCAGGCTTCTACTGAGAGATACGGTGATACTTTCTGATAGCAAGCAACGTGGGCAGGAGAATGGACTGCTTGAGAAAACGGATGGTATGGGCGTTTTCGGTACTCTGATACTATCCGGGCCTATCTTTGAGAGGCTCGGAGAATATTTCATGAACGAATTCTCGGGTCAGTCAAGGATTGGGGCAAAGAGTTGGACAGTGGATGGTTCCGAGGAGGAGAGATCGCCTGAGGGACAGCGGAGAGATCAACGACAGGTTCAAGAGCAAGCGGATGCCCTACTCTGGACAGCTGCTTATGTTCGAGGCTTTGTGCTGATCAAGTTTGGCGCAAGAGAAGTTGATGGAGCAAGAAAATGGCTTGCGGCGATGATTCGGCAGGAAGGGAGTGTAGAGAAGGAATTCGGCCATCAAGCTCTGTTCTGTTTGAGATAGGGCAACAAGCTCGCTGGTAAGCGTTATACGAGCCGTTACCATTTTGTACTTTGGCCAATGCAGCTCACCAGGACTAAAGCGACCGTCTGTGCTCGCACGAGCGCAGACTCGGAGGACAAGCTGAAGAGGGCGCTGAAATGTTCGGTACCTGGAGAGTTGGTGGACGGAATCGGAGAAGGACAGCGTTCTGATGGGAAGCCGTGTATGAGAGCTGAAGTATCAAAGACAGATTTACTCGCAAACCAGAAAAAGGTGGCCATGTTGTTAGCATATCGATGTTTACGCGCATTCAAGGCGCACAATTCTGCTGCATGGGAGAGGCATTTTCGTCCTGATACTGGTCGCTAGAATAGAGGCAGCACTCAATGCTCCTTTATCACGGAAAAGGCAACCATCAATTCAACTCCCCGGAGCAGACCATAGTATGCACTGACGAGCATGAAAGACTCCAACAGAGTATGGTCCAACTACACCCAATAATCAATGCGATTACTTTCCAATTGTCAAGAACAAACGGTCGCCAACATCGCCGAGTCCAGGTCTAATCATGCCCCTATCGTTCAACTCCTCATCAATACCTCCAACCCAGACTTCTGTAGCTTCGGGCCATTCTCCAGCTGCTCTGGTCACCCCCCTTGCACATCCCAGCACGCTGATCAACATCACCTTCTGCACACCCCATTCCTTGAGTGTTTGTATTGCAGCTACAGCAGTCCCTCCAGTAGCAATGACAGGATCTAGAATGATGGCAAGATATGCTGCGGAAGGATTACTTTCGGGGGCCGTCGAGGAATTAGGACGAGTGAATGGGAGGTTATTGTAGTACTCGATAGGTTGAAGAGAGGAGGGATCGCGAAAAAGGCCGAGGTGGTGAACAGAGACAGGGTATGGAAGTACTGTTTGCAAAGCTGAAGAATGGTCAGCTGTCTGCTGTGCACAAGAACGAGCTTCTTGGCTTACCATCTAGCATTCCCAATCCAGATCTCAGAATTGGTACCAGCGTTATACTTGATGGCGATATAGTCTCAGCGGTAAACTCGTCTCCAATTGGTGAGATGTCCTGAAGCGGTCAGCTGACATCTTGTTCGAAAAGGCCGCCATGGGAGGAACGAGGCTCACTGTACCGCTTGGCTGGACACTTAGACCTGCAAGACCTTCAATGCCTAGTATGGTAGCAATGTCGTTGACCAAAGATTTTGTCTCCCTTGTGCCTGTGGCTTGAGAGCGCAGTATGCTCAGCTTTGCGCGAAGGCAAGGGTGCTTAGAGACGTGAACATTGGAAGGAAGTGCAGAAGCCATTTGAAGGAGAAAACTCCACGAAATCTAGGATGTTGTCGGGGAGTACCTCGGCCTATACGAAGTACTCTCAGAAGTTCCGTGTTGATCGAGCTGGGGCCTTCTTTTTCGGTGGAAAAACCACCGATCACCGAGTATATGCCGAACTTTTTTTGTGGTGTATTGATGACACGTACGGAGGCGTGCCCCAAAAGTGATGAATGAGTGTATGGAGGAAGCTAACTAGCTACGAGAACTCTGCAGAAGCTAAATAGGCCTATGCTGAGTAAGCCGCCAAGGAGGACCTACAACAAAAAGTGATCAGAATACGCTAATCTGGCGTAGCACTGGCGTGTCACTGTACGCTGCTACTTCAGTCATACAAGGACCTCTGCGAGACAGACTGGTCAAGCGATGTCGAGATGGCTTGCACCATTATCTCGCTGTGATTGCTAGACTTTTGTCCAAGAAGACGCGCGTGTGTCCCTCTTGGCTTCACGTCCGTCACACCAAATGTGAGGTTGCTTGGCTGCACCGCGCATCTGAAAATTTCAAACCCAGAGTCTCTGTCTTCGTGTAAGATCAGAAGTAACATCTCCTCATGAGCTTAGAACGCACGGATTGGATTCGTCCTTACCAAACTCAAGTTGTGATTCCAGGGGACTCAAGGGAGGGCGAGAGGAACTGAGCTTATGACACTCTCTTAGCTTGGTCAAGAGAATGCATTCCTAGGACCGTTCGTAATCTTCATCCTTCTGTAGGCCGTCAAGAAGATGCCAGATTACGACGCTTGGACGACAGTACCCAATTTTACGGCTGTGTTGTAGGGGCACTCAAATAAGGGCTAAATCGGAAACCTCACCGGGAAGATGTCTTGATACAAGAAGCAATCCGCGCTTACATCTTGTTTAAAAAATAAATATGCATTTTTGATCAAGCAGTCCCAGTGCTTCGAACAGTAGGTCATCAGCAAAACAATCCCACTGACATGTCTTTTCTCTTCTGACAAACCATGAGTTACATTCGTCCAGCTCAATGGTACGCATTAAGCACCGCTACCTGCTCGTGCAGATCCTGTACCCTTCTTCCTCCGCTGTAAAGACACCGAAGTCTGAGGTTCCTGAGTCGATACTCTTCCAAGCGCCCACTGCTTCCCATATAACAGCTTCTACTTTGCTCTACCTTTTGCGGACTCAAATCTCCCTCCTCTTTGGTGACTACGGATCCGGCGTGCTCGCTGCCGGCCTCTCAATCAGATACTTCTCCAATGCGACTTCTACGGCAATCGTTCGATGTCCGAGAGCGCGTTACCGGCTCGCTTGGGCAGCGCTGACTTTTGTTACGGAGCTACCGGCTGCGAAGAAGGGAGCATCAGGGGGGGAGAGATGTGTGATGAGGGTGGTGAGGGTCAGCGGGACGATCAAGAAGGTCGAAGAGGAGGTGGTTAGAAGGGCAAGAAGGGTGATCTCTGCTGTGCATGAAGGGGATGGAATCGCTGGAATATTACAATCTGTCTTTGGCGCTGAGGATGAACAAGGAATCGAGGATGTGGATATGGAAGACGTGGAAACAAGCGATGAGGGCTGAAAGCAAGAAGTCACTTCGAGATGCAACGGGTATCACGACTTTTTGCTGCTACGGACGACCTTGACGCCAGCGTTCGTCTGTACGTTTAATTCCCCAAAGTCCTCCTCATCTCCACTCATTGACGTCTCTTCCCTCATCTTAGCCACTTTCTCCCAGTCGTTTCTCTCCTTCTCATCCCACTCATCCTTCGCATCCAACCATCTTTCCTGGACATCTCTAACATCCATCTTTCCCAGGCCTTCGCGGACAGCAACTTGCCAGACCGTGTCGTTTGCGCCTGCTGGTCCCCCAAATGCATATCCACTTGCTCGATCTATGGTCTGCAGCAGAGACATCATGCTTTTCTTATCCTCGACCGCCAACGTCTCGAATCCAACCAGCCCAAATTCTTCTACCAACTCCACAATCGCTCGGTTCAGACCAGCAAACTTGCCATCTGGCGCAAACATTGGTGACTCGGAGCTGAGCTGTGGCAGGAGGTGCTTAAGGTCTTGCACTTCTGTGTAAAAATCCAGGTTGAATGGTAGGTCAGGGTATTTGGAGAGATTATCGAGCTTCGTCAAAACATTGATGTGAGGCAGATCCATCTGCAGCATGGTCCTCAGTGAGAGAAGAAGAGATGAGATATACAAAGAGGGCAACGTCAAGACATAGGAGTCAATGAGGTGGATGACAACCAGCTATGACGAGTCAGTTGGGGACCAGGAACGGGGGGAGAACGGGAGATGCACACTCTATACCCCATTTTCTGTATTTTGAGAAACATCCTCCTAAGCGAGCCGTGATGTGTAAATAGCTCCACCTGCCCCGGGCAGTCGAAAAGAACATATTCGTCCTCGCCCAGCTTCTTGAGCCCATCTTCAAGCCAATCCATATTCTCTTCGAGCTCCTCGAGCGCATACAGTACTGCGCCGTTTGGGCCCAGCTCATCATTGGCCATGATCTCCTCTACTGTGACCAGCTTCCGTACGTCCAGTGCGCAAGGATAGGAAACCGCATCGCTGGCGGGATCAAGGTTTACGACGGCCGATCTGCGGCCTATCGCGTTGAGAAACTGCTGCATCCCATTGCAGTATGTAGACTTTCCAGAGCCGGGTGGCCCTATAACAAGCTGTGCAAATGGCATTGTGACGAAGTTGTAACTGCAACAAGATACACAGCAGTGCGGGCATCAGTGGCGGCCAAAATGTTGAAGACATCTGCTCGGCGGCGGAATTCCGCTAGAAACACGCTAACGCTAGCTGCATCATGATCTACTATTAGCGACACTGCTATCCGTGGTCGACGAGGACTTCCGCTGACGCAGACAGCGAGATGTCACAAGTGATCAAGAAACTTGACCGCATCGAACTAGCGGATACATTGGATCACGGCTAAGGTTTGTTCAGATGCTTATCTTCCATCTTTCAATCTCTTGCGGCGTCGGAGTAGGTCTAAGATGGCGATCGTACGGTAGTGACGATGGTAATCCCCCGCCGCCTCTCGACCATACTCCCGTCAGTCCCTCGCCGACTACATCTCGATCTGGAATTGGCAAATGATTAGCTTGGCCCACCGCGGTGGACCTATCGGCCAGCAATCGTCCTCGTGGCCGTTGGATGTTACTGTTCGATATCATTAGCTCTAGTGTGTTGATGAGAGCTTCTTCCCTTCGAGGATTCTCGAGTACGCGCGATTGGCTAAGGACAACGGAGTATTGCCATTGGTATCTTTGCTACTGGGTTTGTAGTTCTTCCAAATAAGATGGCCAACAATACGCCGAAGGCCGAAGGCAGCAGCAAGGTGGAGGGGAGAGCTGTCAATTGAGATTCCAAACAAAGGGGTATCTTTGAGCTCCTCGCCACACTTGGAGTTCAGGTAGACCACTACCTGCAGCGAAGGCTGACGTTTGGCGTCATCGAGGAGAAAGTCGAGCGCCGAATGACAGAGGGCGGGCGACCAATCTTCCGTGTTGGGAGACTCGGGATTCCTGCCCCAATACAAGGATGCATGTTCAAGCAGCGGAAACTCCGAAAGACGATTCTCAAGGTCACCGTCTGAGCATGGTCCAGACGCTAATACATCTGAGGCCAACAAGTTCAACGCGGTCAATGGGGAAAACATGGGCTTTTCAGAGTAGTCCAGTATTTGATCCACGAGCTTGTTTTCCTTTCGGTGGAAAATATCAATCGTCCAATGTGCCCAGTCCAAGGCAGCTTTGCTGGTCGTCGGACGTAAAAGCCCACACCAAGCTCTCACGATACGCTGTTGATAATCTTGGTGACTGAGGCCCAATGGAAGACCATCGGCCCAGAGAGGGACGGCAGGGATAAACTCTCTGAAGTCTAAGGGTCGCCTGCAAACCGATAAGAGATCGTCCAGGTACCAAAAAGCAAGTCGAGCAATGTAAGTCTTCCGCAAGCGATTGCTTGCGAAATTGTTCACCAATTTTCCTGAACAAGGTAGGATAGTAGACGAGTACAAATGGTGGAGGAACGTCAGATAGTCTCCAAGCATAATCGGGCTGGGGCATCTGCAAATGTGCCGTCGTCACTATACGGTTCTTTGACGCACAAGGCAGACGCGAATATGAACCTTTGAATGCCGTGTCAGTTTTTGAGCGCCAACAGCCTTAGATGGCCAGCAGCTGGAAAGAAGGGAAGGGAAAGACAGGGAATACTAAGAAGACAAGTACGTACGATCCATCGGCTTGCTTGACTATATCCTGAATATCCCGATCCTAAGAAAATGATCACGGACGTGCAGACCAATGCTTTCCGGACTTGCTTCGATTGGGAGTTCGATTCGCGGTTGCGGCAGTTTGCACAAGGTGGGTCGCGAGGTGATCATGAACTTCAAGAACATTGGCAACTCACCCACGATCTCTAGGAATTGACCTTGTTCGATTGCATCTAACATGTCCTGTCCGTCGACGATCAGGATTGATTTGTGCCGCTTAATAGAGATGATTCGGAGGACCTCGGTCACATCCGATAGGACAGCAGACCGAACTTGCTCACTTCTCTTGCGGCACAGTTGCAAATTGTCCATTCCACGATCCTCAAATCCTTCGGTGAGTACTTCCAAGGCAAATAGATTCTTCACAAGGCCCCCATACAAGGTGTATGCGGACAGACTGCTACTTACCTGACAGGTGGCTATACTGGAATCTCCCACTATTTCCGTCGTTATCAATTCAGAGGCGACTTGTGCGGCTACGGTGGAATTTCCTGAACCGAGGCTCCCTTGACACCAGAGCAAAGTCGTCTGGGAACTTAACCATGCCTGGAAAGTCGTATGATCAAGAAACCAGTGGGGAGTGCGAACTTTGTCTGAAACGGGCGTTATGATAGTGTTGGTGAGTGGGGAGATCCAATCCCCAGCATGCCGTCGTTCTTGTTGCACTCGCTCGTATCTCCGTTCTGCCAGAGCTCGAGAAACCACCTTCAGCCCCGCCGACAGGCTCGAAGTTACCTTATCTTCACGGAAGTCTTTGGGGCTGGATGTGAAATTTGATTCCAGAACAGACAGATGCAGCAAGAGTTGGAGTTCGCCTTGCAGCGAGAGGACAAGCTGGTTGCTGAGAAAGGCGATGCAACAACCTTCAGCAAGTCTCACAGCTTGCTGAAAGCATTCACGTCGAACATCAAGACCAAGTCGCAGTTTGACCCAGTCACTAACTAATGGATGCAGAGAGAAGTGGCGGAAATTGTCAGTCTCCGATCGCCTCAAATTCCGAATCAACGCTCTTTTGGCGAGTTCTTGCAAAGTCACTTCCAGCTTCGCCCTGTTCTGAGCCCAATCTCTAGAATAAAAACATCTGATCCACTTAGGGGTAATGAGAGGGAGCGCACAGGCACTAGAATTGTGGGTGTTGGCGGCTGTAATGAAGATCTCATCGGAGATGTCACGGGAATCCAGAAACGCAAATATAGCTAGTAGACAGGCCTTCGCATCTCTCTCAGGGGTCTCGCCATGTAGTAGTTGAAACGACAACTCCCATGTAGTGAAGACGCTTAAAGCCGTGGCAGTCTTCGATCGCTTCTGGTAAAGGATACCACCAGAAGTCGGGGGTTCTTTCAAGGAAATCTTTCCGGTCCTCTTCTGAACGTTCATATCTTGGTAGAAAATCCTTCAGGTCGTGTTCCATATCTCGAATGTATGACGCGGCTTGGTCGATAGCCAGGGGTAGATAACCGAGACGCCTGACGATCCTTTTTCTTTCTTCTTTGAAACCTTCTTGCCCATCAATGCACTGCCTAGCAAAGGCGATCTGGCGTTCTAGTAATTGCAGCGCCTCGGCTTCCTCAAATCCTGGGATTCCGACAACTATTCCGAGATTGCTGAGTTGCGAATGTCGACTCGTAAACAATATTGCACCGGTTAAAGCTTGAGATATATGAATTGTCGGACGTCTCGAAAAGTTTCAGGGTCGTCGTAATTATCGAACACGAGCATCTAGGGTTGTGACGTGGCCGACAGGCTTTGATGAACGTACGAGATCTTTGACTTTGCGTAATCAGCCATCTGGCCTGGCATCTTAATCAAATTCCAGAGACCCTCCAGAGACTCCATCATTGCAACTTCGGAGGAGGCGTTGGCCCAAAAGACAGATTTCGAGCTTTTGATTTGACGACAGAAAGCCAACGCAAGCTGTATTTTATCCTGGCCCCCCATGCCACAGAAAACGTCAGTAGGAGAATTATGATCGGTCGCTTCATTAAAGCTTTCCTCGATTTTCTTCACCAGTGCATCACGGCGTACAAATTGTGAAACACGATGAGGAAATTGCTGGAACTGCCGGCCGGTTTGTATATTATCTAGCTCCGCCGGTTGGGTGGGATAATGCTACTCTGTTTGGATGGGATTAGGTTTCTCTATCAAGTGAGGTGAACTTGGTCATTTCCATATGGTTTGCGGGCATAGTTGACTGAGTGCAATAGCCTGGGAAACGAGCCGAGTCTGGCTCCACGACCCGCTACTTCGTTCGTCAGCTTGGCTCGATATATCTACAGTATCTTCAGCCGCTTACTTGTCCAAGTGCCATCACAGGCTTCTCTTCGATACCGCAGTGAATACTGGTGGGTTGAATCGAGGGATCAGTGGACCTCTCACGTCCCATCAAGTACGTGCTAAAAGATTCTTGAATAGCTGCGAGGGTCTGCGAATCATGCTTTAGAATCTCCAGATTACTGGTGTTCGCAGGCTTGACTAGGCTCATCTTGATAAGATTTTCCATAGCAAGCACAAATAATGCTAGGTTTGAGCCGCCGTGTGGTGTACCAAGAAACATAATGGCCCTTGTCGAGGACGCAATAAATCTTTCATCCTCGGGGCTTTCATTTGACAGTAAGATTCCCCAGAGCAGAAAAATTGTAAGTGAGAGTACGGAGTGCGGCTTCTTGGAACCAGTATTTTGGATGACAGGGAAGTAGCGTTCTACTTAGTGCAACATTAAATGAGCTGCCATAGGCATACAGGAACCATGTGGTACGAACTGCAGGATAGGCGGCGAAGAGATATACAAACATTCTCGCAAACGAGCCCACTGCCACAAGGATAATGGGTCGAGTCCTACTCCCGGTCCGATATCTCAAGGCTGTGAGATCCCCCACGAGGTTTCTTGCATGGGCTCGCGCAGTATTTTGACCAGCAGGTTTGACGAAATGAATAATATCGGCATCATAACCCTAAGTCATATTCGGGCATCTGGGTGCATGGCGAGGTTCCATACTCAACTGTGGCTTTCGTCGTCAATGCTGCTTCGCTCCATACCTTCAATCCAGTATCGTCGACATCGGAACTGAGTCAGGATGTGAGCCTTCCCGAGCATGTTTTCCACGGTCCTGAAGCAAGCCATACCGTACCGAACTCTGATGTAGGGACCGCTAGCGCGCCGCTGGCGGGCCGGTCTTCGTAGCCCGTCCCCTTCCCCAGATCTTGTCTCTTAGGCGCCGCATTGATTTGTTAAGATGTCAAGCGGGCCGAGAACGGTGCTCGCTTGCTCCCATGTGCAAGACTTCGAGCAGACATGAAATCTTGAGAAACACGACAGAGAGTAGGGTCGGTTTTGTATGAGTTCGTCGAGCGTAGCTAGGTAAGACGTTGATGTCGATGTAGCGTCGTAGACACAGCGATATTTGACGCGAACTCACCAATGTGTCAGGCCATGGACTACGATCTCTCACTCGTTGGCTTACATCTCGTTGCGGCCCAAGAGCACAGTAGCCCCGATTAGTTATTGCCAAGGCGCTAATCTTTAGTGAACGATCAGCCCCGGGCGGTGATGGGCTCGGGTGACTTCTCCCCGCGCCCACAGGTCAAGTCAAAGTGCATTATGGGTCTTCAGACTCTGTGATCAAGAACGCCATTGAACGCGACAGGTCGAGAGGGAAGCTGCTGGAATGATGGATGCCTTTCCATGCCTTGTCGTCCGGGGTATATGCAATTATGCCGATTCTCTCAAAAACAAGCAGTGGCAGCCGTTCGCTTCTGCTGCTGCTGCTGCGTATGCAAAGGAGTTACTTCTAATGGATTTCAACACCCATTCAATCGACCCCCCATATCCCAGCCACTTTCTCTGCCAGATCTTCGGCAACCCTCTCTCTTTGTCTCTCGCTACAGACATACCCTTAACTAAGACTTAACGAAATGTGAGCGACTGTGGAGGGTGTGTATTGTTACGTACCCAGCAAATAAAATTTCATTGTCCTAAATCATGATACTAACGTCCGATTAGATGAAACTGGAACAACAAATGCTAAGTCTTCCATTTTAGAGGACAACGATAATGCTCCCAATTCAAGAAGTGGATGCTCAACAGTTGATGAGCCCGCTAAGTATTAAAGGCTCTTTCAATCGTTGACTTTCGAGCGTATGGATGCACGTCTGCTAAATATCACTAATGCTCTGCCACAGACCTGTAAACGGGTGTTCAAAGAAGCGAAGTTTAAGATGTGGATCACACGTAACAAGATTGAAGACCATCATGGTTTTCTCTGGATCAAGGGGAAGCCAGATTCAGGCAAATCGACAATTATGAAAGAGGCTCTAAAAACAATCAAATGAAAACACTCTGAAGATATTATTATCTCCTATTTCTTCAATGTACGGGCCTCAGGCCATCTGGAGAAGTCAAGTCCAGGGATGCATCATTCATTAGTGTGTCAGGTCCTCCAGGTGTGCCCTTGTTTCCGCGCACTTTTCATCCGAACGTTTACTTCGAAGGACCGAGAAAGCTTCATTAAAAACTGGAAGGCCGCAGAGCTGCAAGATTTTTAATGGATGTCGTGGAGAGCTTAGGAGAGTGTCCATTGAACACATTTATTGATGCTCTGGAGGACGGAGATGAGACTCCCAGATCAGTCCCTCTGGGTAGCGAATCCAGTGCCAAGCCAAAGGTGCTGTGACGTCAGGGAATGGCTGCCCCGCCCTACTAATAATCTCTCGCCTTGGTCCTCCGGCCTCTTGCCTGTTGATGATTTTTTATATTCCTCTCCATAACTCTGTACTTTGATCCACAACTTCCCAGAAATGTCGTTCTTATCCGGTGCTGTCACTCGATGTGAGGAGACCATCGGGTACACGTTTCAGAACGCGCTCCTCTGCGCTGAAGCTTTGCACGCTTTTAGTGGATTCGCCGACTGGCAAGGCTCCTTCGTCCTTATCCGCAAGAACGATGCAATTGCGGTGCTTGGTGACACCGTGCTCCGGTCTCACATTTGCCAACGTTGGTACACAAGCCAGCGCTCGAAAGGTAAGTCTGCTGTCAAATGTCTGCTTCCAGCTGAATTGTTGTAGGTCAATGGACCACGGCGGAGCAAGCTGTCTGCAGCAACAGAAACCTAGCTCTTGTCGGCAGAGAACACGGCCTCGATCGATGTGTGATCCTGAATCCCGGCACGCCGAGTGTCTCTGATGGAACAATGGCGACTACAGTTGAAGCCATCATCGGCGCCGTAGACCAGGACGGTGGTGCGGCAGCCGTAAGCAACCTCCTCGCTCGGCTTGGGCTCAATCATGAGTTCCTCAGTGCGGTAATGTTGATTCTCTTTCCCTTGTTCTCTTGAACAGCTACTGCTGTACTGTTAATATGACTCTAGGACCATGCCATGAGGGCTCCCAAGGATGGCGCTGTGGGGGTGAGACACTGCGGTTACGGACATGAACTACAATTATTTCAAGCAAGCTCTCACGGTGGACTGCTATACTCCTACTGCAGCATACAGATTCGCGCTTTGATGAGCTTGCTTCAACCAGTTGGGTTCATTTCCGTGATCGCGATGCCTTACCCCTACAGCGTTGACCATGGTAGCCCTCATGGCGGATGGACCTCAAGTACCTACGTATAGGGCTTTCTCTGGACCACTCAAAGTGATACTCAGTCAACGTAATGTTGCAAAAAGATGTTTTTGCAACATACGTAGTATCACGCTACGAGCTCGTTCAAGATGGACCTAACGTAGATGGACTTGGTCAACTCGGGACGACTTTGCGTGTCGACTGATCTTGATATTTTTGTACGCCTTGGACAAAGTCTGACTATTCACGAAATAGGCATGAGGTGGAAGGAGTCTTGAAATGAGGGCGAATAGCCGCGGGATCTCCTGGGACTTTAGCGGAGGTTTACATCTCTGTTTCCTATGTTAAGCTGTCTTAGACAGCTCCGATCGACCGCAGTGCATTCATTTAGGAAAGGGAGAACAGTGCAGGTAG
>JAABUK010001755.1_pt1 | contig 40669 bp, 33 predicted proteins | sample 5559141 | NCBI WGS metagenome assembly JAABUK01 (sample SAMN10711869, study PRJNA513367) | rock metagenome | isolation source: Antarctica rocks | place: Antarctica: Victoria Land, Pudding Butte nord | collected 2016-01-03 | reverse complement strand
AAATGATGAACTCATAGCTATTAAATTGAGCTCGCTGTCGCGTCTAGAAAGTCGACGGTGAGGGTGGATGAGGGGGAAAATAATGGCGCATTAGGCGGGCTGGCGCAGTAGACGGGTGGGGGACTTAGTCAAAGTGAACCAACTCACAAAGAAGCTCGAGGGTCCGAATTTCACAGCGGGCCGCAGTTCCGTGCCGGCAATCGACTAACCTAATATAGTTAACTTGACCACTAAGTTCTGCTACGTCGTACAGCCCCAAAGTACCGGCTTCTTGCTCGAACCGACTCTTTCCGCCTTCAAGACAAACCCGAATCTACTTCGTTATTGCAAGTGACCATCACGTGGATCTGATGGGAATAGATAAGTCTTGTAGCAGATGCCACGATTCTATTGTGAGTTTACTAACTGAAGCTGACAAGGACAGAGCCAGAACTCTCTGTTCCCCAGGGACGTTTTGTGTGAAACAGAAGATCCTGGCAGCTGCTGATGTATGAAACGGCGATATACTTGTGGGGTGGGGGGTTTTACCTACATCCTACTCTGTCTGATTGGTATCGGCTTTCAGTCAATGATGGCATTCATCCTCTTCAGCTGTTTGGGGGTGCGGACTGATAATCTGGGGTTTAATAGCAGTATGATAGACTCAGTGCATTACAGGGGTGACTGTTCTTGTGGCGGCATTGATACTAGTATCAAGTATCAAGTATTAAGAGGAGACAGATACTAGTGTCAAAAACGAGGGTTAGGTCGACCCAGATCTCACAAATCTTGGCAAGGCTGAGATTGCCAAGTAAGAAAATTCGCCTTTTTCTTCTTTTGGTCAGTCGTAATTAGCCAGAGCCCAGGTCAGTTTCAGTAAAATACAACATCACTTCCTGTCTTCAAATCGACGACTACTAGTATGGCTAAGGCTCTGCATAAAGTCCAAAAGCAGATATCGAAGAAGAGAGGCGGTAAATCAAACAGTCTCCATGAGAACAGCAGGGATTCTCAACGCCTAAGAAGAGCTGGGGCAAGAGAAGATAAAATTGCAAAACTCGTTTCCGCTGCTTCGAGAGCAAATCAGACTTACGGTATAGATGTTTTCTGGCGTACTGTTGCTCGAGGTACTGACTCTGCCTCAAATCAGTGGACCGTGTTGCTTTCCTCCAAGCAGCTATTGAAGAGTCAACAATGCCGATTAGTGAGGACGAGCTTCGTATTCTAACTACAAGGTTGGCCGGCCTAGACGTCAATTTGGAACAACTTGCTCATAGTTTCCATAGATACATCGCACGTGATGATGAAGAAGTGGAAGCGTTGAAGGCTCAGAGACGACCTGGGCGTCCTTCAAGCAGCTTGGAAGATCAGTTGCGACACAGGATCGAGGCGGAGGAGAAGGAATTCAACTCTGGTTTCTGGATCCCAGATGTACGTGATGAAGAAGGGGCAAGGAAGCTACGGGCCTGGAATCAAGACTGGTCATCCTTGAACACTCTCAAATTCGCTAGGATTGGCAAAGATGCTGGTATGAGAGCTTCGACATTTCCGCCGAAAGGACTCTCTTGAAATCGTCATTCGCCTATCACGCAGGATTTCGCTCCGCTGCTGAGGGCGAGAAGAACCTCCCGAACGTCGTCCGTATCGTCTTACTTGCTAGCATACAATCCAGGCAAAAATCTCGCAACGAAGACCTGAAAGTTTCACTGATATCGACTTCGGTTGCGATAGCTGTTCTGGAGCCACCATTGTTGAGCCTGTCGAAGAATTGGGGGGAGCTTCAGAGAACCATCCTGTGAACTTGAAAGCTGTGGCCGTGACATTTTACTAAGGAGGCGGAGAGGCCTAGGTCCTCAGTCGCGTCCATATCAAGTCTACTGTTACCTTCGCCTCGGCCAAAAGTTCTTCATTCCATGGGGCATATTTCCAGGAACCGACCAGACTAAGGAGCTACGCCTTGTCTGATGGGGATCAGAGCAAGACAATCGAAACAGGCGACCGCTCTTGGAGGAAGCTTATGATGGTATAGCGTTGCGAGCGTCATATGAATAGAGGCGTGTGCTGGCGATATGTAACTGCAACCAGGAGAAGGGGGTTTGTCGAGTCAGAAGTCTAACTTTCTTGGAGGCAAAACTAAAAGCAGATGCTGAAGGACTATATTGAGCCGCTCGGGTGGGATGCATGTCAATTGTTTCCCCTCGAGGAATCACCTTGACTACTCATTGTTCGACCGGATCAGGCAGGCTGGGGGCAATTCCCGTGTCGCTACCCAAATGGAAGCAGATCTTGACAGAGCTGCTAAAAACGAGCCTTCAGGTGTGAGCAAGCAGGTGAGTTCTCAAGCAGACTGACAATATTGTCTGGTTGCTGTCTGGTCTGTTATGCTGAAGCTACTGGTTTCCTTCATGAAAACAACACGACACCGTCATCAAGTTGCCATGCCATCGTTTCGTCCAACAGGCCGATTTGATTTGCCACGAACAACCGGTTGACTCCTTCCGTGAATCCGACTTTGGAAGTTGTCAGACAACAGCACCATCGTATAAGCAGTCAAGTCGTACCACCCAAGCCTTGACCAAGTACGCGTAATTCTCCTCAAACCCTTCTCTTCTTCTTCGGCGTTCTCTTAATCAGCGCCTCGGGTTCGTCCGTCCGCCCAAGCTCCCCCAGCGTGATGTTCTCTTCCAGGCGAGGAACTTCGCGTCGTAGCTTGCCCCAGTTCTCACACCTCGTGCATCGCAAGGCCGCGGGTACAGCTGTCGCGCAAAGTGGGTCTCCACACATGCCGAAGAAGCCGCATCTGCATTCCACCAGGTCGATTGTATCCTTGCACTGAGAGCACCACAGATAATTTGCTTTCGCATACTTGGTGGCAAAATCCCAGGCAAAATCAGGATGCTCCTTCAAAGCATTCTCGAAGTCTTCATGTCGGACGAGCTCGTGCTCAAATTGCTGTGCACGGTAGACGACCCATTTGCGGAGACCGAAATCGTTGTCTGGGGTGGTGGAGTAGACGAACTGGATGGCAGACACTAGGTCGGCAATACTGAAGTTCTTAGATCGCAACTCAGAGACGAACTTGGTCGCGCTGACAGCCTTAAGAGTGCGGATCTCAAAGCGATGGCCAATGGCGTACATGTCTGCATGGACCTCAAAGTCAAAGTCTTGCGGTAGAGTCGTGGCATCGAAGTCAGTGCTCGGGGCAGCTTTGTAGAGGATGTTTGTAAGACCCACTGCGATGTTGATCGCATCGTACTCGCCGTGATAGAAGTACTGAAGCATTCGAGCTATCATGAGAGGCTGTTGTTCTTCAAACTTTACGATATTGTCGGAAGCTTCCTACAACTGTTTTAGTAGATCTACTCAAGACGCGCATAGGAGACTTGACATACCTTGAACGGGCCAGTACACAGTTTCTGAAAGTAACGCGACTCAGCGCAGAGTACAAGCTTATGGACCTTGAACTCGTATGGGCCACATACTATGGTAAAGTCCGAGAACTCGCCTGATTCGAGGAATCTTGTTGAAGATATGTCAGTATATTGAACATCTGGTACAAAAAGAGGCAGTGAACGATGGCGTACTTAGCGAATCCCACATGAGGGATCGTAGGCATTGAACCCATGGCGAAGGGAGGTCTTGCATCGAACAGAGGTAATGCCACCAGTTGAGCTGCAATGAAGTGAAGCGCAAGTAGTTGAGTTAGATTCGAGGGATGAGATGAAGTGTGAGAGGAGGACGTTAGTCATAGATCGGTGAGGAAGATCGGTACATGGCTCGAGTGAGAGAGATCGGCATACGAGTCATAGCATCCTTTGATCTATTCATGTGCTTGAAGATGCAGCGCCCTCTGAGCGCCTCAGTCCAAGTTACATGATAACGATCGATGAATGCCCGCTTGATCCATACAAGCCGACCAGCCTGAGCTTTGCAATAAAAGAAAATCTTTCAAATTTGCAAGTCAAAGGTAAGAAGCTTCTGATTCAAAAGGAGCTTTGGCTTGCCCAGACTGGAGGCAGTCATAGGATCACCGTTCCCGCTCCTTAGAAATCGTAAGGCTTGGAGTTGATAGGATCTTCAACAGCCTCTTTTAATCGCAGGTGGAATATTAGAGAGGAGTTCCTTGCCCCTACCTGAGATAGTACCCCTCAATCCCACCCCGCTACATGCAGTCTTAATAGGTAGCATGATTCGCTTGCTTTCCGGCCCAATTATGAGAAAACGATTTTGAGCCTTTCGAGCTCATGGATATTGGGTTCCGGCCCTCTCGTAAGCGAAGAGCAACACAGGTCCCTTTGCAAACTTGACTGTTGTATCCGACATTGCTCGCTCTGGATGTACTACAAGCGCAAGGAGCAAGCCAAACGACAAATGAAATCAATTGAGGCATTTCGAAGCTGAGGTGAAGGTTCGTAGAATGCTTTCGAGCAACTCCTCTTGCATTTGAAAAAGGATTTCCAACAGCAAGCTCGGGGCCATGATCAGCTCATGACGACAACAGTTAGGTGCTTTTCAGCAGAGCGTCAACCAGCAAATCCGAGGCGGTCTCGTTGAATTTTGTGATCAGCTTGATGATTCAGGATATTGCTAACTCAGTGAGTGGTCATCAAGGGGCTTCTCAACCCCGTTATATTTGCTTTCAGGGGCGACGAGCTTGAAACCGAGAACCATCGACTGATGTTGGAATTCAACTTTGGCGCTAACTCACTTATGGCTAGCTCGCTGGATTTCCAACCTCCTTTTATTCTCTTCTCTCCTCAGGCTAATAGTCGAGAGATTATGAACGGTCCTATAGATTCCTTGATAATAGTCTGCTGCCACGCGATCTGGCTCGGTGGTCCCACAGCTGGTGCAGATGAATCCGAATGGTCAGTTCTGGCCCCTTCCTCGATGCTTACTCCTCCAGGTGTCCAGGAATTGATGCTGGAGTCTCAAGGCATGATCTGTACTTGAAGACGAATGACTGAATCTATGAATGATACCAGGCTTCTTGAAATATTTCAAGCCGGTGAAGCTCCAACATTCATAGAGCATATCAGAGCAGGCTTGGACGAGCTTACTAAGAGTGAAAGGGCCATTCTTGTCTTTTCGGGGTAAGTTGATCCCGCTTAGCAGTTCTTTTGAGGGAATATCTTCGGCCGTGTTTTAAGAGTATCTGTTTCCCATTGGCAAATAGAAACGGCTGATAGTCGTACTCTAAGAGGTCCCACAAAGCCTGGCAAGACTTATATTTCCGAGGCTGAAAGCTACCTCGTACGTTTTCTTTCTCCAAAACAGATCTTCCCTTTCATCAACACCGTCCAGTGAACTCCATGCCACTGTACGATCAGTGACAGTCAGAGCAATTCGCATTGTCCGGAAAGGATTCGTAGACTAACGCTTTGCAGAGACTGGTACATGCCAATGCCTTCTTCGGCCACATTGCTTCACTCGCAGGCCGCATCTTCACCGAATGTTATGCAACAGATTCCTTTCATAACATCCTCTTCCCCTTGCTGTTCTTCCCAACCTTTGTAAATTCAATCTCAGAGTCCCGTCCGCCTAGTCCTCCGCTTCAGCCACGTCCGGGTTACCCATCTCATCTCACCATAATCTCTCATGCCTTCAAACACCACCGTTTCACTAGCCTGCACCTCCCAGCCCTGAAGTATCCCGTCACGCCAGGACGCCTGAATTACATCGGCATCGACCCGCCAATGGATGAGGTCAAGCGTGCTAAGGTAGAGGGCGGGGAACTTTCCAGGGGTGTCAAACCTTGGGAGCAGGATCCGTATGGCGTTGGCGAGGTGCTGCAAGGAAAAACGAGCGTCCGAGGTTGGACAACCGCGAGGGAGCAAGAATTTTGGAAACAGGCAGTTGTTGCTGCTGGACTGGCGGGGAGAAACGACGTGACGAGCTTCCTCGAGTGGTTACGTGGCCAGCCACAGGAGGGATGCACGTATCCTTGTACACTGCCATGGTCCTGAGTCACTGTTGCATCCACAGGATTCCTGATGATTGATAGCTGTCTTCCAGACCACGCTTCGAGGTCCCTAAGGCCGTCTCTTCCAGAACGATGATAGTAGCTGAGGCGCGACACCAGCTATAGAGTCTAGGTCTTTTGATGGCTTTACTTCTGTCCGCGGATGCCGATCTTCTGAGGTGATTCTGCTTCCTCGCGACTCTATTAGTCGTTTGTATTCTTACGTTGCCTCTTTTTGACCGCAGCTTCCAGCTTCGAATGCCGACGAGTAAAGCGCTGCGCTAATCCCAGGATCAGCTCCAGCTTCGATAAGGCAGTCAACAACTTCGGTCCTGCCTTTGCTTGCAGCTCGAATAAGTGTCGTCCTATTGAAGCTATAATAAGCGTTCACTTCTGCGCCCGCTTCCACTAATCGCCGAATAATTGCGATGTGTCCACGGCTCGCTTCGAGTCCAAGGGCAGTGGGACCGTAATCCACCCTTTGATTTAAATCCCTTCCTGCTTCAAGTAGGAAATTCAACAGTTCCATCTGGCCCTCCTCTGCAGGTTCGTGCAAAAGCCCCAGAAAGCCGTCTGTGGCAGAGCTCACTTCTGCACCTGCTTACAGTAACAGCTGAGCAACTACAATCTGGCCGTTGCTCGCGGCAACTTCAAGGGCTGTTGTACGGCCCCAGCCCATAAGATCGACATTCGATCTAGCTTACAGCAATACTCGCACGGCTTCGATGTTACCTATCTTGGCATCTGAAGGGAAGTAAAATCTGCTCTGCACTCACCCCGACACTCAACCCCTCGACACCGCTTTTATCACCAACTCACCAAGCACCCAGCGCCCAGTCCTCCGGGGTGATTCCCGGGAGAGCGCTGCATTGATCCTGCCTTACGATGGCCTACCGTTGACGGTCTCCACGATGGCCGTTCAGCGCTACCCTGTTTCGATCGAGAGAGAGGGGGTAGATTTCCATGTTCGATCTTCTTCCACCCCTCCACCCCTCCTCTTTTCCCTCACTTTCCCCCAAAACAAGAGGACCTCTGTTCCCTTCTCTCTCTCCTTCCATCCTTCCCTCCCTTCCTGCCTGATCATACGATCGAAGTCTCACCCCTACATTCTCCAGGACTCACACTCGCAAAGAAAGAGATGGCATCTCACACTCTAGAATGTGCGCTTAAAGGCTCATAATCTGTTGAGCTAGCCGAGACCTGGCAAAAACGAAATTGCAATGCCAAATTAAGAGAGAATACCCTAGAGTTGTGTAACTCGTCCGTTGTAATGTCTGTAATATTGAATACCTTCTTGCTCAGCACAAACACTTCAAGCATCATTGAGAACAGTTGATCACCAGCAGAATGTCAATACAAAGCAATTCTGTCAGCCGCCCGCGAAGTGCGCCTCAGGCCTGCAATCGGTCAATCTTCGGCCATTTAGAGCCTCATTTTCCCCATCTTTTGCTCCATTTCATGAGAAATTACAATAGATTCTAGAAAGTCAATCCAATTTAATTCGATTCGATTCATTCTATATTACTCGATAGATTCTTGAAGAATTAGCTTTGTTGAAATAAGCTACATCTATTGCCCATCATGCCGAATCCGAGCTTCTGTGGTTGCAAGAATGTCCACCCAGCTCCAAGAAGCTTTGCAAACTGCACCAAAACATTCAATGCCCACCTTCCTTGCTGCAACTTCGATCCTCCCACTGCCCGCTTCTACCCCTGCGAACGGCAAGATGTGAATCACGTCGTCGAACAAGTTCATCCAGGCTCGTCCACAAAGAGGCGTGGAAATTGTCCTAATCATCGGACGGCCGGCGTATGGTACGTCGATGGGAAGCAACGCACAAACCCAAAGACTGGTGGTGAAGGACCAGGGGGAGCGGAGCAAGCCAGTATTCTGGTCAGATAGACAGCTGCAGGCCCTCCAATAGATGTCCCAGGCGGAATGTGGTGGGATTCGTTACAATACTGGCTCGACAGCCTCACCGAATTCGCGTGTCAAATTCATTGGAGGCAGCAACAACGCTTTCGGCGCTGACCACCCGGTTTGGAAGGAGAATGCAGGACATTCTGTGCACGAATAGGGAGGCATAATGCAACCTGTTCACCGCCGTTATATGTTGCATCCGCTCATTACACTTAGCACGTAAATCGATTACTATGAATGTGCATTAGGACAGTAAGTAGTAGATACTCTTTATCAATGGTAGTATTTCCTGCAAATATCTGGCATGTGCAGCAATAGGCCTGCGCATTTAGCCAATCCTATCCATGAATCTCTCCCTGAAGACGGTAACAGAGAGTTAACCAAAAAGGCTCTATATAACCTGTGCAATCCTTCGGATACTATGGCTCCACTTGTATGCTTCCAGTGAAGAGCGACTCAAATCGCTGTTGGCACCAATGGAGTGTGTGTCTCTATGTGTCAGACAGATAGGTCCTAATAGCTAGAAATGTCTGTAGAATTGATTGAAATTGACTGTCTAAATCTATGTAGAATTGCGCTTCAAATGAGCCTGTTGGACAGGGCGCAGGCTGGCCGAAACCTGACCAATGGACGCCCTGAGGCGTAGACTGTTTGACACTATGTGTCAGGCAGCCTGCGCCACAGCCTGCGCCTCATGCTCTCCATCGGCCAATTTGAGCCAATCTACAACCCATTTTGAGCCTCATTTTCTTCATGTATCGCCCCATTTCATGTGGCATTCTACAATGGATTCTAGAGAGTGGATTCAACCAGTTCAATTCGATTTATAGAGCATTCTCTGCTTAATGCTCAACAACGGAGCAAGAGAACAGCGCCAAGGGCCGCGCCAAGGCGCTACGACAGAGGCCTCTCAAACTGTCACACATCCAGTGATAAATCTACCGAGAACTTCACAAAAAGGTGATCGTGCCGATTACAAGCCGTTGGTAAAGCACGTCGCTACTATCTGCTGATTGCCATCTGATCTAGAGTAAGCAATTCATAGTCAAACTTCATTTGACGTGTCGCCCCCACTCATTCATTCATGGCGTCATTCATGGCGCCAATCAAGGCGGAATTTGTGTATCTCGACAGCACAAAGGTGATAGAGAGGATCATTGGAATAGGTGGGACGGGCATCGTCATTCAGCAGGGACAGTATGCGCTTAAGATACCTCGAATATCCCGGGATATTGAGGTCGACGGAGTGCCTGTGACGAACGGAAGGTTGACTCCTGAAGAAGGCAACTACGACGAACGCCCCGATCTTATTAGATCGATAGAGCATGAGAAGGCTATCTACAGAAGACTAGGCGATCATTCTGGGATCGTACGCTGTTACAATTCTTCATCGGCTCATCATTCAATTCAGATGACTCTAATGAAGAATGGCGATCTTCGTCATCATCTAGCTGAAACGAGGCCAGAAAGAAAGACACAACTATCTTGGCTGATCGAAATGGCACAGACTATGACGTACATTCATCATCGACGCGTTATAATCGCTGATATTCGTTTGGATAATCTCTTGCTGGACGATAAGTTAGCAGTTAAGTTCGCTGATTTCGAAGGATCAACTTTGATGCCTCTTGATTGGAAACTGGATGGCTCTGATGATTTCGGTTGCTCAATTTTGACTGATATTGGACAATTCGGCGCAGTGATGTTTGAGATTATAACTGGTCAGAGCTGCAAGTTTGATATCATGCAGAACTGGAAGGAAGTAGGTGATCTGCCCACGTGGCCACGACGAGACACTCTTCCATCGACGAATGACGTATGGCTGAGTCACATCATTGAGAAATGCTGGACTCAAGGATTCAGATCCGCTAAAGACCTTGCAGCAGAGCTGAACGAGAAGGTAGCTCAGTCTAGCGAATAGCGATATCTGCAAATCTCTCTCCGAAACGTCTTTCAAATTTCACAGATGGTGGGATTCTTTCCCGGATCAGATACTTCCGATTGTATCAAGTTCAAAGGCAAGGGAGGACGACGACTTCAGAATGTTATGTTGTACGGCTAACAATGTTACAGGTTTAGATGATAGATAGCTAAATTCTGTGGTTTGATCCCGAGACAGTAAGAATCTACCGAGGTGTCCGAAAAGATCCGGACTCTGCCCGGGATAAACACTTGCAATCAGCAGCTACAAGATGCTCAGGCAGGTAATCAGGGAATATGCCTGTCCTGGGATCCTTCTTTAAGTACTCACATTTTTGTGTAACATTGCCTGTTCCGAGGAACGCCATGAAGACCCAGCATCAGCATCAGATCCCAGCATCAGCATCAGATCCCAGCATCAGCATCAGATCCCAGCATCAGCATCAGATCCCAGCAGCTTTTCAAATCACCACCAACCTATCTCAGCAGATTTTAATATGAATGACATATCTAAGGAGGGTCTTCCAGTCCAACCCAACCCATTCCAAATAAGTTAAACGACTACATCCTACGTCGTCCCACCAGCATCAACTTGCGGCCAAATTGACCAAGTACGAGACATTTTCAGGCTTCAGCCCCAGGATGCCGCTGCCCTTTTGAACGCACATTTGAGGTGGTGGCCTTGGCACGAATCGTAGTGCAATCGCATTAACTAGCTGGACCAGCTCCTTGCTCTTTAAAGCCTTACAGTATGGGCCATATAGGCATCGCGCCCATGACCTCGATCTCTCCCAGACCTTTCCCTTGGTTCTCGACACCCGCGGGTCTCCAGAGGGGACGTTTATCAATGACATAGAGATCATGACAGTTTTTGTCGAAAACTCGGAGATAGGAAAAAGGCACCCTCAACGATTCCTTCCAATTCCGTAAGAGCGACAGGGGGTGTTACTTTGGCGAATATCTTACGCAGGGAGAGTTAATCATCCAGGAGAGTGACAGACGATCAGATCATATCCGCCCACGAAAATCAGCAGACTCGCGGAAAACATGTACAAGGATCTATTTTTCGGACCTTTTTGGGCGTTGGAACATGCATAGAAAGCGATCGCTGGCGTTTCTGGAGGAGCAAATCAATGCATCTGTTAATCAATCATTGCGCGCTACATCGCTGTAACTAGTGAAGTTGCATCTCCAGTGTTTCCTTTACTCCCTTGCAGTCACTTCTGGAGAAAACGGAATAAGAATATTAATTACGTGGAGACTAGCTGGAGGCACCCACATCCGCCACTGCGAAAAACAGAGCTCATCCTAATAGGGCTTCAGTCGGTCAAGTGAGCCTTTTGGCCACCGCCTTCATGAAATCACGGAGCAGCGCGCCCCCATCCTCTAACATCAACTCACCAAACTCCTTATCTTTCATAAGAGTGCTCATCTCATATCCAACGTAATCCTTCAGCAACGTACGCAGATCCTCGCCACCTCTTGTGGATACAACAGTATTGGCGTAAACGTATCGCAGTAGAGCAATAATGTCCCCAGTCCGCTGGCGGTGAAGGTTGTACACAGCAAGGGTTCTGTGGAGTTCCTCCAGTGCTAGTGTTTTCAAGGGCTGGATATCATATTTTTCCGCAAAAACATATAAGCGTGCATGGGAAAGAAACACCTCTGTGTAATCCTCGTGTACTCCTCGGCTCGGCCGTGTTTGGGGAATGCTGATTACTTCTCGGCGGATAGTGTACTCGCGGCGGAGAAAGGATTCCCTCAGCTCTCGGCTTGTTTTCGATTTTCTGGCCTTCTTTCCCTGCTTAAATATTTCCGAACCTAACTCTGTTGGTGATTCTGTAGAAGGCCCCGGTTGGTCCAGCTCCCCAGCGGAGAGATCATCTGGTGGATGTCCTTCTGTCCGCCCAGTCGTTTCGCACTCCTTCTGGTCGGATGGAACTGTTGATGGGGAAATGGTAGCATCCAATTCAAAATCGGCGGCTTTGTAATACCCCTTGTAAGCCCATTCCACAAATCTCCTGAAGGTGGCTTCGTCAACGTCTTCAAGAACTGCAAATCCTTGCTGAGCCTCTGCCATCTGGCCATTGATCATACGATTCAAAGGGTAGGAATGCTGAGAGGCAAGGTCGGCATGAATGTAATATGGACTGCCACAAACAACAAATTTGAAGGGAGTGGACGCATAGACACTATGTATCATCAGTGGTGTTCGAGGAGACGCAGGAAGTTTCTACCTTGGACTCAAGTCGGACATCATGAGGCTAAGTTAATACTGGCTACAACGATACAAGGCACGTCCAGAATTTTGCTGGGGCGCATGGACCTGGATCGACTGCTGGTGCTTTAGCTGCGAGATCTGCGTAGTTTCTCGTCGCACAAAACTTCTGATGGGCAAGGGTTAGATTCCTGGCCAGGAAGCTTCGATGGTAGAATACGATAGAGGGTGACCAATGCTGTCGTCTGCCTGAGTATACAGGCTAGTGTCGAACGCCAAGGCTGCTGCTGCCTGCGGTAACTGGCCCGGTGAGCAACACCTGCAACTCTGTCAAGCATTAATGGTATAATGCAGAACAAATGAATTGAATCAATTGACTCGACTGTCTAGTATCTACTGTCGACTGTCTTCTGCAATCGAGCAAAATATGAGGACAAATGAGGCTCAACATGGCCGGAGACCAGCCAGAAAACGGCTGGCAATCTCACCCTGGTCTGGGATGAGCTCGAGCGGCATTGCCCTGGGCCCAGACCGGTGGCGCGCTCTCGGGGCAGATTGACTTTACTTGGCGGCAGCTCCGAGGGCGGACTCTTCGCCCGCCGCGTCAACATCCGCTCCAGCAGCAAGAAGGCCAGTCAACATTGCGAGGTCATCACAAGCTGCAGCTTCGGTTCAAGGTCCTTTGGCGTAGCGACGAGTCAAGTTCACCTCTGCACCTGCGTGCGGCAAGATTCGCACAAAGTCCAACCGCCCAAGACGATGCCTAGAGCATGCCCTGATGTGGTCTCAATTAGGTGTCCACGCTTATCGCAATGAGGTTCCATTCTGTCAGATACCCGCTGCCACCAGTACCGCATCTTCTTCCTCAATCGTCTGCTCACAGTGTAACAGTGTTTCCGTGGAATCATTGTGTCTGTTACCATACACCTTGGGAGCAAGCACCCAGTTGGCCTAGAGATATCGCCCATGAGAATCGTAGCCATTGCTAACCCCACATAGACTGACCTAGCTAGCTGACTGCCAACAAAGATGCTACTGGATTTTGGGCGTAAAATAGGCCAGCAATTGTACTCATATAGCGTTTCTTTTGTGCATGTCACCAGATCTAGATATACGGATATATTCGAGATTCGATCGGTTAGATTCTGCATAGAACTCAACAGATTCATTGGCACCCCACTTGCGCTAACTACCTGATGCTTCTTAAGGCCAACAAACGAAACTCAAAGTATTTTCATGGCGTCTTTCTGATCAAGCTACTCGGCGCCCGAGCATGTTTTGGATGGAGGCGCAATAGAGACCATTAACGAACAGGATCATGGCTATAATAGGTCTGCTTCAATCTCAGCTTCGGCTCGAACAGCCACATCTGCGAAAAGAATGACTGCCACGACCATACAAGTCACATCTGCCTTACTCCATTCCCCCAGGGTATATGTGAGAGCTAACAGAATTGTTCTCCAGCTTCGCCTAAACATTCACTCATTATCTGCGGGACTTCCCTCAGTTTGCCACTGCCAGCTGCGCTATTAAGTCGCTCGCAACATCAAGATACGGATAAGGACTCGTAATTTCCTTCTCCTTGTTCCGGATTCTTTTGCTGACAGGCCTCCATTCTCCTTTTGATTCTCCATTTTCACCATCAATCTTGCTGTGCCCATCAACTTCGTGCATTTGGAATTGCTCGCCTGGCTTGACTGTGCCAAAGCCGCTAGTGGGCCTACTTTGAGCAGGACTGGTCTTCCGGCTACTGTTGCCCGTTCGCGGTGTCCTGCTGGAGCAGTTGGGGTCATATCGCACGTTCTGATAGCCATCACATTTGAAGTCAACCATGAAGTTGTTGGTTTCGAGCATGTAGAGCTGGATATCGATGAAGACCCAGACACCAATATTTGGACTTGGTTCTCGGCCAGGAGTGCTTGTCATACTGCCTGACCGGGGGACAAGCTGACCTGGACCAGTGAAAGCATCTTGGCCTGGCATCGACATTTCACCAACAGAGGAGTTTGGTCGAGTGTTTTGAGCGGAGGAAGGCTGTGAGTTTGGTTTGGCAGCAGATCCATCATTTCCGTTGAACTTGGGCCCATCATGGAAATCACCGGAAATGTAGCCTCCCATCTCTTCTACCTTCTTGCGAAGGTTTTGCTCTGCGACTAAATTGACGACACTACTAGCGGCACTAAAAGTGGGTCCTTCTCCAGGAGCGAACATTCCGCGTTTGAGCATTCTAGCTCTGATGAACCAGGGATCCCGTGGAACGTAATAATCAGACGAGAGACCTGGGTATCGGCTCTGAAGGACAGTGTGTTGCTCGCCCTCCCCAAGATGAAGAGGCGAAGGTGGCAAGTTCTCCTTGCCTTCTTCGCCGTTCGCGTCTGTCTCACTCGCCAAAGCCGGAATCACCTCCCATAGTGCCTTCTGAGCTTCCAAAGCATTGTAAAGACATTTCATTGCTTCAAATGGTGCATTTCGAGAGCGAATGCCGAACTGCCATTTGCGAGCCTTTGGCTTGGAACTTGGGGGAGCCTTCTCCGGCACCGGCGTCATCCCTTCTGGCTTCTCTCTGGGGCTGCGCGGCTCATTCACAGTATTGGGGATCCTTGCGTGAGGCTTGAGGGCTCGCGAGGTCGCCTCTTGTTCCTCTTTGGAGCGGACAACAAGTTTGTTGGTGCTAGGATCAATCTTCTGCTCCGGAAGAGAGGGAGGCGATCTGTCCGTTGACGAACCATTGGATTCGACTTGCTGAGGAGCATGCGTTGCAAGATCTGGATCTTCACCAGCCTCGCGAGCTTTCTTGCGCTGCTCCAAGATATCCTCATGAATAAAAGGCAAGGAAGTATTGAGCACACGAACACTAGAAACTCGTTCTTCTGCCTCTTTTGAGTTTGAGGGTGCGTCCGACAATGCTCTGCTATTGCGATGAAGATCATCGCGCTTCGAAGGAGTCAACGGTGCAACATCGTCATTCTTGCTAAGATTTCTGCCTATTGAGCCAAACCCAGGATAATTCGACCCGACAGGCGGTGAGGATTTCCAGAATTCCTCGAGTACCGGGTTCTCTTTCCTGTGTTGAGCTGTGTGGATCAGCAGGTGGAAATTGTGTGTCGATGTTGAACTACTTACGATTTTGGTTCTCTGCCATTATTTGGTTTTCTCGGACGATAAGATAAGCATCCTTGATAGCGCTGGGTTCGTCCTTGCTGAGAGCGTCTTTAACATCCTCCTTAGCATATCCCATTGTCTTTCCTAATTTGCCGACTACTTTTTCGTGAATGCGTTCCACGACCTCCGCTGATTTCCCAGGTACCAGCTGTCGCGGATCTATCGCTTTAGTCGGGTCGATGCCAGTGTCCAAGAACTCTTCAACTGGTAGACGCAAATACGCCGGGAGATCTTTCAGGAACCATCCGTCCTGTCGAATCTCTTGGATTGTCATGCGATGCACAGGATGCACTTGCAAGCATCGCTTGATAATATTGGTCGCTCCCAGTGGTAGATGACTTGGGAGGTGGAAATTGCCTGCTTGGATCTTTTTGAACAGAGTGGGAATAAACTCGTCATCGAAAGGAAGCCGGCCAACAAGGAACACGTAAAGGATAACCCCACAGCTCCAGACGTCAACTTCTGGCCCAGCATACAATTTGCCAGATATTACTTCGGGTGCAGCGTAATTCGGACTTCCGCAGCTCGTCTTCAGGAAGTTGCCGTCCGTCATAATGTTGCTTAGCCCAAAATCAGCGATCTTAACGTCGAAATTTTTATCTAGCAGTAGGTTCTCTGGCTTGAGGTCCCGATGAACAATCTTGTGTCTATGGCAATATTCGACAGCGCATATTATTTGCTGGAACATTTTCCTTGATTTCTTCTCGTCCAATCTGCCATGCTTGACGATATAGTCGAAGAGTTCCATCGGTGCATATTCGAGCACCATAATAATGTCTTGCTTGCTCATGATGACGGTGTAGAGCTTGATGATATGAGGGTGTCTCAACAACTGCAGGTATTGAATCTCTCTTTCGACTCTACCAGCCATATCTCTGCTGATCAGTTTCCGCCGACTGATAATCTTCATGGCGACCTCTTGGCCGGTCACTTTATGCCGTGCCAGCTTGACCTTTCCAAAAGATCCTTCGCCCAGCAAGCATACCTGCTTGTATTGTGAAAGACGATTCATGGATGTTATTGTAGCTGGCGATGCTGCGAGAGGTGTGTGGGGAGTGCGCGGCGGAGGAGAAGTCACAGGAGTTAAAGGAGGTAACGACTTGGAAGAGTCGTAGGCGGGAAGAGAGATCGAAAGCTCGTCATCGTCGATTGTGGAGGTCATGGTAGCTGCCTTGCTGTGGAGTCCTACTTTATTGTAGTCCAGTCATCCAAGGAGCTAATGACTGCACTCGACCAGGAGAATACGAGAGGCGAGATGTGATTTCCGCTCATGAAACATGCACGTCGTCCACAGATGAAAAAGGTAGTGTGGGGAGATGGTGAACCTTGATCACCAAGTGGGGTTTGTCGGGTTGAGCAGCTTCTCCACTGTGGAGTCCTTGGGTATATTTAGTCGTGAGCTTTCTGTGTACAAGGATTGTTTGTATGGTCTTATCAGTGTGCTTTCATTCTTCCGTCCAATGAGTCGGACCAGCCTCATCCTCCAGCCTGATATGTGATGGTTTTGGCGAGAAGCTGCCAGCGTTCAGGCCATTTTGTTGTAGGTCCTCCTTGGCGGCTTACTCAGCACAGGCCTATTTCCTTCTTCCTTGCTAGTTTGCGTAGATAGCTTCTTTTCTTCATACTACGGTACCAGGCATAAGTTTTCGTAGTTCGCCGCTAGTATTATCATACGAAAACGCTGATTTTACAACAGATCCTTGCTTGCAAATTACACACTAATAACGCGTCGATATCCTCACTGCCCTCGATATCCTCACTGCCCTCGATATCCTCACTGCCCTCGATATCCTCACTGCCCTCGATATCCTCACTGCCCTCGATATCCTCACTGCCCTCGATGTCAGGCGTACGAAATCCTCTTCCGGATCCTCCTCCGAATACTCCTCCAGATCCTCCTCCGAATCCTCCTCAAACTCCTCATACACGTCATTCTACACGGGATGAGCGTCTGCAGGTACAGACTTTACGTAATGCTGGCCTCAATTATAGCCAGATTCGTGCTCAATTAGGTCTTACTCTACATCAAATTGCGTACGCTGTACAGCATCGAATTACACCTAAAAAACGAAAAGGAAGACCCACTATACTTACACAACAAGAGATTGATGATATTATTACGTGGATTTGTGCCTCAAAAGCTAATCGACGCGTTTCTTGGGTCCAAATTCCTGTTATTCTAGATCTGAATATTGGTCAATACGCTATTCGACATGCTCTACGAAATGCTGGGTTCTCTTGACGCGTTGCTCGGCGTAAGCCTCCTATTTCTGAGCGAAATCGAGCTGCTCGTCTCCATTGGGCAATTGAACATCTCAATTGGACTTGGGATGACTGGAAAACTATACTTTGGAGTGATGAAACATGGACCATTGGAGATCGTCATACTAAAACGTATATTACTCGTCGAGCTGGTGAAGAATGGGATGAGACTTGTATACTTGAGCGTCATCAATAACGTAGAGATTGGATGTTTTGGGGCTGTTTTAATGATAATAAGAAGGGGCCTGATCTGTTTTGGGAGAAGGAATGGGGTACTGTTAAAGAAGAGTCATATCGAGATCAAATTGTCCCTATTATTGATGGATGGATACGATTGAATACTATTAATGGACAATCATTGACATTTATGCAAGATTCTGCACCAGCTCATGCCGCAAGAGGCACTATTCAAGATCTACGAGAAAGAGGAGTTATTTGTATACAATGGCCTTCATTTTCTCCTGATTTAAATCTAATTGAGATGGTCTGGAATTGGATGAAGGATTGGATACAAAATCGATATGATGATACTCTCAATGGGTATGAGGCTCTTCGTAGAGCTATTCAAGAGGCATGGGAAGCTGTACCAGAGGCCTATCTTCAAGAACTGCTTGAATTGATGCCAGCGAGGTGTCAGGCAGTAATAGAGGCAGAAGGCAGGCATACTCAATACTAGATGCTAAATAGGCAAGCGTACGAATCAAGCGTTTTAGTGTCGTATCTATCACAAGTGTATACTAGCGGCGAACTACGAAAACTTATGCCTGGTACCGTAGTACACTCATTCTTGTGGCCACACATATTTCTTGGCGGGTAAACAGAACACTTTTCTGCGTCAAGCTCACCGTTCACTCACCCACGCGACGCCGCTTTTACGCTCACCCACCCTGAGCCCGGGTGAGGGCAGGGTGAGCGAAGGTCAGTCAAAGGTGAGGTGAGGGTGAGTGGACAGGTGGGTCTACCTCGCCGTTCACGCGTTCCTCGCTCAAGGCCCAGAATGGCCTCCCTCGATTTTCGGTGGCCTTCTCGAGACTCCTATTGTGCCGCCATGGTGGAGCCACCGGTTCCCTACTTAAAGTCCACCCTCCCCACCGCGGGCTGTGGGGTGGCTACCGTCTTCAAGTCTGTCGGCTGTGCTTATTTCGCCCGTTATGTCCAACCTTTCCGACCACCTTCTCCCTCCTGCGCCATTTCCTTCCCACCACTAACGCCATAATCAGAAAGAAGATTACTGAAGATAAGCTGGTCACTTGCGCCTAAGCAAATAACTATCAGAGGGGTGCACACTGAGATAAAGATAATCTTCAATATCTCAATAAGTATGTAGATAAAATTAAACGGGTCTATAATACTGTATTAGATTGTTATATTCTATAAGAGAGTTTTATCTTCTTCTTTTTAAAAGATTAATATTAACATAGAGTTTCATTTAATATTATAGAGAGGAGAAAGAGAATATCTCTTAAAAAGAACTTTCTATTTCTAAGAAAATTATTATATAAGAAATATATATACTTTATATAATAATAAGAGTTTATAAAGAATTATAATACTTAGAAATCTAAAGAGAACTTATTAAATACTATTTTTAATGATGAAGCGGTTAGTGAGCTGCTGGATTCGGCGGGTTTGGACGCTGTTTTGCGAGGCCAGCTAACCAGCTCCTTAATATCACCACACCCCAAATTCTCGTCATGACGCACCCTCACTTGTTACAATTTCTTCGTCTCCGTTTCCCATTTCTTGAGGAGCCAGAAACTGCTGCCCTTCGACTCAGCCCAGCATGTATTTAAGTACCTTTCCCGTCCCTCGTCTGCTCTCTCTAATCTCTTCTTTTAATCGTCTTCAAACATCATCAATCCCCTTCAATCCCCTTCTCCTCTTCGCTCGCTTTGATCATCTCTCTACTTCCCTCCCTCACCTTCACGCTCCCTTTCTGTCCTCGCCTAGCTCATTCGGTCTCCTTCCTCACCTTTCCTACCGTTCGTCTGCCACATACTTTAATCCTTACGGCCCCATATGGCTCTGTCACGGCAGAATGAAGATTTCCTGTCTGCGGACGACCGGATCGACGGCACAACGGATGACGAACTCGAAAGCCTGTTCGACGAGAGTGACGATGACACAGATGGCACAGATATCCTGACCAACGAGTGTGACGGCGACACAGATAGCGACGCTTGTCTGTCCGACGATGAAGATCAGCGACCCCGCGAATACTATCTCACCGAAGCATCAAATCTTGATGTAAAGCGGCTGCGGCAGCGACGATACAGTCCAAAGACACAGGGGCAGCTTGATGGGATGAAGGCCCACTGGCACCGGTAAGAGGACTTGAACTTGAACTAGGTACATTACAGGAATGCTAACTTCCCAACCTCTTTCTTAGATACTGTATCTTTGTTCGTCAGGACCCAGGCCAATGCTACTACGATCTCACTGCCCAGTTCCTTAAGGGCTTCCTCAGTTGGGTTTGCGACCAGCAACGAGGGAAGGGAGGACGGAGGCGACCTGGTCTGGGACATACAAGCTCATTAGAGACATTCTGGAAATGGTATCAATTGGTCTACAAGCTCGAGGTTGGCAAGAAGATCGACGACATGATCATACGACAGGGACAAGATGTAAGTGAGCCCTGCGACAATCCCACCTCAACCCTCCTTTCCCCCGCTCCTTCGCAGGGATTAACCGTTGACGAGCTTCTGGGTCGTCAAGATCGTGGCCGATGAGAAGGGCCTTAGAAATGCAAAGCGCGAGAGCGCAACTATGTACGTCGAGGACCTTGCTGAGTTTTTACGCGTACTTCTCGCTACATCGCAGATGACGTTCGAGATCGGCTGGCTTCGAGTTCAGCTTATCCTTTTCTGTCAACTTGCAGGCATTACTGGCAACCGACCGGAGGCCCTGGTGAGCCTCCGTTTTCGACATCTTAACTTGACCCTTATTCGTGACCGATATGCAGATCGCCCCCGCCTCTTTATCGAGCTGACAGCCGAGTATACCAAACGTTACCTTGGCATAAAAGATGCGTGCGTCAAACTCTGACTTCCCTGTAATGATTTGCCATGTCCTTCTTAGCAAATCAACCCTAAAGCAATGAGTTTGTAATACCAGAAATCATCTTCGACCCCACGCTCGTACTCAGTCCCCATGTCTTCTTTCTCGGCATGCTATTTAAGGTCCGGGCCTTTAAGTCTCCTAGCATTGACTCTCCAGAGCGGCTGTATAGCCTCGACATTCTACATGGTTTGAATGAGCAAGCATTGCCACTGAGGGAGGAGCTTGATGAGGATTTTCTCTTTTGCCAGGCGGTTCGTGAAGCGCACGGCGTTCGGATCGCTCATGAGCGGCAGCTATCATCGGATTCGGTACGCTACAGGATGAAGACAGGCGGCCAGATCACGGGTTTTTCTCAGGTCACAAAGCCGTACGTCCTTCGCGTTGGGGCGGCTAAGGCTTTGAACGAGAGCCGTAAGTGCTGAATACGCCCCTCTCCACGCCCGTTATACTAATATGAGACGCGGCCTATAGCCGATGTTAGCGACTCTCTCCAGAACCTTATCCTCCAGCATGCTAGCATCGACACCTTCCTTAAACACTACCTTGATCGAAGAATCAACGCCGGTCTCTTGAAGATCCACTGTGGCATGAAGCCAGAGAAGGAGTTAATGAGATTTGCGTGTTTGATGAGCCGGTCAATCGATCCCCGTCGTCCTTGGAAGCTGACTACTGAGCAATCTGCATCTATCAACAACCTACCGTGCATTGTTAAGTTAGCCCAGCGGACAGAGAAACTTTCGGGAGCTCTGGAAGGCAGTCCGGAAGAGGAGAAGTATCTTAAAGCTTGTCGACGCTTCGAAACGAGAAGCAGCGGCAACGAAGGCTCCTTCTACATAAGATTGTGGACCGGTTCAAGAAGGAGCAGCCAGTGATCGATAGCGAGCGGCAGCTATCAGGGAAGGTGGTCAACGAGGACACGCGAGGCGCATTAGAGCGGTCAGACGAAATGACGCCGGAACACCTCCTCCTGATCGACGCGATCTTGACACTGCCTGAGACATCGCTAGAAAGGGAGTGCCAACGAAGGATCGCGGCGATTCACGCTGTGACGGCGTATTGTGGCGTCGAGGAGGGTCAACCCTGCAGTCGTCGTAGGCACGGTCGCCCTCGAAAGGGGCAAACCTCCCCAGTTGTCCGGGCTGCAGACCAAGCACGTTCTACAGCAAATATCGCGCTAAGCCAGGCGATCTCGTCGATTAAGACCGATAAGAGGCCGACTATATGTTTCTTATGTCTTGGAAATCCAGCGTTGCCAATACGCGAGAGGGTCGTCTCGTTTGCAAACCCAGGTTCCTTAAGTCGGCACTTTCTGAGGAAGCACGTGAGGAAGCTCCAAGATTAGGAGCATATTGACTGCCGGATATGCGACATGAGGCTGGAGCATCGACAGCATTTGCAGAACCACGCAGAAAGGTTCCATGGAACCGTCTCACGGCGTTGTTGATTCCCCGTTGTCTCTGGGTTTCACACATAATAGACTATGTGAAAAGCATCCCTTGTGCCATTACTAACAGATAAGATTATTTGCAACCATCCAGTCTGCAAGGCTGAGGGGCTGTTCCTCAATTATATTGAGCATTTCAAATATAATGTGGCAGAAGGGTTCATAGTATCGCGCTCCGAGCTGAGGTGTTGGTAGGCGCTCCGTCCTACTCTGGATGAACTTCTTCCTACTGCTATTCACCCGCTCTTTTGCGTTTGTTTAACAAATTGCGTATCTCTTGTTCATTCTTTCTCGCACTTCCACTGTACTCTACGTTTCTTACAGCTAAGACGTTTAAACATCGCGGCAGGTCTGGAGAACAAGTTTTAATCCAGTACAAATACTCAGCTTCATCGTCTAGGACGGGACAGTCTGCGAGCCAACCTTACCGTGGTCGTTATGTCATTATTCTACTTATGCCCTGACCTATGCTCCCTCAAAGACAAGCCCAAGCAAAACGCGGAACATAAGGGCGATGCGAACTTCAACCAAAAACCACTTTCAATACAGGCGAGAAAGATCTTAGGCGTTTGGAGAAGTGTTCAACAAAGATTTCAATGTCCTCTACTGCTTCACACAGATTTATCATGACGCTGTGGCATACCCTCGCTCGAAGAACGACAGTAATGTATAGCATTTGCAGATTTATACGCATCAGATCATGTAAATTTGACCTCGAAAATATCGAGGACGATTGGCTTGTACATGTCTCCTACTTGCTCCGGCCGGTGCTCGCCCAACATCGACGCTACGGCTGCGATTCGGAGACATCCTGATCGTTCTAGTGCGAGACCCAGAAGGCGGGCCGCATAACGTTCTGATTAAGTTCACTCTAGCATTCACCAAAACGTACCTGGGCGAGAAGGATGCGTAAGTCTTCGTGACACAAGTAACAGACAGCGGATGCTAATGCCTTCGAGGAAAACCTATCCACTTCCCGAGACGTTATTTGCCGAGTCCTTGCTCCTTAGCCCACACATCTTCCTTCTAGGCATCTTGTTCCGGCATGGAGCATTCGGCGCTCGCAACCTAACCTCGCCAGACCAATTGAAGACGCTTGATATCCACCACGGCGAGCTAGAGATGCAGTTGCCGCTTAGGGAGGATTTGAACGACGTTTACGTATTCCGCCGAGCTGTCCAGACACTGACGGGCTTTGATATCTCCGACAACAAACCCATTTCCTACGCGATGATGGCAGCGTGGATCAGAAGGATCGGCGAGATACTAGGATTGGAGATTCTAACCATCCCCTACAATCTACGCTAAAATGCTGCCAATGAATGGACTTCAAGCGGTTTGTCCCGTTGGCACTCTCTGCTATACTAGTAAGCTGACCTGGGATATACAGTCGACGTGAGCGAAGCCCTTCGCAACCTCGGGATGGATCACGCCAACTCGGTTCCGCTCCAGAGGCATTACCTTGGACGCGAGATAGACAAAGATCTCTTCAGCATCCTAAGGGGCATCAAGTCACAGCATGCGCTCGTCAAGCAGTCTCGCAGCATCGGCCACTCTATTAGCAAGCGCCGGCCTGTTGATCTTACACCCGAGCAGTCCGCATCAGTCCACACCCATCCGCTGATTCGACGCCTGACTCTCAGGCTCCGGAAATTGCGCAAAGGGTCCGGAGAATACATTCAGGTCCACCAATCGCGTAAGAGAGAAAAGCAACGATTACGGAGGGAGCTCAAGCAGCAGATCCGAGACCAATGGACGGCCAGGCAAGCCGTGGACGACATCGAACGCCAACTTCAGGGCCTTGGGTTTGCGACGCCCGCACCGGACATGTCCTGCCGTCCTCAGCGACCAGCGCAGACGCGTTTGATGGCATCGCTCATGGCCCCGGCTGCCACCGACCTCGAGGGACAGTACCGGCGGAGGGACAGGGCCATTGACGCCGTCGTTTCTTACTGCACCGTGGAGGAAGGGTGCACGGTGCCTCAGAGGTCCTTCAGATCAACGGAACGACCGCGTGGCTCGCCCAAGCCAAATCAGCCGCTTAAGAGCCTATTGCATGCGGCGGTAATATCCCTCTTCGTTAAGGATAAGAAGGAGCGGCCGCGGAGATGCTTTCTCTGCGTCAGCAAGGAGAATAACGGGGCCGAATATTTGACTCACATTTCTTGTATAGGACCACTGAGAATTGGCTAACTGTCAGATCGCAAAATGGTAGGACGAATTGATTGAAAAACGCAAGGTTTATGGACCTAGCATGCAGCTGTGTATTCCAGCCGTGAAGGAAAAGGAGCAGATGGAGAATGTGTCATACATGCACTCTTGAAAAGCAGTGAACCGATTCCACAGCTCGAACCCTCCATCCAATGCCTCACCGGATCTTCCATTTGCGCTATGGCGCCTTCTAAAGGAGGGAAAGGTGCTTCAACGAGTGCTTTCGAAATGGGTGAGAAGATAGCATGCGACCATCCTGTTTGCAAGGCTAGGGGATTAGTTCTCAATCACATTTCTCATTTTAAGAATCATGTGCATTGGGTTCACGGTATCAAACTCCGAGCATAGCTCTGGCGTGTGAGAAAGATTTTCAGCGGAGCAAAGAAGGGGATGTTGGCAAAGCACCTTGAACAAAACATGTCGAGGTGACAATGTTGAAAACTTGGTAAAGGGAAGATTCTCCGTCAATGGTCGTGGCTGAGTGAATAGTGTGTATAGTTCTAGACGGCCGCTGGTACAGGCAAACTTGGGAGTTTCGGAAACCTGTATTTTCTCGTCCGCACAATGCACAATGCGTAACCGTAGGTACCTTCAACCGGGCGACCCCAAATTTCGACCACCTCTCAGTCCAAATTACTGCTCAGCTCTTCGGTGATGTCATCTGAGCCTTTTTTCCGAAGTGGTTTCCACACTGACTGGCTTTGTCAGTAGAAAGATTCATTGTACAAGGGCCGGATCTCCAGACGTTGGTATCACAGCTCTTATGCCCAAAGACTGTTTTATCCGGAATCATTGGGGAAATGGCCTCAAGAAAGACCGATTCTGCCTCTATGAACAGAGCCACCTCATGAGCTCACTCATCTCCAACCTGATCTACCTGAGGAGACCGCGATTCGAGTGCCTCCGATGCTGAAGTCGATGATGGTGGTCTTCTTGCTGAAAGTGTAGCACCAGATATGGGTCTTTTCGATAGCCTCGAGATTACTATTGACTCGACGACTCGGGTAGGCTTGAATAGTCCCGCTCAGCCTCATAAGCAAATGTTGGGATCGCTTTCGAAGCTGACGTCTATCGTGTCACAGAGTGCTACTCCACTCTAAACAGCTTTTTCACTGCCTGGCGGATCTTTGTTTTGTGGATGGTTTTAGCGTTGGACCTGGCTAGTCGATGCAGTGCTGTAAGCCGGGATGAGATATCCTTTTGTGCCTGTTCGTGAAAAGGACGCTGGATTTGCTGCACTTCATATAATTCTCAGCTGAACTTGTAGGTATCTTTAATGTGAACTCACACTCATTCTGTATATGATTAGGATAAAACCAGATAGGGCGAATAGAGCGGCGAAGACAAGAAAAGGAAAGCCGTTAAGAATCTACCCAATTTAATTCATTCATCTGCGGTGAAAATACAAACCCAGCTGTCCTAGAATGGTTCCCAAATGGATCTCACTAGTATAGGATAGGAAGGAGAATTAATTTCGACCTGAGTGTAGCTGTGCAAATTGAACTATGACATCTGAACTCCGCTGCGTCCCATGCCACTCCTTAGTTTCTGAAAAGTTGACTATACCATGCCTTTGCGGTTCCCGCACCAACGTTCCTCGCCCAATGATTTCCGAATAAGTATGAAGAGCAATAATGTAACATATCATTGCCAAGAATCTAACCCCATTTGCTCTATTGCCTATTTTTTAACCCATAGCCTGTGGTTTGGGCGAATCTCTGGGAACTGGCGAACCGGTTGTGGTCGAAGTGGATCACGAGCTTTCTCGACACGGTACTGAGCCGCGGCTGCAAATATATTCGCATTTTTCCGTAAGGCTCTCGTTCTGGTCTGTGTAGTCTGAGTTGTCAGGGAGGAAGGAGCTGGCGGCGCAGCTCTGGCGGCGGCGATTGTTGAGGAAGGGCTGGTGATGAGAGCTGGGACCTGGTTCCATGGAGTGCTGAGTCCTACTCCGTTGAAGTACTTGACAAGCATCTGTGCTGCAGAAGCACGTTCTTCCGGGTTGACGATTGCCATTTCCCGAATCTTTGAAACCGAATCCACGTTTGAGGCTGCAGACAAAACCGCCAGCTGGACCTCCGGAACAGTCTTAAATCGATTCGACCTCCGACGAAACTCTCCTGCATCCAATATCCACAGCATCGTGACAAAGAGCGACCAAACATCCACTTTGTGTGTCTGATCGCCTTCCCGAAACATCTCAGGGGGCATGTAAAGGCGGCTACCAGCAAATGTCGCGGCATCAACAATACGGTTGCATAGCCCAAAATCTCCTAGCTGGAATTGGTATTGACCATTTGGCTGCAATACATAGAGAATGTTCTCTGGCTTCACATCTCGATGAACGATCCCCTTCCATGCAATACAGTCAAGCGCCTGTAGCATTTGTGGGAAGACGGAATTCGCAACGGCAGACGCATCGGCTCCGCTCTCGATCAAGGATTCCAAACTCCCTTCTTTCAGGCCCATAAATATCTCAACTTGTGGTTCGTCCCAGCCTTGTGACGCGATATAATCGACGATATGTGGCTAGCACAGGTATCAATTTCATGTGTGTTAGATGTTGAAGAAGACTTGTTTACATGACTTATCTCAGAAAGAGTTTCGACCTCACGCTTTAAAGCATAATATAATGATTGTTTCCAATCTTCTATTTTCGATGCTCTTGTAGGTCGTTGCAGTATCTTGACGGCCATGAACTTCCCTGAGTCCACGTCGATGGCTTTGTGTACGGTTCCAAACTGCCCAGAACCGAGCGCACCTCCCACCTTCACATATCTCATCTTCAGCTGCTGAGGACCTGGCGTGTGAAGTCTAGTTTCGCGTCGAGATGGCAAGTCGGTTGGCGCCTCATCCACAGTTCGAGCGAGGCGAGGGTTCTCCACTCGACCGCAGGATAGGGTATCGTAGTTCTTGATGGCTTCCGCCGTTTGTGTAAGATCTTGATGCCATTCCAATTCAAATTGAATGAGGTCACGCCGCTCACCACCCATTCCAATTATAGTGTTGAGGTCTTCTTGGATGAGGACTTTCCGAACGCGTCCATGCTCGAACGGCGTGGCATTTTCGCCAGAGACTTGAGTCGTGCAACCGTGCGACCTGTCGTAGAACATACCAACGCGGGTATCTAAATCTATTTCGAAAGAGCATTGGACCTTTGCGATGCTGGATCCTTCCACGCAGATGTCGGCCTCAACACCTCGCCCTAGTGTTGCAAGAGTTGTGGATGACTTGCCGCGGATGTGAAAGCCGACGTCAAGAGCTTCTACACCGTCGGGTGATGTTGAGACATGACGGATGTTGTTCGGATGGGAGACGGCGCGTTCAGCTCGCTCGTTTCCAGGCTTAGGGACGAGCGAGAACAAGGCAAGAGGATGAGGAGGACGAGGCATACCAGATGAAGTGAGCAAAAATGCTGAAATAAGGGACGAAAAATGGTAAAAGTCAGGAAGAGGACGAAAGGTTACACATGAGAGAAAGGCACAAGCCGTTTTACAATATTTGCGTAGTATAGTCGTTCCCATCCATCTCCTTTATGGCCATCAGGAGCTCAACGCGCTGTTTGGTGGTCAGCGATTCGATCGACCGTTGTCTGTTTCAGCATGCCCCGCACTTGCCAAAAGATATGAGTGCCATGGTCTAGGTCCCAGGACGCACAGCCAATGGTCTGGATCAACTGTAAACTGATGAATGAGTGTATGAAGAGAAGAAGCTATCTACGCAAACTAGCAAGGAAGAAGGAAATAGGCCTGTGCTGAGTAAGCCGCCAAGGAGGACCTACAACATAAACCGGTCACTCGCAGACATTGTGTTGTCGGAATCGTTGTGGCGAGGTACATAATTGTCGTAGTAGCACTGGCTACTGCGATTTCGCTTTTAGCCCAGCAGATTAGCTCCATCACATTGGTGGTGCTCGGCGCTAAACTTGATATAAACACCGCAACCTCCGCCACACCTGCTTGTCTTTCTGCTCGAAACTCCAATCTTCACTTCGTCTCTCACAACAAATCTTGTCCCTCAACCTTCCCTGTACATCACAACCTGCTATAGTATAACACCTATCTATGGCTGGCTTTGCTGATACTCTTCGAGGGGATGGGTTGGTTAGGGCTCAGAGAGCTCTGATAGGATTAGAGGGCGATCCAGAGCGACTTGATCGCGCAAGGAGGCGGTTCAGCGACTCTCCACCACCCTACACATCAGATCAATCGGGGACGACGACTCGATCTGTGAGCCCAAATCCACCCAGCAAGGAGCAGCGACATTGTCAAGAGCGAAAAATGCAGCTGGCAGGGGAGCGCGAGGCCTCCAAACCACACAAACAATTCTCAGCTCAGGTAGAAGAAGAGAGGAGGCGAATATGGAATGCAGATCCACGTACGACTTGGATAAAAATAAACCCTGGAGATAGCACCTTCAAGAAAGAGGCCTGCGAAACCGTTAAGAAGCGCTGGGTTGAGCAAGGTATCTGGAATAACAAGTGGAATCAGTTCGCTTATGGACGGTGGAAGCACGAAGAACCGCTCGAGCTTGAGTCAGATTTGGAGACGAACTCGAAAGCAGGACCCTTTCCTCCTCCTTTTTCCTTCATCCCAAAGCCGCAGCCGAAACTAAGGCGGCCGAAGGGTGATGACGAGAAGCGACGGATTGCAGAGCAGCGAGTCGTACAGGATCGTGAACGCGAGGCCTCTCGTCCCTATCATCAGTTTGTCTACCAGATATTGAAGGAGCGCGAAAGAATCCAGGAAGGATCCGCAATTGGGGAAGGCGCTGATGCTGCAGACATTAATACGAGGGCGTACGAGAATGTCAGGAACACCTGGAACAGGCGAGGGATTTGGAATGGGAGATGGGGGATACTGCCTGGGATGTCGTGGAAGCATGAAGAGCCTCTCGAGGTGGTAGAGGCCGATGTTCCTGCTCCTGTTCCAGCGAACCCACTTGTGAGCGGCAGCCATGCAGCGGGTGAAGCATCTACCATACGCATTTTTGAGTCTCCTCCCATTGAATCTAATCATCGTCAAGCGTCTGGCGCTTTGAATCCATCTCAACAAGGTCCGCCTGCACACATTAGTTCAGCCGGATTACAAAATGGCGATGCCGAGCGCTCTTCCTCAACGTCGAACTCACCTTCCCCCAACTCAGGTAATCGTCCTACGAAGGGACAGGCATTGCGGCCAAGCAGGAAAAAGCTCACCCATAAAGATGGACCGCCAGGCGCATCTCTTGGCCCATTCCATTCATCAAAGGTGTCAAAGGCCGCTGGGAAGAAAAGGCCCGGACCTAAACGAAAGCCAAACATCTCCCAAAGGGTTTCATCTGATGAATTACCATCGTCTTCTGGTTTGGGTGCAGCAGAATCGCATGTCTCGCTTTCGACAGACCGTGTAACTCCGCGCAGAAGCAATAGGATACAACCGCCTATCTCTGGTGTAGCCAAGGATCCAACCAGGACGGTTTCTATGGATCCCTCCCGGCGTGCAGTCCGATCAGAAACGGAATGGAACATTGCAAGCAATCTGACAACCAGGAGCTCCGCAAAACCTCAGGGCATATCAAAGAGAAAACCTACGAAAACTACACGGAGGAAGGCAAGGAAGGGATGAACAATTAGAAACCCAATGGAGTCTTCATATTGGATGTGCATCTTGTCTTTCTCGCATGTGTCTATGCGATAAGGACACACACATACCCTCTTCATTCGTTGATCTGGTCAATTATTTTGATTTACTGTGTTAAGATTCAAGCACACCCAGAAAGATGCAGTTGCTGTATCCAAAAAGTTTCCATCCAACATTAGGTAATCTGCGTAGAAATGGGGCGTAGATCGGGCGGCCATGAGTGCCTAAAAAGCCTAAGCTGCGAGAGAGGTGGGCAGACATCACGGCATGAACTCGGGGGTTCGACCGTCCAGGGCAGAGTGTTTATGGTGTCAGCCCGTCTGAGAAGGTGGGCGGCGGTGCAGAAGCAGAGAATTCGAGCTGGTGAAAAGCGGCGAGGAGGAGGGTTGGTTTTATAGAGTAACAGTTGACAGCGGTAGACGTCCATATCATCGGCGCCAGTTTTCACGCATAAAAAGAGGATCACGTGCTAGGCCAGGGACAGCAGTTCACCTTCGCCATCCCCGGCAGGACTTCGGATTACGTCAGTCCTCCCAGCTAGGCAGCAGCCTGACACTGCCAGGGGGTCTTCCGGGGGCTTTTTCAGGCTTAGCCCGGCCCTGCTCCCCCCCGGCTCTACTTCGGCTCACCCGACTCCGGCGCTAGTCGCGCGACGTCAGGGCGGCCTCCCCCTGGGCCGAGAGGATGGTGAGCTCGACGCAGAAAAGTGAACTCTTGGCATATGCGAAGTACTTCCCATACAATTTTACTGATCAATGAGGTTGAGAGTAACTGTTACTTTCATCTAGAGCATACTGGTATCTTCAAGCACATAGTGCTTGAGCGATACGGAGTACTCGACGTCAAGACATCGAGTCGACTGATGACCTGGCTGTAGTTCCATGTCACAAGAAGTCCTAACCCAAAGGAGTGTAAAGCCATCTGTGCCAATGAGCGCAATACATAGGGAAGATCACGGTACCTCTCAAGTATCCCATATCACGGTGCACAGGAGCCCTGATCGTATAGAGCGTGTGGGGAGGCAGTTCTGCACTGTAGTACCAGCCCGCATCAGCGCTCACGTAATGTCCTCCTGACGAGACGAAGCGCCGCAGACAAATGGTCAAAGATGTCGTCAGTCCAGAGAACCGACCAATTGGGATGGTACGTACCCTCTCTCCACATCTCTGACCAATACTCCGTGCCAAAGTAGGAAACCGAGCGTAAGATCAAAGACAACCCAAGGGCCAGGGAGCAAGAGGATGGTTGATCTGTCGCGAGGAATACTGAGCATTGAATTCAAGGTATTGATCTCGCCTTGTGCTCCACCTTGCATCGCGACTAAGTGGCAGCTGTGGGTCAGACCAAATGAAAAGAACTAAACGAGCAGAAAGAAATCCAGGACACTGGGGAGAACGCAAATTCCACAAAAGCACAACCGGTTGGGTATCATCTCTTCGCTCACTAATGTACTTATTCAAACTCCGGCTTAGGAGGAAGTGCCCCCTTTTCTTCGGCCGATCGATCTTCCTGGAGTACGCTTCGATCTACCTCCAGCCTTTGGTGTGGGCGACGTCATACTCATGTCTCCATCCTCATCCATATCGAAAGCAACATTTTTCCCAAAGAGGCCGCCCTGTCCACTTACTGTCGTGTTCTCGTGACCCATACCCTCTAGTATGCGATCCATACCTTCCAAATCGAGCTGGCCTTTGCCGAGCAGAGCTTGATCAATGCGCTTCCCTAACGCTGGTTCTTTCGCCTTGCCTAAGCGCAAAGGAAAAGGAGCGTCGGCACCTTCCGCAGATGTTTGCTCGCTCTGACGCGAGACAAAAAATGTTAGCCGGTGATCGCCAACGACTAATAAATCGGCCGCTTCGTTGCTCTTGGCGCCAAAAGGAAGCTTGGATTTGGCAAATGGAGAATGTGGCAGCTCGGCGATGTCAATCAGTCGCTCATGGCTAATGGTCACGCCCAGAATGGGGGACGGCCGAATGGCTTCAATAGAATCAAACGTGCCTTTGCTGCTAGTTTCAGCACGCCACAATGCTTGCAGCGAAGTAATGTGAGTGAAGCTGGAACCATGAGCAATTACCAGTGACTCCTCCGTGTTTGAAAGACTTGAAGCTGTTGAAGGGGCATGCTCAGTGACGCAAATATGGCCTCTGATAAATTGTGCACTATCGTTTTCGGTTCTGAAAGATGAATCTCCGTCTCGGAAGAGTCCGACACTTCTCATTTTCCGGGTGTGAGGTGTCATTGGCACTAGTCTTCTGTCTTTGGTGTCTCTGAGCTCCGTGTTCTGAATCTTCGACACCGTCTCGGTCACTGGCATGATCCGGCCACCAATCTTGAACTTGGTCAACGAACCTCCATGGATACTGGACGTATTGCTTTGACCTCGAAGGAGATTCGCAGGTCCAGATCCAGGGCCCGCACCTTCAAGATCCCATACTCCCCATTCGCCATCTTCGAGCAACGCAATAATTGCTCGGCCAGAGGCAACCCAAGCAACGTCAAGGATGCGCTTTCGTCGCTGTAAGCTAGATGAACTTGATGGATGAGTAAACCCAGGATAAAGTGTGATTAGAAATCGTCCATTGGAGATTACACTTCCTGAAGACGTGCGCAGACCTGAACTTAACGAGTCCGTGGTCGCTGCAGAATTCCTTCGACTTCGAGACAGGTTCGAACGGCTTTCTGGAGAGACCTGGTATACCTTGACACAACAAGCATCAGCGGCAGACACCAGAATTGTAGAATGTCTATCGGCAGGAAACGCAGATGGATTGAAAACGACTTTTGAGCTCAAACAAGAGAATCTGAGGTAGCATCGTTGGATTGGGTGAAGGTCTTCGGTGGTGGAGCCGAACTGCGTGTCTGCGACGAGTGGCATTTGATGGGTCAACAGAAGTCCTCCCGCAGTTGCCGATGTTGAGACGAGTAGGAGACACCATGATCTGCCCGACTGGTCCGATCTCATGCCTTTGTTCTCCTCTGCAGCCACGCGACTGCCACTTCTGGAGCGAGATTTGCTTGAATCTGGCCGGCTATCTGCGGCGTCCGAAACGGCACTATGTGTGACTGCGATGCCGGATGGTACCTCTTGATGTGTGCTGATACCAGCTATTGTGACTGTTTGCACGGCTTTGTAAGAGGTTCCATCAATAGAAGGCTGGGGAGGGAGAAGCGGGAGCGTGATAAGTCTAATCGAATTATCGTTGCATGCTGCTGCCACCACTATATTCGATAGAAAGATGGGAGGAAAAGCGCCAGGTGGAGAGTCCCATATGTGAGTTGGTAAATGAGGTGTTGAAATGTGCCGAACACACGTCCCACAGGGTATGTCGATATGCCGGATGATTTTGAGGTAAGGTTCAGACGAGTCGCTCTCCTCGTTGTGTACATCGAAATCAGCGATAGATGGGACACCATCTGCTGCAGGCCCATCATCGTCCGAATCAAGTACCATGGCATCTTCTTTGCTGGAGCCGTTCACCTTGGGCGTTTCTTTCGATATTTGCGCAGGTCTGAAGCTCCTGCCCCCCCTCCATATTATTCTTATGCCCTGTTCATGGCCATATATGACAATGGTCGATCCATTCGGCGCCTGCAGCGGATATATCTTTGATGAGAAGATGCGATGAGGGACATCGTAGCTAGTGGTAGGTCAGGGAGAGGAACATGTAAGATAAGGTGAGCGACTGATACCTGATTTTGAGTCTGTCCGGCAGGCGAAACACTGAAGGCTCCATGATGTGAGCTAGAATCAGTTGAACGGAAGAATTCTCATTGTGTCAATCATAAAGCCATCGGCGACAATATTGGACCAGAGTCAGTAATTAGTGAAAGGTTTTTGGAGATCCAGGAAAGAGCAGTGCGTTTTGCGCGTCTCCAAGTCTCCAACTTCAGCTGACAATATTGACAACCGTAGATGTAATTATTGGTGAGGCAGCACTTTTTTTGAGTTGTTTGTCAAATTACGAACAGCGTTCAATGTACACTCAACGGAGATTTAACCTGCTTCGGGGCCATGGCTCATGTACAGTCGCTTGGTCTTCATGAACCTTCCGCACTGTCGTATCTAATTGATGAATGGGGATTACCTAATCAACCTTCAAACCCTCCATATACCTGGCAGATTGAGCCAGTCTACGATGATGCTGGAAAAGAAATCACCGAGGATGAGATACTACAAACCAAGAATTGCGTAATATGGTCTCGCGGGGGCATCGTGAAGCGAGCCTTCAATCTCGATGTCGAGGACGAGGAGATACTACGAAGCTTCATTACACGCTTCCCAGGTTCGGTTGGATTGGGTCGTCACCAGAATTTGACAGCTGATCTCTATGGCTCAGAGCGAAAAAGGAGCAACCAGGCAAGCGAAAGATCTTCAATGACACGAGAATCGAATGAGAAATCGGCCGGTCAAGCACTGGTTGTGATTCTGAAAACTAAGGCCCATATCTACTTTCTCTCTGGCGACACCCACATTGTATCAATCCCGTTCGAGGTGGACACGGCGTTTCCTACTCCTCAAGGATTCCTCCTGCAGCGAAAATCTTCAACACCACTTGTCGGCGCCGCCGCGTTGTCGGCGCCCCAGAATTCATTTGTCTCCTCACAACTCAGCAGCAGTCCGACGAAATCGCAGCAGATCACTCTGAAGACGGCCTCAAGCTCTAAACAGTCCCTGACATTGTCCACTGTGACTCGAAACTTTGCAGCCCCTGCTACTGCCCAAAATGGTTATGTTCCTTCAGTGTATTCGCTCACAGATCCGCAGGCAGAATTGGGTGTCGCTGTCCGACAGTTACACTCCCAAGCAGCAACAAGAATCCCTGCCCAAGACCGTGAGCAAACCATCGATCCTGCCGAAGAGGTACTGTACATTTCTCGCCGCGATGAGATTGCGTCATCTGGTGCACCCAATTTAGAGCCTCTTTTATTCGCAGTCACTCGGAACGCCAAATCTGGCACATTTACAGTATGGAAAGTTCGATACAGAGGTAGAAACAGCGACGTATCCCCTGCTAAGCGGAGAAAGGTCAGTCACGAAGGCCATGAGACCCGAAGGCGAAGTTCAAACATGTTCAGGGCCAATGGGTCGGCGACTCCACTTGGTTTTGGGCTAGGAGAATCCAGAGAAAGTTTTGGGCCACAAATAGGTCGGTCCTTTGGTGAAATGCATATACCACATCGCAATGATGAGCATAAACCTAGCGAAGTCGAGAACCTGGCAACAGAACTTGGCCCCGATTTTGCAGACGTTGGTGTGCAGACTAGAGCTGCTCGACGTGTCAGCTCGATGCTAGCTCGCACGGATCTGTCGATGGGTCCAGAGAGAGCACCTATTAATGGATTTGCTTCCAGCAATCCTGGAAGAAAAAGCCTGAACAGAGGAGGCCTTCGAGGTGAGTCTATTGGCGAGTTCAGGGACCGCCAAAGCTTCGGCGTTCGCCCCGGCAGTTCTATCCCTGGCTTCGGTTCTTTCATGAGCAACGAGACGTCATTCGCAGGTGCCCCAGTTGACCGTCTGCTAGAAGGACTCGGTTCTGGAGGTGACTTTGAAGGCTGTGATAACATGATATTGGACGACGCGATCAGTGAACTGCCCGCCGAAGTCATCTTTACTAAAGTGCACAGTATTCCTTCTTCAACCCCTGTCCCAGCTACCCAATCATTAGAGCCACGCTTCAGCGTTTTTACTTTGACCGCGACGTCATCAGGAAAGAATGGAAGTGCCTCCACAACAAGTGTCTCCGTTTGTGTCATGGACAGCAAGAAGGGGGAATTGTCTGTGATCAGAATGGAAGCCAGGCTCAACCCGTCAACTGGCTCCAAACTAAAGAAAACCATGTCGAGAACTAGTACGCAAAGAGGAAGCCCCAATCTGACGACAGTCAATGTGCAGCGAGGTACAAACATCATCGACGCCTGCAAAATCCGTGATGGGGACCACTGCTGTATGCTGGTTTTGACGCAGAATCGGGACGGCCAGATGGTATTAGTCTTGGAGGCTGTAGGTATTACCTCTGTGAGAATCGATCTGCCAGCGCCACTGATGATTCACGATCCTTTCAATATCTCACCAACAAACCAACGAGATTGGAGGCGAGAAGGTGGACGATCGCGAGTGCTGAATGGACAATTACGCACCATCACTGCCTTGGAGAACAGTTCTATAGATGGCAAAGTGGACCTGGTCGATGCCCAAGCTCATCGGCATCGTTTGCAAATTCAGCTTGAACCACGGCATCCGCAAGTCAAGAAGATATTGCAAACAGTGGAGTTTGCATTACAGGGAAAAGGAGGAAATGGTGTTTATATAACATGGATAGAGGTCATGAGGTGGCTGAGATTGAAGGGAGCTATTGAATGCTTGGAATGGTCAGCAATGGTCATAACGCTGTTTAGTATGATAATTCCATTTATCCCGGACAGACGTGGAAAGGCCAGACTTAGCTCCAGGCAAAAAAAGGCTGGTCTACTACGCTCGAGTAGTGGTGCTGCAATCGATATGAGCCGCTGGGGTGAGATGGTGGACGATCAATGTGGAATGGGCGGTACATTTCCAGAGTGGTCTACATCTCCTGGTTGGCAGTGGATTAGGAACGGAACTGATTTGGCAAAGAGTGCTGCTCAACAGCAAAACTTGTCGAAATTCGGCAGCAGTCCAGCGGCCCAAGCACCGTTTGAGGGCAAGAGGAACGTCTCTCTCATTCAATGCGTTTCTTGGACTCGTGAATTCATGCAAACTCCCGTCGGCGAACAAATGGTTGGGCCTGAAGGCTTCTTGCCAACCGCTTCAAACAAAGATCGAGAAGCTCGGAGGACAGCCGTTGGATCTACCTTGATCGCTCTACATCTCCTACGAGAGGAGCAAAAGCTTGATACACGGTCGTCGCGATCAGATGAAAACGATCTTCAGCTTGCGCCCGTCCTGGCCCAGATTGGCCAGTGGCTCAATTGGCAATCTTGGGGAGCGAGGAAAGGTTGCTATTACCACGCTGAAATTCCAGACGTTGAGCATCAGCTTTTTGATGACAATAGGGTTACGTCCTTTGATCTAATCTCACAGCCATTTGTCCCTCCCTCAATATTTGAGTTCGTCGAGGCGTCCTCCTCTTCCTCCCAGACGCCACCTTTTATGACATTGCTTGATGTCAGCGACACACAGGACCCGGCAGCCGCAGAAGTGTTGATGTCAAGAGCGAAGAGCCTCACACCAAGAACTCTTGCTCTTCTCAAATATTTTTCCGCTGTCGGCTCACACCAAAGCCGGTCGGCAAGAGTGGAATGGATGTACGAATGCGGCTTGGACACTGAAACACTAGCAACCCTGCCCGTTGGAGTCTCCGCCTTCTTCCACGATCCTATATCCAGCTGCGAAGGATCTCCCTTATCATCTTGGTCAGGGTCTCTCCTGCAATTAATTGGCCGGGACGACCTGAAGACTCGACCGAATCTCTCAACCGCACAAGCTACAACAAGTAAATCTCATGGTATCATCAGTCACGACGCAACAAGAGACTATCATGTAATCGGCAATTCGATTCTAGATACAGAGCCGTCTCATTCATGGGATACGTCGTCAGAGGCCGACAGACAAGGCGTGACCAGACTAATCTTTCGAGATGATCGCCGATTTCAAGATGCGTCCAGACTTGTCAACCAGCTGAGGGCGCCTGTTGCAGAATGCCATCCTGAGCCAGATTGGACTGAAGCAGATCTTCTTGACGCTCAAAAAGAACTGGTCCAACTGGTCACTATGAGAACATTGACTGTGGCTTCGGGAAGGGGCATGATGAACTATAGTTCTCGAGTACCTTTGCTGACCGAGAAGGTGCCCGTACCCTCCTTCACCCTGCAATGCCAGGTGAGGCCCTCCAATGTCACCTTCACGGCTGACAGGGCTTCCTTTACCGAAGACAGAGCAGTCTGGGCTTTCTTCCACAACGGCACCGCGGCTGGTTTGACCATATCGAAAGATGCTAAAGGTATTGACACTTCTTGGATACTGTACAACAAGCCTCCGGAACTTACCAACAGGCACGCTGGATTTCTGCTTGCCCTTGGTCTGAATGGCCATCTCAAGTCGCTTGCCAAATGGGTCGCTTTCAAATACTTGACACCGAAGCACACGATGACCTCAATCGGTCTGCTGCTTGGCCTCTCGGCCTCATACCTCGGCAGTATGGACACATTGATAACTCGTTTGCTTTCGGTTCACGTCACTCGAATGCTGCCAGCCGGGGCCGCGGAGCTGAATCTCTCTCCACTCACACAGACGACAGGAATCATGGGAATTGGCCTACTCTATTGCTCCTCCCAGCACCGCCGAATGTCAGAAGTCATGCTTTCTGAAATCGAGAACAACGATATTGAAGAGGGTGTCTCACCTGAACAGACCCTTCGTGACGAAGGCTACCGTCTCGCTGCCGGCTTTGCGCTAGGCTTCATCAACCTGGGTCAGGGCAAGCGTCTACACGGCCTGCACGACATGAACGTGATGGAGCGCCTCCTCAACATCGCCATCGGCACCAAAAACGTCAACCTGGTCCATATCCTCGATCGCGCCACCTCCGGCGCCACCATCGCCTTCGCCCTGATATACATGAAGACCAACGACGAATCTATCGCCCGCAAGATCGACATTCCAGACACCCTCCACCAATTCGACTACGTCCGTCCGGACATTTTCCTCCTTCGCACCGTAGCCCGCCATCTGATCATGTGGTCGTCCATCCAACCCACCCACTCCTTCATCCAATCCTCCCTCCCCAAACCCTACCGCCACCGCGCCTCCCTCTTCTCAACCCGCCACCTAGCCTCAGAAGATATGCCCTTCTTCAACATCCTCGCCGGGCTCTGTCTGGCCCTTGGCCTCCGCTTCGCAGGCTCCGGTGCCCATATTGCCCGCGACCTGCTAACCTCCTATCTCGACCAATTCATCCGCCTTACCCGCCTCCCCGCCCTGAGTTACGACGCCAAACTCACCCGCAACGCCGTCAGAAATTGTCAGGACGTTACCGCCCTCGCCCTCGCGGCCGTCGTGGCAGGCTCAGGCGACATCGTCGTCTTCCGCCGTCTGCGCTCCCTGCACGGCCGCGTCGATCCAGATACGCCGTACGGCAGCCATCTCGCCGCGCACATGGCTATCGGTGTGCTCTTCCTCGGCGGCGGCACCTACACCCTCGGCACGCGCGACATCGCGGTCGCGAGTCTGCTGTGTGCGTTCTACCCGCTCTTCCCGACCACCGTCATGGACAACCAGGCCCATCTCCAGGCATTTCGCCATCTCTGGGTGCTGGCGACGGAGCCGAGGTGCGTGGTCTGTCGGGATGTGGAGACTGGGCGTGCGGTCTCTGTGCCTATCGTCGTGACCATGAAGGAGGCGCGAGAGGGAGAAGAGGAAGAGAGAAGGCTGTCGGCACCATCTCTGGTCCCCGAGCTGGAGAGTATCCGCGAGATCGGGACAGAAGCCAAGGGGTATTGGGACGTTCGCATCAGTTTTGAGGGGAAAGAGGGCGAGGAGAGGAAATCGGCTTTCAGGACGAATCATCTGAATGTCTATCTGAGGAGGAGAGCGGCCTATGATGCACCAAAGGGAAGTGTCTTTGTCAGTGAAATACAGGCCCTGGCGGAGACGGGGCCGGCGCCTAGTGTCGCGCTCTCGTCGGCGTTGCCGGTGGCCGGGGGTGCGGTGGCTCATCCGTTTGGGTGGCTGTGGGAGTTGGATGTGTTTAGGGACCTGGATGTCAGTGAGAGGGCGCTGGTGCTGCCGAGTGCTTTGGCTGGCTTGGGTGGTGGGAGTGAGAGCGGGGATGGGAACCGATACCTGAAGGGGACGGTGGTGGACACGAGGTTAGAGCTCGACCATGCCGTCTTGGGGGAGGAGAAGGGGCGGGGAGGGCGGATGCATCGGGATCAGCTCTGGCAGCTGCGCTTGTTGTTTGCTTGGGTGGATGGGTTGGATCGGGAGGAGAGGGAGGCGGAGACGAGTGGGGAGGTAGGGGTGTCGGACGGGCGGACGGAAGGACGCATTCAGGCTACAGGTGGGAACTGGTTGAGGAGGGAGCTTATCGAGCGGTTGCGCTGGAGGGTTTGGAAGATGGGTGCTGGTGTAGAGGAGGAGAATGAGGATGAGAACGAGGACGAGGACGGAGATGGATGATTGACGGCATGATGGGATCACACTGATCTGCTGATGCTTGAGGCATGGAAATTCATGACATTGGAGGGTTCTTCGCCGTCTGACCCAAAAAAAAAAGGCGATAAATAGGGAGGGAGGGGGCGCCCGTTGAACTTCCTCTCGAAAACGCCAGCGCGCAGAATTACTCTGGACGATAGAATTATTCTTTCGACCCCCCCCCAAAAGGGGGTTTCCCTTGGCCAATACCCTTCTCTCATTTCGCTCTCTTCCCCCCCTCCTTCAACAGCCCCCTCTCTCCACCACAGCCCTTCCGCCAGAGCCACAGGGCTTCGACGGCATGGGCCTTCGCGCTGGCGTGGCCACCCCTCCGATTCGCCTCTCCCATCATCATCTCCACCACCCTCTCCCTCTCCAGCACCTCCCACAAGCCCTCATGCAGCTCGCCCCCTTTGCCACCAAACTGTCCCTGTCCGAGCCGATAGATCGTCCTCCCCAGGATCTGGTGTGCGACGCAGCGCTGACTCGGCATACTGCTCCGAGCCAGGATGGCCAGTTCCGGGACCGTGTAGCCGGCGCTTGATGGAGCGAGGCCGTGATGATGGAGGCCTTTGTCTACGGAGATGCTGAGGGATTCGGTGGGGGGGATCAGGGTGCCGGTGAATGAGAAGCGGAGCTGGGAGATCTGGTAGTTTTCTTTGGAGGGGTGGTAGGGCGACTCCTGGTTCTCGTCTTCGGTGGGGTCGGTGAGCCAGGTCATGGTGGAGGGGTCGTGGGG
>JAABUK010001754.1_pt1 | contig 40678 bp, 33 predicted proteins | sample 5559141 | NCBI WGS metagenome assembly JAABUK01 (sample SAMN10711869, study PRJNA513367) | rock metagenome | isolation source: Antarctica rocks | place: Antarctica: Victoria Land, Pudding Butte nord | collected 2016-01-03 | reverse complement strand
GGCGAATTTCGCCAAGCGGTGCAGCGCTTTTTTACCCGGCTCCCCGAGTTTGGGCAGGACCTCGCGTCCCTGCTAACCCGGAACTATCATATTCTCCACGCGCATCCCACTTCGTGACGGGTATATGTGCTGGCCTGGGCCCCGATTACCGATTATTATCAATCGGATATTCAGGGCCAGATGCTTTATTACTGGGGGGTGACGCCCGACAAAAAACTTTACTTTCAGCGGCCGACGGCTCACTGATTTTCGCTTCGTGGCCTTCGCTTTTGCGGCGGCTTCTCTCCTGCTTAGATTTTATGCACGCTACTTCGCTGGGAACACCTTCGGCACGGGGACCTATTTCGCTGGTGGCGGTGCTGGTGCTGTTTGTGCTGCTGGTGCAGGTCCGCCTGTGGATGCCCTACTGGGAAACGCACAACGTACAGGCCATCCTGACGTGGGACGTGATGGGCTACTACCTCTACCTGCCCGCCAAGTTTATTTATCACGACCTGGGCCGGCTGAAATTTGCGGACGATATTATGCGGGAGTATTCGCCCACCGGCTCGTTTTACCAGGCGTTTCAGGTGCCGGGCGCGCCGGCGGGGCAGCTGGTGATGAAGTACCCAATTGGCCTGGCGCTGCTCTGGACGCCCTTTTTCTGGCTCGGGCACTGGGCGGCGGGCTGGTGGAGCTACCCGCAGGATGGCTTTTCGGCGCCTTATCAAATTGCCATTGCCTTTGGCGGCCTGCTCTACGCGCTGCTGGGCCTGGGGCTGCTGCGCCGCCTGCTATTGCACTACTTCACCGACACCGTGGCCACGCTGGTGCTGGTGACGCTGGTGCTGGGCACCAACTACTTCCAGTACGCGGTGTTCGACACGGCCATGCCGCACAACTACCTCTTTACGGGCTACGCGGGGCTGCTGCTGCTGACGCGGCGCTGGCACCTGCGGCCCACGCGGGGGGTAGCGTTTGCTATCGGGCTGGTACTGGGGCTGCTGGTGCTCATCCGGCCCTCGGAGGCGGTGGCGGCGGTGTTGCCGGTACTGTGGGGGGTAGGGAGCTGGCCCGCCGCCCGCGCCAGGCTGGCGCTGCTGCGCACCCGCTGGCCCGATGTGGCGCTGCTGGTGCTGGGCGGCGTGCTGGGTGTGCTGCCGCAGAGCATATACTGGCGCTGGGCCACCGGGCACTGGATATTTTATAGCTACGGCGACCAGCATTTCAGCTTTTTGCGGCCGCACCTGTGGGAGGTGCTGTTCAGCTTTCGTAAGGGCTGGCTTATCTATTCGCCCCTGCTGGCGCTGGTGCTGCTGGGTTTTGGGCCGCTGTGGCGGCGGCATCGGGAGCTGGCCGTGCCGGTGCTGGTGTACTTCGTGCTGAACCTGTGGGTGGTGTCGGCCTGGGACATCTGGTGGTATGGCGGCAGCCTCGGATGCCGGGCGCTGGTGCCTAGCTACGCCGTGCTGGCGCTGCCTTGGGGCGCGGGCGTGACCTGGCTGCTAACGGCCGGCCGGCGGCTGCGCTGGCCCATTGCGGCGGCCGCCGCCGCGGTACTGTTCGTAGACCTCAACTTGTTTCAAAACTGGCAGTACGCGCGCTCCATCATTCACCCCGAGGACATGAACCGCGCCTATTACTTCGCAGTATTTAACAAAACCATGCCTACTGAGGCCGACTACGCGAAGCTCGACGAAGCGCACAGCGGCCTGCCCCGCGCCGAGCGCTACTACCACGCCCGCTCGCTGGGCAAGCTTGACTTTGAGCAAACGCCCGCCGGCACCGACAATATCAGCGCCGAACGGGCCTACTCGGGCCGGCAGTCGTATTTCTCAAAAAGCGATGTCCCGTACAGCCCAACCCTGACCCTGCCGCTGGGCCCGGCCGGCTTATGGCCCGACGACTACATACGGGCCTCTTGCCAGGTATTTTCGGACTATGGCGCCTGGGGGAGTAAGCTGGTGCTCAGCCTTGAGCGCGACGGCAAGGCCCTGACCTGGTACGGCGTGCGCCTCCAAAACCCCGGCAGCGTACCCCGCAGCTGGAACCATGCCTACTTCGATATGCACCTACCCGCCGACACGCGCCCCACCGACGTGCTCAAGGTATACGTCACCAACGAAGGCGGGGCCGCCTGCTTCATCGACGACATGGAAGCCGCCGTGATGGAGCCGGTGAAGAAGTAGGGGGTAGGGCCGAAGTCATCATTGCGAGCCTAGCTACCGCGGGCGAACTACCTATACCCCACGGACTCAGTCGCCTATCTCAAAGGTGCGGGAAGATAGAATTACTTAAAAAAAGCAATCATCTACCAAGCGTAATGCTATCGTAATCAGATACTTATCATTTCGGGGATAAACACGCCGGTCCGTCGCTAAATCACCTCAACTAAGTTGCTGTCGCTAATAAAGCTGGTCAGTAACGCACGCAGCTCAGCATCTGGCAGGCTGCTGCTTTCACCGAGACAATTCTTGTCGTCGGGGTTGATATACCCGGTCAGATACCTGAAATCAGCCGGATTAATAGCGCGGAACCCCATCGACCACTGGGTAAATAAGCGGTGAGTGGCCGGGCCATCAGCCAGTTTTATAATTTTAGTGTGGCGCGGGTCCTGCACGATGCGGCCAAAAACCGCGCGCACGTTGGCTTCGCTTCCTTCCAGTAGCTGCACCATAGTGCCGTCGCCGTAGAGCAGTACCCCCGTCAGGCCGTGGGCAGCGTTGAAGGCGCGGGATTGGGTGAGCAATTTCGCCAGCTGCAAGTCGCCGAATGGCACCGTGGCGTAACTCTGATAAACCAAGTAATGGAGGCCGCCCGGCAGTATAGCCTCCCCGTGACCTGGCCCATTTACTTCCCGGTGCAAGCGCAACATCCGGGATACAATACTCATATCCAAGGGCTTAGAAAAATAGCCAGCCACCATTTGGTAGCGGGCAGCTCTTGCCCGGTCTTCCGGATTAATCGAGGACGTCAGCAGCAGCACGCATATCGGGTGCGTGAGGGGTAGGCAGGAGAAAGCGTCTAAAAATTCCCAGCCATCCATCAGGGGCATATTCAGGTCCAGCAAAATGAGGTCCGGCAGGTCGGTCCCTTCTCGCAGCGCCGCCGTGAGCTGGTTCAACGCCCGCTGGCCATTGGAATAAAGTTGCACCTGGGTTTCCCGCATGGTTTTTTCTACGAGCACCTTCGTGGTGGTAGCCGTAATGAGGTCGTCCTCTATCACGTAGATTAGCTTCAATTCGAATTTGCTCATACCGTGGGTCATTAAGCGCTGGTTCGGCTAGGATGGCGTTCGCTAACCCTGAACTTGGCCTAAATGAAGGGTTAGCTACTTGCGTAGTGTAAATAAATAGTGGCTGGCAGACCAGCCCCGCAAAATTGAATAATCCAGGGAAGAATTAAGCTGTAAGACTCCTGTACTATAACGCTTAGAATGCCTCGCTTCACCCGACTACTAGCGGCTTGTTTTTCCCGGCGCGCCAGTTGCCCGAATCCAGGGCTACGCTTACCAGCAACGCGTGCGGCAGGGTCAGGATGGCGGCCGTAACTACCGCGATTCCCAACAGCGTGTCGAGCGCGGCTAGCCTGGCTGGCACGAGCAGGTACAAGCCGATGGGCACGGCCAGGCTTACCAACAACAAGGGCAGGGCCCGCCGAATAAAAAAAGCGACCTCCTGCCCTAAAGTTGCCCAGGCCATGCGGTGGCCGCCCAAAGTAGAGTAGCCAAACACCCGATTAAGGCGCAGCATGTGCTGTAAGCTGTGCCAGAAGACAAAATAAACCCCTAGCGCCAGCAACGGTGGCACGGTCAGAAACAGGACGGTTAGCAACAGCACTTCCCCGGCGTCGGTATAGCCGCGCTTGAATTCGCGGCGCCGGGCGTAGCAAGCCCACAGCACCAGGTGCCCGACGCCTACCAGCGGCCAGAGCCCCCGCGCCACGCTGGTAAACCAAGCCGTGCTGAGCGGCACGGCCCCGGCAAACGTCAGCAGGCCGTTGACGTTGTGCTGAATCTCGGCGGGCCACCACCGGGCCGGGACCGCGAACAAGAGCGCGCCTCGCAGCAAGCTGTGCGCCAGCCATAGCAGTAGCTGGCCGGGCTGGGCCGGCGCATCGGCCGAGCCCCAGTGCCAGACAGTTAGCAGAAAAAACAAGCTCACCGCTACCCCTGGCCAGTGCCACCACCCCAGCCCCGCCGCCGCCGCCAAACCCAGGTAGCCCAGTACGAACCTACTCAGATAGGCCCGCTGGCCGCTGCGTATGTGCCCCGTGGCCGGCAGCACGAGCTGGTCACAAGCGCCGTGCGCTAAGCCCAGCACTACCAGGCCTACCAATAATATCGGCCCCAGCACGGCGGGCGCTACCCCCGGAAAAACCAGCCCTAACCCGCTGGCGCTTGCTATGGCCAGATAAGAAAAATAGTGCGGAAACGAGTGCGCGACTGACGAAGCAGGCATGGCCACGATAGGAAGATAGAACACGCTGGCCCAGGCGCCTTCCCTGGGAAAGCAGCAAAAAAGGCCGGGCTTTATAAATGGAAGGTTTACTGCCGCTACTCGCCCGCTTCCCAAAGCAAGGACTGCATCCGCCGCACGTTCACCTTACCCAATGGCTTGGAGAAGTAGCCTTTTACCTCTTTGTAGTGCGTAGACTTTTCTATGTCCGTGGGTTGAATGGAAGACGTGAGTATAAACACGCGCACCTCCTCCTGAACCAGGGGTAGGGTACCGAAAGCATCTAAAAACTCCCAGCCATCCATCTGCGGCATGTTCAGGTCGAGCAGAATCAAGTCGGGTATGCTCCCCCCCGTGCGCACCACTTCCCGCAGCTGGTTGAGGGCCAGCTGCCCGTTGCCAAACGTTTGGACCGCGCGGTAACGCAAGTCTTTTTTAACGATGAACTCCGTGATGACGGCCGTAATACGGTCGTCCTCAACCACGTACGCCAGGCTAGGGACTTTCATGAAACTGGATGGTGAAGGTAGAGCCAACGCCGACCTCACTAGCTACCGTGATAGTGCCTTGCATCGCTTCCACCTGGTTTTTAGTAATGAACAAGCCTACTCCGCGCGCGTCTTCGTTGTCGTGAAACGTTTTGTACATGCCAAAGAGCTTCGCACGGTATCTGACTAAGTCAATCCCGAGGCCATTATCCTCTACCGTCAGCACTACCCCCTCTCCCTCCGGCTTGGTGTGCGCCTGAAGGCGAATGAAGGCAGGCCGGTCCAGGGCCCGGTATTTAACCGCGTTGCTAAGCAGGTTGAGCAGAATGCTGTCTAAGTATGCCGGAACTACGGTCACGGTCAGGGTCGGGGGCACCTCTACTTCCACCGTAATGCGATGCTGGCGAATCAGCACGCTCAGCGCATCCAGGGTTTTGTCAATCTCCGCTTTTAGGGCACGTGACGCTTTGGGCTTGCTGACGTTGTTATTGATGGTGACGATATCGTTGAGGTTAACGATGGTATCCGCCAGCTGCTCGGTGCTGGTCGTCAGCATTTGCATAAACATGGTTTTCTGCGCTTTGCTCTTGGCTTCCGACAGCAGCTGCACGAGCGACGTCAGATTGGCGGAATGGGAGCGAATGTTGTGCGAAATGATGTAGGCGAAGTTTTGCAGCCGCAGGTTCTGCTGGCTGGTCACGTCGAGCAGGTGCTGCGCCCGCTCCAAGTTTTCCAGCAGCAAGGTCACGTCGTAGCCGACGCACAGAATTTCCGTCAGCTCCCCTCCTTCCCCCAGAATACCTTTAAACTCCCAGTGATTGGACTTAACGGAGCCGTCGCGGTAGGGCTTGCGCAGAATTACCTGGTGCGGCACCTCCGGCGCCTGAAAGCACTGCATCACCACTTCCAGGCACTTGGACCGGTCTTCCTCAGCGATGCTGAGCAGCGACTGGGTGCCGATTAAATTGCGGTCCCAGCCAAAGCGCTCGTAGAAAAAGTCGTTGACGTAGGTGTAGTTGCCCTGCAGGTCCGTCTTCAGGATGTGGACCGACTGGTTACTCAGAATGGAGCTATAGTGGATAGCTATTTCCTGAGCATAGGCTTCCTTGTGTTTTTCCTTCGTTACATTGAATAGCGCCCCCATAAGCCAGGAAGCACTACCCCCATCGCCGGGCAGCACTACCCCCCGGCAGCGCAGCCACGCGGGCGAGCCATCGCGGCACGCACACCGCAGCACGAGGTCGAACTGCTGGGAGGGGTCCCGCGCGCACGATTCTGCTCTTTGCCAGGCGGTGGCCAAATCGGTGGGGTCGATGCAAGCGCGCCAGGCAGCGGGGTCAGCGGGCACCTGGTCCGGAGAATAGCCCAACGTCTGCCAGAACGTGGCATTCACCCAGCCTTCCGTGGGTAGCGATAAATTCCAGTACCAAAGGCCATCCGTCAACGAGTTTTGCAGAAAGTCATAAACCACCGGGTTGTAGGTGATTGACGCGGCTAGCTCGGGATGCTGTTCAAGAAGAGTTGACACGAATACTAGATAAGTAAAGTTTTTAATTACAATAAGATACGAGTTACTAGAATTGTTGGGTCGTATAAAGCCGCTTTGCCCTGGTGCTGGCCCCCGCTAGCTGGACGAACTGTTGCATCCACTCCACGCTATTTCCATCCAAAGGCTTGGAAAAGAAGCCTTTCACGATGCTGTAGCGCTTGGCTTTTTCGCGGTCGTCGGGATGAATAGAAGAAGTCAATACAAATACGCACACCTGCTTGGCGATGGGGAGTTTCATAAACGCATCCAGGAATTCCCAGCCGTCCATTACGGGCATATCCAAATCCAGCAAAATTAAATCGGGAATACCCACATTTTCTTTTGCTTTAAGCTGCAATTGATTAAATGCTATTTGCCCATTGACAAAGTGCTGCACTTCACCTCGCCGCAGGTTTTTCCGCAGAACCAATTCTGTGACGACGGCAGTGATGTGGTCGTTCTCGATTATGTAAGCTAAATGCGACATCTTTTAGGGTATAATTACCTGAAGCGTTCGAAGAAGTAACGAGTTAATTTTTAGCTATCACTAAATTTTGCCACCAATTGTAGTGCCGTAGAAATCCGCGCTTTTAGCAGCAGCCAGCCAACGAATGAGCAATTAAAGTTGTCAGTTTTTATCAGTTGAATACCATTATCATGCCGCTTATTCTGCCCTGACAGCAATAAAGGTAAGCATAAATTATATTTTAAGGCAATCCCTCGCTGAATGATTGTTTTTGCTTGCTTAACAGTCTTAAATAGTTAGCAGGCGTCTTATGAAAATAACTTAAATATAAATTTTTTTCATATATAAATCTGAAGCTTAGAGAGGGTTTTAGGCTACCAGAACTAAGCATAATGCCTTTATGAACTCCTGACAATCATAATTTTAGCTTTTTACCTTGGTGTCTCCCGCACCTGTTTGCTTCCTAAGCCCCCAAACAAATAGCGCCAGATGGGCCAGGCCGGCCAGCAGCAGGCCGCGCCCGTGCGGGCTATTGGCGGCAAAAGGGGGGGGTAGGGCACATCCGGCAACGGGCTGGGCGGCAAGCACCCGACCCCAACAAAAGCAGCCCGGCCACGGTAGCCAGCGCAGCTGCTGTTGCCGCCCGCCGACTCCAAAACCAGTTTAGCTTTACCTCCTCACTTTTTACTTTTCAGTATGTCCGTCGCCCGCCCCTTCAATTTTCAGCAGTGGATTGCCGACCACCGCCACCTGCTCAAGCCGCCCGTGGGCAACCAGCAGGTATATAAGGACAACAAAGACTTTATCGTGATGGTGGTGGGCGGCCCCAACGCCCGCAAAGACTACCACGTGGACGAGGGCGAGGAATTATTTTTTCAGCAGGAAGGCACGATGACCGTCAAAATCATCGAGGATGGCCAGCCGGTGGACATCGAAATCAAGGCTGGCGAGATGTTCTTGCTGCCGGGCGGCGTGCCGCACTCGCCGCGCCGCCCGGCCGGCACCATCGGCCTGGTGCTGGAGCGCTACCGCCAGCCCGGCGAGCTCGACGGTTTCCAGTGGTACTGCGAGAACTGCGGCAATAAACTCTACGAGGAGTTTGCCGAGATTACCGATATCGTGGCCCAGCTCCCCCCCATCATGGACCGCTTCTGGGCCAACGACGACCTGCGCACCTGCCAGGTCTGCGGCACCTACATGGAGGCCCCGGCGAAGGTACCGGCAGCCTAGCGCGTCGCAGGCATGTTCTTACCTTGCTTACCGCTGCTTAAGTAACTTCCGGTCTTAGGGCGGTTTTCAGGTTTGTGTACAGGAGGTAGAGACGCAAAATATTGCGTCTCTTTGTTGAACGATTAGTGTTGTACCGTTCGCTTATCAATGTTCAACGACGAAACGCAAAATAGTACGTCTCTACCTCATCCGATTCGGTACACCAACCTGAAAACCGCTCTACTTTTAGCTCACTTTTTCATTCCGCTCCCATGCTCTTCCCCTGGTCCAAGCGCCCAACAGTTGACAAGCTGCCCCCCAAGCCCAAATCCAACTCGCGGGAGTGGGCCAACTCCCTGCTTTTCGCGGTGGTCGTGGCCACGCTTATTCGCTGGTCGGCCGTGGAGGCCTACGTCATTCCGTCCGAGAGCATGGAACACACCTTGCTCGTGGGGGATTATTTGTTTGTGAGCAAGCTGCACTACGGGCCCATCACGCCCCAGACGCCGCTGCAACTCCCGCTGACGCACCAAACGGTACCGGTCCTGGGCTTTAAAAGTTATTCTGACCTTGTTCGGCTGCCTACCTATCGGTTTCCAGGCTTCAGCTCTATTCAGCGTAATGATGTGATAGTCTTTCACGTACCGCACGAGCAGCAGCGGCCGGCCGACCTGCGGACGCACCTTATCAAGCGCTGCATCGCGGTGGCCGGCGATACCCTGGAGCTTCGCCAGGGGCGGGTATTCCTCAATGGCCGGCCGGCCAGCATCGGGGGTCAGCCCCAAACTACCTACTTTATGGCGGTTGCCAGCCCCAATGACGAGGTGCGCCAGGCCCTGCACGACCAGCAGGTGGTCGATTATACCCAGCCCGACGGCATTCCGGCGGCTACCACGGACCCCGAAACGGGCAAAATGGGCTACGTTATCAGCTGCCCAGCCGACGTAGCCGCCTTTTTTCGCCGGCAGCCCTACGTGCGGGCGCTCACCGTGGCGGGCGGCACGCTGCCGGAGAACACCTTATTTCCGGATGCGGCGGACTTCCACGTTTCGGGCGCCGTTAGTGCCGTGCCGCACCGCTGGCAGCTCGATACCTACGGCCCCCTGCCGGTGCCCAAAAAAGGGCAAATCCTTAAGCTGACCCCGGCCAACGCGGCGGCGTACTATAAAATCGTATCGCAATACGAACACAACCAGGGCATTACCTGGAAGGATGGCATGATTCAGCAGCAGGGCCGGCCGCTCACTCGGTACACGATTAAGCAGAACTATTACTTCATGATGGGCGACAACCGGTACAATTCGGAAGATTCCCGGTTCTGGGGCTTCGTGCCGGAAGACCATATCGTGGGCAAGGCCGTGCTGGTGTGGTTCTCGCTCGACCCCTACGCCGACTTCTTCCATAAAATCCGCTGGAATCGGCTGCTGCGCCCGGTCAGCTAAGCTCGGCTGCCAGACCTAAATAAATCCTTGTTTTTGAGATATATTCTCCATTTTAGTGCTGCCAACTACCTTGCTGCTACCCGACGAAACCGGCATTGGATTTTGGGGCCCATAGTCGAAACCGGAGGGAATAGAGATTCCTTCCAAAATATTCTCCCTCATCGGGCAAAAATAGAATTTTGGGCAAAGTAGGGGGCAGTTCTTTTCTCCTTTGGTTCTAGAAAAAGCCACTTAACGTAACTAGGCTTCTCGGACTCGCCTCGGAATAAGGACGATTTTTGGTCCGGCTGGCCGCTACGCCAAACGTGGTACTTTCCTTATAAGCATTACTTAACTACCTTTCGCGCTGCCCGTAACTACCAGCGGCACCGCCCACGCTCTGGTAGCTGCCCCTGTTTCTCATGTGGACTTCTTCCCGCACGCGCTTACGCCGCTTGGAGGCGACCTGGCACCAGCCGGCTTCGCGCTCCCCACACTTCCCCTCGGTGGCCCGCTACTACGACCACGTGCAGCACGAGCCCGCGTACCACCGCCTACCTGACCAAACCTGGGCGGACCTGAACGGCGAATTGCTCTTTGGACTGCTCGATGCCACGGTGAGCCGGGTAGGCCAGCAATGCCTATACCACCGTTTACGCAGCCCGCTCGCCGACGAGGCCACCTTGCACGAGTTTGATGCTGCCGCGACCCTGCTGGCGCAGCAACCCGTGGCCCGCGGGCAAGCCTTGCTCGCACTCGACCAGCTGACTGCCCGCGAGGCGTACTACCTGGTCGATTTGCTTAGTGGGCAGCCCCTACCCGCTTTGCCCGGCGCTCGCTTCGCGCCGCTGCTCGCGCTGGGGCTGTTGACCACGTTGCTCGGGGGCTTTTGGCTACCCGTCCTCTGGTTGGGTACGGGTGCGTTTGCCCTCACCAATGCGGTGTTTCACTTCTGGCAGCTCCAGCGGATTAAGCGCAGTGTTCGCCCTCTGCTGCAACTGGGCCGCTTGCACCGGGCGGGGCGGGCCCTGCATCGGGCGGCCCTGCCCCTGCGGCCGCTTCAGCAGCTGGCAGCGCCCCTGGCCCGGCTGGGGGCCATCGTGCGGCAAGTAGCTTTCTTTCAGGTGGAAGCCAATTTGCAAGGTGATGCGGCCGGCCCCGCCTTGTTTCTGCTGGAACTGCTCAAGATGCTGCTGCTGCTCGACGTGCTGGTGTATGCCCGTTGCCGGGTGGCCGTGCAGCAGCAAGCGCCCGCGATTCGGACCGTCTTTGAGGCAGTCGGCTACGTCGATTGCGCCCTGGCGGTGGCCAGCTTCCGCCAGCGTTACGCCACCTGCGTGCCGCACTTTGGGCCGGCTGCCGAGGGCATCCAGCTGCAAGCCGGCTACCACCCGCTGGTGCCGGGGTGCGTGCCCAATGACCTAACCCTGGCCGGGCAGGGGGTATTGCTCACCGGCTCGAATATGGCGGGCAAAACCACCTTTATGCGCACGCTGGGCGTGAATGCCCTGCTGGCCCAGACGATAGCTACGTGCCCGGCCACCGCCTACCGCGCCCCTTTTTGCCGGGTGCTCACCAGCCTCAGCCTGGCCGACAGCCTGCCCACGGGCAAGAGCTATTATCTGGTCGAAGCCGAAACCATGCGGCAGTTGCTGATGGCCTGCGACGCGGCCCCCGGCAGCTACCTGCTGCTGCTGGATGAGCTGTTCAAAGGCACGAATACGCAGGAGCGCATCGCCGCTAATAAGGCCGTGCTAGCCTACTTGCAGCCGCGCAGTTGGGTAGTGGCGGCCACTCACGATGGGGAGTTGGGTGCGCTATTGCAGTCATGCTATGTCGAATACCACTTTTGCGAGACGGTCACCGCGGAAGACTGGTATTTCGACTACCGCCTCAAAGCTGGTCCGCTGACCACGCGCAATGCCATTCGGTTGCTGGCGCGCTTGCACTACCCGGCGCAGGTGGTAGCTGCGGCGCAAGCGCTTAGTGCCACGCTGGCTACGCGGGCGCAACCTGGCAGCATGCAACTGACCACGCCGGAAGAACTTATTTCTGTGGCTGATTCGACCAGATAGGAGGAGAATCTTTTAGGCTAAAGGGCTCAGCACAGCGACAGTAGCCTGCGTTGAGCGTAGCTTTTTACGTGTTGCAAACGGTCATTTACAGTATGTAAAATAGGCTACTCGGCCGCTACTGCGCCAGCTTCTTGCGCGGCTTGGGCATCGGGCCGGCCTGCTCAAACAGCTCACGCAGCCGCGCGGGCGTCAGCTCCGTGAAGTCGTTGATGACGGTGAGCGGGGCCTGAAAGTCCTTCGCCTTCAGCGTAGTAAGCACGGCCACGCAAGCCATTTTGGCGCGGTAAGCGGCCTGCTCGCCCAGGATGGCATCTTCAAATACCACGCAGTGGGCGGGCCCTACCCCCAGCTTGCGGGCCACTACGGCGTAGGTGTCGGCGTGGGGCTTGCCCTTGGGCACGTCGTCTTCGCCCACCACCACGTCGAAGTGGCGGCGCAGGTCGAGGTGGTCGAGGATATAGGCGAGGGTAGGGCCACCCGAGCCGGTGCCGAGGCCGATTTTGAAACCGGCGGCGCGGGCCGCTTTCAGAAATTCGACCAGGCCGGCCAGCGGCTGGCGCTGGCTCCAGTACAGGGTGCGGTAGAGAAATTCGCGCTGGGCGGCGTACTCCTTAAGTTGCTTTTCGGGCACTTCGTGGCGAAATACGCTTTGCAGTATCTCGGTGGCGGGCATTCCGTTGAAGCGGCGCAGCAGGCGGCGGGCGTTGGTGGTGAGGCCCAGGTCGCGGAAGAGCAGCTGGAAGGCGCGGGCCTGCACGGGCGTATTGTCGATAAGGACGCCGTCCATGTCAAAAATGAGCGCTTGTAAGTCGGGCATAGTCAGGTAACACAAGGGAAACGTGCGCCGCTGTACGGCCCGCCGGCCGCCGGGTATCTTTGCGAACCGCTTTTTATTGGCTTTTGCATGAAAAAACTCGGATTGCTGCTATTGCTGGCGCTGCCGGCCCTACCGGTGCTGGCACAGAAAAAGGGCGCCACCCTGGCCCGCCCCAAGCTGGTAGTGGGCATCGTAATAGACCAGATGCGCTACGACTACCTCTACCGCTACTGGGATAAGTTCGGCAGCGACGGCTTCAAGCGGCTTCTGGGTGAAGGCTTTAGCTACGAGAGCTGCCACTACAACTACGTGCCCACCTACACCGGGCCGGGCCACACCAGCATCTACACGGGCACTACCCCCTCGACCAACGGCATCGTGGGCAACAACTGGTATGAGCGCGAAACCGGCCACGTTACCTACGTGACCGACGACCCCACCGTGCAGGCCGTGGGCGGCACGGCGGCGGCCGGCCAGATGTCGCCGCGCCACAACCTGGCCACCACCATCACCGATGAGCTGCGGCTGGCCACCAATTTTCAGAGCAAGGTGATTGGCGTCTGCATCAAGGACCGGGGCAGCATCCTGCCCGCCGGCCACGCCGCCAACGCCGCCTACTGGTACGACGGCACCAACGGCGCCTTTATCAGCAGCACGTTTTACACCCCGGCGCTGCCCGACTGGGTGAATAAGTTTAACGCCGCCGGCCACGCGGCCGGGTACCTCAGCCAGCCCTGGAACACGCTGCTGCCCATCGCGCGGTACACCGAAAGCACGCCCGACGACGTGCCCTGGGAGGCTGCCTTTAAGGGCGAAGCCAAGCCGGTTTTTCCGCACGACCTGCCGGCGCTGAGTGCTACCCCCCCCGCCGCCGTGAAGGCCAATGAGAAGGCCTCGGGCGAGAAGCAGCCCGCCGCGCCCACCCGCAACCTCGACCTCATTCGCTCCACGCCCTTCGGCAACTCGCTCACCGCCGACTTTGCCATCGAAACCCTGCGCCAGGAGCAGATGGGCCAGCGCGGCCAGACCGATTTTCTGGCCCTCAGCTTTAGCAGCACCGACTACGTGGGGCACCAGTTTGGCACCACGGCCATCGAAACCGAAGACACCTACCTGCGCCTCGACCGTGACCTGGCCCGCCTGCTCGACGCCCTTGATAAACAAGTGGGCAAGGGCGAGGCGCTGGTGTTCCTGACCGCCGACCACGGGGCCGACCAGGCCGCCGGCTTTCTGGAGGCGCACCAGCTGCCGGGCGGCGGCCTCGGCACGGCTCCCATGCGCGACTCGGTGCAGCGCGCCCTGGTGCGCGCCCACGGCCCCGGCAAGTGGATACTGGACTTTGAAAATCAGCAGGTTTATCTCAACCGGCCCTTATTGCTGGAGAAAAAGCTGGAGCTGGCGAAGGTGCAGAATGAGGTGGCCGAGCTATTGCGCCAGCAGCCGCACATCGCGCAGGCCATTTCGGCCACCGACTTGCAGCGCAACGCCTGGCCGGTGGGCCTGAGCATGTACCAGGCCAACGGCTTCTATGCCCCGCGCTCGGGCGACGTGCTGTTTGTGATGTCGCCGGGCTGGCTCGAAGCCTACTCCTACCCCGTGGTGAAGGGCACGACGCACGGCGTGTCGTGGGCCTACGACACCCACGTGCCGCTGCTGTGGTGGGGCTGGCACGTGCGCCACGGCGAGTCGGCCGAGGAGGTCAAAATCGTGGATATCGCGCCCACCGTGGCCCGGTATCTGCACATTCAGGAGCCGAGCGGGTGCAGCGGTGGGCCCTTGCTGGAGGTACTGCGCTAGCCGTTCGACGTTTTTTTGCATTTTTACGTAACGTAGTTTCTTTAATTTACTCTTCACTCCTCCTTCCAAGTGTCCCAATTCAACCCCTGGCACGACGTTTCGCGCGGCGAAAACCTTCCTGCCACCGTTACCGGCGTCATCGAAATTCCCAAAGGCAGCAAAGGCAAGTATGAGCTCGACAAGGAAAGCGGTCTGCTTAAGCTCGACCGCGTGCTGTTCTCGGCCGTGCACTACCCCGCCGCCTACGGCTTTATCCCGCAGACGTACTGCGACGACCACGACCCGCTCGATATTCTGGTGCTGTGCTCGGTTGATATTCCGCACATGTGCCTGGTCGAGGCCAAGGTTATCGGCGTGATGCAGATGCTGGACCAGGACGAGGAAGATGATAAAATCATTGCCGTGGCCGCCCACGACGTATCGGTGAACCACTACAACGAGCTGGCCGACCTACCCCCCTACATGATGCTGGAGATGCAGCGCTTTTTTGAAGACTACAAAGCCCTGGAAAACAAGCAGGTAGTCGTAAAGCAGTTTCTGGGCCGCGAAGATGCCTACCGCATCATCGACGCCAGCATTACGCTGTACGAAGAAACCTACGGCGACCGCAAAAAGTAGGAGCCGAGTGGCTCATCCGGCCAGCTGACCTACTTCGAAAGAACGTCATGCGGAGCTGGCGAAGCATCTCTACCGTTTCATCCAGCGATGTGGTAGCGAGGCTTCGCCAGCTCCGCATGACGTTCTTTTGGGTTATTACTCGCGCGTTCCTTTCCTGATTCATGCCCGCCGCCCGCCGCGCCCTGCCTCTGCGCCTGCTCGATGCCCTGCTCTACAGCAGTGCCTGGCTGGCGGCGGCCGCGGCCGCCCAAACGGCGGCCACGCTGCGCCAGTGGCCGGGCCTGGGCGGCGCGACCGGCCCGCACGTGGTGGCGCTGGTATTCGCGGCCACGCTGCTTACCTATAATCTCGACGCGGCGCTGCCCTTCAAGCACCGGCAGCCGCCGGGCACCTCGGGGCGCAAGGCCTGGCAGCAGCGCCACCGCCCGGCCATGCTGGGGCTGGCCGGCGCGGCTGCCCTGGTCGATGCCTACCTGCTGCTGGCCGATGGCTGGCTGCGCTTCCTACCCCTGCTGGTGCCGCTCACGGCGCTGGCCGTGGGCTACTCGTGGCCGCTGCTGCCGTGGCGGGGCCGCTGGCGCGCCATCCGGGAAGTGCCGCTGCTGAAGGTATTTCTGATTGCGGGCGTGTGGACGGCCGTGACCGGCGGCCTGCCCGCGCTGGCGCTGCACCAGCCGCTGGCCGCCGTGCGGGGCCTGCTGGCCCAGCGGTTTTGCCTGGTAACGGCCCTGGCCATCGTGTTTGATATTCGGGACTACAGCCGCGACCAGCTGGCGGGCCTGCGCACCTTTCCGACGCGGCTGGGGGTAGGCGGGGCCAAGGCCGTGGCCCTGGGCTTTTTGGCCGGGGCCACGGCGCTGGGCCTGGCTCGCGGGGCCGCGCCGCTGGCGGTGCTGCTGCCGGCCGGGCTGGCGGCGGCCGTTATCCTGGCCGCGCAGGAGGCGCGGGGCGACTACTTTTTTGCCCTGCTCACCGACGGGGTTTTGCTGGTGCAGGCAGCGGCCTATTTCGTGCTTTAGCGCCGGTTGGCCGGGGTAGGGCGGGCCTGCGCCCGGCTGTTAGCTGGCTGCGTGCGGTTCGTTCCGGCACGGCCGGGCGGGCAAACTATCGTTTTCCCACGGGGCCGGCGCCAAAGCAATTTCACCAGGCTGGGCCGGGGTTAGCCTGCCTGCCGTGAGCGGCTTGCCGCGCATGGCTTAAGGCACGATTATATAGCATTTTGAGGGTGACACCAATAACCCGGCAAATTCGGCTGTTCACTGAGCAGCTACGTAATCCTACCCTACGTCTCCTTCCCTTTGATTTTCCATGAGCCCAGATTTGCTTGAGCTTACGCACAACTATTTCATTGGCAGTACCGTGCGGCAGATTAGCACGGCCTTCGACGAAAGCGAGAGCAGCGTGAGCACGGCGCTGCAACGGGTAGTGCCGGTGGCGCTGGGTGCCCTGCTGGCGCGCGCGCGCCAGCCCGGCGGAGCCACCGACTTGTTTGCCCGCGTGTACCGGGTGCACCGCCGCGACCCGCTCACCCATTTTGGCGGGCTCCTGGGGGAGGTGAGCGACCCGGCGGGCGCGCCCCTCACCAGCGAGGGCAGCCTGCCCGGCCCCGGCCCTGGCCTGCTGCGCCTGGTGCTGGGGCCGGGCTACGACGCCACGGTGGCGCGCATTGGCCGGCAAGCCGGGGTGCGGCTCGCTACCGTATCCAGGCTCCTGAGCCTGGCGGTGCCCGTGGGGCTGGGCCTGCTGGGCCGCTACGCGGTGCGGCATACCCTGGACGCGCGGGGCCTGGCCAGCTACCTGGCCAGCCAGGCCGCGCCCATTGTGGGCGCGCTAGGCAGCTTGCCCGAGGGGGTAGGCCAGGAGCTGGCCAGCCTGGCGGCCGGTCCAGCTGCTACGCCGCCCGCCCCGGCCAGCATGGCCCAGCGCCCCGCCCCGCCGCCCCAAGCGGAGCCGGTGCCGCCACCCGCCTCGCAATCGGCCGCCACCCCACCGCCTACTCCGGCACTCGACGCCCCACGACCCACCCCTACCCCGCCGCCGCTGCCTGGGCCGCCTACCCCCGCTGCTTCCCGTCGCTGGCCGTGGCTGCTCGCCCTGCTGCTGGCCGTGGTGCTCGGAATTGCCGCCGCGCAGGTTTACCTGCTGCGGAGCCCGGTTACGCCCGGCACGCCCGCCCCGGCGAGCACCGCCCCGACAGCTACGACCGGGCCGCCCGCCCGCCCCGATGTGACCAGCAACGACCACCTGGCGTACATCGGGGGGCGCGCTACCCTGCCGCTCGCGGGCGGTGCTAAGCTACGCGTGAGCAACAACTCGGCCGAGGCCCGGCTGTATCATTTTCTCAAAGACCCTGCCCAGACGGTGAGCCTCGACAAAACCCAGGGCTGGCTGCTGCTCGACCAGGTGTATTTCAACCCCGGCAAGGCCACGCTCACGCGCGAGTCGGGGGTGCAGCTCCACAACCTGGCGGCTATTCTAAAAACCTTTCCCCACGCCGTCCTCAAGCTCGGCGGCTACACCGACGACCAGCGTAGCGCCGATAAAAACCTGCTAATCAGCGCCGATTGTGCCAACGCCGCCCGCCGGCAGCTCCTAAGCTACCGCATCGCGCCGGGTCGCGTCGCCGCCGAGGGCTACGGCCAGGCTCCTACCCGCGCCGCGCCCCCGGCCAGCCACCCGCAAAGCCGCCGCGTGTACGTGCGGGTCAGCAAGAAATACTGAGCAGGCCCCGCGCCATTTTGCAAGCAGCCTCCTGGTGCATAATCCTTTGATTATCAAGACTAACTTGGCCGCGCACGGGCCTTTCCCTGGCCTGGCGCGGCTACTTCCACAACGCCCTACCCCCTGGCTTGGCTGCCATGCTTATTGGCCACTTGCAACCACCGGGGGACCGGATAGCTCTTCCTGCCGTACCTCTCTTCTATTTTGATAAGCAAATGAAGCATCTTACTCTTCTTGCGCTCGGGGTGCTGGCCGCCCCGCTGACCGGCCACGCCCAGGAAGGGCCGCCCGTGCGGTTTGGCCTCAAGGCCGGGGCCACCCTTTCCAGCATCGTGGGCCCCCGCACCAGCGACTATCCCGTTTCGCCCTTGGTAGCGGGGGTAGGCGGGGCGTTTGCCACGGTGCCGCTGGGCGCTGCGCAGCGCTGGTTTTTGCAGCCCGAGCTGCTGTATAGCCAGCAAGGCTACCGGCTCGCCCACCCCGCTACCGATTACAAGGCCACTTTCCGCTCCGACTACCTCAAGCTACCCCTGCTGCTGGGGTTCACGCACGGCGGCTTTTTTGCCGCCGTGGGGCCGCAGGTGGGCTACCTGGTGCACGCGCGCAATACCCTTCGCTTTCACGACTACTCTCCGTTAACAGGGACTTCGCCGGACATTACCGAACGGGTGAATACTGACCTGCGCTACTACCAGCGCTGGGAGTTTTCGGCGGTGGCGGCTGTAGGTTACCGCTGGCACTGCGGCGCGGGCATCGAGCTGCGCTACGCTGACACCTTTTTCAGCCAGTCGCACGACAATTTATCCAGTAACTACGGCTACCGCGACGCCCACAGCCTGAGCGGGCAGGTGCAGGCCAGCTACCTGCTGCCCTGGCACTAGGCGGCTAGCGCGTGAGGGCCCGCAAGGCCGGGCCGATGTACGTCACCAGGTCGCCGGCCACCAGGCCCGCCTGGCCCGTTTCGGCGGCGGCCAGGTCGCCGGCGTGGCCGTGGGCCAGCACGGCGAGGCGGGCAGCCGTGAGGGTATCGAGCCGCGCATGGGCGCGCAGGGCCAGCACCAGGCCGGTGAGCACGTCGCCGCTGCCGCCGGTGCCCATGCCGGGGTTGCCGGTGGTGTTGAAATACACCTGGCCATCGGGCGCGGCCACGGCGGTGTAAGCGCCTTTCAGAATGACGACGCACTTATACTTTCGCACGAATTCGCGCAGCAAATCGAGGCGGTGGTAGTCGTCCTTCGTCTTCTCGGTGAGGCGCGCGAACTCGCCGATGTGGGGCGTGAGCACCGTATCGGGGGGTAGCAAATCGAGCAGCTCGCGGTGCTCGCCGAGCAGGTTGAGCGCGTCGGCATCGAGCACGAGCGGCACCTGGGCCGTGCGCAGCAGCTTCTCCAGCACGGCGCGGCTGGCTTCCTCCTTACCCAGGCCGGGGCCGATACCAATGGCCTGGTAATCTTTTAGTTCGGGCAGCTCGCTGATGAAGTCGGCTTCGGGGTCGGGCAGGCACATAGCCTCGGGCCGGGTGGTCTGAATGATGTCGTAGCCGCAGCCGGGCACGGCCACCGTTAGCAGCCCTACCCCCCCGCGCAGGCACGAGCCCGCCGCCAGCACGGCCGCGCCCACCTTGCCCCGGCTGCCGGCCAGCAGCAAGGCGTGCCCGAAGGTATTCTTATAGGCAAACTTGCCGCGCCGGGGCAACGTCACGTCGGGCACCGGCGCGGCCAGCGCGGCGTCGAAGCCGCCTACCCCCGGCATTCGGGTGAGGTGCCAGGGCGAGGCAGCTTTTTCGATAAAATCGGCGCTCAGACCAATGTTCATTACCTCCCACTCGCCCACGAACTCCGCGTTTTGCGGCAGCAGAAAAGCCAGCTTGGGCAGGCCGAAGCTCACGGTGTGGCGGGCCCGCACCACGGGCGCGGCCGGGTCGGGCTGGGGCGCGTCGGCGAGCAGGCCGCTGGGCAAATCCACGGCCAGCACCCGCGCCTGGCTGTCGTTGAGGTGCCGCACCACGGCGGCGGCCACCCCGGCCAGCGGGCGGCTGAGGCCGGTGCCAAACAGCGCATCCACCACCAGCGTGCCGGGCGGGATGGGGGGTAGGGCGTTGGCGGCCAGCTCCGTTATCGGGATGACCTTGGGCAGCACGTGGTGGTTGTACTCGTAGTCGTCGGAATATTTCTGGGCCGGCAGCAGGCCCAGGCGCACGGCGTAGCCGGCCCCGTAGAGCAGGCGGGCCAGGGCCAGGCCATCGCCGCCGTTGTTGCCGGGGCCGCACAGCAGCAGAATTTCGCCCGCCTCGGCCGGGGTGTAGTGCGGGTAGAGCCAAGCGGCCAGCGCAATGGCGGCGCGCTCCATCAGGGCCGTGGAGGTGGTGCGCTGCTCGCGGATGGTGGCCTGGTCAAGCTCGCGGATTTGGGCGGCGGTGAGGAGTTTCATGAGCGTAGGGTAAGCTTTAGCTTGCCGACAACGGCAGCGGGAAACCGTTTAACGGCTCCCAACGTTTTCAAGGCAAGCTAAAGCTTACCCTACATTCTTATGCAAACCTGGAACGACGTTATCCGCCTGGCCAACCACGGCGCCCCTACCCCCCCCCGCCGCGTCGAAAAAACCCCGGCCGAATGGAAAGCCCAGCTCACCCCCGAGCAGTACCACGTCACGCGTGAGCACGGCACCGAGCGCGCCTTCACCGGCGAGTACTGCGAGGCCCACGAGGCCGGCCTCTACGCCTGCGTGTGTTGCGGCACGCCCCTGTACGACTCGCGTACCAAGTTTGAGAGCGGCACCGGCTGGCCCAGCTTCACGCAGCCGGTTGAGGAAGATGTCATTCGGTACAAGAAGGACACCAGCTACGGCATGACCCGCGTGGAAGCGCTCTGCAACGTGTGCGATGCCCACCAGGGCCACGCGTTTCCCGACGGCCCGGCCCCGAGCGGCCTGCGCCTGTGCATCAACTCGGCCAGCATCAAGCTGGTGACGACCAAAGAGCCGGCCGCGTAGGCAGCAAGCTGGTCATATTCAAAGACTAAAAAGAACGTCATGCTGAGCTTGCCGAAGCATCTTGCTCGAATCGTTGGAATTAGTAACCCTAGCGACACGAGCGAGATGCTTCGGCAAGCTCAGCATGACGTTCTGTGTTTAATGAACCAGCCGTTCTTTTTTATCTTTCATCCCGCTAACTCTTGCCCTACCCCCTCCCCACCCCGTCATGTCGCTCTTATTCACTGATTTTGCCTCGTGGCAGGCGCACTGCGCGGCCACCGGCGAGCCGCTCTACCAGCCGGTGCTGGCCTACGAGATTGAGCAGAAGGGCGCGACCGAAGACGCCATCTGGCCTACCCTGCAACGGGCCTACGACGTGATGCGCGACGCCGTGCACGAGGGCCAGACCGGCAACATGACCTCGCGCTCGGGCATGATAAACAACGGGGCCAAGAAGATTGCCGCCTCGTCCGTCACGGTGCTATCGCCCGAGTTTAAGCAGCTGGTAATAAGCGCCTTGGGGGCAAAGGAAGTGAACTCGTGCATGGGCCGCGTGGTGGCCGCGCCCACGGCGGGCGCGTCGGGTATCCTGCCGGGCGTGCTCACCACCATCCAGCGCATTCACGGGCTGACCGACCACAAAATTCTGGAGGGCCTGCTGGTGGCGGCCGGCATTGCACTCATTATTGAGCAAAACGCCTCGCTGGCCGGGGCCGTGGGCGGCTGCCAGGCCGAAACCGGGTCGGCGGCGGCGATGGGCGCGGGGGCCATCGTGTACTGCCTGGGGGGTAGCGTGGACGAAACGTTCGCGGCCGTGGCCATCACCATTCAGTGTATGCTCGGGCTGGTGTGCGACCCCGTGGCGGGCCTGGTGGAAGTGCCCTGCGTGGTGCGCAACGCCTCGGCGGCGGCCATCGCGTTTTCGTCGGCCCAGATTGCCATCGCGGGCGTCGACCCGGTTATTCCCGTTGACCAGTGCGTGGCGGCCCTCGGCGAAGTAGGCCAGAGCATGGAAACCCGCTACAAGGAAACCGCTCTCGGCGGCCTGGCCAATACTAAGCGGGGTAGGGAAATCGAGAAGCTGGTGCTGGTGCAGGATGTCAACATTCTGCCCGACGAGTAGGCAGGCAGCAGCGCGAACTTTCCAGTTCGCGCGCGCGCGCAGCGAGCATGGTTGTTCGTGCCGCCCAAGTGCCGCCTGCTCGCTGGCGCTCGCGCACGCACTGGAAAGTTCGCGCTACTATTCCATTGTGGGCGGCGTCATCAGCAGCGCACCCAGAAACTTGAGGGACGGCTCGTAGCGTACCCGGCGCTCCTGGTAGTGCTGCCAGGCGGCTTCTTCGTTGGCACGCAGGGGTAGGCCGGCAGTGCGCAGCGCCTGCCAGGCCTTGGCAAACTCGGCGCGGCCGGGGGTAGTGGCGGCCATTTCTTCGGGCGTGCGCAGCTCAACGGGTTCGGTGCCCGACTTATGGTCGAAGAAGCGGTGCACCCGGTTCAGGGCCAGCACGCCGGCCGCAAACGTGAGCTCGACCTGCCGCGAGCGGGGCACGTCGAGGGCTGAGAACAGCAGGTTGGCCGCATCCAGAATGAGGCCGGCGGCCAGCACCCACGAGCGGCCGGCCTGCGGCGAGCGAAAAAACGCCAGCACCGGCAGCGAGGTATGGCTTTCGTCAATCTCTACCAGCCACTGCTCCCAGACCAGCCACTGCGCGTCGTCGTTCAAAAAATCCTTATCGCGCCCCAGCCACAGCACCACGCCCGCCGCCGAGGCGGGCACACCAGCCCGCAACTCCAACTGGGCTACCACGATTTCGCGGCGCGAAAAAGCCTGGTAAATGGTGGGCAGGTACGAGATGAGCAGCGTGAGCAGCAGCAGCCCCAGCGTGGCCTCGGAGTAGCTGAACACGTTGACCACGAAGCCATTTTGCTTGGCAGTACCCAATGTGAGCAGCGAGCTGCCACTCAGCTCGTAGCTCTTGGCGAAGTCGGCCACGCCCAGCGCCCAGTAGATGCCCGTGTAGCCCAGGCCCACCAGCGCCAGCCAGCCAATGGGCAGCGCTACCAGCCCCACCGGCGCGTAGTGCGCCATAATGCGGTCGCGCCGGGCAAAGGTGCGGGCGTGCTTCGCGGCAAAGTCAAACAGCGCCCGCACCCCCCCAAATACGAACACATTGAGCCGCACCGATTCGTTACGCGGCAGCACAAACGAGCGAATGGCCGCCGACACGGTGATGAGCACCAGCAGGCCGCCGGTCAGGCCCACCAGCAGGCGCAGCGCGTAATGAAGAACAACAAGCATGGGGCATGTACGAGGCAGGCCCGCGCTTAGCTGCTACCCCCCAGCGAATAGCGCAGGCGGCGCGCGGCCAGGCTGGCGGCGTAGGCAGCCTGCATGGCGGGCGTCAGCAATGAGCGGCGCAGCAATTTATCAGTGGCGGCTTCGTGGCCGGCCATCTCGGCCAGCACGCGGCGCACGCGGCTGGGCGGCAGCCCAATGCGCCGGCCAAATTCCAGGAAGTCGTCGTAGGCCAGAAAGGCATTGGCCGCGAAGCTGGGCGTTTCGTAGTCGTCGGCAAACAGGCCGAGGGCCAGGCCGTTGCCATCGTTCACGTGCAGGCTGGTATTGAGCAGGTCGTAGGCGGGCGTGAGGCGGTACTCGCCGTCGGGCTGGCGGTAGAGCGAGAAGTTTTTGAGGTGCGCGTCGCCGTTGCTCACGAGGTAGTTGAAGAGCGTGAGGCGGAAATATTCGTCCAAAGCGGGCGGGGCCGCCCGTACGTAGCGCCGAATGAGGCGCGCTATTTCTTCGTGGCTGCCTTCGTACTTAAAATTGCCGCCGTGGGTGGCCCGGCTGCGCTCCGTCAACTGCGCGAAATCTTCTTGCAACAGGCGCTCGCCGGTAGATAGCACGTCGAAGCGGCGCGTGAGGTAAGCGGCCGTCTCACCATCGGTAAACTGAAGCAGCGCACAAGCCGCCACACGCAAGCCAAAAACCTGCCGGGCCAGCTGCATGGTGAAGTGCTCATTTGCTGGCACTAACTCTGTACGCTTAATATCGGGACTACGCGGTGGAGGCTTAAGCAAATACTCGTAGCCGCCGCGCTTGGCGCTGAGTACCAGCGCCCCATCTTCCAGCCGTAACGACACCTTGAACTGCACCCCGGAAATAGAAATTCGCTTAATATTCTGAATTAAGTTTTCCTGAAATGCGCTTGGCAGACTTTGGGCCGTAAAGGGCAGGGCAGGGCTAACCACCTGCCCGTCGAACAGCAACTTCGCACAGCTTGTACAGAAGCGCCGGCCCGGCCCGCGTAGGGGACGGTAGCAGCCAGAGCAGTTCATGGAATTTCGCGGACAGTAATAGCCCCGATGGTTTGCTGTTGCGCGGTAGCTAGTAGTAAGCTAAAATCATCACGCTCGTCCAAATGCAAGGCCCGCACTTGGATGGAATGGTTAGTGCCTTCCGTCAATAAGCCGCTGAAGAAGGGGAATAATACCGGTGAGAGATACGCCCGCCGGCGCTTTGGTAGCGTTAAGCTAATTGCTGGCACAGCCGGGTTAGCGAGATAATTAAGGTTGTATTCGAATACATAATTGTACTTATTTGGGTCCCTGCTTTTCTTCCGGCGTAAAGTGCCAGCCAACTGCTCATTCATAAAAACTGCTGCTTCCCGATTATTCATGTTAGTGGCTTCAGCTTGATATGCAGGTCTAAACCCAAAACCTCTAGCACTGCTTGCAGTTGCGCAAAACCTGGATTACCACGGCCCGCCTCCCAATTCAACAATTGCCGGGTAGAAAGACTGGCTAGTTCCGCCACATAGGCTTGCGACAACTGCAATTCCTTACGGCGGTTTTGTAACTGAGCACCCAAATCTTGTATGGTCATTCTTTCTAAAATAATTAAAAAATAAGCATGAACTAAATTTCGTATTTTCTTTATTTTACCCAATTAATTCTTGCAAAGTTAATAAAATCATACTGAATACGCAATTTATTTCATCCTAGCCTGCCACAGCTGCCGAAACGACTTCTCGGCCACCTTCAGGCTCTCGCGGCGCTTGCGCCAGCCGGCCTGGTCGAGCAGGTAGCCGAGGCTGAAATCTTTGAGGCGGCCGGGCAGCACGTCGAGCGCCCAGCGGTGGCGCATACTCCAGCGCCAGAAGCCGATGGCGACTTTCTCCACCTGCGTGTTGTGGCCCTCGGCCACGCTTTCCTGGCGATTGAGCAGCAAGAGATTATGTAGGTTGATGCGCACCGGGCACACGCTGGTGCAGGCCCCGCACAAGCTGCTGGCGAAGCTCAGGTGCTGGTGCTCTTTCAGGCCGCTCAGGTGCGGGCTGATAACCGAGCCGATGGGGCCGGAATACGTGGTTTCGTAGGTGTGTCCGCCGATGTTCTTGTACACCGGGCACACGTTGAGGCAGGCGCCGCACCGGATGCAGCGCAGCGCCTCGCGGCGGTCGGGCCGGGCCAGCAGATTGGTGCGGCCGTTGTCGAGCAGGATGACGACCATTTCCTCGGGGCCGTCGGGCTCGCCGGGCTGGCGCGGGCCGAAGTACACGGTGTTATACACCGTGACCTGCTGCCCGGTGCCGCTGGTGCTGAGCAGCGGCCAGAACAGGTCGAGGTCGGTGAGCTGCGGGATGATTTTCTCGATGCCTACCACCGCGATGTGCAGGCCGGGGAAGGTGGCCGAGAGGCGGGCGTTGCCTTCATTTTCGGTCACGGCTACCCCCCCTTCTTTGGCCAATAAGAAATTGCCGCCCGTGATGCCGACTTCGGCCGCCGTGTACTTGTCGCGCAGCAGGTGGCGGGCCGTGAGCACGAGTTGCTGGGCATCGTCGGTGTGCGCGATGCCGAGGTGCTTGACGAAGATATCGGCGATGTCGGCCTTGCTCAGGTGCATGGCGGGCGTCACGATGTGGTAGGGCCGCTCGCCGTTGAGCTGCACGATGTACTCGCCCAGGTCCGTCTCAACCGACTCGATGCCCCTACCCTTCAAATACTGGTTGACGTGGATTTCCTCGGTAGTCATGCTCTTGGCTTTCACCACGGTACGGGCCTGGCGCGCCGCGGTGAGGCGGCCGATTTCGGCCAGGGCTTCCTGGGCGTCGTTGGCCCACACCACGCAGCCGCCGCGGGCAGTGAACGCGGCCTCGAATTGCAGCAAGTACTCGTCGAGCTTTTCGAGCACCTGGGCCTTGCGGTAGGCGGCGCGGGCGCGGGCCAGCTCGTGGTCCTGGTAGTGCTGCATCCCGGCGCTCACGGCCGCGTCGTACTTACCGATGTTGAAGCGGATTTTGCGGCGGTGTTCGAGGTCGAAGGCTTTTTTATCCGCGTCTTTGAGAAATTGTTCGGATTTCATTTTCGCACGGAGTTAAAGGGAGGTAAAAGGAGTTTCACGGAGTTAATTTACTAGGCGTACTATCTGTTCTTTCAGCGAAGCGGTGTTGAAGTTGATAAGCAGTCCGACGCGTAGCCCCGATAGCCGCAGGTAATTCAATAGCTGTTTGGAATGAATAGGGGCCAGTGCTTCCACTGATTTTAATTCCAAAATAACCTGACTCTCTACCACCATATCGGCTCGAAAGGCCAAGTCCAGCCGAAGCCCATCATATACGACTGGCATTTCTACCTGCGTAGCCACCAATAAGCCGGCTTTCCGCAGCTCATGTGCCAGCGCCACCTCATAGACCGACTCCAGCAGGCCTGGCCCTAGCACTGTATGCACCCGAAAAGCCACTCCTAAAATTCGCCCAGTTAAATCGGTGCGCTCCATAAAAAACTCCGTGAAACTCCCTTTACCTCCCTTTTAACTCTGTGCGAAAACTTCACTATGGCTTATTCGAATCCACCACCGGCCGGACGTCGCGGTTGGCCAGGTCCCAGGCCAGAAAGAACACCAGCCGCGCCCGCGCCTCCAGCTTATTGAACTCGATTTTCGAAATCTCGTCGCTGGCCTCGTGGTAGTCGGCGTGCACGCCGCTAAAGAAAAATGCCACCGGAATGCCCTTCCTGGCGAAGTTGTAGTGGTCGGAGCGGTAGTAAAACCGGTTGGGGTCGGCGGGGTCGTTGAAGCGAAAGTCGAGGTCCACGTTGCCGTGCTGACGGTTGGTTTCCTGCAAGGCCGCGTGCAGCTGCGACGACAGTTTATCGCTCCCAATCACGTACACGTAGTCGGGCTTGCCGGCGTGGGCCTCGTCGGTACGGCCAATCATGTCAATGTTGAGGTCCGTGACGGTGTTGGCCAGCGGAAACACCGGGTGGTCAGTATAGTACTCGGAGCCCAGCAGGCCCTTTTCCTCACCCGTGTGGGCCAGAAACAGGAGGCTGCGGCGCGGCGCGTGCCCGCTGCGGGCCGCCTTAGCAAAGGCCTGCGCGATGCTGAGCACACCCACCGTGCCCGAGCCGTCGTCGTCGGCCCCGTTGTAAACCTCGCCGCCAATGATGCCGAGGTGGTCGTAGTGCGCCGACACCACCAGAATTTCGTCCTTAAGGTCGGTGCCCGGCAAAAAGCCCAGCACGTTTTCGGTGGTGACGGTGCTGCGCTGCTGCGGCGCGCTGATGCTGAACCGGACGGGCTGGAACTTGCTGGCCACCGGCTTTTGAGCGGCCGCGGTAGCCGTGGCGTACTGCTGCAACGCGGCGGCGCTGGCACCCAACAGCTTCAGCCCCAGGGCCGGCGACACGAAGAAAGCCGGCGCCCTACCCCCCGGCTGGTCGGCAAAGGCAATGGTGGGCTGCATCACGCGCGGGGCCAGGCGGGCGGTGGTTTTCTCAAATTTATCGGCCGTTTCCTGGGTCACGAAGAAGATGCTGCGGGCACCTTTTTGAGCAGCCAGCGCGGCCTTGGCCCGGAAATCGACGCTCCATTTGGTGGGGCTGCCGTCGGGGCTGAGTATTGACTTGCCCTCAGCCGTGCGCGGCTCGCCGAGTAGCACGAGCAGGTCTTTGCCCTGCACATCGCGGCCCTTGTAATCGGAGTAATCGCCCTGCTCGATGCCGTAGCCCACGAACACCGGCTGCACCGCCGTGGCCTGCTCGAAGGGCGAGCGGCCGAAGGCGTAAAAATCCTTGAGCCACTCGTAGGCCTTGCCACCCGCCGTGAGCGCGCCGCCCGGCTGCCAGGCGCTATGCTCCAGGCCGAAGGTCTGGAGGTAAGGATTGGCCGCGTTGGCCGCCACGGGCGCCACCAGGCTATCGGCGGCAAACTGCTTGCTGATATACTCGGCGGCCATTTTCTGGCCCCTGGTGCCGGTTTCGCGGCCCTCGTACTCGTCGGAGGCCAGCACCGTGAGGTCGCGCCGCAGGTGCTCCTGCGTGATGTAGCGGTCGGCGTAGGGCACGGCGTAGTCGGGGGGCGGCGCAGGCACCGGGCCGGGTGGACGGATACCCGCGCCAGGAGCCGGCGGGTCGGGCAGCGGGTCGGGCATGGGCACGGAGCCGTGCGGCGCGATGCCGCCCGGATACCGCCCCACCGGACTACCCACAGGCTGGCCTTTCGTCTTGACTTTTACCTTCACCTTATCGGTTTGGGCCAGGGCAGCGCCGGGCAATGCGAGGGCGGCTAGTACTAACAGCGTGTATTTCATAAAGATGCAGGGTAGGCTTTAGCCTGCCGGGAGCGAGAAATGTGCGGCAAGCTACAGCTTACTATTAACCAATAAAATTACTTTATCAGCAGCAAGCCAGTACTTTAGCATAACGGCAAGCTACAGCTTACCCTACGCGGTGGATGAGCACGGTAGCATAGGCCGCTACCCCCTCCTGCCGGCCCACGAAGCCCAGCTTTTCGGTGGTGGTAGCTTTGATAGAAATGTCATCTTCGCCTACCCCCATCACCTGGGCCAACGCCGTGCGCATGGCCGGAATGTGCGGGTTTACCTTGGGCTTTTCGAGGCAGATGGTGGAGTCCACGTTGCCCAGCTCGTAGCCCTGCTCGCGCAGCAGGCGCATGGTGTGGGCCAGCAGCTTCTTGCTGTCGATGCCTTTGTACTGCGGGTCGGTGTCGGGGAAGTGGAAGCCGATGTCGCGCAGGTTGGCGGCGCCGAGCAGCGCGTCGCAAATGACGTGGATGAGCACGTCGGCATCGGAGTGGCCGAGCGCGCCGTGGGTGTGCGGCACCTCAATGCCGCCGAGCCAGAACGGCAGGCCAGCCTGCAATTGGTGAACATCGTAGCCGAAGCCAACGCGGATTTTCATACAGAATGAGTAAAAGCGGAGGAGGCCGCAAAGGTATTGCCTGGGCCCACGCATTGGTAGCCACACCAAATAAGCCAAAAAAATTAGTAATTATTCCTTGCCTACTATTGCCAATTTTATTAGCTTTACGAGCGCAGACAACTCAGCACCAATAGCCAGCCGTCGTAAATATTTTTTTTAGGCCCGCTTAAAGTAAACGCTGCCCGAACTCGTCACCGTACCCGAAGCCCAGCCGATTGCGGAAACGCGGAAAAAACTTTGGAAACTTTGAACTCGTCAGAAGTTTCCTTCGTATCTTTGCCGTGCCAATCATGGAAAACAAAGACCGTATCCTTACCCGCGCCGCCGCGCTGTTTATGCGTAATGGCATCCGGAGCGTCAGCATGGATGATATCGCCGCTGAACTCGGCATGTCGAAAAAGACCCTCTATAAAACCTTCACCAACAAGGACGAGATTGTACTGGGCGTCATGACTACCCACATATGCCAGGCGCAGGGCGAATGCGCCCGGTTCGCGAGCAACGCGGCCGATGCGGTGCAGGAAATGCTTACTGTCTCGGCCTGGGCCGACCAGCAGTTCAGCAACATCCACCCCAGCATTTTCCACGACCTGCGCAAATACTACCCAACGGCCTGGGTGCTGTTTTCGGCCCACAAAACTACGTTTATTCTCGACCAGATAACCCGCAACCTGCGCCGGGGTATCGCCGAAGGCCTCTTCCGGACCGACCTCGACGTGGAGGTGCTGGCCCGCCTCAACCTGGCCCAGATTGAGCTGGCCTTCGACCCGCACCTGTACCCACCCGCCCAGTTTGCGCCCGTGCGGGTGAACAAGGTGTTTGACGAACATTTTCTGCTGGGCGTCGCCACGCTCAAGGGGCACCGGCTCTTCAATAAGTACCAACACATTACGGAGGAGGAATAGGCTGTTTATCAGGCCTTTTCAGTAGAATTCTGTTTTCACAAACCCATGAAAAACCTTACTCTGGGGGCTTTGCTGGCCGCCGCGGCGCTAGCGCTTGGGCCGGGCACTCCGGCCCTGGCCCAAACCCCGATGGCGCTGCCCGCCCAGCCCGCTACCGGCCCGATGGCCCTGAGCCTCTCGCAGGCCGTGCGCTACGCCGTGCAGAACAAGCCGAGCCTGCTTTCGCAGCGCCTGGCCGAGCAAACCGCCGCCGCCAAAGTAGGCGAAATCAAGGCCCAGGGCCTGCCGCAGCTGAACGTGGCAGCCAACGTGGCCGACAACTTCAAGCTGCAAAAGAGCCTGGTTGATTTTTCGAGCTTTGGCGGGCCGCCGCTCAACGGCACTACCCTCACGGCTGCTGACATTGCCGCGGCGCAGGCCAACCCCAACGCGCCCGTCACGCTGACGCCGGCCTACGGCGTGGCGCCGGCGACGGGCCCTACCCCCCTGGCTTTCGGCCTGCAATACGCGGGCAACAGCTCGCTGTCGCTGTCGCAGCAATTGTTTGATGGCTCGTATCTCATTGGCCTGAAGGCGGCTAAGGTGTACAACGACCTGGCGAAGAAGCAGACCCAGCAGGCCGAAATCGACGTGGTGGAGCAGGTGAGCAAGGCCTATTACAGCACGCTGGTGGCCCGCGCCCGGCTGGCCCTGCTGGCCCGCAACGTGCAGCGCCTCGACACGGTGCTTTACCAAACCAACCAGACTTTTAAGGCGGGCTTTGCCGAAAAGCTTGATGTGGACCGCCTGCGCGTGCAGCGCAACAACCTGGTAGTGGAGCAGCAAAAAGCCCAGCGCCTCACCGAGCTGAGCGTGGCGCTGCTCAAGTTTCAGATGGGCCTGCCGCAGGCGCAGCCCGTGCAGCTCACCGACTCGCTCGGCGCGGCCGTGGTCGATGCCGGGGCTTTGCGGCAGCGCCTGGGGGTAGCAGACTTTAGCACCGGCGGCGGGGTCGATGGCCTGGGCAGCGTGCCCAGCGCACCACCCACCCCTGGCGTAGGAGCCACGGGCGGCGTGCCCACCGCCACCATCAACAACGGCCAGCCGGTGCAGGCGCAGGCGGCGTTCAACTACAACAACCGCATCGAGTTTTCGACGCTGCAAACCCAGCAGGCGCTGGCGGGCCTCGACCTGCGCAGCCGCACGGCGGGCGCCTACCCCCGCCTGTCGTTCACGGCGGCTTATGGCTTCACGGGCTCGGCCAAGACGGTAGGCGACCTGTTTGCCTTCCGCGGGCCCGACTCGCGCAGCTCGGCGGGCTATATCAACCAGAACTGGTTTGGCTTCGGCAACGTGGGGCTGGCGCTGAACGTGCCGATATTCGACGGTTTCCGGCGCAGGTATCAGGTGCAGCAGGCCCGCATCGCGCAGCAAACCCTGGAGCGCGGCTTCGAAACGCTGCGCCAAAGCATTGACCTGCAAGACGCCCAGAGCCGCACCAACCTCGTGAACGCCCTCGACGTGCTCGACAACCAGAAGGCCAACCTCGACCTGGCCGCCGACGTGGCGCGCGTCACGCGTATCAAGTTCAACGCGGGGGTAGGCTCCAACCTCGAAGTCATCACGGCCGAAACCTCGCTGCGCGAAGCCCAGACCAACTACTACGCTGCTATTTACGACGTGCTGGTGGCCAAGGTAGACCGCGACAAAGCCACCGGCGAGCTGTACACGCAGGCCAAATAATTTATCAGTCATCCTGAGCGGAGCGAAGGACCTTATCACGTCCGCGCCGCCCAGGTCACTATTCCAGACGTGATAGGATGCTTCCTCCGTCAGCATGACACTTTTCTTTATGCGCACTCCCTCTCTTCTTCTTTCTGCCACGCTCGCCGTTACGCTAGCCTCCTGCGGTGGCACGAAAGACCCCAACGCCGAGCTGGTCAAGCTCAAGGCTGACCAGGCCGCTACCCAGGCCAAAATCGCGGACCTCGAAGCCAAAACCGGCGCAGCCAAGGCCGACTCGGCCAAGTCGGCCGTGCCCGTATCGGTGCTGAAGGTGGCACCCCAGAACTTTGCGGGCTACCTCGAAGTGCAGGGCCGCGTCGATTTTGACCAGAACGCGACCGTGGGTGCCCGCGCCGCCGGCACGCTCACCAGCGTGCGGGTGCAACGCGGCGACCGCGTGCGCAAGGGCCAGGTGCTGGCCACCGTGGATGCCAGCATCCTGGACGCCACTATTGCCGAGCTGCGCACCCGCCTGGACCTGGCCCGCGTGGTGTACGAAAAGCAGGCCGGCCTGTGGAAGCAGCAGATTGGCACCGAAATTCAGTACCTGCAAGCCAGGAACAACTACCAGGCTTTGCAGCGCAACCTGGCCAGCCTCAACCAGCAGCGGGCTCTTTATAATGTAGTGGCGCCCTACGCGGGGGTAGTCGATAACGTGCTGCCCAAGCTGGGCGAAACCGTGGCACCCGGCGCGCCGGTGGTGCAGCTCAACAGCGGCCAGGGCGGCAAAATTCTGGCTGACGTGTCGGAGGCCTACGCGGGCAGCATCAAGGCCGGCGACAAGGCCCTGGTAACACTGCCCGACCTGGGCAATGAGGAGATTGCGAGCACCGTGCGCACCGTGAGCCGCGCCATTTCGGCCAATAGCCGCACTTTCACCGTGGAGCTGCGCCTACCCGGCAACCAGGCCGGCAAGCTGCGCCCCAACATGGTGGCCACCGTGCGCATCCAGAACTACGGCAAGCAGAACGCGACCGTGCTGCCCGTAGATTTGATTCAGCACGATGAGCAAAACGCCTACGTGCTGGTAGTGAGCCAGGCCGGTGGCAAGGCCGTAGCCCAGAAGCGCATCATCAAAACCGGCCAGACTTATGCCGGCAAGCAGGAAGTTACCAGCGGGCTAAAAGCCGGTGACGAAGTTATTTCGGCGGGCTACCAAACGCTTAACGAAGGACAATTAGTAAAAGTCAGCTAGTAGCGCGAAGCTCCGCTTCGCGGCTCGTCAGCACGACTCGTTCCACGATTCGCGAGGCCAGGCTTCGCGCCACTACTCTACTATAAAGCTTACTATTATGCAAGACGTTGAGAAGGAATTTGGGCCTACCAGCTGGTCCATTGACAACAAAACCAGCATTTACGTCATCGTCTTCATTCTGACGCTGATAGGCTTGTTTGCCTACGTGAAGCTGGGCAAGGAGAAATTCCCCGACATCGTGATTCCGCGCATCATCGTGGCCACGGTGTATCCGGGCACTTCGCCCACCGACATTGAGAACCTGGTGACGCGCCACATCGAGAAGGAGATTAAGGGCGTGAACGGGGTGAAGAAAATCAACTCGACTTCCAACCAGGACTACTGCATCGTGGACGTGGAGTTTAACTCCGGCGTGAACGTGCAGTACGCCAAGCAGCTCATCAAGGATGCCGTGGACAAGGCGCGTTCGGAGCTGCCCAACGACCTGCCTACCCCCCCCACGGTGAACGAGGTGAACATCTCGGAGCAGCCGATTATGTTCGTTAACCTGAGCGGCAACCTGCCCGCCGCCCAGCTCAAAAAGCTCGCCGACGACTTCCAGGACAAGATTGAGGCGCTGCCCGAAATCACCCGCGTGGACATCGTGGGGGCCCTGGAGCAGCAGGTAAACGTGGATGTGAACCTCTACAAGCTGCAAGCCTCGCAGCTCAGCTTCAGCGATATTGAGCAGGCCATTGCCCGCGAAAACGTGACCATATCGGGCGGCAGCATCGACGTGGGCGCCCAGAAGCGGGCCGTGCGGGTGGCGGGCCAGTACGTGAATGCCGCCGATATTGCCAACATCCAGCTCAAGAACCTGCGCGGCGCGCCGGTGCGGCTGGGCGACATCGCCACCGTTACCGACGGCTTCAAAGACCGCGAGAGCTATGCCAGCCTCGACGGCCAGCCCGCCGTGACGCTGAACGTGGTGAAGCGCCAGGGCGAAAACCTGCTCGACGCTTCTGATAAAATCCATAACCTGGTAGAAGAGGCGCGGGCCAGCTCCAGCACGCCGAAGGGCCTGAAAATCACCATCACCGGCGACACCTCCAACGACACCCGCAATACCCTCAATGACCTGATTAACACCATCATCATCGGCTTTTTGCTGGTAACGCTGATTCTGATGTTCTTCATGGGCACCACCAACGCCTTGTTCGTGGGCCTGTCGGTGCCGCTCTCGATGTTCCTGGCGTTTATTCTGCTGCCCGTTATCGGCTTCTCGCTCAATATCGTGGTGCTCTTCGCCTTCTTGCTGGCCCTGGGCATCGTGGTGGATGACGCCATCGTGGTTATCGAAAACACCCACCGCCTGCTGCACGAGCACCCGGAGCTGAGCACCGCCAAAGCCGCTAAGTACGCGGCCGGCGAGGTCTTTATTCCGGTGCTGGCCGGCACCCTGACGACGGTCGCGCCGTTCGTGCCGCTCATGTTCTGGCCGGGCCTCATCGGCTCGTTCATGTTCTACCTGCCGGTCACGCTCATCATCACCCTGGGCGCGTCGCTGCTGGTGGCCTTCATCATGAACCCGGTGTTCGCGGTGAGCTTCATGCAGCGCGACGAGCACCTCGACCAGGCTCCCAAGCCGGTGCTCACGCGGGGCTTTTTGCTGGGTATGGGCGGGCTGCTGCTGATTGCGCTGACGGGCTACGCGGCCGGCTCGAAGTTCCTGGGCAACCTGATGATTACGCTCATCGTGCTCTGCCTCCTCGACAAGTACGTGTTCGTGTTTATGATTGCCGGCTTCCAGCGCAGCGTGCTGCCGCGTATGCAGAACGGCTACGCTCGGCTGATTGAGCTGGCCGTGGGCGGCCGGGTGTGGCGGCAGCTCGCCATCGTGGGCGGGCTGGTGGTGCTGGGCGTACTCAGCATCATGGCCGTGGGCGCGCGCAAGCCCAAGGTCGATTTCTTCCCCAAGGGCGACCCCAAATTTATCTACACGTACTTACAGATGCCGGTCGGCACCCGCGTGGAGGTGACGGATTCCGTTACCCGCATTCTCGAAAACCGGGTGTATAAGATTATTGGCCGCCGCAACCCCGACGTGGAATCGGTGATTACCAACGTGGCCATCGGGGCCGGCGACCCGCAGGTGGCCACCGGCGCGGGCACCTCGCAGTCGAACCTGGGCAAGGTAGCCGTGGCCTTCAAGGAGCTGGCCGACCGCACCGGCCCGGCCACGCACGTCTACATGGATAAAATCCGGGAAGTCGTGAAGGGCATTCCGGGCGCTTCGGTGACGGTGGACCAGGAGAGCAGCGGGCCGCCCCAGGCCAAGCCCATCGCCATTGAGGTGAGCGGCGACGACTACCCCAAGCTGGCCGCGCTCTCCAAGAAAGTGAAGCGCTACGTCGATTCGCTCAAGATTGGCGGCATCGAGGAGCTGCGCTCCGACCTGGAAGACCGCAACCCCGAAATCGGGGTAGTTATCAACCGCACCCGCGCCAACCGCGAGGGCATCAGCACCGGCCAGATTGGGCAGGAAGTGCGCACGGCCATCTACGGCTTCGAGGCCAGCAAATTCAAAACCCCGGATGACGAATATCCCATTCAGGTGCGCTACGCCAAGCCCTACCGTGACAACGTGAATGCCATCGTGAATGCCCCGCTGACGTTCTTCGACATGCACACGGGCGCGGTGCGCCAGGTGCCCCTCTCGGCCGTGGCCGACGTGAATTACGGCTCCACCTACGGCGGCATCAAGCGCAAGGACACTCACCGGCTCATCACCATCTCGTCAAACATCCTGAACGGCTACGGCCAGAACGACGTGATTGCCAGCGTCGAGCGGGCCCTCAAAGCCTTTCCTACCCCGCCCGGCTACACCTTGCGCATGGGCGGCGCGCAGGAAGACCAGAAGGAAACCAGCAACTTCCTCGGCGTGGCGGCCTTCGCGGCGCTCGGCCTCATCTTCCTCATCCTGGTCACGCAGTTCAACTCGGTGAGCAAGCCGCTCATCATCCTCACCGAAATCATCTTCTCGATTATCGGCGTGATGCTGGGCCTGGCCATTACGGGGCAGAACATCAGCATCGTGATGACGGGGGTAGGCGTAATCGCGCTGGCCGGCATCGTGGTGAAAAACGGCATTCTGCTGGTCGAATTTACGGATATGCTGCGGGCGCAGGGGATGAACCTGCACGACGCCATCGTGACCGCCGGCCGCACCCGCCTCAACCCGGTTGTCCTCACGGCCACGGCCGCCACGCTGGGCCTCATCCCGCTGGCCGTAGGCCTGAATATTAACTTCTACGAACTCTTCAACTCGGGCCATCCGCACTTCTTCCTGGGCGGCGAAAGCGTAGTATTCTGGGGCCCGCTGGCCTGGACGATAATTTTCGGGTTGACGTTTGCAACCCTTATTACCCTGCTGGTAGTCCCGGTCATGTACCTGCTCAACGAAAAGCTGCGGGCCAAGCTCACGGGCCGCGATTACAACTCCCCCAACGAAGAGGTTCACGCCGTGACCGAGGAGGAAGTGGAAGCCACTACCCCCCCGGTACTGGCCTAGCAAAGCGGCGCACTCGTCGGTTTCTTCCGGCCATCCGGCCGACGGCCGTAAGAAACCGACGAGGTGCTACGTTCTTCACACCCAATCTACCCCACGCTCTTTTTTGCAAAATGTATGTTTACCGTCCTCTCTACTACCGCACCCACCAAGGCCATCGAGCAGCAGGTGCTACGTATCATCAGCAAGCGCAAGGCCATCAAGGCCGTGCGCCTGCGCCGCACCGCCAGCCTCAGCCGCGACCTACGCTTCGATACCGTTGACCTGGTTGATATCATCCTGGAGCTGGAGCGCAACTTCCACATCACCGTGCCCGACGAGGTGCCCTTCTACACCGTCGGCGACTTCGTGCGCTACGTCACCGCCCACGCCGCGTAATTATCTGAACCGCGGATTTATCGGATTCGTCGGATTCATCGGATTTTGTGGTCGATTACAGTTGGCTATCACGCACTAAAAAAGGCTGCTCCTCCGAGCAGCCTTTTTAGGTTTTAGCCGAGCTTAAGATGGAAGCGAATCGTCCACAAAATCCGACGAATCCGACGAATCCGATAAATCCGCGGTTCAGATAATTACCGCACGTTGCCGCCGGTGGTTGTCGGGCCGTTATTGGGGTGGCGCGAGCCCTCAGTCGTATTGCCGGGCGCATCGCCGCGGTAGCTGATATCGTGGCCCATGTCGGGCCCGGCCTCGTGCGCGGGGCGGGTGGTCGAGCTAGTGGGCGAGCCCAGGCCGGCGTCGGTGGCCGACTGGCCGGTGCCGCTCGGGGCGAGGGGTAGGGTGGTAGCGCCCGCGCTCTTGGCCGATTGGTTGGTAGTATTAGCCGAGCGGGTCTGCCACAGCTCATCATCCGAAACCACCGTAGCGGCCTTGGTCGTCTCCCACTCGTGAAATTTGTCCAGCTCGTGCTTGATAGAAGTTGAGAACCACGCCACCAGGGCCATATCATCGAGTAAGCCCACGACTGGAATAAAGTCGGGAATCAGGTCAATCGGCGACAGGAAATAGATGAGCACCGCCACGGCCGCCACCACCGTCGAGGTCGGCACGCCCGTGTATTCGCCCGAGGCACTGAGCTTGATGAGGCGAAACAGGCTTTGCAGCGTTTCCCAGGCTTCGTGAGCCAGCGCCCCGATTTCCTTCTTCTCGCGGGCCTTATTAAAGGCATCCATCAGCAAGGTTTTGAGGCGGGAGGGCTGCTTGATATAGCTTTCGGCCGAGGCCAGAAATTTTTTGAAGAGGGCCGAGGCCGCGATGTCGGGACCGGAATGGGCGGAAGTTTTAGTAGTAGCCATGCGGAAAAAAGGGGGCGAAGGTAGCGCGGCGCGGCCGCAAATGTTTGGTAGTAGCTGTTTACTGCATTCGCGGCCCGCAAGTTATGCAGGCACAAAAAAACGGCTCCCGACGCGAACGCCGGAAGCCGTATTAGGTGCTTGGTTAGCAAGCAGCTGCACCACCAGTTTTTACTCGGGGCGGGCATCGGCCGCGGCCGATAGCAGCTCGGCCGTTTCGGCGGGGGTAGCATCGGGCGAGAGCGGCCCGGTGTCGGCTACGCGGCCCGCGGCGTAAAAATTGTGCTGGTAGTAGGGCTGGTGCAGCGAGCTCACCATCACGCCGCCGTTGCAGGCCGCGTGGGCAAACTTCCCATCCTTCAGGTAGATACCCACGTGGTAGATGGCGCCCTTGCCGTGGCGGAAGAACACCAGGTCGCCGGCTTTCATATCCATCCTGGCCACGCGCCGCACGGTCGAGAACATCGAGCGCGAGCTGCGCTTGAGCGTGATGCCGTACACTTTCTTGAACACCTGCGTTACGAAGCCCGAGCAATCGGTGCCGCGGCGCGAGTTGGCGCCGTAGCTGTAAGGCGTGCCCAGCCAGTTGGTAATGGTTTGGAGCAGGCTCTGGTTTTCGGTGTGGGCCAGGTGCACGCCCAGCGTCTGGGCGTAGTAGCCGTAGGCCAGCGAGTCGCGCGAGGCCGTTACGGTAGCCGGCTCGTCGCCGTTGGGGGGGGTAGGGGCCCTGGAGCCCAGCAGGCCGGCCAGCAATGATGCCTCGGCGAGGGCCGGGGCCGAAGCACCAGCCGAAGCCGGGGCATCGGGCATTTTATCGAAGCAGAAAGAAAGCGCCAGGGAAGCAGCGGCGAGGCAAGATAGCAGGAGGTTCTTCATTGTCCGTCGTTGGGGTGGGCACCGGCAGCGCCCTAGAGCTGGCCGCCGGGTAGCAAAAAGTGGGGTAGTCTGTCGCGCTAGGCAGGACTGCGTGAGCAGCGGGGATTAGGAGTTGGTGAAGTCTGACAACTGCCTTTTTAATTAAAATTAATGGGGTAGTGGCCAGCCAAAGCTAAGCACTAAAATCTCAAACTCTTCGCACTTTTCTTAGAAAAAACATGCTTTTCTTAGAAAAGTACCGATTAATGAGCGAAAATAACCAAACTATGTTGCAACCATCGGCACTTCGCCAGCGTAGCAAGCCCGAATTATATACCATGAATTCTCCCCGGACTTTCGTTAATTCCCCGCTCGCGCGAGTGGCCCGGCTGGTGCTGGGCGGCAACGCCCGCGTGGCTATGGTGCTGGGCCAGACCGTGCACCTGAGCGGCGCCACCCGCGCCGGGTTTCTGGCCGACCCCGAGTGGGTAGCGCACGAAGAAGTGCACCTGCGCCAGGTGCGCGACCTGGGCCTACCCCGCTTTTTGTGGCAATACCTCGTTGAGTCGGCGCGGGTGGGCTACTACCAAAATAGGTTTGAGGTAGAGGCGCGCGAAGGAGCCCGGCTCCACATGCTGGGCCGGGCTAATGAACTGGCCACCCGGCCGGCCGCCCCGGCGGGGGTAGGGAAGGAACCGGGGCCCGGCCCAGCCGGCCGGTAGCCCGGCGCCAGCGGCGCGCCGCATTTTTTCGCTCGCCTGCCACCCCGAGCATTGCGTTCTCGGGCAACTTACTTTTTCATTACCAGCACTACTGAGGCAGCAACAGCTTACCAGATAGCCAGCCGCCAATAAAGCAGCTTAAAATATTTTCTTATAAGACAGTTGGATTAATGAAGCGGCGGTGTACATTTAGGGCGTACCCTTAATTCCTTTTCCCCTTATGTTCAACCATTTACCCCCCCCCCGCACGACGGCTCCGCCAGCTTTTGCTGGCCGGCTTAGGCTGCCTGACTACTTTTTCGTGTAAGAAGGAAGCCGAAGCCGTATTGCCACCCGCTGACGTCACTCCTTATACCGTTACCCTGGCCCAGGCTACTACCGTTGCCGAAAATATCGCGCTTAGCGCGGGGGTTGTCGCCCAGCGCCAGCATAATCAAACAACCGGCGATACCCAGTCGGTTTTTCGGGGTAAGCAACGCTTGCTCACTATCACGGCCGTAGCCGCCGCCGACGGTAAGCCTGCCCTGTACCTCTGCAATTACGCGCGGGGTGGCTTCGCTATCGTCGCCGCCGACCGGCACATGCAACCCGTCTTGGCCTTTGCCGAGCGCGGGGCGCTTCCCACTACTGACTTGCGCAACCGCAAAGTGGTTGCGGATGGGTTGATAACCTGGCTGGAAAACACGAAGCTGATAGCCGCCGCACTCCGCCAAAACCCGAGCAAGGAGAATACCGCTGCCGGGGCTACCGACAGCTGGAGCGCGATGGAAGCGCCCATTTGCCCCGACTATGGTGATGGCACGACCTGCGACGACCAACCAACTTATACCTCCACGCAAGTCGGGCCGTTAATGCAAACAACCTGGGGGCAGGGCTGTGGCTATAATGATTATGTGACCGGTAGCAATGAAAGTGGTTATTGCTACCATTGCCCTACCGGTTGCGTAGCGACAGCACAGGCTCAAGTGATGTACTACTGGCACTATCCGGCCTCTTTCGATTGGGCGTCTATGGCTGTTGACCACGGTACACCTGCCGCTGCTCATCTTATGGATGACTTAGGCGGCAAGCTGCACATGGATTACAATCCTGCGAATAGCTCTAAAGGCGGTTCAGGTGCTGACCCTGATTACATTGATGATGCCCTCAAAGATAATTATGGCTATAGGTCCGCAGAATATAACAGTAGCCAAGACCCTGGGCTTTACCAAACCGTTATCAGCAACCTGAACAATAGAATGCCAGTTATTTTAGGTGGCTTCTCTGCTGCAAACTGGTTTGGCTACCCGGCTTATGATTCCGAAGGGCATTGCTGGGTTTGTGATGGATATATCGAGAGTTACTCTCAAGGTAACGGGTATCTTCAGTATCATATGAACTGGGGCTGGGAGGGTTATGGCAACGGCTGGTTTGCCTACGATAACTGGCAGGTAAGGGACTCTGGAGGCAAGTTGGACAATTTCAACTATGCTAAGACTTACACCCTGAACATTCATCCCTAACTACTGTTCTGACAATTTAGTTTTAATTATTAATTTCGTCGTACCTGTTTTTCATTTTTTCACGTGCCTTATCCGTTGTAAAAGACCAGTTAACTTTCGTTGAAGTTAGATTTCGCTTTTCTTG
>JAABUK010001753.1_pt1 | contig 40685 bp, 48 predicted proteins | sample 5559141 | NCBI WGS metagenome assembly JAABUK01 (sample SAMN10711869, study PRJNA513367) | rock metagenome | isolation source: Antarctica rocks | place: Antarctica: Victoria Land, Pudding Butte nord | collected 2016-01-03 | reverse complement strand
TGCGCCTAAAATCAGCCGGTTGACTGCTCAACCAGCACGTAAAGCCCGGTGTGACGCAAATAGCTCCCCAACCAAGCACAACCGCTCGAACCTCAGCTAAAACGCATACCTGTACAGAGGTTCCCTAAGCGTCCTCGTATAATTTACCCACGATTGATTAATTGATCAGAAGCGACGCAATTCTAAACACACTGTTGGCATCGGGGACTCTAGTAGACTTACCCGATGCCTTGGCAACCGCAGGCATGAAATGCAGATCTCAATGCATTGTGAATCGAGCACGGTAACTCGATAATAGACTCACAATGAGTAAAGCACCTGACATCTCCTCTTCGCCGCCTTTGCGTATCGCAGTCATCGGTGTCGGCAGCATCGGCAGCACTTTCGCCTTCCAACTAGCTCGCGTGGGCCGTCATGATGTTACCGCAGTAGCACGCCCAAACTCCCGGCGGCTTGAACAGCTGCAACGCGACGACGGCATCATCAATACCAAGGGTGGACGTGCGGCTATGCGTGTGGCCGATCGGCTGGACGAGAACGCCTCCTACGATCTCGTCATTGTCACCTTGCTTGCTCATCAAATAGACGCGGTGCTGCCGGAGCTTCAGCGTAGCGCCGCCAGACGCGTGCTGTTCATGTTCAACAACTTCGATCCTGAGCGGCTGCGAGACGCGATCGGTGCTGCGCGTTGCTCGTTCGGCATGCCGTTCGTCCAGGCCGCAGTCGATAAGGACGGCAAGCTAAAGGCTACGATTGGTGCCGCAGGCCAGAAGAGCAAGATCAACGATCAAGAGTGCGTTAACGTCTTCATTGCCGCCGGCCTGCCGGCTGTCCTGGAGTCGAATATGCTCCTTTGGCTTCGCTGCCATGTTCCGCTATGCGTAGCGTTCGAAAGCGTGTCAGTGGCGGGTGTCAGGCGTGGAGGCGGTGCGTCTTGGGGCGAGGCCTTGGTGCTCGCTCGTGGGATGCAGGAGAGCTTCACGCTCATTCAGCGGCTCGGGTACCGGCTCTATCCGTCAGGAAAGTCGCGGCTCAACGCCAGCCCCGAGTGGGTGGTGGCGGTCATGCTGTGGGTTATGTCGCGCATCCCCTCGTTCCGTGAACTGCTCGCTACCGGGATGGGCGAGTGTTGCGCGCTGGTGGACGTGTTGGTGGCAAGTGCACGTCGAGTGAATCCGCCTGTTTCGGTGGCTAGAATTCAGGCGATGAAGCCATAAGAAGGTTACGGCTCACTGACAGTCGATTGACGTGGATGTCGCTAGAAGGCAACTGGCATAGGCTGTACGCTTTGACTATCCCGCAATGCGACGCGTAACTTGCGAGAAGCCCAATATTGCGCGGAACGGCAATCCCTGCAATACGTTATACCGGTCTGATGAGACACCGCTACAGCGGTCCCACCTTTGCCGTAATCCTGTGTGACTCAGAGTCATGTGGAGCATGAGGAAAGAGCTGATCCGGGTTCTCGTCTGATCGCATAAACATGCCTGAGTGGGGGTATGCCAAACAGGGGCAATCAACCAAGCTTGGCATGCCCCTTAAGGCTGATAGGTGTAGCACGTGCATATGGAGGTCGTCCGACCAGTCGTTCATGGTCGAGTCAAGACGGTGAAGACGGAGTATTCGGAGGACGAGCTTCCGCTGGACCCCGATTTCGCCTCTGTTCTGCTGGATTGGAAGCGTCAAATCAGCGAAGAAACCCGGCTAACCGGGTCAGAACTGGTCTTCACCAGCCACGTCAGCGGGCGCCCCCACCACACGGCTCTGGCCCAGCAGGACTACATCCGACCTGCTGGCTTTTGCTTGCGGAGTGTCCAAAGTGCGGAGCTGGGATCGGCGTCTGGTGCAGTGGGAAGAGGTCTTCATGATGCTGTTCCACTCGAAGATGTCGTCAGTGACTCTCGTCCGGTCATGATGGGTAGGGATGGAGCGAAAGAGGTCGAAGGTGTACAGGTACTTGCTTTCAAGCATTCCGCCACCTCGCATCCTGTAACCGTGCTCGGGAGTGCCGGCAGCATCCAGGCTTCCGCCGAGCGTAGCCGATTCTTCCAGGATGGTGATGTTCCGTCCTCGTACTTCGCCATCTCGAATCAGGGATGCCGCAGCTGCGAGGAAAGCGATGCCGCCCCCCCCACCTGATAGAACTGTGAATCCTCTTGCCCGGTTCTAGATGTCATGGTGAACTCCAAAATCGCTTTACGGTATTAGGACGATAGAGCCTTGATCGTCCTCGTTTTTGACAGCCAGAATTGCCCTATTGGCTTCAATAAGCGGGAATGTGGTGACCTTCGGCGTGATTCTTAGATCGTGCGCAATCCGGATGAAGTCGACCGCATCCTGGCGAGTCATATTGGCAACGCTCCGAATCTGCCGCTCGCCCCATAGCAGACTGTCGTAGTCGAAGCTGGGCATCTGGTCCATGTGAATGGCGTTGATCGCAACCACTCCGCCCTTACGCAAACTCGACAGCGCATTCACCACAACCTTGCCGCTCGGGGCGAATGTGATCGCGCGATCAAGTGGAACGGGCGGCTTCTGATGCTCATCGCCAACCCAGACAGCGCCATGGGACTGGGCACTCTCCCTGTGGCCCGCACCTCGGCTCGAAACGTAAACCTCACACTTCCACGATCGGAGTATGGGTGAAACCAGGGCTGCGGAGCTTCCAAATCCAAAGAGCCCTACCCGTTCGCCGGGCTGCACACCGGCTACTCGCAGGCTCCGGAAGCCAATGATGCCGGCACAGAGAAGAGGTGCGGCATGCTCATGATCAATCCCTGCAGGCAGCGGAATCACGAAGTCAGACCTGACCAGGACATACTGGGCATATCCGCCATCAGCTGAATATCCGGTGAAGGTGGGATGATCGCAAAGGTTCTCCATGCCGTGTTTACAGAACCAGCAGTCACCATCGACACCACCCATCCAGGACACGCCTACGCGAGCGCCTAAGTGTAGGCTGTCCGTTGCCCCGTCGACGATCTCGCCGACGATCTGGTGACCCGGAATCAGCTTTGACATGAGCGCCGGCAGATCCGCCTCCACGATGTGGAGATCGGTTCTGCATACCCCGCAGGCGAGCACGCGAAGGAGAACGTATCCGGCTTTGATTGCCGGCTGCGGAACCTCGGTAACGGTCACGAGGTCTGTTGAGGGTTCACCCTTCGAGTTGTAGACGGCTGCTATCAAAGAAACCACTCAGTCCTCAAGTGTGCGGCGAGCCCCGCTGACAAGCTGAGCGAAATAGCTCACCAACCTCGTTGACCTCACCATGGGCCAAAGATCTTGTCCTGGGATGCGGGTTTGTTGTCTTGACCAGCCTCTTGCAGGATTTGTGACATTCTCCGCGGTCTTGATCTTCAGAGGGGGATACTGTGCTGAATTGCTCAGCGCTGTAACGGGATCGGTAGGAGACTTAGGAAAGAGAAGGCGCGGGAGTCCGTGACAGGGCTGTCTTCCGTAGCGACTTCGGTGTTGGGTTTGAGGAACGATCGTCAATGATTACCATGCGAGCAAACAGTGCATTTCCAGCTTTGATCTTCTTCATCGTGGCAGGTCTTGGGATCTCGACTGCCTACGCTTTTCTACGCGCAGGTTCGAACACTGCTGCTCTTGCGACACTTGCCGTTGCTGTCATCCTGGCACTGATCTGTTTCTCTTCCATCCGCGTTGCGGATCAGTGGAACAAAGCTATCGTTCTGCGCCTTGGCAAGTTCCGCGCACTCAAAGGTCCAGGGCTCTTCTTCCTGATTCCGCTCGTAGATACGGTTCCATACTGGATCGATACCCGGGTTCTCACAAGCTCCTTCAAAGCAGAAAAGACTTTAACGAAGGGCACCGTCCCGGTCGATGTGGATGCCGTGCTGTTTTGGAAGGTGGTCGATCCGCAAATGGCTGCATTAGCCGTTGCGGACTACCAAGTCGCCATTGGCTGGGCCTCGCAAACGGCCTTGCGAGACGTCATAGGCAAGACCATGCTTTCGGACATGCTCGAAGGACGAGACAAGATCAGCGATGTGCTTCAGAAAATCATCGACGTGCGGACGGAACCGTGGGGCATCAACGTGATCTCGGTTGAGGTCAAAGACGTTCTGATTCCCCCATCGCTTGAAGACGCCATGTCCATGCAGGCGCAGGCAGAAAGAGAGCGGCAGGCGAGGGTGATCCTAGGCGATTCGGAGCGTCAGGTTGCCGAGAAGTTTGGTGAGGCTGCCAAGACGTACATCAACAACCCGGTGGCCCTTCACCTCAGAGCGATGAACATGCTGTATGAAGGCCTCAAGCAGAATTCTACGATCGTCATTGTGCCAAGCTCCGCCATTGAGACGATGCAACTTGGCGGCCTCGCTGGCCTGACGGCACTAACGATGGGCCTCGGAGAGGAACAGACGACCAAGGCTGCCAACGGCTCCCCCGCTGGCAGCCTACCTCTTGTATCGCTTGCCGATACTATCGGGCTGGCCCCTACAAACGGAGCGTCCAGTCTTGCGAAGACTATTTGAACTATCAGCGGTGCACAGCGAGTATCTGATGCGTCTGGACTCGTTCCCGGTGCGCCCTGCACCTTGTTCATGCGTACCCTCACGACGCGTGACTCTTTCGAAGAGTAGAACTGTACACCGTAGCCATGGGGAGCAATTATGCCTTGGCCTAACGATCACCACATAACAGCATAAGGAGGTTCTACGTAATTACGGACTCTGGGGAATGCATATCTATTGGTGGCTGTTCTGGATACTGATCTGGACCTTGTTTTTCTCGTTTATCAGGCCGATGCGACGCACCACGTACCGGGCCTTTCAATCACCTTTGCAACTTCTTCAAAGGAGGTATGCCGGTGGGGAGATTACAAGCGAGGAGTATCAGGAGCGGCGGACGATCTTGCTCCGAGATACTTCTGAAAGGTGACAGCGGCGTGGACTTGCCTTCCATGAAAAGGCCTTCCACGCCCCGCATTCCTCCTGACTCGTTCCCTTCGCTAGGTTGTCCCTGATCAAGCCCATCGCCCACTCCGGTTTGGCTCCGGTCCGCGCGGCTCGCGTATCGGAGGCGAATTCCAGCGGATGGGATTCCAACAAGCTACGCAGTCCGACAAGTGGCTCCATTTCAGGACGGTTACATTGTCAAGCGTCTTTCTACTATCAGATCATCCACGGCTATCTCCTTTTTGCTCGCGAACGGACGCGTTGGAAAGAACGACTAAACGTACGGATTATGTCAAGACAATCACCAAAGCGAACACGACGTACACAGTGATAAGCAGCGCACCACCTTTGCGTCCGATGCCGCCACGTGTAAACGAAAGACTTAAAGCGAGGAGCGTTATGCCCACGAGCGACCATAGGGATACTATTGACCTGGTGCCGAGGGATGTGCTCCCGAGGATGAGTGTGGGCAGCGAATGCTCTCGGACTCACAACTCAGGTGCCCGCTCAGATGGTCTATTGGACATCCGGCAGGACCCGGAAACTGAGTCTCGGAAGGCTGGTGCTCCACCTGTTGCATGTGCCGTCTTGGCAGCTTGTCCTTGCCACCGAACCCGCCGGGGAGATTGTCCGCGCTCTTTCGTGGGCTGGCCCGCAAAGAGTTTACGCCGTGCTGAAAGAGATCGAGGCGAAGGTTCCCCGAACCGAACTTCAGAAAGTCGCACAGCAAAAACCCCCGCTTTCTGGGCTGAATCGCGAGTGCATTGAGCCGAACTGTCGGGAATGACAGGTAATTCCGACGTAGAACGAACCTTTTATAACTGCTCAGGCCATTCAAGGATAACCATCATGCTTAATAGCTGTCAGGGTTATTCAAGGATGTCTAAACCTTTGGGAACCGCAAATAGGAGCCGCTACGTGACCTCCACCGTGTCCGGGGAGAGAGTCCGCGCGTTTGTTCCAGCGCCTCTGCCTCCCGACTCGCGGACGCTTGCTTTGTCCTCTCTACCGACGATCGTTGCAGAGGCGAATCAGGCCGTGGGTCGGCTCGATGGGGATGACCTCGGCCTTCCCGGACCTGAATCTCTTCCTATACTCCTACGTCCGCAAGGAGGCGGTACTTTCCTCTCAAATTGAGGGAATGCAGTCCTCGCTCTCCGATCTGCTGCTCTATGAGAACGCAGAGATACCGGGTGTTCCCCTCGATGACGTGCAGGAAGTCTCCAACTATGTCGCGGCCCTCAATCATGGACTGAAGCGGCTACGCGGTGGCTTTCCGCTCTCGCTCCGCCTTATTAGCGAGATCCACGAGGTCTTGCTGGCCAAGGGAGGAGGGAGTCATGCCCAGCCGGGAGAGTTTCGCAAGAGCCAGAATTGGATTGGCGGATCGCGGCCTGGAAACGCTGCCTACGTGCCCCCACCGCCGGAGTACGTCATGGACTGCCTGGCAGATTTGGAGTCGTTTCTTCATCCCGAAGAGGACTCGCTCCCTCTGCTGATACAGGCCGGACTCGCACATGCCCAGTTCGAGACGATCCATCCATTTCTGGATGGCAATGGACGGGTGGGAGACTTCTCATTGCGTTCATGCTCACTGAAAAGCAGATGTTGCATGAGCCCGTCCTTTACCTCAGCCTATTTTTCAAAAAGCATCGTCGTTTGTACTATGACCGGCTGAATGGAACTCGCAATGATGAGGGCTGGAAGGAATGGCTGGATTTCTTTCTTCAAGGCGTGAGAGACACCGCGAACCAAGCGGTGCAAACGGCTATTGAGATCGACAAGCTGTTTCGTAAAGATAAGGAAACAATCGAGCGATTCGGACGCGGCGCTCCGTCAGCTTTGCTCGTTTACCAGCTCGCGCAGGCAAATCCTATGTTCTCGATTAAGCACGCGGCCCGCGATTCGAAGCTCAGCTTCCCAACGGCATCGGCAGCGGTCCAGCGGCTGACCGAGGCTGGACTTCTGGAAGAAGCTAGTGGAAAGCGCCGGGATCGCCTGTTTGTCTATGCGAAGTATTTGGATGCTCTCAATCGTGACCTCTGAGCCTCACAGAGGATGCACTCAGAGCGGCAGTTGGTGACCCTGGCATACCCGCCTTGTCCGTTCGATGCACGACAGACGCAACGATACCTTGGCATACGCTTCAAGACGGTGTTCTCTTGTGCGCTGAACGCATAAGAGAACACCTGAAAGTCATTGGACGCAGAGCTTGAGCAGACTCTAAGGTCTGGCTATCGCAACTGCATTCACCGTTGCTGGAGGTAGCCAATGATCCGCCAAAGCACTGCTACAAACCGTCCAAGCCGCCTCGCCAAGCGCAAGGCTTCACCCTTCGCAAAGCAATCCATCGCCCACGCATTCCGCGTGATGGCTCCTACCATCTTTGCGCTCACGTTCGAGCGCCGCTCACGCCCAAGGAACAATGGACTTCTCGGGCGCCCAGACGCTTATGGGCAGCTTCAAGACCTTCGCGATCTATGCTGGCGCTGTCATCTGCTTCGGCGGTCTGATCTTCACCGGCATTCGGATGATGTCTGGTCGCTTTCAGGACGCTATCCCCGGACTTTTCGGTGCTCTCTTTGGCGCAGGCGTTCTCGGCTGGGGCGCGGGCTGGATTTGTTCACTCACCGGGCAGTCAATGTAGGAGCTGCCATGCACACGACCAAGCGGGGAGAACCGTTACCGATCAATCAGGCAATGAATAGGCTGAGCCAAGCTAGGGCTTGATCTATCGGCATGGACGGCCATCGTGTTTGTCTGCGTAACGGTTTTCCTCGTCGGGTTCCGAATGTTGGCCATCCTAAGCTTTCCAACACTCGCGGGCGGCGCATGGCTGATCGTCCGCAAACATCCGAAGATGTTCCAACTCTGGGGCTTGAGCCTCAACCAGAGGAGCTACTATGACCCGCGCAAACACTGAGCAACTCAAACATACCCCGTGGTTCGCGAAGGCGGGAGCGGCCTGCAGCATAGTCCCGATTTCCCGCTTCGTACGCCAAAACGTTTTCGCGCTCAAGGGTGGAGGTTACGGGTGCCTGTTCTCCCTCATCGGTTTGGACGAGGAGGGGTTGACCGAACAGGAGCTCGACGCGCGTGTCCGGCAGATCAAAGGCGCGCTAAGGTAGGAATCGGTAACGTCATCTGGGGCGGGCCGAGAACCGTCTTGAGCAGCTTGACGTAAGTTCGGACAAACTCGCTCACCAGTTTGGACTTGTTGTCCGCACGGGCCGCCATATGCACATCCAGGCAAAGATCAGGCTCGTCCAGGTCACGAGCGACAAGTCCTCCGTGTGCCACCCTCAACGCACCCGCTTTTGTCAGAAAGGCAACCCCGCCGTTCTTATGCACCAAGTGACCTGCTTCCTCTGCACTCATCACATGGTGGAGAGCGCGTGGCTCGACATGGCTGGCGTGCGCATGGTCGAACAAGATGTCGTAAAGCGCAGGGTGAGTCCTTCGATCGAATACAATCCAGCGCTTCCCAGAAAGATCTTCGACCCTTCGATGGTCTTCAGCGGCGAGAGGATCGTCCTCTGACATGAGGAGATGCAGTGGCGACTCCATCAATTTCGTTGTGGTCAGCCTTAGATTGAAGTCAGGATGTGTAATGAGAGCGAGGTCGAGCCGGCCACTCAACACGTCGTGTGCCAACCCTGGCGCGAATGCGCTATGGAGTAGGACTTCGAGTTGCGGGTAGAAGGGCAGATCCACAGAGAGTAGCGCGTCGCTGAGCAAAAAATCGATGTATTGCGACCGGCCAATGTTCAGGATTGCTTCGACGTTCTGAGCCACTGCCTTCGCGGAATAGCTGGCCCGCTCTTCATGTTCAAGCGCGAGTTTTGCTTCGGGAACGTACTTCCGGCCGGCATCCATCAGACTCACATTGGCTCGGGTTCTTTCGAAAAGCTTTCGCCCAAGGCGTTCTTCCGCATCCTGTATGGTTCGCGTCACGGCTGGCTGGCTGATGCCCAGCCGACGTGCAGTCTTGGTGTAGCTCAATTCCTCAGCCCGCATGACGATAGCCCTTATGTGGCAGTTCCAGTAGTGTTTCCGCATGGCCCAGCTCCCCCTACCCAGCTCCAAATTGGGTGAGCAACGGCAGCCTCGTGCGTATTCTGCCACCGAGTGTACGAATGATCCACAGGCACCACTCCTGTTGTCGAACTTGGTTTCTCCCGTATTCGCCTTATGGAAGTCGGTCGGGGACAAAGGAAGCGACGCACTAGGTTGACCGGTTATGCCGGCCACGCATAAGTAAGGGCTCGCAGGTTATTGGGCATTGGGGTCCCGCCGAGTGACCTTGAATGACGAAGGAGGTCAGCGATGTACGACGAGAAAAAGCCCCCCGCATCTGAACGCAACCTGCCGATCCTCGGCAGCTCAGGCATCGAACCCCTACTCGACAGTCACAAGCAGCGGCAATGCTCGACGTGCATCCCCGCACTCTGCAGCGGATGGTCCAGCGAGGCCAGATCGCAGGTGTCCAGGTAGGTAAGCTGTGGTGCTTCCGCGCCTCCGCTATCGACCAATGGATTGACCGCAAACAGGCCGGCTGAAAGCTTTCCATTACAGCTAAAGAGCCCGTTTTGCTGGCGATTAACAACCCAATGAACTACCCTTGACGTACGCCATTAGTGCCGTGAGTCAAGGAGGAACCTTGAAATCACACGCATATTATCAATGCGGAAGTTTAACCCTCAAGAAGCGGGCGAAGAGCGCAGACGTTTGGGAGTTTCGGTACTACGAGGACGCAGCAGGGGGAGGGAGAGCACGCAAGGCTCTCTTCATCGGCACGACCGATATGTACAAGATTGCGCCACCACGACCATCGTCCGGTACGGCTCAGGCAGGCTCGCCAGAACCGCCTGGAATGTTTCGTTGGTGAGGATCATTGGCCGCTTGCGCCGTTTCGTTGAATCTTTTACACGCACCATCCCGATTCAACGGAGCATCGTGAACGGGCATGTGGACGATGTGAAGACCGAATACTCCCATGATCATGTGCCGATTCATGAGTCACTGCTTGGGTACTGCTCGCCTGGCCCGAGGAGTGCCCACGGACGGACGAGGGATGGATGTTTCCCAATCCACTTTCGAGCAAACTCTACTACTCAACCGAGATCCAGAAGCGCTATCTACGCCCTTCAGGATGCTGCGTCGTTCCATGTCCAACATGTGGCGTAGCAACGGGAGAATGGTGCGTGCAGGATGGACCCACAGCGAACGGTAAGAGGGTTCTCATCCATGCGGCACGCACCGCTGCAGCGGGGGAGTTCGGGGAACTCGGCTGGCACACGTTCCGCCACACGTATCGATCGTGGCTGGACGAGACCGGAGCACCGATGAAGGTCCAGCAGGAACTCATGCGTCACGGCTCAATCCAGACGACGATGAACGTCTACGGACAGGCGATGCCGGAGTCGAAAAGAGCAGCAAATGGGAAGGTTGTCACGATGGTGCTCCGGCCCTTGCGGGCGTGCGCCTAAACTGCCAATTTTCTTATTGGAGGTAAATGGGAGCGAATCTGCTTTTAGGACTTACTCTAAGTTGTTGATTCTTTGGTTGCGGGGGTAGGATTTGAACCTACGACCTTTGGGTTATGAGTGACCGGGCGCTCGCGTAAGTTGTTGACTATGCAGTACGAATGGCTACCCGGAAGTACGGGAAAGTACGCATTGGACAGCTTATTGGGAGTCTGTTGGGAGCGCGTTTTGCCCAAGGAAAGTGACTCATTTTCGATCCTCGTTTGCCCCTCAAAAGGTACGTATCTAGGCGAACAGAAAGCGGAAGTTCTCGTACGACCTTTGCATGGAGCTCCCAACGGTCGCAGCAGTCTGGGATCGTGGGATTGTCTCACCTTTAGCTGGACTCGCCAGCACCACCTGTGAGATGATCGTGATGTGCGGCTGATGCTAACCTGTATCGCACGAGGTGCCGAAATGCAAGCAGCTACGCTCACCGCCGCAGCCAGCAAGTGGGACGTTCGAGAGGGTGTCGCGGACGACCTCGCCTCGGACTTGAAGAACGATCGCACAGAGGTTCTGGCCTTCCTCGCACACGGTGAGGACGAGGCGAGCCGGCGCATGAAGTTCGGCGTACTCCGGCAGGTTGCAGGCATTCTTGACAAACTCGTCGATGACCGTCGGACCGGGAAGCTGCAGGCACTCGTTGAGGCGCTCACTCCAGACATCGAACTCTCCTCCACAAGAGTAATTGAGGCTCGCATGTTGAGTTCGGCGCGAACGGCTGTCCTTGAGAGCCAGGATTTCGTCACGGCCTCAGCAATAGCAGACGCTGCCCATTTCAGTTCCAAGAACCCGAGTTCCCAGCCGAATCGTTGGAAGAAGGGCGGCTTGGTTTTCGCCATCCCTTACAAAGGAACAGATCTCTATCCTCTTTATGCTCTCGACCGTAAGCATGGCTTCCGGCCAGTGCCGATAATCGCTGAGATTCTCAACGTCTTTGACGGCACTAAGGACGAATGGGAGACGGCGTTCTGGTTCGAGAGCCTGAACAGCCATTTGAGCAACAAGAAGCCCAAGGACCTGGTTGCAACCAAGCCGGACGCAGTTCTGAAAGCCGCTCAGGTCGAAGCAGCAGGCCTGCAACATGGCTAGGAGCGGTGGGCATCCTTTACTCGCAGGAGCCCTGAACGCTACCACAATCGACTGGGGTAAAGGAGTGACACTCTTCCGAGTCCATCGAGCTGTGTACAGCCCAATTCAGTTCAATTCTTCCAAAGCGGGCGATGCCCGCTTCAGCCCCTTGATACTGCCGACCGGCGAAGTCGTCCCCACGCTCTACGCTGGCACGACCCTCGACTGCGCCTTAATGGAAACGGTCTTTCACGATGTGCCGTTTGCTCCCGGACTGAAGACCGTCTCGAAAAAGACGAATGTCTACGGTCAGATGAGGTCTTCAATGCGCGCTGCGCGCGACCTGAGCCTCATCGATCTTCGATCGATCGCTCTGCGCAAGCTAGGGCTCACTCGCCGGGAACTCATAGACACGGCAGCCGCGCAGTATCCCGTCACTCGCTCGTATGCGCTGCGGCTTTACGAGCAACTTCCAAATGCTGAAGGCATGATCTGGACTTCGCGCCAGGACGACCAATCGCAGGCGCTGATCCTTTTCGAGACTCGCCTTGAAAGCTTCGTACTCGAACAGCTTGAGCATCCGGAATCGCTCATTCTGGCAGATGGCAGTGCTTCTTCAGATGTTCTCGCGCTGGCCGACCGTTTAGGTGTTCTCATTGTCTGACCTAACGAGTTCGGTCATTCGACGAAGAAGTCGAGCGTTTTGCCGTACATTTGGGCTAACTGCAAGAACTCCATCACATCGATGCGCCTGTCCCCCGTCTCACACTTGGACAGAAACGAGTGCGGCATCCCCATACGCTCGCAGACATCACGCTGACTCAAGCCCATTTCCTCTCGCGCTTCAATTAATCGGGAGAGTAGAAGATCGTATGTTTCCTGACGCAGCGCCGTTCGAGCCTTGCGGGATATCCGTGTTTCGGCTGTCGGCGACTTGCTCACCTTCTAAGTCTGTGGATCGGTTGACGATTCCCCTAATAAGGGGCAGAGTAAGGCGATACTCTAGTTTGCGGAGAACGAGATGAGCGACGAGAAGCCGACTGAATGTCCCGAACTCACCGGGAAAGTCGTCCAGTGCTTGAAAATTTATCGAGATCGGACTGACGGCACGGAGATCCACATCGATTTCGCCGACGGAACGAGCTTCTCGTGCTGTGTTGCTAGTCGTCAGAAGACGGAAGCGAGTCACGTAATCTGTGGTGGCCCTGGCGAGCGGAAGTGCTCCATAAGTACGAACTCGATTGAGTTTCGGGCTTAGACAACGCGGGCTGTATAACTAGAGGGAATAATCCTCATACGGATAGGAATTGGACGCGGCTCTTGCCGCGCCTTTACGTTTGCGCCATACCCGATGAACGAAAGTCGGATGGAGGTGCAAATATGCAGGCAATCAATCGTGGAACCCGAGCGATGCAGCGACGGATTAGCTGCTCCACTTGGAAGTCCTTTCCGCTTACGAAACGAAACTTGGCTCGCGCTACCCACGTAGCGGCGCCAACCCTTTTCGCTCTCACCTTCGCCACCATCGCTCACGCCCAGGGCACGATCGACTTCACCGGGGCTCAGGGCGTGATGAGCTCGTTCAAGACCTTCGCTCTGTACGCTGGCGCGATCATCTGCTTCGGCGGCCTGATCTTCGCCGGCATTCGGATGATGTCGGGACGTTTCCAGGATGCGATCCCCGGTTTGTTCGGCGCGCTGTTCGGTGCTGGCGTGCTTGGTTGGGGCGCAGGCTGGATTGGCTCGCTCACCGGACAGCAGCAGTAGGCGATGACCATGACCAAACGGGGAGAGCCGTTACCGATCAACCAGGCGCTGAACCGCCCGAGAGCCAAACTCGGTCTTGAGTTGGGAACGTGGATGATCATCGTCTTTGTCTCGGTAACGGCTTTCATCGTCGGCTTCCGTTTGTTCGCCGTCCTGAGCTTCCCAACGCTGGCCGTCGGTGCCTGGCTCGTCGTTCGGAAGCACCCCAAGATGTTTCAACTCTACTCACTCTCTTGGAGCCAACACAACTACTATGACCCGCGCAAACCATAACCACAAACACTTGCAATGGCTAGAGAACGCCGGCTCCGCAGCCAGCATCGTTCCCATCGCTCGATTCGTTGGAGCCAGCACCCTTGCATTGAAGGGAGGCGGTTATGGCCGCCTCCTTTCCCTCCAAGGAATCGACGAGGAAGGCATGACCGACCAGGAGCTCGAGTCTCGCGTGCGCGGCATTGAGGGTTCGCTGCGTGGACTACCCGAGGGCTCCTGCCTCTATCAGTACGCCCGCGTTATGTCCGGCTTCCACCTTCCCCGTCAGGACACCTACGGCAATGCCGCCACTGAGGGCTTCGTGCGAGACCGGCTGGCCTTTCTCGAAGAGAAAGCGGCCTTCCGTCGCATCGACCTTTTCTGGTGCCTGACCATGGAGCCAGGCACAGCAAACCCGTTCCAGCGCAAGCCAAAGGAACAGGCTGACGAGAACTCACGGATGCTGACCGACCTCGAGAAGACGGCCACCATCCTGCTTTCCAATCTCGGCAACACCATTGGCCTCAAGCAGCTCCACAAGAACGAGACCTTCCAGTTCTTTTCTTACCTCTTCAATCTTGAGGAGTGGGCCGGAGACGACCAGCTCCGCCACGACACGGGCGTAGACCGCCAGATAGTCAAGACTCCTGTCGGCTTCCACGACAATCAACTGCGCGTCGGCAAGCGACACGTCCAGATGCTTTCGCTCATGACTACGCCAGAGTCTTCCCGGCCATGCCTTTTCTCCGGCCTGCTCGGGGTTGATTGCGACACGGTTGTCTGTTCGATGTGGCGGCCCAAGTCGGCGGCGGCAGCACGCAAGGAAGTAGACAACCAGGAGAAGTTCACATCTTTCTTCAAGGTTGGCGTGGCGAACCGGCTGATGAGCGGGCGCGACTTCGCTTCCATGGACAAGACGGCCGGCGGTCGGGCAGCCGACAAGGGCGTGGACGACCTCAGCGACGTCATCCGAGCGCTCGACAAGAAGGCCCATGGCGAGTATTCGTTACGGGTTCTGCTCGCAGCCAAGAATGCTGACCAGCTTCGGCAGGCCATCCCCGCCGCGCATCGCGCGTTCGTGGACGCCCGCGCCCAGGTTGTGGAAGAGAGCATGGGCAATCTTTCGGCTTTCTACGCGATGTTTCCAGGCAACGCTAAGTTCAACGTCTTCCCGATGTGGCTTTCGGAAGATCACCACGCCCGGCTCAGCTTCATCTACGCTCCGCACCTTGGACACCAACGCTCGGAAGACCTCGACTCGGAATATCTGAACATCTTCGAGACCAGGACCGGAACACCCTTCTTTCAGGACAGTTATGTCAACGGCGTGCCGGTGCAGCTCATCATTGGCCCTACCGGCACCGGCAAGTCGGTGCACGGCAATCTAGCCGTTGCCCACGAGCAGAAGTACGGCGGCTTCACCTTCATCTTCGACGTGGGCGGGAGCTATGAAAGCGTCGTCGAGCTGTACGGCGGCAAGGTTGATCGGATCGGCAAGGACGGCCCCCGCGTCAACCCTTTCGCTCTGGAGCCAACCGAAAGCAATATCAAGTTCTTGTACAGCTTCGTCAAGCTCCTCCTCAGCAACGGCGGCGCGGCGCTGGAGCCCGAAGACGACGAGGTAGTGTTCAAGGCGGTGCAGGATATGTACCTGCTTGACCGCGAGAACCGCCGCCTGTCGAACATCTATCTGCCTAAGAAGCTCGACCGCTATCTCTCCAAGTGGGTTGGCAAGGGAATCTACAACGCAGTCTTCGACAACATAGAGGATTCACTGTCGCTTTCGCGGCTGCAGTGCTTCGACTTCCAAGGCGTAAACACCAAGCAGTACGCCGACCTGATCGAGCCTTTAATGGTCTGGCTGCTACGGCGGATCGACGACGTTCTTTACGACCCCGCCAATCTCGGAGTGCCGAAGCACATCCTCATCGAGGAGATCTTCTCTTCCATGAAAAACAAGCAGCTGCTCGAAGGAGCGTTGGCTTCGATCAAGACGGTGCGGAAGAATCTTGGCGGCGTGACTCTCATCGGCCAGTCCGCCGACGACCTGGGCGAGAACGCCGACTCTATCGTGAACTCCTGCACGTCTTTCCTGTTTCTGCCTGATGCCACGTTCAACCGCGCAAGGTACGGCGAGTTGTTCAAGATGACCGACCAGCAGCTCAATCTATTCGAGAGCTTGCGGGAGCGCGAAGGGCTGTACATGCGACGCGACGGGCTGACCAAGGTCGTCACCCTGAACCTCGACCCCCGCAGCTACGCCAAGTTTTCAACCAAGCCCAAAGACAGAGTGCGCCGATCAAAACTGGTCGACAAGTACGGTCTTCACGAAGGCATCGAGCGGTTTGCCCAAGGAGAGACGACATGACCACACACAATTCAAAACCCAAAGGACCAGTCATGAACACACATCGTCTCTCGTCTGCTATCTCGATTCTTGCGCTTGCCGCGACAACGGCCACAAGCTTTGCCGCGTCGTCCGACGATCACCACCTGCTCCCGAACGCACCGCGAACCGTTGTGGTCCGAGAGACCGAGACCCCTCCCGTCATTCGCGCCGGCCTACTGCAATCCACCCTCATCATGCTTCCACCCGAAGAGAAGGTTGCGACCGTCTTCGGCGGCGATACGGTCGATTGGGTGTTCGATGGCGGCCACGTTGCCAGCCGGTTCATCTCGATCAAGCCGAAGCTGGCGAACAGCAGCACTGACGTTCACATCGTTTCAGACCACGGCAATGAGTACACCTTGCAGCTTCATGAGGTTTCGGGTGACGGAGATCCCCACTTCGATTCCAAGGTGTTCATCACTCCCGGCGACGCCGCCGGAAAGGACAAGCTGACGCAAATGCCCGTGTTTGTTCCCGCCGCCGAGCTGGACAAGGTGAAGCTGGAAGCCACCGCGGCAAAGGACAAGGCAGCGACGACGAGAAGGCCGCGGCGACCGAAGCTGAACAGTACCGGAGCCGGTACCCGGGCCAGCTTCACTTCGACTATAGCTGGGACAAGAAGAAAGCTGCGGCGTTGGGTCTCCAGCAGATTTGGCGGGACGATAGGTTCACTTACCTGCGCGGCCAATTTCAGGAGACTCCCGCTCTCTATGAACTCAAGGATGGAAAGGGCTCGCTCATCAACTTCGATTTCTCGAACGGCCTCTACACCGTGCCCAAGACGGTTCTCGTCGGCTATCTTGCGATTGGCAAGCAAAGGGTCGACTTCCACCGCGAAGGGGAAGGAAAGTAGCCATGCCGGAGACCAACGACACGCCCGCGACAGTTCCAGCCCAGCCCGAAGTGACCGGACCAATGAGGAAGAAGACTCCGCTTGTGCTGGTGCTGGTGGGGATCGTGCTTCTCATCGGCATCAGCAATGTAGCCGGCTTGCTCTCTGGCAGCAAGAAGGACGCCCCGAAGAGTAGCCTTCCCGGACGACCCGCTGCGGCAAATTCTCAGCAGGTCAACAGCTTCGAGACCCAGCAGAACAATCAGGCGCGTCAGGACGCTGAGGACCGCACTCGACAGCAACAGCTCGCCGAACAAATGGCAGCGCTTCAGGCCCAGGGTGCAGTTCCCAGCCCTGAGTCGCCGAACGCCGCGCCCATGACTCCGGCTCAGCAGCAGGCCATCTACGGCAGCAGCCCAAACGCGCCGCAGAAGACCTCCACCGTATCTCAGGCCAGCGCCACAGCCAAGCAGAAAGCTTTGGACAGGGAAAAGCAGCACCTAGAAGCCATCAATAGCGGCACCGTGGCGATCGACTTTGCGCACTCGAACGGCTCCGGAGTGGCGAAGGTCGATGCCGAGCACGCTTCTTCAAAGACGACCGAGGAAAAAACCGATCTTGAGGGCAACGCGGCTCCCTTGCGCCCCGGCAACTTGCCACCTGCTTTAGAGCAGAGCCCGAAGACCGGAGCGAAAACGAACCCGATGGCTGCATACGATTTCGACGAGTACCAGGGGCGGCTTTACCGCGTTTTCGAGGGCACCGTGTTGGAGGGCGTCGTTACCAACCATATCGACGGCGGCTTTGCCGGCCCGATCCTCGTGATGCTCACCACTGACTACTACTCCCACGACCACCAGCAACTACTCATGCCGCAAGGAACGAGGCTGATCGGAGACGTAAGCAGCGTCGGGGGCGGTCAGCAGCGGAAGCTCTTCGTCTCGTTCCATCGGGCCGTCTGTCCGGACGGGTTCTCCCTTGACCTTGACAAGTACATCGGCCTTGATCCGATCGGGACAACCGGCCTTGCGACAAACGTCGACCACGGCTATCTCACAGCCTTCGGAGCAGCGGCGGCAATCGGCGGTCTAGGCGGACTCGCACAGATCGGGAACAGCGGCACCGTTCTCGATCCTTCTACACAGATTCGCAATGGCATTTCAGCGCAGACCAGCCAAGAGGGGGAGCAAGTTCTCAACCACTTTCTGAATCGCCTGCCGATCATCACGCTGAAAGAAGGGTCACGCGCCCGTGTCTACATTGGGCGTGACATTCTCATTCCCTCCTACGCAGAGCACCGCGTAGACTCCTCCCTCTAACTGCTGTTGCTTCAAAGGAGTTTTTATGAAGATCAGCCAAAAGACCGGCCGCAATCTCCTGATCGGGGGCGTTCTGGTAGCCGTAACCGCGACTCCCAGCTTCGCTTTGTTCGGTCTGGGCGATATCGTTTTCGACCCTTCAAGCTGGGGCGAACTCGTCACCCAGGCCGCAACCGCTGCCACGCAACTCCAGACGATCGAGAACAACCTGAAGCATTTCTCGTTCAAGAACGTCTGGCAAACCACCCAGACCGCAATGAAACAGGCCAACGTCCAAAATCAGTTTGGTGAAACGAACGGGATGACGACGGCCCTCAACACCAACTCACCCACGGCCGCCAACATGGCTTGGATAAATGCCTCAGTCCCGGTCAGCAGCAATACCACGACCTACCTTGCCGGCCAGCCACAAGGCAGTTCCCAGATGTCACAGCTTGCCTTAATCGAGGCTTCCGACTCTTCTTCGCCGGATTGCCTCAATGCGGTCGGCGCGTACCGCTCCGCCCGCACCAACGATGCCACTGCCGAATCTGCGCTCCAGCAGCAGCAGCTCGACGGCAATGACTCCACCAACAGCGAGGTTGAACAGCTCAATCTACTCAATGCTTCGCAAGCGCAGCACATGGTCGAACTGCAAGCTCAAGGTGTTCTCCATGCCTGTCTCGCTCAGCAGATGGCTATCTCTAACATGCAGCAGCGCAACGCGGCCGCCCAGGATCTGAACACATGGGCATTCGTTCAGCAACAGCACACGGCCAATCCCACGTTCGTCGGAGGCGGCTCAGACACCAACTCTTTCCTTCCGTAGCAGCACGGGGACCTCAATGCTCAAAGCCATCAATACGAAGATCCTTCTTGCCATCCTTGCCGCCCTGACAGCGATCGGCGGTCTCTTGGTTCACCAGAACCACGTCCACGAGCAGCAAGCCGCGGACGCGGCGAAGGCCAGGGCCATCCTCAAACAGCAGCAGAAGGCCACCGAAGACCAGAAGAAGCACGACGCTGAGTTCTGGAAGCAGGTGGAGGAAAACAAGAAGAAGTCGAAGGCGTACAACGGCGGTGGGTCTTCCACCAACAAGTACATTCCCTAAGCTCCTAATCGGCACTGCTCTATCTGAGAGGGTCTTCCGTTATGGTTCACCACTTCGCTCCTTCGCTGGCATCATTAGCCTTCGCGCTCCCTCCAGGGACCACGAACTGGGTGTATCAGTTCACGACGAACCTCGCGAATTTGACCACCCAGAACGGCGGTGCGCTTACTCAGCTCGGGATGACCGAGCTGAGCTTTGTCTCCCTCATGGTGCTCGTCATCATGGTAGTGGACCTCAATATCTCGACGATGGCGCTCACCCTCCATCGCCAGCCGATACACATCGGCAACCTCGTTCAGTTCCTACTACGCCTGATCTTCTGTCTCCTTTTGGAGAGCTACTGGACCAACCCGCTCCCCGGAGCCGGCTTCGGCTTCAATCATCTGTTCTCCGCGTTCGCCCAGAGCATCGTTCAGGCGCTCGATCAAAATTCGTTGTCGCAGCTTCAGCAGTTGCTCTCGGACGCGGGACAACAGACTTCGGCACCCAGCCTTACCGCACCCATCGAGATCCTTTGCTACGTAGTCGTACAGGTCATCATCGGCCTGTCATCAGCCATCCTGTTCCTGATTAACGTCAGCGGCCTGATTCTCTACGGCGTGTGCGCGCTCTTCGGACCGCTCTTTATTCCGCTCTACATGACTAAGACATATCGCGGGAAGTTCCTGCAGTTCGTTGACGTGCTCCTGAGCCTGGCAATGATCCGGGCTGTCGCGGCAGCCTTCATCTTCGTGTGGGAAGGCTTTATGAACGGCTTCATCCAGCAGACCTTCAACAACAACTATTCGATGCAAATGTGGATTGCCAACTTGATCCCGTGCATGATGGTCTTCCTCGCGTTCGACATCAATCTGCTCTTCATCCCCAGCATCACCCAGATGATCTTCGGCGGCGGCGCAGGAATGGCGGGCCGCTTGGAAGAGAGCGCAGCGAAGTTGGCCGCGTTCCTTGCAGCGTAAGAACGCCCACCTGCACATATACCGACTACTGAAAGGACACCCTCTCATGGCAACAGGAACCGCAGGAATCGAACCGGCTCTCACACCTAAACAGGCCATGCTCTTCGACGAAGTTGGCAATGAGATCTACTCCTCCCACTACGCGGAGCGGAAGCTAAGCCGGTTCATCATCGGCACTCAATCCGTTCTCCTGTTGGGTGCCTTTGGCCTGATCTTCTCCCTTGCCCATCGCCCGATTGCGAATCGCTACATCCGCATCGACGAGATGGGCCGTGCTCAGGCGATCCAGTACACCGACCTGAACTACAGCCCGCGCGAGGGCGAAGTCCGAACATATCTGACTGATTGGGCGAACTACCGTTACACCATCAACCGCGAGACCATCGCGAAGAAGTACCCACTCAACTACTACTTTCTGTCGCAATCCCTGAGTTCGAGGCTGATGAACGAGGACAACGCCAACCATCTCGTTTCGCAGGTGATTGCCGGCCAGATCGAGCAAAGCGAGGTCGAAGTTCGGAACGTCACGATCACTTCCATGGCAGAAGAGATGGTTACCGGGGCGAGGATGTCGCGCGGCACGGCTTTGGTGAACGTCGACCGGCTCTACTCTCCCACCAACTCCCATGAGCCGCGCACGGAGCATTGGCTGCTTTCTGTGACGTACTACCTTGACCCAAGACAGGTGAACGAAGAGGCCCGCATCTTCCCGCAGTTCGAGACGATCAATCCTTTGGGGATGACCATCACCGAGTTCCACGAGAACCGGATGTCCGTCGAGCCTTTGCAGCCGGGATCGGGGCAAAGAGCGTCCGGTGTTCCCACCGGTTCAAGCATCCCGAACACGCCGGGAAAGATCGCGGGAGTGCCCCGGTGAGCTACGAACTAATCCTTCCATTCTTTCCCGAAGAACTCCGCGCGTTACTACGTGATCCGTCCATCTCGGACCTGATGATCAACGGCACGATGGGGGTCTATGCGGACAAGGGTGGCGTATTGCAGGAGATCCCGCTATCTCAGCCCTACACCAACGACAAACTCCAGCAGGCCATCCAGCGCATTGCGAGGCTTCTAGGCCAGGACCTCACGACGCAGAACCCGATCCTGAACACGCGCTTGCCGGACGGCTCGCGCGTTGCCGTGGTCGGTGCTCCGTCTTCGATCAACGGGCCATCCCTGACCATTCGGAAGTTCAACCGGTGGTTTTCTTCCGACGAATTGATCGAGTCGGGAACTATGCCAAGAGAAGTCCGCGACACCATCGTCCGGTTCATGGGCGAGCGTAAGAACGGAATGATCAGCGGCGGAACGGGATCGGGCAAGACCACGTTAATGAAGGCTCTCTTGGACCACATCCCGGTTCACGAAAGGCTCGTCATCATCGAGCAACCAGCCGAGTTGAAGGTGCCTCATCCCAATGCCGTCCGCTGGGAGGCAGTCGAAGCGATCCCCGGCCAAGTTGCGATCACTGCGAGCGAATTGCTTGCCGCCGCGCTCCGTCACCGGCCAGACCGCATCATCTTCGGAGAGATCAGGAACGAGTCGGGGTACGACTTACTCCAAGCGATGAACACCCGGACACAGCGGAACGCTTTCGACGATCCATGCGAAGTCAGCGTGGGATGCCTTGAGTCGACTCTCCAATTTGGCCCTGAGTGCGCGGCCTAATCTCAACCACGAGTTCATGCGTTCCGAGACAGCAGAGGCCATCGACTTCGTTCTGTATTGCGAGCGAAATCACATGGGCCGGCGGCGTGTCCGAGAGCTGATCCAAGTCAACGGCTACGACCACGCGGACCAGAGCTTCCAGACCGAGGACATCTACCGAGCTTCCGCAGACTAACCAGTAAGAGAACCGAACCCAGATCGAGGTCACTTCCATGCACCATCATGCCGCCCTTTCCGGCTGCACACCCCAACTCGTCCCTGAAGCGCCCAGCGTGCCGAACCCGAGCACCGAAACGAGCAACGGACCAGGCTCGAAGCCGTCCCCAAGTGGAGTCTATGCCAGCGATGTTGAGGGTTTGGGCAAACTTCTACCCGCCGAGGAGCTGAGGATGACTTCGGTCCAGTGGATGTCTGCCGTTCCGTTTCCCGTCCTCTACTCGGGATCACGCTTCGGGGCCAAACCGGCGCCCGGCGGCTCGGCGCTCTTCTGCTTCGGCTATGCCGCCCTACGGGTTACGGTTTCCAGCTTCGCCGGACCCTCCGCAAATGCAGAGCTTGGCACTTGGGAGCCGGGCCCTCTCGCTGGCTTCGCCAAGTGTGACCCGAGCAGGATACGGGAAATCAACGAAACGGAGATCACCACCATGTACCAGAACAAAGTCACCCTCATCGGCTTCCTCGGCAACGACGCAGAAGTTCGCACCAACGACAACCGCAGCTTCACCACCATGTCGCTGGCAACCAAGAGCTCCTATAAGAAGGACGGCCAGTACATCTCGCACACGGAGTGGCACCGTTGCATCGTCTTCGGCAAGCTCGGAGAGTTCGCCGGCACGCTAACAAAGGGCGCTCATCTCCAGGTCGAAGGTGAGTTGCGCAGCCGCGAATACGAGACCAAGAAGGTCGGCAAGAAGGCAGCCCAGAAGAAGACCGTCTGGGAGATCCGGGTGAACTCGATTCTCAAGCTGGACCGGGCCGCGAAAGCAGGCTCGGACGACCCGGAGCAAGAAGACGCTCCGCAGGAGGAAGTGGCCGAGTAGGCCGCTTCCTTATTCCTCAACCGGGAGCTCGGCTAACACCGGGCTTCCATCTCTCTCTGAGGTTTTGCGATGAGCATACAGATAGCCCGCGAATTCCTAACCCGTCGCTTCCGTCCAGGCGACACAATCGCTCTGCTGTTGCGCCGTGAAGAACCCGCAAAGGTGACGCAGCGGATCGTCTCGCTTGAGACAGTGCTGGGGCCCAGGTATCTCAACTGGCTTGCCTACGAGAACGGCAGCGGCATGAACATCTATGTCGCCGCCAATCCGCTGCTGCCCGGAAGCCGCAAACGTACCAAGGACAGCATCGCCGAAGTTCGTCATCTTTACCTGGATATCGACTTCGATGGAGATGTCCGACTAACGGCGCTGCGGGCCTCTGTTGATGTGCCTACGCCTACCGCAATACTTGGCACATCGCCCGGCAAATATCAGGTTCTCTGGCGTGTCCAGGGCTTTGACTTCGAGCAGCAGGAAGCGATGCTCAAACAGCTCGCCATCGCCTTCGGCGGCGATCCTGCGTGTACCGATCGCAACCGTGTTCTTCGGCTGCCCGGCTTCCACAACCGGAAGTACGTTCCCGCCAACCTCGTTACGGTCGAATACACCAACGATGCGGTGTGGAGTCTTGGCGACTTTCACCTCAATATCGAAACGCATTCTCCACGCCCAGAGACTCCGGTCATCCGGCCCGCGAAGCAGACACATTCGGAGCAGGATTGGGCTTGGGTTCTGGCAGAGCTTTCGAGCGGGCAAGACGCGGACGAGACGACACGGACGCTTGCTTCGCGCCGCTCCGATAAAGCCAACCCGCTCTACTACGCGCAGCGCACCGTGGACATCGCTTCCGCTCGTCTTTGGCTGACGGAAGGCACGTCGATTGAGGATGTGATTGCCGAGCTGGAAGACCGCCGCCGGTCCGAGATTCCGCTGGCACTTTGCTCCGCTCGTGCCCGCGAAATTGCTGTGACGGCACAGCAGATGATCCGGCGCAAATAGTTGATTGATTCACCACCCACAAGGAGAACACCATGCCCCTACTTGAAGTCGTCCAGACCAAACAGATCAGCGCTTCCATTCGGCTGACCGACACGACCGCAATCCAGGTCGATCAATACGCCCATTTCATTCGCGCCTGCGCCGACGATGTCGTCGAGCAAGCGCTCGCTTATGTCTTCTCCAAGGATCGTGACTTCCAGGACTTCCTCAAGACACCGGAAGCCCGGCAGGTCGCCTCTACGCTTCGCGTGCGAAAGGCTCCGGCCATCGAGGTCCCCGAGCTTCCGGCTCAGAGACCTACTCCGGCACCCGCTCCAGTAGCTTTGTCGTCGGCAAAGGGTGCATGATCCTCCACTTACTTCCGGGGCAGGGCCACAACGGTGCTGCGCACCGGAAGAAGATTGACACTTCACCCCTGAAAGGGTGGTGTAGCGGTTGCATATGCAACCGATGTAAACAGGGCATTTAGCGCAGTAGCGGTTGCATATGAAACCACAGTGTTTACGTGTACTTCCGACAGAAACAGAAGAAGGGAACCATGAGCACAACACTTGATGTTTCTGAACGATTGTCGAGGCAGCGGGGCCGAGACATACGCAGCGAGAGCGTCGCCGTGCGGGTCACGAAAGACGAAGAACTCACGATGATTCGAGCGGCGGCAGCTCAAGGGGCCGCACTACGTGAGTGGGCGCGTGAGGTGCTGCTGCGCGAAGCGCGCAGCACCCGCCCCGACGCACTTTTTTCCGAAGTGGTCGCGCTACGCATGATGCTCAATGAACTTCTGCGACCGGTCTGCTGCGGCCACACCATCACCTCCGAGGCCTTCGACACCCACCTGGCTAACATCCGCCACACGAAGCAGCAAGTGGCCCAGGACATCCGGCAACAGTATGCCGCCGCCAGCGGCAAGGAGCAGGAACGATGACAACACAATGGGGACGGAAAGAAACGATTGTCTGGCCGCCGCACGCGCCGATTTACACCTACACCGCACTTCTATCGGCGATGATTTGTCTCTGTCTGTTCGGCTTGCAGCAGCTCCGCAGTCTGCCGACCTTGCAGCATTCGTACCTCATGGAATATCTGCGAGCGAGCGTGGGAGCGCAGTTCCAGCAGTCCGGCAAGTACGAGCTGGTTTACGTGAGCGGTGCGAAACAAAAGCCGAGGCTGGCGCTGCCAGCAGACTTCGTACCCGGCCATATGACCTTGCCGGATGGTCGAGTGATCGATGCACAGTTTTCAGACCTCGCCATCGCGCAGGGATCGCAGGATTCCCGGCGCGGCAGGCCGCAAAACTACGTGGATGCTTCGCTGGCGAGATGGCTACGCGGCGCGATCTACGACGGGAAAGGTTTGGTTGAGATTTTCCGCGTCGCCCTCTTCGAAGGGACGTTCGTTCTGATCCTGTTTGTTGTTTTCGCTGTCCGGTACGATGTGGCCAGGTTGAAACAGCTCAAGTACGGGCGGCGCTTGCGCGGCCCCATCCTCGTCACACCCGCCGAGTTCAACAAGACCCTTAAGGGCGAGGGCATCGGTATCCAGACCGACCGCAAAGGAACCGTGCTGAAGCTGCCTCTACGCGCGGAAGCAAAGCACATCCAGATCATGGGAGACACCGGCACCGGCAAATCGACGCTGCTGATGCAGATGCTCCAGCAGATCGAGCATCGCGGCGAAAGCGCCATCGTCTACGACCCAGCGGGCGAGTTCACGGAACGGTTTTACAGTCCGAAGCGCGGCGACTGGATTCTGAACCCGCTGGACGCGCGTTCGCCCTACTGGACGCCCGCGAGCGAGCTGCGTAACCCGGCTGAGGCCAGAACGATTGCAACATCGCTCTATCAGCCAACCAACGACAAAAAAGGCGAGTTCTTCACCGAAACGCCCCAAAAGATTTTTGCCCATCTTCTGAAATACCGTCCCTCACCGCAGGAGCTTGTGCAGTGGATGTCCAGCGAGGACGAGATCGACCGCCGCGTAGAAGGAACGGAGTTGGCCCAGATGATTGCGAAGGGAGCGCAGCAGCAGCGCAGCGGCGTACTCGGCTCGCTCGGATTGATTGCCGACAGCCTGCGGCTCCTGCCGACCAAGGCGCAGGCGAAAGGCCGGGAGTGGAGTGCGAATGAGTGGTCCAAGAAGCGCGAGGGCTGGATATTTCTAACGTCCACGGAGAACACGCAGGAGGCTTTGCGCCCCCTCCATTCTCTATGGTTGGACTCGCTGGTATTGCGGCTGCTCACAACGCCGCAGCCCGGCCAGCGCCGTGCTTGGTTTGTGATCGACGAGCTGGCCAGCCTGCAACGTTTGCCGCAGTTCCATACCGCTCTCACGAAGGGACGGAAAAGCAACAACCCGATCATCTTTGGCTACCAAGGCAAGGCACAGCTCGAAGTGATCTACGGCCATCTCGCAGAGGTGATGCTGTCCCAGCCGTCCACCAAGTTCGTTCTGAAGACCGCCGAGCCGAAGGCCGCGAAGTGGGCGTCCGAACTCATCGGCGAGATCGAGATCGAACGTGTCCGGGAGACCGTCGCGGATGGCAAGCGGCAGGGCAAGAGTTTCATGATGGACCGGCAGATCGAACCGCTGGTGATGAGCTCGGAGATCGAAGGATTGGACGACCTGCATTCGTTTGTAAAACTGGGAAACTACGTCTCGCGTTTCTCGTTCCCACCGATGGAATTGAGCAAAATCGCGGAAGGTTTCGAGCTTCGCCCAGTGGCGGAGTCTGACCTTTGGTTCGATCCACTCCACCCGAATACGGCAGGCGGCGCCGCAGCCGCGCCAGCGCCGCAGCCAACCCAAGACGTAAACGCCCTTGCGCTGAAACCCGACCGGAACGGAAAGCCAACCGCGTCACGGGAGCTGATCGATTCGAGCTCAGCCGCAGCGTCAGCAACCATAACGCCGCAGACCGCCTCCCAGCACAGCCGCGCACTCTGAGGAACGCAGATGCTCACGATTTCCAAGCCACTCAGCTCCAGCCAGGCGAAGACGTATCACGCCTTCGAGTTCACATCGGAAACGCAGAGCTATTACCAGCAGGGCGGGGCCGTGCAAGGTGAATGGCAGGGTCAGCTCGTCGGCACGTTTGGACTGTCCGGTACCGTCTCGGCCGAGGACTTCGCCCGGCTCGCGGAGGGTCAACATCCGCAAACCGGCGCGGAGCTGGTGAAGCACCGCGACTCTCACGAGTACGCCGCAGCCAATGGGAACGTGACGAAATCGGTCGAGCACCGGGCCGGGTGGGATGCGACGTTCTCCGCACCGAAATCGGTCTCGCTCACCGCCCTTGTGGGTGGCGACGAGCGGGTGCGGGAGGCGCACCGAGCTGCCGTCACAATGGCGCTTTCCGAGTTGGAGCGATACATTCAGGCCCGCATCGGCGGCAACAACGCCGCCGAAGCGACAGGTAAATTCATTGCCGCCAAGTTCGAGCACGACACCGCACGTCCGGTGAACGGCTACGCCGCTCCCCAGCTCCACACTCACGCGGTCGTGTTCAACGTCACCGAGCGGGCTGACGGCACCAGCCGGGCCCTTCAGCCGCAGAGCTACTTCCAGAGCCAGGCATATGTCACGGCTGTCTACCAAGCGGAACTTACGTCGCAGCTCCGCAGGCTCGGCTACGAGATCGAGGCTGGCAAAAGCGGAGCGCCGGAGATCAAGGGCTACTCCCAGGAGTACCTTGACGCTTCCAGCGTTCGGTCGCAGCAGATCAAACAACATCTCGAAAAGATTGGTCGCAGCGGCGCGGCTTCAGCACAGATAGCGGCACACGCGACGCGCGACGGCAAGCAGATCCTTACACCCGGCGAAGTGCTAGCGGCGCATAAGGACATTGCAGCCGAGCACGGCAACCAGGCTGAGCGCGTGATCGCCGAGGCCCGCAGCCGCGCACAGAGCCAGGGGCAGCTCCCGGACGGCTTCACAGCGGCGCGGCAAGCCGTGACCTACGCCCGTGCCAGCAACTACGAGCGGGAGGCGGTGGTCGATGAGCGCGTTCTGATGCGCGACGCTCTGCGCCGTGGCATGGGAGAGGCGACCTACGGCCAGGTGCGGGCCGAGTTCAATGCCCGCGCCGGGCGCGGGGAGTTCCGCCAGCTCGCCGGTTCCAAACATGCGACCGGCCGCAGCTTTACCACGCCGGAAACCATCGCGCAGGAGCGGGCGAACGTTGCTCACATGCTTCGCGGCCGGGATACGCTGGAGCCGATCGCCACGGCTGATCGAGCGCGCGAGCAGGCCGCCAGCCGCCCTTTCCTGAACGAGGCTCAGCGCACCGTCATCCAGGACGTACTTACCAGCCGCGACCGTGTGCAGGGTTTACAGGGGTTGGCGGGCACCGGAAAGACGACGACCCTAGAAGCCATCCGCGAGGGAGCGGAGAAAAGCGGCTACGCAGTCGAGGGCTTCGCCCCCACTGCCCGCGCAGCGGCGCAGCTACGCGACGCTGGCGTGAGTGCGACGACGCTCCAGGGCTTTCTTGCCCGTGGCAAGCAGGGCGACACAGCAGGCGATCCCGCCAGCCGACATCTCTATCTGCTCGATGAGTCGAGCCTTGCCAGCACGAAACAGGTGAAGGCGTTTCTGGACAAGATCGAGCCGCAGGACCGCGTACTCCTCATCGGCGACACACGGCAGCACCAGGGTGTCGAGGCGGGCAAACCCTTCGAGCAACTCCAGGACGGCGGGCTGCGCACGGCGCAGCTCGACCAGATCATCCGTCAGAAAGACCCCGGCCTGCTTAAGGCCGTGGAGCTGCTGGCCAGCGGCGAATCGGCCGCAGGCATCCGCCTGCTGGCCGAGCAGGGCCGCGTGACCGAAGTTGCCAAACCACAAGCAAGGTATGCAGGTATCGCCAAGGACTACGCCGCCAAGCCGGAGAACACGATCATCGTGTCTCCCGACAACCGCAGTCGGCAGGAAATAAACCAGGCGGTGCGAACGGAGCTGCAGACCAAAGGCGTTATTGGGTCTGAAAACCATGCCTTCCAGATGCTCAATCACCGCTCCGATATCACCGGAGCAGATCGTGCATGGGCCGTGCGCTACCAGCCCGGGAACGTCGTTCAGTACACCACCGGCAGCAAGGAACTCGGCATCGAGCGCGGCAGCTCCGCGACCGTGCTCTCCACCAACGCCCGCGAGAACACCGTAACCGTCGAGAAGCGAGATGGCCAGACCATCACCTACAATCCCCAGCGGCTTCGCGGCGTCAACGTCTTCGAGACCGCACAGCGCGAGTTCGCCAACGGCGACCGTCTCCAGTTCACGGCGCCCGACAAGGAGCTGGGCATCGTCCGGCGCGAACTAAGCACCATCACGAAGCTCAGCCGCGACGAAATCACGGTGAAGCTGGACGGCAAAGACGGCCGCACCATCACCTTCGATCCGAAGGAGTTTCGTTCCTTCGATCATGGCTACGCCGTCACGTCGCACAGCGCCCAAGGGCTGACAACCGACCGCGTTCTCGTCAACATCGACGTGGACGGCCCCCGAGGACTCATCAACAGCCGACTCGCCTATGTCGCTGTCTCTCGCGCGGCTCACGACGCGCAGATTTACACGAACGACGCTCGCGGCCTTGCCGCCGCGCTCAGTACCGAACACACCAAGACTTCGGCGGTCGAGTTCCACCATACCCCACACACGAAAGAACCCGACCAGCACACGCATCAGCAACATAAACCGGAACCGGCAGCGGTGAAGCAAACGCCGCCGCTGCAGCAGCCTAGCCCAGGTTTGGGTTTAGGACTCAGCCTCTAACAGAACGATCCATCGGGCTTAAAACAGTCCAGAAAGCGTCCCATGAAGAAATTCCTCTGCACCTCCGTATTCGTTCTCACTATCGACTTGCACTCCTGGTTGCCTGAGATGTCTGTGCGCCAACGCCGAACATTTTTGTGGACTCTCGAATCAAAGAGAGGCCGCTACGTTGAGGTAGCGGTCCCCGATCCGGCTAGTTGGTCGTCGGGAGCATACCGCCGTCCACTCGCAGATTTGTACCTGTGATGAAGTCTGCGAGTGGGCTTGCTAAGAAAGCCACGGCGTTGGCAATGTCAGCGGGCACCCCCAGCTTCCCTGCGGGCAGGCGTGTCTCTTGAACATAAAAACGTTCGAAGGTGTCGAAGTCGTACTCCTGTCCCTGTGCCGTCATCATTCCCCGAGCGCCGTCCTCTAGCCCTGGTGTGCGAATCGGACCGGGACTCACGGTATTTGCAGTAACACCAGTACCTCCCAGCTCTCTTGCCAGCGATACCGCTTGCGCGATGTTCGCAGCCTTTGTAGTTGCATAGCTGGCCACCATCGGCTGCGGCATGGGTCCCAGAAAACTGCCCAACATAATCACGCGTCCCCAATGCCTCTCCACCATTCCGGGAACAAGTTGCGTGACCAGACGAACAACAGAGCCCACATTGGCGTTGTAGAGGTCGACCCAGTCCGCGGCATTCGATTGCATCCAGAGTCCCACCGGAAAGGCACCCGCGTTGTTGACCAGGATGTCCACGCCGCCAAAGGCCGTGATGGCGGCTTGGACGACCGCGGCGGCCTCCGTATCGCTGCCAAGCTCACCGAGAGCGGCAACGGCCACTCCTCCTGCATCCCGGATCTCCCGCATGACACGATCCGCCTCAGCCGCTCGCCTGCCGTGCACGACAACCCGCACGCCCTCATTGGCGAGGGTTTTAGCAATCTGCTCTCCGATACCGCTTGTGCTTCCCGTCACCAACGCTCGCTTGCCGACTAACCGAAAATCCATCGCATTCTCCACTTCCATAATGACCACTACGTTATTGTGAGACTATTGCCGGATCGCGTCAAGGGTTTCATAATGATTATTATGAAAACACCTGGAGCTAACAAACGACGCCCAGGACGACCCCTTTCCTTCGATCGGGAGAAAGCTCTTCAGAAGGCCATGGTGCAGTTTTGGCGTACCGGCTACGAGACAACCAGCGTGTCTGATCTCACCCGAGCCATGGAGATTACAGCGCCAAGCCTCTATGCGGCTTTCGTTGATAAAGAGACTCTGTTTCTTGAGACCCTGCACCGCTATGGCACACTTGGACCCAAAACAGCTCGAGAAACCATCCGGGAGGCTCCCTCTGCCCGTGAAGCTGCGCGGAGATTGTTGGAAGGCTCCGCGCACTGGTTCACGCAGGAGGACACACCTAGCGGCTGCCTGGTTGCGAGCGCGGCGTCAACCGGATCTGATACCTCAAGCCGCGTCAGGGCTGCCCTAAGACAAGCACGGTGCGAGATACAGGATGCGCTTCAAGAAAAGGCGCAACAGGACATTCAATGTGGCAGATTACCAACAGTTGCGAACGCCTTCGCGTTATCCGCGATGACGGTTGCCTTGATTCAAGGCATGTCAACTCTTGCGCGGGATGGGGCGAGCAGGACGGATCTGCTGCAAATGGTCGACGCGCTTATGGCTGCGTGGCCAAGCGCGTAACTCCGGACAGTTCGGTTTCACATGGACCCAAAGTCATCGCGAGAGTACCAAAACGCATTGCCGAGCGGTCAGAACAAGGTTGCATCCGCGAGCTGCCAGATCCTGATAAAACGCGGAGCCGAGCCCGCTCGAAAGCTCCAGTGACCAGTGCCCATGACCTATTTGCAGCTTCCATATTCCACATTGATGACTGTTGGCCACTATAGACGACCGATGGCCATCTGAAGATGCAGGGCGTATGACAAGGTTAGATCGTAAGTGCCTTATTGGGCTAGTGCGCCTACTGCCTGAAGGCTGATTGCCGTATCTACAAGTGTTTCCTCAACAGCCCGATAGGACCATCCCAGTTGGGATTCAGCCTTCGCGCTTGAGGGTTGTCGTATCTTGCCCAGTTCAAATAGTTGACCCTGGACTTCGCTGTCGAACAACCCGACAAATCGCACCAGCCAGTCTGGCAGCTTTCGGGTCGGCACCTTCTTCGCCCGTTCTCCCAACCGATCCTTCAAGATATGGGCCATTTGACTCAAGGACACAAAGGGACCTGAAGCGAGGTAGCGCTGACCAGCCGCTTGGGGCATCGTCATGGCACGGACCTCCAGGTCCGCAAGATCACGCACGTCAACTACGGCATAACCAAGGCGCGGCAAGCCCGGGAGCTCGCCCCTTAGAAGTTTGGCGACAATCTGAACCGAAGCACTGGAGTCCTGATCCAGTACGGGGCCGAGGACAAGACCAGGATTGATGGCGACCCACTCCAAAGAGCGCGCCAATTTCGGCAGTTCGTCCCAGGCCGCACGTTCGGCAATGGTTTACTACGGGTGTAAGGGATGTTGTCCTTATGATCGGGATCGGTCCAGTCCTCTTCCGTGAAGACATGACTGTTCGGATCGTCGCAACCGTACATGATGGCTGCTGAGGAAGAAGTCTGCACCACGCGCTCCACAGAGGCGGCCGCAGCCGCCCGCATGACATTGAGTGTCCCCTCCCGTGCGGGCACGATTAGATCGTCAGGGTCTTTCGGCATCTTCGACGGAATGGGCGAGGCGACGTGCAGAACGTATCGCACGCCGTCCATGGCAGCGTGCCAGCCATTGGCATCTGTTAACTCCGCTTCAACGAACGAAAGGGCATCACCTGGGTCAGCATCTCCTCGCGCCTTGATCAGCCAGTTTCTTACCTCGCCAGCCCGCTTAAGGGAACGCAAGCTACCGTGCACCCTATAGCCATCGTCTAAAAGCTTCAAAATGCAATGGCCCGCGACATATCCTGACGCACCGGTGACCAGAACCAGATCAGAGGAGTCGGATGCAATCTCCGTACCTATCATCTTGCCCCCTTCGTTCACAGATGTATGCAGTAACGATACCAGTCCTTACAAGTCGGCCCGTCGCAATGTATCGGCTCTCTTAGCCAGTGGAGCGGAGGCTCTACGGAGTGGGTGTCGACATCCTCACCAGCTGCCCGAGCATGAACTGGGGCGCTACCCGACTCATGAGCTTCAATACATTGCTGAGCCCTGGACGGATTTCGAGCTTGCCTGCCTCGATTCCGACAATAGCCTTTCGAACAAGCACAGAACGTCCATGCCTTTCTGATCTTTCATCTCGGCCTCAAACTCACCGCGAAACAAAGGTGTTTCCGTTCCTGGGGGAGCCAGTTCAACAGCGCGTACGTTTGTTCCCTTCAGATGTACGCGTAGGGACTGTGTGTACGAGTGCAGTGCCGCTTTGGTCGCGCAATAAATCGGCGATACAGGAACATGAGCGCGGCTTCGCTGCACCGCCACTTTAAGGCGGTGACTCATATGACTCCATTGCAGTTTCAGAAGGAGTCCATCCGGTATTCCGTTTTTTGAGCTATTCCTTAACTGAGGAGAGCTTCCGCCCTATCCATTGTGGTTGCGAACTCCCCGATGAGATCTTGATACGGCAGGGGACTCGCCAGGTCCAGCCCTGCCGCGCGCAGAACCTCGTATCCATAGTTCGAGCCCCCCGCGCGCAACATGCCCAAGTATCTATCTCGTGCCGACGCGCCGCCGTTTAGAAGAGAACGTGAGAAGTGAACCGCTCCGGTAATTGCCAGGGTGCTTGCAACGCTTAGTGAGGTATCTTCAACGCGAAGCGGCCCGTTATTTCGCCCACTTCGAGGACCCTTTGCGCTTCGCCAGCCTCAGCAAGCGGATAAACGCGGTCGAGCACCACGCGCAATTGCCTTTCGTCAACCAGGCGTGCCGCAGTCTCCAATATGCTTGTCTGCTCGACCCGTGCCTCATGACTGCTCAGCGCATGACCAATTGCCTCAAAGGCCATCCGGACTTTCTTGAGTGCAGCTGCGAAAATACCCTCCTCCCTCGGCCATGAACTTGGATAGGCCGCGGTTACCAAACGTCCATAGGTTGCGGGAATCTCTATGTGGTCACCGCGCCTCGCGGCCGGCGCGGACACCTTCAGCACCGTGCTAGGCACCATGGGCGCCTGACGGCGCTCAGCCAAGCTGCACACCCCCTGGGTAGATATGCGGAGGGAGGATTTCCGCACGTCGGGACAGCTTCCGGAAGGCCGATTGTTTGCCGTTCGTGGTCATCACGGGAGCGACGGCGGAGGACCAGCGCTCGGGTCCTTGAGCCAAGCTACCTTTGCGTCAACAAACGATACTAGACTTTCCAACTCGGTGACCCTTCTTGTAAGCTGCTGGCGTTGATCAGCTAAGAACGCGATCACTATGCCATCTTCTTCTCCTTTGAATGTTCGTTTTTTGAGGAACATACCAATCTCTTTGAGGGACAGTCCCAACGCTTTTCCGACCCGGATGATCCGCGCTTTCTCGAAATCAAGGGCTGAGAACATTTGGTAAGGGCGCGAACCGCCTTTCTGACCGATCTCCGGATGCAGCAAGCCCTGACGAACGTAGAGCCGCACCGCATCAACAGACAGCTTATTTTCACGGGCAAAGGCAGAGATCATCATCACTGAAATATACCATTGACTATGGACCATAGACCATAGTTATCCTGTCTAACAGAGAGCGGCAATGGGGGCGGTCACCGCGGCTCTCATGTTGCGCATCTCGCACTACGCATGATGGAGGTTAGTATGTTGGAATCTGGTATCGCTGAGAGCTTCCCGGCTATGTTGCGTCGCGTGCTGGGCGATCGAATCAAACCGGATGCTGAGACGTTTCCCGACATGTTCGCTGTGGACGGTGTCTTGGAGTATCCATTTGCGCCGCCCGGGCTGAACACGCCGATTGCAGGCCGAGAAGCCATCATCGCAAATTTCCAGAGGATCAGGCCATTGCTCAGGATCGACGGTGTGACCAACGTCTCTGAGATTCAGGTAAGTGACCCGGAGATGATTGTGCTTGAGTTCTCCGGATATGGGGAGGGCGTGATCACTAGAGAAGCATACGATCAGCGCTATATTTCGGTAATACGTCTGCGCGACAGGCACATCGTACATTACAAGGATTACTGGAACCCAATTGCTCTTGTTCGAGCCGTCAAAGGTACTGCGGCCCTGAAAGAGCTGACGATTGAATAATTATTTTTCCCTATCAAGGGTGACCGAGGGATATGCGCAGTCTGGCACCTAAAGCCTTGAGCTGATCGCTACGATAAGTCGGCTCAACAGCAGTAGCGTTTCAAGGTTCCCAAAGAACGATGACTGAACGCATGACGAAGCAACAATTGCTGATGCTGACTAGGAATCTGGGAGCCCCACCCAAGCGCAATGTGACTGAGCATCAATGGGGACACCACGGGCGTGCTGCCACATGCACCCAAGTGCTAGCTGAGGACGGCTGGTTTGAGTTCTTCCTCGCACCACTGGCGGAAGGTGGTAGGGGTGGTGCCTTCGGGTGTGCGGGAGACGACATGGTCGAGGCCCTCATTTTTCGCGATCATCATGTCGATCATGCCCTGGGCCATGGATTCAGAAGCGCCGCGTCCGGTCAGTTGGGATTTCAGGGCTTCAAAGGGAATCTGCTGGTATCGGACCGGTTTTCCGAGGACCTCGGAGAGGATCTTCGCCATGTCATTGCACGAGAGGTCTTCGGGACCTAGGACGGGGACGTCTTCCTGACCGGTCCAAGAGGTGTCGAGCAGCCACTTGGCAGCGACCGCGGCGATGTCACGGGTGGCGCAGTAAGGATCCTTCCGATCCCCGTCGAGTGGCCCGAAGAACATGCCTTGGGTCTTGATGGGTTGCACCTGCCGCAGCGTGTTGTCCATGAAGCCAGGCATGGTCAACACGCGGCAGCTTACGCCGGTACTCTCGATCAGGTCGTCCATGGCGAGGGATGCTGAGACATATCCGGAATCCCGGGGCCAACCGCGGCCAAGGGCCGAGACAATGACCACCCGCTTCACGTCGTGCTTCTTGATGCTGTCGGCTGCCGGACGCGAGAAGCCTACGTAGGCCTGCTCGAGGCTGGTTGCCTGCAAGTTGGGGGGAACGAGCCAGAAGACAGAGTCGGCACCCGCGAAGGCTTGGTTGACGACGTCGGCTTCGCCGTGGGAGCCCTCGATAACCTCGATGCGCTCGCGTATGTTGGCGGGGATTTTGGATGGGTCGCGGACGATCACAAGAATCTGTTCGCCGCCTTCGAGAAGGTTTTGGAGAACTTGGTGGCCGATAGCGCCGGTGGGAGTGGTGATGACGATCATGATCTTTTTCCTCCATTGCCGCGCCGGTTCAGGCTTGGCGACTTTGTATACGGTACGGTACAGTTTACTTTATGTCAATCCAAGCGCTGAGCGACAATGAGCCATGGCACTACGGGGCGACCAGCTGCGCGAACACATTCTATGGAAGGCGAAGGACGTGTTTCTGGACATGGGCTTCGAGAGGGCTTCGATGGATTTGGTAGCCGAACGGGCAAAGACCTCGAAGCGGTCACTGTACGCACACTTCGAGAGCAAGGAAAAGTTGTTTCTGGCAGTGATTGAACTGGTGCGTGGGTTGTTTCTGACGCGATTGAAGCAGCCGGGTGACTACTCAGAGAAGCCTGCAGAGGCCCTGGTGCTGTTTTGCGGCCAGTATCTCCAGACGATGCTGTACGGGCCTTCGGTGCAGATGTGCCGCATCAGCATGGCGGAAAGCGAGCGCTTCCCGGAGCAGTCTGCGATGTACTTCGATGTGCTGTTCACCCAGGTACATGCGCGGCTGAGTGCATATCTTAAGACAACGTTTCGTGTTTCGACGACGGTGAGTGTGGAGGCGGCGCAAAAGCTGATCGGCCAGGTGCTGTTTCCGCAGTTTCAACGGGCGCTGTTTGGGATTGATCCGCTGGCGAAGAGCTTTGACAGCGAGGTGCTGGCGCCGAGTATCGATCTGAAGCGGATTCGAAGGGCTGTCGCAGAACTGATCGAGGGATTGGCGGGTTAGTAAGACATGTCCCATCTAGCGCTCTCGCCAGCGAATCGCCAACAGACGAGATTCCAGTTAATGAGTACTAATGCGGTCGCACGTGCGAAGAGCGTTCACGCCCTGAACGCGTGCGACCTTCTTGGGAGAGGAGCGATTGTTCGAGATCGTGGATCAGCCTCGGACCTGTAGGCTGCCAGCTCATCTGTTGTTGAGTCCGCAGGCTTGATGCTGACATGTCCATGCCTACAAACATCGCAAGCCAGCCGAAGTGGGACTTTGCTTCTTCTGGAGAAAGGCTGACCACGGGAACCTTCAAGCCTGCGCCGATCACCTCCGCAATCTCCCGCACCGCGATCCCTTCTTCCGCCACAGCGTTGTACCTGACTCCCGGCCCACCCTTCTCCAGAACCAGCCGGTAGAGGTGCGCAGTATCGAGTACGTGAACAGCCGCCCACCGGCTGGTTCCGTCGCCGACATAAGCCGAAACGCCCTTCTCGCGAGCCACACGCAAGAGCTGACTTGCGAAACCCATCTTTACCGTGCTGTGCACCTGCGGGAGGCGGACAACGGACACGGTTACGCCGCGTTGCGCAGCAGCCGCCCCCGCGATCTCCGTTGCTTTTCGCGGATTCGGAGTGTTGGGATTGTAGTATTCCTCCACGGCGAGCTGACCTGGTGCTGCGGCGCCCATGGCAGCAACAGAGGTGATGATCAGAGGACGATTCGAGCCCAGGAGCCCGGCGCCCAGGGCTTCGATCGCCTGGCCTTCCTTTCTGGAGTTCTCCTCAAGCTTCGAAACGTCGTTGTTGTACGCGCAGTGGATCACGCCATCCGCTTGGCTGGCACCGCTGCGTAGGCTGCCCAAATCGTCCAGGCTTCCGCGGTGGACCTCAACCCCAGCCGCGGTGAGTGCGTTCGCGCCCGCATCGGAACGCGTCAGCCCAAGCACCTGGTGGCCCGCGTTGATGAGCTCGGGGATGATGGCTGAACCGATAAACCCGGTGGCGCCGGTCAAGAAAACTTTCATGAGCTTCTCCTTCTTGTCATGAGCCGCTGATTGCGCCGCCCTTCATCACAAGTAGATGGGAAGTAAGCGCGTACGATCTATGCTGGACGTGCGTAATACTAGTCCGATCGTACGGAGGCCTGATGGACCCACTCTCTGAGGTGTTGTCCCTGCTCAAGCTCAAGACGTATGTCTCCGGCGGCTTCCCAGTGGATGCAGGGACAGGCCTCCAATTCCAAAGACACAAGGGCATCAAGTGTTATGCCGTGGTCTCCGGCTCATGTTGGCTTTCTGTTGAAGGGGTCCCCGATGCCGTTCTCATCCGGGCGGGTGATTGTGTCCTTTTGCCTGGCGGTCTGCCGTTCTGCCTTGCTCCGGATCTCTCCGCTCCACGCGTACCATTCACTCAGGAACTTGCGGAGCGGAAGCCGGGCGAAGCACTCATCGATGCCGCTACCCGAGGAGGAAGTTCCATCCTTGGCGGGCACTTTCTGCTATCCGGCAGCCACTCCGAGGTGCTGTTACACGCGCTGCCTCCGATCGTGCACATTCGGAGAGAGGCCAGCAGAAAGGTGATGCGCTGGTCGCTTGAATGCCTGAGAGAAGAGTTGTATGACCCGCAGCCCGGCGGATCCTTGATCGCTCAGCAGCTTGCGTACATTATGCTGGTGCAGGCGCTCAGGCTCCATCTCGAAAAGCAAGCAGGGAGCGGAGTCGGCTGGCTCTTCGCACTTTCAGATCCGCAGATGAGAACAGCCATTACATGCATGCACGACGATCCGAGTCATGCCTGGACGTTACAAGAACTCGCCAATCGCGTCGGCATGTCCCGCACCGTATTTGCCCAGACCTTCAAGGGCAGAGTCGGGATGACCTCCATGGACTATCTGACACGATGGCGGATGTTGCTCGCGGGTGATCGCCTGAGGAGTTCTGACGATCCCATCTCCCAACTCTCTTCCTCGGTCGGCTACGAAACAGATAGTGCCTTCGGCAGAGCGTTCAAGAAGGTTTGGGGATGCTCCCCAAGAGAGCATCGTCGGCGAGTGGCCCTAACCTCCCGCAGCTGACGAGGTGACCGCGAGACGCGGAAGCTCAACAGATTAGTCCCGCGAAGTCGCAATGTATCGGCTCTCTTAGCCAGTGGAGCGGAGGCTCTACGGAGTGGGTGTCGACATCCTCACCAGCTGCCCGAGCATGAACTGGGGCGCTACCCGACTCATGAGCTTCAATACATTGCTGAGCCCTGGACGGATTTCGAGCTTGCCTGCCTCGATTCCGACAATAGCCTTTCGAACAAGCACAGAACGTCCATGCCTTTCTGATCTTTCATCTCGGCCTCAAACTCACCGCGAAACAAAGGTGTTTCCGTTCCTGGGGGAGCCAGTTCAACAGCGCGTACGTTTGTTCCCTTCAGATGTACGCGTAGGGACTGTGTGTACGAGTGCAGTGCCGCTTTGGTCGCGCAATAAATCGGCGATACAGGAAGCGGAATGAAGGCAAGCCCCGAAGATACGATCACAATCAGGGCTTCCTTGCGGCTTTTGAGATGGGGCAGAAACTGCTGCACCATACGGACGGGGCCACTCAGGTTGACTTCGATCTCGCGAGTGAGATCTTCCAATCCGCGGCTGTCGTTGAGGTTGAGGTTCCGCATGATTCCGGCGTTGTTGATGAGTACATCGAGCGCAGGAAATCGGGCGACTACCTCCGCTTCGAGGGAGATGATCGCTGTGGGATCGCTCACGTCACTTTTGACGGTATGTAGGGAAGGAAGCGCACGCTTCGCCTCGTCAAGCCGCTTTTGATCCCGCCCGGTGACGATGACCACATTGCCTCGGGACAGAAGCTGCTTTGCCATCTCCAGACCGATACCGCTGGTGCCCCCCGTAATCAGGATCGTACGTTTGGTCAGCTTCATAGACTTCTTCCTTTCAGCGCGCCAGAGCAGCGCCGGTTAGTAGTGCGGCGAAGAGAGCGATAATCACTCGAGGTTGGGGGTATTCCACAAAAAGTAGACAGATAACGAGCCATAGGGCCGCTCCAGTAAACCCTATAGAGAATCCGGGCCAGCCGGCGATTGCGGGCGTGCCACTACGGACCATAAGCAAGGCGAGAAGCGCAACCAGAACTTGCCCGAGGGCATACGCGGAGTTCAGTCCGTAATAGAGTGTTGTCTCGGGACTAGGAGAGCGCTTGCCGCGCAGATACTGCGAGAGCACATCGATCGTGAAGTGGACAACGCCCGAAAACAGAAGCCAGCCGTAAGCCGCATAAAGAAGTTTGCTGCGCATCGTGCCTCCACCTCTGCGAAGATAGAAGGCGTGCTCTCTTTCCGCAAGAAGGCACCATAAAGTTTTATACTTACCAGAAAGAGAGTATCAAGATGCCTGAGCTTTCCCATAAGCAGACTGCTCTTATAGATCTTGTCGCATCATGCGGAGAGCCTGATGGACTCGACCCCAGAGTCGATGCCCTTGTCACAGACTTAATCGGCCGAGTTGCTGACAAATGGACAATGCTGATCCTCGAAGTGCTTGTCGAAAATGGAGAACTGCGCTTTACCCGTCTGAGGGACTTGGTTCCTGATATCAGCCAGAAGATGCTGACGCAAACACTACGCGGGATGGAGCGTGACGGTCTCCTGACACGCAAGGTCCATGCGGTCGTGCCACCCAAAGTCGAATACAAACTGACGGAACTTGGATTCGAGCTAAGCGGTGCTTTTTGTGGGGTCTGGATCTGGGCCGAAAAGCACCTTGATCGAGTAGAGAAGGCGCGCTCCGAGTTCGATGCAAAAAGCCTCTAACGTCGAAGATGCGGTGTTTCAGCGGCTTCGATTAGGATTCATTGCTTCAATTGTGATCCGATAGGCGTGCATGATGTGACCCAAAACCCAAAAACTAATCCGCTTTGAGGTTGAGAGATTTTGCTTGTGATGGTTCTCTGGAAGGACGAGAGGAGAGCCGGTCTATGGGCAAGAAGGGACACAGCGAAGAGGAGATTCTGCG
>JAABUK010001752.1_pt1 | contig 40719 bp, 39 predicted proteins | sample 5559141 | NCBI WGS metagenome assembly JAABUK01 (sample SAMN10711869, study PRJNA513367) | rock metagenome | isolation source: Antarctica rocks | place: Antarctica: Victoria Land, Pudding Butte nord | collected 2016-01-03 | reverse complement strand
CTAGTTCACTTCATAGACTTGCACTTGCAAGTCTTGCGACAGGATATCTGGACATTGAATGGGTTTGGGCAGCCAAATCCTACAGTGCTGTATGCATACATGGTGCTCTTACAGGTCAGCTCATGCTGATGCTTCTCTGTACAGCTTTGCGCCATGCTTGCAAAACAAAACTGCATGTGCTTGCCATGTTGCTGTGCCATTTGCTATTTCACAGCTGTACAGCTGCTGCTCAAATGCTTGCACTCTGTGTAATTGGTCATGAATTGGTTGCCTGCTTGGCCTCCATGCATTCACTTTGGTCAGGAATGTTAGCATCTTGCTATAGGTGATGTCGTGATCATGCAAAGTGATTTGGCAAGGGGCATGCTACTCATGCAATGTTGTAACGTCAAACCATGTGGAATCTCTTGCTTACTTGCGTCCAGCCATGGAGTCAATTGTCCATCAACATGATCTCAGGTAAGCTTGGCGCCACAATTACACATATGCTCTTATTTGTAGGAGAGAAATAACAGAATGCGAGATGACAATATGGACCACCCCAATTGTCATTTTCTTGGTCCTGACCTGGTGGAGAGCATCTTGACGTAAGTATCATATGTGTATACGTCACAAGCTTTCAGCCAACAGTAGCAAGTGCCCAACAGCTGTGGACCTGAGGGACATGCATACATGAATTGCGTTGCTTCACGCCCATACCAAAGTCTTGGGGGCATCCCATACATCCAAGACACAAAGCAAAAACTGTTTATTTGTTTCTGTGCTTGCACAATTGCTTGACCTTATATACACATACATGTACGCAATTGTTTAGGGAGAACAAGCAGAACATCAACTTTGTCTAAGAACAGAGCCTTGCATAGCACGGCAATGTGTTGTTTGCAGTTCCAACGAGGCTACAGTCAGAATGCCATGAAAAGCCTTTGATGTAGGTGCGAGTCCAACTGGGATGATGTGCGGGAATGGCAGGAGCCATTGCAACTGCAAGACATGGGCGGGAGAAGGAGCCCAGGCATCTTGGATTGCGACAAGCTGATATGCGTGGTGCCCTTGCTGGAATGCTGGAGGTGTGTTGGCATAGACTTGAAACATCAGGTCATCAGGTGGTATGACTCCTTTTTGGTAAGCATTGCCTCCGAAAGCCAATTGAGCTTGTGCATCTCATGCAAAGCAGGACAAACTTGTCTATCAATCAAGTTTGTCCTTGACAAGTGCGCAAAGGCCACATTTGTTGTGTCTTTGCATGTTGATGTTGTCTGGCCTTTCTGTGTACGTCTATCTTATCAGGTCCAGAGTATGATAAATGAAGTTGTTGCAATAATACTTGTTATGTGCTGTAGCAGGCGGATGATGATGAAATTGTAGAGACTTTAGTCAGCTGGGTGGAGCATGAGTCTAAGCAGACACTGGACCCTTCAACATGGGAAGTCAAGTGAGTGCTTAATGATGCTCTATACAAGGCAAAATTGATTGCATGCTAATGCAGTTTGGTAGACAGTGTCATGGCGGCTTGCTTCTGATGTTGCAAGTTGGTATGTATTGCAGGAGTCCAATGGACATGGCATTGCCAGCAGAGACAATTTCCTATGACTCTGGGGTGTTTGCGTTGTTGTTTGCAGAGTACGCATCCCGGGATGCTGCAATCGACTTCACCGCGGAGCATATTGGTGCTTCCAGAATCAGGCTGATTTCTGATATCATACTCAAAAGGATTCACATTCCTCACACGTCATGACAGTCACTTGTCCCTTGTCAATAAAATGTCATCAAGTATGATCAAGTACTCCAGTTTTGCAGTTGCCTTGGCGCGGTTTATCTGCAACTGCTCAAGCATTGCTGGCGCATTGTCAGTCACGTTAACTATTGTTTATAAAGAGCGCAAGCAGTTCTGGTTTGTGTGACTTGCACTGTCAATCTTGTGCAGTAAGCTCAAGTTTGGTAATGGTCAACCGAACAGAGTACTTTGTGATGCCTGTGAGCAAGCTTGCAAGGCATCGAATCTGGGTCAATCACATTTCTGTGTCATTCGCTGAATCATCAGTAATGTCACCACTGATGACTCACCAGCTAGATCATCAGTAGTGTCACCAGCTCGATCGTCCAAGCTTACACCAACTAAGGTAGATGTCTAGATCGGTAATAGTGTCGCGAGCTAGATCGCTTCATGTATGTGCACAGATGCAGTCGACAACGAAAATACGGAACTCGGGCATGCACTCACCCTTATGTTCAACACTGACATAGTATTATGCAGCAGTCTCCGCTCGGCTTTAGGTGAAGTCTGAATCTTGTCACGACACAACATCTGCGCATCGTGGTCCGAGGACTAGCACAAGCAAATGTGCTGCTGAACTAATTGCATGACAATGTTGCATTGAGTTCAGATTGCATGTTGCAACCTCTTTCTGCTGCTGCCAGTCTGCCACTGCACATGTCCAGTGGTTCTATCCCTGGACATGCCAAGCTGCTTGACTGTTGCTACCTACATGCACGAGTCTAGCATGCGCATGCCATCTACACTATAGCTGAACTGCCAAATGTGGTGCAGTGTGCCAAAAAAGACAGCTCTACAAGGATATTTGTTCCTGGCATTGTCACAGGTTATTGAATCTGTGATGCCATGGTGCGCCTATTGCTGACATCTCGATTATTGTACCCATGCAGCCAGGGTGGCAGCCCCCGAGAAGGGAAGACCAAGAAGAAAAGTTTATGCTCCAGGTGACTACTGTCAAGTCACACCTGTGTACAAGGGACTGTGATGTTGTCAAACTCTACAATTGTCACTGCTGCTCTTGCTTTGCTGCTCGACCTGCGACCTCTCCATCCTAGCTGTTGAACTGCTGCTCTTATATATCCATTGAGATGCCAGTTTGCTGCATCTCCGAAAGGTCATTGTAGCTTGTAGATGAAGAAGCAGAAGTTTGCTATGCAGTGCTCTGATCCTGAGCCAGAAGGCGCCAATGCACGTTCGCAGTCACCACCAGTTGAGGTGAGAACTGATTCAACAATGCAGTTCTTCAGTGACTCCTTGTACATGCATGTGCTTAAGTGCATTTGCACAGCTGTATGCCAGCTTCCATGTCAAGGCATCTTGTTAGATGCTACGGCCTGTTCAGGATTTCACGCCTTGTACATTGGTCCTGCTGCTCTTGCTTTGCTGCTCTACCTGTGGAACTGCTGCTCTTATATTTCCCTTGAGATGCCTCTTTGCTGTGCCTCTTAATGCATAATGTTGCCTTTACATCAATGAGCAGAAGACTTCTGTGCAGTGTTCATGGTGAGCCGGAAGGTGCCAAGACATGTTCATAGCCAGCACCAGCTAACAGGTAAGATTTGAGTTGACAATGCACTTGTGCAGTGACTCCTTGTGCATGCACGTGCTTAACTGCATCAACACCCTGAATGCCAACTTGCATGTCAGGGGGGCATCTTACATGATACGGCCTGGTCAGGTATCTACACCTTGTATGTCATGGCTGCTGCTCTTGCTTTGCTACTCCACCTTTGGAACTGCTGCTCTCATGTCACTGTTGCTGTGTCTCTTTGCTGCGCCACTGAATGTACAGTGTTGCCTGAAGATGAAGAAGCAAAGACTGCGCAGCAGACTTCTGATGCTGACCCAGAAGCCGCTGATTGTGGCAAGGCTGTTCATTGTCACCAGCAGATGCAGCTCAGCAGGTCAGAACTGAGATGTGAATCCAGCTGTGCTGTGATTTCTTGTGCAGGCATGAGCTTAATTGCGTTCATACAGTTGTATGCCAACTTGCATGTCAATGCATCAGCGTATGGTCAAGATTCTCTACTTTCCTCCTACTTCTGTATTTGCGGAACTGCTGCTCTCCTAGCAATATTGAGGTGTTTCTTTGCTGAGTCTTGCTGAGTCTTTGAATGCACACTTTATTGCCTGTAGATGAAGAAGCAGACTGCTGTGCAGTCTTTTGATGCTGAGCCAGAAGGTGCTCATTGTGGCAACGCACGTTCACAGTCACCACCAGCTGAGCAGGTGAGAACTGATTTGACAAATGCAATTGTGCAGTGACTCTTTCTGCAAAACCTGCATAGCTCGTCTGAACATAGACTGCAAGCACCCTGAACATATGCATGTAGCCATGCATGTGAGCATTGTCAGCAGACGTATAGCAGCCCCATGACACTGTATTGCTACATGCTTGAAATTCAACTGCCATGACAGCTTATGTCTGAGGTCTGGTATATATTTTTGCTCACTTTTGCAGAGTGTGTATGACGTCTTGACGAACGCTGCAGGAGTGCAGCAGGCATTGAGTAGACAAGGTACAGCCAAGAAGACTAGTGTCAATGCACCTGCACCTCAGAAGTCAGGCAGACACGCTGAGTAGCAGCCTGAGCAGGAGCAATGGTGCAGCATGGTGCAGCAATGGTGCAGCATGGTGCAGCAATGGTGCTAGCATGGTGCAAAGGAGACCGGCAGTTCACTGCCTTTACATAGGGGCTCATGCAAGATGCCACCATGACACTACCCACCATGACATCCTGCCTGGGCACTTGCATCTTGAGGCACCACTTAGCTGACCGTCTATGCAATGGCTGTGTGTTGCTGCGTATCTTGCAGCAGGCACGCCTGCTGCATCTGCTTTCTGTGTTTCAGTTTTGCAGTCTAGTGCTGTCCGAAACACAGACTTTGTACTACTTGTGCTGCTGGATCCTTATCAGCATCGTTACTCTTGTAAGTGGTGGTTCACAGTGGCTGAATGGTTAAAGCATCGTTACTCTTGCAACGATTCGTTACTCGATCGTACGAGGACTGGGTCGTTAAGCTAGCGACCCAATAACGAAGCACTCAATCGCTATCCGCTCGTTAAATGGGTCGCCATCGGGCTATACAATAAGGACCCATTGACGAAACCTGGATCTTCTTAGCGATCGCAGGTAAACTTTTGGCTGATGCATTTCGTGCTGTACTCACCCACTCAGTGCAGTTTGAGCAGTGAGATGTGAATCGCCTGTTGTGGAATGATTCGTACTATTAGTAAGCAAGTCGTGTATCTGTGAAGCTTGCCTCACACTGGCTATTTGCGGCAGCTAAAGCAAACAAGGGCGCCTATGCTACATTGAACGGGCACGGAAACAGCATCTTCTGGTATGTCCATAGAACAGGCATGGTGCAGTCTACACTTCATCTCTGCTGCTAGGCTTGTAAGGTAACTACCAATACTCTGGGTTCTGACATCCTTGCTTGCTGGTACCAGCACGGCAGTAACATCGGATAGCGCGGTATAAAACTAGACAAATGAACTGCCAAGAACTGACAAGAACTCAGTATGATTGATATAAGCGACCAGAGACATGCAACACACTAAGGTTTTTTGAGCTCCTTGGGAATGCTATTGATGGCTAGTGAAGGTCTGATGCGCATTGCATGTACCCACTTTGCCGCCTGTACTCCACATGGCTTCTGTAGTCAGCGTTGACCTTCTTGATGCTCCTGTGTGCTGCTCCAACAAAGGGCCGCCTCATGCTTGCCAGCAGTCTACGCAGACAAGCACAAGTCTTGAACAGCAACCAGGTAGAGGATGAATAGACAGACAACGGAGGAGCATGTATGCCGGCAACATTGGGCACCAGAAATGGCTAGGACAATGCAAAAAGTGTTGAATAGCTGCTATGGCCCAGATCAAACAACAGCTTGACTAACCTATGCACAGCCTGAGGAGAATCAGTATCTCCTCCACTAGCGTCTTCAGGTCTTCCTATGCTAACAGAGCACTTGAGTGACTGTATGCCTTGACTGCTAGAGTCCCATGGTGGGCGGCTTGAGCCAGAGGGCTGCATGCTATAGCTGGCGGCTGGGCTGTCCTGCGGACCATGCTGGTGGCGATGCACGACGCCCAGGCCGCTTTTAGCAACTTCTTGTCTGGAGCTGGACACTGCAGGTGCAGTGTGTAGAGTCAAGAGGTTAGCTGCTGTAAAAGGAGCAGCAAGGGGCTCTAAATGTGATGCTGCCCTGGCAGCACATGGTCCCTGCTATTGTGACTGTGAAGGAGCCTCACAATGATGGATGTCAATCTTGCAACATGCTAATGCTACTGGTTGGTGAGGGTGACCAGTGGCATTGCTCACAGCTGCTGCCTTGGTTGAAATGCATGCGCTTGCTAAGGAAGGTACTGTTGTGATTGCAAGATTGGCGCTGAGGTGTCTGGTGGCATTGCCAACTTGGCGAGCAGCAACAGGCTGAAGCTTGACTGGTGATGCGGTACCTTTGTTGTCAGCAGTGTGCTGGGGTGTAGCCGCATCAGCAGGAGTACAAGCCTCTGTGTGACAGCGGACCTGTTCCAGGTGCCGCTGCCAGATTGCGTCGCTGCGGATGTCAGCCAGATGTCTTGCCATGTGTTTGCGTATATGTTGCGTGACTGGTGCGGCGTTGGCGCTGGCTTGTACAGCTGCAGGAAGTCCATGACTGTAGGGCAAGGGCACTGTGCAACCAGCCATCACCGCCTCCACAACATTTGCCAATTGGAATCCTGAATGCAGCACCCGCTTTTGTGATAAAATGTACTCATCTGATGAGCACACATCTTTGAGTAGATTTCATATTGCAACAAGTCTCGACAGCTGCAAGCTGTGCACCTGCATGATGTTGCAAGTGATGCCGGGCTGCACCAAGAAACTTGATTTTAGATGCACAGGGGCACAAACAATCATGTGCATTGAAGTGGCCTTAGAGTCAGATAATTACCACATGTGTCTGCTGCACTATTGGCAGATTCCCGTGTCAAAGCGGCCTGCAGCACAGCTGAGCTGTCCAGGCTGCACCTGCTGTACGCAGCCGACCACTCCATGCAGTCATGGCCTGAAGCAGTTGGGGTGCTCTTGGATACAGCTCCAGCCAAAGTATCATGTGGCCGAAAGGTCCTGCCACGCAACTGGGGATGTGCGTGTTTCCTGGACTTGCGTCGTACCACTGCACCAGTGCCTGCATCATCAGGTTGCACACTCATTTGACCAGACCATACATGCACTTCGTGTACATCAGGGACTGGCATCAAGGGGTGCAGGATGACTCAGAAGGGCCTGCATGTGAAAATACCTGGCTGGTCAATGACAGGTGAGGTCTCTGCTCTTCGCTTCCTTGTGAGGGGCCCGCCATTTGATGGGGATACTGAAGCTTCAGGGGAGAGAATGATGCCCTCAAAGGTCCCTTTGACAACTGGGCAGCGAGCTGGGCTGCTGCAGGTGCGAGTACCTGAATTAGAACTGCAGGGCTCAGAAAAGCTGACTGCAAGCTTGGAAAGGGTTTTAACATGCACAGGCAGCATGTACAGATGTACTGTTTGCGCCACGTATATAGTGCACTCTTTCCATTTAGCCAAGTTTGCAAGCAGCACGCTTGTTTCTCACTTTCCAAGGGAGCATACGTTGAGACAGCGGCCTACCCCTCTGCTTTGCGGTGTGTTTCATCAAAGTACAGTGGGCATCTCGCGGGAGTCAGCCTTTGCGCAGTTCATCTTGACTTTCGAGTTGGCTATAGCGTGTACAACCTCGTAGACCACTGCCTTAAACCAGTCATGCTTCAGCCTGCACATCTCAGCTGTGCAGTGTAAGGAAGAGGTGTTGATGCGATCGCGCAGAGAAAGCATCGCTCGCGACGGTCTTTCCGTGCAGCTTACCTGCGATGAGGCTATGGAAAGTCAGCTGAATGGCGTGGTCAGGCACAGCTGCATGCACCGATTGTACCATTTTCTGGCGGCAACTCTTTGGACGAAGAGCCTCCCTAGGGCAGTGGGAGTCCCACACTCATGATCACTCACTCGCTCGCTCGCTCACTCACTCACTCACTCACTCCTGCCTTCTGCTGCTGCCATCCAAATACACCGTGTCAACCTGTCATACACGCTTCGTAAGGATGCTGATGCTGCTTGATGCAGATAGCATTTGCTACAACACAGCTGCTGCTGTCTTTTGCTGCCAGGACTCAGTGCTGCTGCTAAACTGTGTTGCTGCATGCTGCTGCTGCCTGGACTGTCTGCTGCTGTTTCATGTCGCTTCTGCTAGATGTTGCTGCCAGCCTATGCCATTGCGTGATGTTGCTGCCAGGTTCGTCTGTTGCTGTCTCATGCTGCTGCTACTGCTGCCTGCAAGTCAGGGATATGTGCACAGAGACACTGCTATATGCTACAGCTGCTACTGCAAATTACTTTTCTTCAGGGCTATACTGAGTCAAGGCCAAAGTCTGGTTGCTCAAGCTGTGTCCATTAAACTGTTGTTGCAAGGCTGCTGGTGCTTTGCCTGTTGCTGTCATGCAGACAAGGTGTAAAGAAGTTTTGTGTATTGCAGTACGACTGCTGCTGGGATTGCACTGTCAGGAGTTTTTGCTGCTGCCACGTGGATGCCAAGTGCACTGCAGTGTGCTGCACCACCTTGATGCATGCTGCTGCTGTCACAAGCATCTGCTGCTGCTGCATCTTGTTGCCTCAACACTGCTGCTGTTGTTGTTGCAGACCACTGGTCTTTCACATTGCTCAAAGTGCATGCATTGTTGCTGCATGCTGCTCATGCATATTGCCAAGTTTTGAACACAATGCATCCTGCTACTGCATATGCATTGTCATGTTGCTGCATGTCATTGCCCAATTGCATAAATGTTGTTGCTGACGCGCACATCCCCCCATGCTGTTGATGGTACATCCACTACATCAATCTTGTCAGCTGCAGCTGGTCGCTGCTGCTATGCTGCCACTGGCAGTTTCCATGGCCTGCGTTGTTGAAGGTCCAGACTGATCAGTGCTGCTGCACCTACCTCTGCATATGATGGTTGCTGGTGCAGTGGTTGGTAACTGAAGTGTAATTGCTGCATACTAATGCTTCCTTTAATGCACATTGCTGCTGCAGCAATGCTGCTGCTGGTACTTGTTACTGCTGGGTGGTTGCTAGTGCTACTGGGTCCAGGCTGGGCGTCAGACCAGAGTCTAGAGGAGAGGTGACAGATGTACTGTAACGTTGGTGATCACTCAGGTGCTGCATCGTGAATATGCAAGCTGTTGCGCAGTTGTCATCACCAGTAGTAGCTAGGACGCAGAGTGCATACGTGGCTTGGATTTCAGCGCTTGCACAGTTCTATGTTGCGCCAGTGAGATCTGAGCATAAGTGTGTGATCAAGGCCCCAAGTGCAATGTACCTTGAGTGCTGATGTCAGCTGCATTCCAAGCATCTGGTGTCATGGAGCATCACATCTTGTCACAATCTCCATTCTCAAGCCAAGAAGGCCCAGAAACATTGTCAAAACTGCAAATTGCAGGAGAGTACTCAAAATGCCTGCAGTCAAGTCTGTGTCAGCAAGTGAGCAGCAGAATATCAATAGCAGCACCCAACCTTGAGCAGTCACTCAGCGTCTAAAATCACAAATTTGCCACTAGAACAGCAGGCTGTTATAGCCTGAAACCAAGCATTGAGCTAGCACAGCCTTGCAAAGCAGAAAGGACACTAGACTATCTGAGGGCCCTGATGCTGCCTCAAAGTCCACCATAATACCGCTTGCTACTAGGCCAGACTGCAATCCAGCTTGATTTGTGATGTCAAACAGAGTCTCCTGAGCTGCATCTGAGTGTTGGCAGCATTTCTGCAAGCGTAACACAAGATGCAACTTCTCTGAGCTGTGTTTGTGGCAGTAGGTCAGCATATGGTGGCTTGCCAAGGACATGCCCTGCAGTCACAAAGTGGCATTTGGCTCAGGAATAGAACATTTGACTGAATTGAGTGGTGACCATGCAGAAAAATCATCTAGCTCAACTGCTTCTGTGCTTGCATTACTACGCTCAGGCAGTGTCACAAAAATACACAAGACAGGTGTGAGTCCAGTCTGTGCCACTTGACCACTGTGTGTGTTGCCATGCCATGTCCATTGACAGTGAGTCTGTGAATCTGCCAAGCTTTCTTGGTCAAAGTGGGCTTGTTGTTTGCAATGGTGGCACTTGCAAGTGATTGCACTGAAAACAGGGGCTTGCTGGTTGCACAAGCTTTGCTTCAAGAGACAACAAAGCTTGCTCAACTAGCAAACTCCCTGTCTTCTGTGGACATACTCTGGCTAACAGCACACTGCTTTGCTACACAAACTGGATACTACAAAAGAAAGCTGGCCCGATTTCACAGACAGCACTGCATTTTTGAGACCTGCTTGCTTACGGCATTTGCTTGCTGCACAGCAGCAAAGTTGCCCTCCTGCTGACAACAGATTTTCTAGGTCAATGCACAGCCAGGGTCAAAGCTCTGCAGCTGGCGCTCCGGAGTCCGGACGTCATCTGCCGCATTGGTCCCACCCACACACGGGTTCGATAGTGCACTAGGCTGGCTGGCCGTACCGCCAGTCAGATTGAGCTGTAGTCGCACACGAACTGTTCTGCTAAGCCAGGACTGGTTTTGGATACAGACTTTTGTTAAATACTGTAAGCCACACTGCACAACTGAGTTGATTGCATAAGTCGATGTTTTCTTTGTAATTGCATGCTTGGAATTGGATGCGCCTGAGGCCTCGCTGGCTCAAATCACTGACGTTTACACAGCCTGGGCAGCCCCGAGTTATGCACAGTTTGCTGCTGTTGATATTGGTTGCTGCTGCTGCCACTTTCAGTACTGTTGCTGTTGTTGACGCAATCGCTGTGGATAATACAATCATTGCAGCTTCTGCAAGATAGAACACGCTGCATTGTGCTGCTGCAGCATGCTTAGCTTGGAGTCTACCGGGTGACGTATTGACCTGGGTTTTGAGGTATCTGTTTATACCCTGCTGTACATACTTGCTCCTGCTGGCATGGAAGAACTATTGCTTTCATACACATCTCATTTGCTCTTGCTATGTTGGCTGTTGCATGAAAGGCAAAGCGTGCATCAAATGCACAGCTGTGGTGTTGCCTTTGCCCTTGCCTTTGCCCTTGCCTTTGCCTCCGCCTTTGCCTGCGCCTCTAGAGCTTTGCCTCTGTCACCTGCCTGCTTAAGCTTGCTTTGTGGCCCACACACGTGGTCAATTAATGCAGCTTGCCTTTTGCACATAGCTAAGAAACTGAATGCATGTGGTGATGCAGGCTTTAGGGCATGCATCAATGCGGTGTTGTGCGCTGGTAGCACAGGACGGTTAGCAAATGCCTTGAGCGGGCAACTTGATGCCTTTGGGTATGCTCATTGTTTGGGCATCAGTCCCCCGCAGCTGCAGCTTCTCTAGTCTGCTTGTGGCTACTTGTACACACTGCTGCTTGTGTTATATGTTGCCTGTCATGCGGCTGTGCATGCTTTGGCCTGTGTACACGTTTAGGGTCTTCAGAGCTATGGTTGAGCACGCCCAAGCATTGAGGCAAGTCACTGACTTCTCTGCATACAGCTTGGTGCCTACCTGCAATGGCTTGATGATGTAATTGGCTGAAGCACATCACATTCGTGCAATGCTTCCTTTCTTGTTCTTGATGCTGTCAGGGAGGATGTGCATCTTGGCTCTTGCAACCAGCATCATCCATGATGCATGCACTGTCTCCCCTTGGCACTGCAAATTGGAACTGCAAAGGTGTCTAGTTTGACAGCCCTTCCTTGAAGACTCTGAAGCATGACTGCCACAGCAGATTGACCAGCGACCCATGCCACACCAGGAGCAGCGTCTGTGCTTGGTCTGCTGTCACCCTGCACAGCTCATGCGTGCTGCCCAAAAGCATGTGCATCTCAGATTGGGTGAAGGGACTGCTCCCGTCAAGGAGAAGTTCTTTACATAGCCCAGCTATGCAGCTTGGCCACTTTATCTCTGGAGCAAAAGTCTGACTTGTGCGCTATGCATTTGTTGCCTTGCATGACTAGGTGTTATTAATCTGTATGGCTCAATACTGCAGCTTTGAAACTGGCCGTGTTGAGGGCTGCCTGCTTTGCTGTCCAGCAGTGACGGTTGATTTGCCGTAGGCCGGCAGGCAATGCTCTATAAAAATCCTCCAGGATGTCCTCTGCAATTTTGATCATCGATATCTTGATGTTTACCGGTAAACTTGCAAATTTCCGTCATGCACGATATGCAGAAACATCTGCCAGCTGCTGCAATGCAGATATCTTGACCTTACTAGTGGCAGTTCTGACAGCTTTGTGCTGATTGTTTGCTGCTGCCCCTAAGCCTTGGCTTTACAGGTCTGCACATAGTTGCTGGCTGCAGTGGGGTGCTGAGACTAGCTAGCTGCATAGCTATAGTACTATAGCTGCAACACCTGTCTGACTCAGCATGGCCTTGCATGCTGTGTGTCCAATTCCAAAAGCGGGTAAGCCTTTGTTGCTCCGCAAAGGTTGTTGACACGATCAACAGTCTGCGTTTAAGTCCAGGGGCAAGGGGAGGGCCAATCACTAACAATGTATTTGCAATGGCAGGTGAACTGCACATTTTTCAGAGCAGACACAAGTTTGTTCATTGCACAGGCTTGCTGTCTTTCACAAACGTGTCCTGGCAGCATAATTTTGGTACACCTTGCATTTTGGCTCTTATTGGTAGCAAACTGTGCACAAACTGGCTACTACAGACGACGGCTGTCTTGTTTTGACACGAACGTTGACTAACATCAGGTATTGGCTTGTATGTCTCTTGCGTGCCGCACAGCTGCCAAGGCGTGCATGTGACGCTGTTTTGCTTGTACATCGCTGTCGTCCTCACCGACCAGCCGCGAGCGCTATGTTGTTCTGCCGCGGCGGTCAGTCCATATACAGCGATGTGTACCAATTACACTGCTCTGCCTGTTTGCACCGGGGCATCGGTGCAGCGTTCGGCTCACAGCACCGTCGCAAGACTGCACACCTCAAGCCCCAGGCCCGGAGCACATCTCACGACCCAAGCTGTATGAGGGTGGACTCTGTGTTTTACATGTGCTGTTAAAGCTTCGCCTTACTGCAGTGCAATGGCACAAAGGGGGAAGCGCTGCCGAGAAGCGAACCTAGAGAGATTACAATGCTTTAGCCAGCCAGCAAGTCTGATCACATATAGAAGAAGACGAAGGTCAAATGTGGAAAACATCAAGACAGTCTAGAACGAACTCGAAAACCTGCATATGATCTTGCTGCGCAAAAAAGAATCTCATGGTGTTTGTGTCCGTGGAAAACAAAGGAGCATACCGCTGCCTAGAGCAAGTGCACATGCCAGCGCACGTGCGAAATTAGGATTTGAAGCCCTTTAAATCAAGCAAGATGACAAACGAAACTGATCGACCCTTATTGGCTTGAACGCTGTTAAAAACACCGCATTGTGCACCAGAGAATCGGTACCACCTGACAAGCAACGTCAGAAAGCCCTTTCGATGTTGCAGAATCGCCAATGCAGAAGCTGCTTTGCTTAAAATCGCTTGTACTGCACGCACGTAGGACATAGATTTGCTGCAGCGGTGAACGAAGGTTCGTTCTTTATCAAGCAAAGTCGGAGGTATCCTGTTGATGCCTTTTTTCCTGCCCAGAGGATTGCCGCACGCAACTCGGCACTCTGTGTGTTACGTCAACTGACCGACCTGCTTTCTGACGGCATGCATTCCACGTTGACGGCTTTCACAGCAGCCTACTTGTGCAGGACAACAGTCTATCTTCCGTAATACAGTTCTAGGCAATTGTAGCGGGTATCCGAGGTCTTTCTCCCTGGCTGGTGACATTAAAATCGTGACTTTGCACTGCCTATTGACTTTGTGGATACACAGCATTAGCCAAGACTTAAATGGTCATGCCCTTCAAAATCGGAGGTCAGTCTATGACTCTGGCTACTGCTCTTGTGTTCTCAGTCTACCAGCTAACAGTATAAGCTAAAGAAGACATCAGTGCTGACTCCGCTTTGGCTTGCAGACTTGTGATTTGCCACCAAGCACCAAAGCTCATGATCAAGGCGTATGCTAATCCGAATTTGTATATACAGGCCAACAACGCCCCAAAGTTCAAATGCTTTGCCCGTAAGCGTCACTGCAGTGGCCAAGCAAGCTTAGTGCAAAGAGCAAACTGTGCACAGAGACATGCAGTTTGACCTCAATCTTTTGTTGGGTATGTGTCCCAAGGATCATGTCCCAGCTGCTCAGAGAAAACGCTTTGAGCCTCAGGTCTGTCCCTAATTGCAAGTCTGCCCAGGGTACCAATTTGTATGCATATTATGCCAACGTCCACAGCATTTGAAGTTGAAGCTCAAGAGCACTATAGCTTGGCGTTGTAAGGCTATGAGATGTTATGTCAGAATTGTTTGTACATGCTAACCTGCAACCTGTGTGTGCAGGTGCCCAATAAGCGGCAAAAGACAACCACAGATGCTAATGAGAAGAGACAGCCTATGCAGGATTTAACCAACACAATAGCACAGACACCAGCATTGTCAGATATAAAGGTTCTCCCTGTCGCTGCACAAGAGCAAGCTACACAGGTGTTCTTCCTTGACGTTGCCATGCCACTTGCTGGCCCAGTTGACAATCAATGATGTTTATTACCATCACGGCTGACATCGCCTATTTTATCGGCGTCATGCACTGCAGCTAATTTCTTGCCTGCAAAAGCAAGCAGCATGTGTTGTTGATGCTGTGTCTGCCATGACATGCCATGCCATGCCATGCTATGTCAGTCAGCTCTATGCCATGCGTATGACGTTGGCAAGACAGATATCTAGTGCAGTGTTGTCCAAAGCTTAGCAACGAGCCCTCTTTGTGTCTAGCGACGTATGAAGAGAAGAGAGATTGCAGTCACGCTCTGACATTATGTCACAGCCCAAGTATCTTCTGTACCTCACGTACTTTACTAGAGTTTCACAGCAGCAGTGTGTCTCAGAGGCTTGCGATAAAACTCATGGCAGCCTATGCCCTTGCAAGACATGCTGATTGTTGCAGTTGTGGTGCAGCGCCTAGCTGAGGACGCTGATGCCACCACAGAAGGCAACACCTTTGAAGAGTCATCAATGGAGCCAGATGCGCCGCAATTGATATTGACTCTGGACTCGGATGATGAGTCAGACCCCTTTTTGGGTGCCCTCGGAGGGTTTGGGCTAGACCCTCCTGAACCATGTGCGGCTGCTCACGCTCCAGACTCCTGCCTGACCGCAAAGTCATGGTGCCAGCTGGGAAGCCCTGTGTCTCACAGCAACAAGGCTTTCAAGACGCTATTGCAGCCCGGCCAGGTCAGTTTCTTGGACATGCATGCACACGCTTTTCTGGCCCTGAATGTGCAACAAAGCTCAAAACGCAGTGTGACTGACATGTTGCGTATGGCAAACACTTGCACACTACACATGCCCCGTGCTCTAGTACCTGCCTTCTAGCAGAGCATATCATTTTTTGTGCGTCAAGCGTTTGCATACATTGTCACGAGTATGTAATACCTTGTTTGGTACAATACCAAGCTTGCATCTGCTGTGCAGTCAATACAAGCATCATAACACTGCGATGCAATCAGCATTGCAACATTACTGTGCCCTTTGTCATTTGATGGTTGAGGTCATGCGGTCTACACTGTTGCAGGGTATTGTCACAGGCCCTGCTGTGAACACGTTCACTGATGTTCCTAGTGGCGCTGTTGCCAGTCCTTCGGCCAAGTGCAAAGGGGATCCTGTCCAGGATCGGAGCAAAGCTGCAGTTGAAAGTGCCATTGTTCCTGTCGGCATGTTGCCTGTGGTCTCGCCGGTGGTCTCGCCTGCTTCTCTTCATCACAGCTCGGGACTTGGTGATGCTATGCAGCAGGAAGGTGGTGATGATGTTGAGGAGGCTTGTGTACAGGAGGCCCATCCTGATCACAACTTGCAAGTGAGATACTGAGCAGGCTGTCACATGGCAGTGAATGGCACCTGTAGAGGTTCACGCTTGTGTTGTTCAACATGTGAAATGTACTATATTGATAGTGTCTTTAGGCTGCTTGTGCACTGCAGATGTGACACACCACAGTCTGCCCAAGATCTGCAGTTAATGCATGCTGTTGCACTCATGTTTGCACAGCTGGTGACCTGTAATGGAAGTAAATCTTTGAGGGACGAATGTCATTGGTCACTCTTTCAACACAGATTTTGTTGCAGCGTTTCTTGGCAAGTCAACACACATGCCAGCTACTGTTGATGCAGGATTGCTTGCAAATCTCAACATTTTGATGCTTGCAGGCACCCCAACTGTTTGCTGCCCATGAGCAGAAAGTCACCCCTGCCCCACCTACCCTTGCTGCACCTTCTGCCAGAGGGGACCCTATTCTGGCCAAGAGCAGAGTCGCATCCTTCTATGGCAAGAAGAAGCCCCCTGCAAGACCCATGCCTGTGCCGAGCTGCCAATCTCTGGGCGCTACACCTTCTGCTAACAAGGACCCTGTTCTTGCCAAGAGCAGAGTAGCATCCTTCTATGGCAACAAGAAGCCTCCTGCAAGAGCCCTGCCTGTCATCAAGGCGCCTCGTTGCCAACCTCTGGCCTCTGCATTGCCCCAAGTCAGCGCGCTGAGCAAAAGCAGTCTGCAGCCTGTTGCCAGCCAGCAGCATGACAAGCCGATGAATCAAGCCGCGGTCGCAGCAGCCAGTGTTTTGCCTGAGAGTGCAGAATCAACTGAAGAATTCATGGCTAATTTTGTGTCACGCCTTGCTGGACCACCACCCGCTACAGAAGGTACTGCTGCTGTCAAGCCTTATGAAGCGCTAGCTGCAAAGACTGAGGCAGAGAGGAATGCCCAAGTAAGCTCTGCATGCTTCTATCATTCTTTGCTCATGATAAGCTGCGTGAGTTGCACCGACAACTCCCTTTGTCTGTATTTTGAATGTACTCAGACTCCTCTTCAAGCAGGTGCATACAAGTAAATCACAGGCAGATACCTTCTTTCTTGCGCAAACTTCATTGTGTCAAGCTTGGATTCCATGTTTGCAGTGTAGCATCTTGGCTGTTGTTAACTGCCAGTGAAGTTCACCTTGCTTTCTACAGGATGCTGCAGCTTTTGAGGCCTTGGATGACGGCAAGCCTTCTGATGGGAAAGTCAGGGGCCGCAAGAAGCAGTTTGCCCTCCTCGCTAGCAAGCTGCAGCACTTGGTGGAGCAAGCCACGGCTGGCACTGTTGTATTGTCTGGACCCCCTGGAGGAGGTCTGTGCTGCAAGACACTGCTGCCTTGTGCACGTCACCATATTGCACATCAAACATTTGTAATCAGTAGGTCAACACAGTAACAGAACCATCAACCTGCCTTTTGGCAATTGATCAATGAGACTCTGCTTGAAGCATGCAGTAAGGTTGGCTCCGGCTTTGAAACAGTTTAGTAACAACTGATCATGTGAATCATAGTCATTTGCTTGCAACGAGAGTGTTGGCTGGTGTTGCAGGCAAAACATTGACAGCACTGGCTGTCCTTCACACACTGGGCAACCTGCCTGATGCTGAGTCTTCCAGCGAGCGCCGCCCAGGTTTCATGTATCTGCCACACACTGACACTGCTGCCTCTGCCTGGTGTCCCCGCATCTTGCATGCTATCAAGACCTTTCCCAAGGATCAAGGTGACCAATGTATAATATAATATGATATGATACAATACAAAACAAAATAATACAATATAACATGATGTAGTACAGTATATAATATATTGTAATCTTACGTAATATGTGTATTAATATTCTAATAATGATAAAGTATAGTACAATATACTTTATGATACTATCACTAATCATGATATCATCACTGATGTAATATAATATAATACAATGTATAATATAACATGATGCAATACAATATAATGTAATATGAAGTTGACTAATGCCTCCTTGTGTACAGACCTTGCCTAAGTCAAGCCTTGTATGGTCAAGAGGTACCAGTATGGCTGTATGGTTGCATGCAACATGAACATTGGCCTGTACAGTGTTTCAAGTTCAAGTCGCTGACAACTTCAGAGACTGGCATTGACGTTAAGAGTGTGTGTTTTCCGGTTGCAAGGGATAGTGCAGAGTCTATCTGTCTGTCTGATTGTCTGTCTGTTTGTGTGTCTGTCCGCTTTCTGGTATACATGTCGGCATACCAGCTTGATTGCTGAATCATACCGGGTGTGTGTTGCACTTGCAGGTCAGCAAGTGTATAGGCCGGAGTACAGGGATCCCAAGAAGAAGATTGACCGCGCTCGGAACCATGCAAATTTGCAGAAAGAGGTGACTAAACCCTGGGCCTCTGAGGACTCGGGCCCTGGCATGTTTGTAGTCATCATGGATCACATGGAGAAGTTGTCAACCAGGCTTGAAGATGCCAAGAAGCAGATACAAGACCTCTTTTCCACGACAAAGGTACTATTTTTCTTTTTCATGCATTCATAGCATTGCAGCCACTTCTTTGCTATCCTATTCAGACTTGGCCTATAATGCAAAGTCTACGACACCTTTACAGGTTATTGCATGTGTTCCACCAGTACTTAAAACCCTAAGCTTTGAACCCTAGTTGACAATCATATGCTGTGACGACCTCAGTTTAGCCAGTTGTTTACCTGCAATACGTTATGCATTAGCTTGTCTTGTGCACCATGGGTCTCACCAAGACATGCCTGCAGGTTGAAGCTTCACGGCTCATACTGGTTGCTATCACCAGTTGTGGTGAGCCAGATCTACACAACCTTGGTCTGGACGAGCATGACATTGTGCGCTTTCCTGCGTACACTGCCAAAGAGATGAAGAATGTGTTCAGGCGCAGGATGCGCAAGGTGGAAGGAGTTCAAGTGTTTGATCCAGAAGCCCTACAGTATCTGTTTGACCAGGCAAGCTGTCATACCTCTGAACATGCAATGCTTTGTTGCAGAAATTGCCGCATTTGATCTGAGTGATTTAGTGTTTGCATCGAGCTTCCCACTGGACGCAACCTGTTTCAGCGTTTGTGATGGTGGTGTTGTCAATCTTGGATTTGACTGCAGTATTGCAATTATACTTCACCTCTGTTTGTAGGTGTTGCATGACATGCTTTATGCAATTGCATTTGTGAGCTTCATGCTGCTGGTCAACTGCCTAGCTAATAATCAACACAGGGAGTCCAGACAGTAGAACCCAAGATAGGACAATAGAAGACAATGTTAGACCAAAGAAAGCTTGACTTGTGTCCTATTAAATGGCTGCTGTGCCACAGGAGAGAGCGCTGCAAGGCAGGATGTCAGTGGCATTTGGCATCTGCAAGAATGCCTTGCGGATGGAGAGGCAAGCAAGACAGAGTGTCACTGCAAAACCTGCCATGATACCAGGTAATGCAACGCAACTCATGTTTTGCTCTTGTCTACAATGTTTGGAATTGCTTTGACTACAATTAACAGTGATGGCAGTTGTAACAACCAATGTTTTATTTATTATTTTATAATGATGGCAGTTCACCAGCTGTGGTCGTAGTGTATTATTCACACACAGTTTCCATGCGGTGATTGTGAGAGCATGGCTGCTGTTTATGTCACATGTTGTCATTGTGGCCTTCAAGGCTGTTAGGTTAAGTAAATGGTGTGTGCAAAGTTGTTACACTGTTTGTTGCAGAAGCCAAAGGCGGCAAAAGCACAGCATCAAAGGATGGTCTGCAAGATCAAGGCGGTGGCACTGCTGAGCAGCCTTACCTGGTTGGGTTACCAATGATGCGGAAAGCCGTTCTTGAAGCCACCCCAGGTTTGTCTTCTTTCAGATTGGTACTCAGCATGTTGACATTGGGTAGTGCATTTCAAAAGTTGGTAACTTTCATCGATCAGAATGCATGCAAAATTGTGGCAAATAGCAAGTCTGGCTCATGCAAGCAAGCCACAATTATGCATGCATTTTGCTATGTCATTTTCCCTGATCTGGATTGTCACTTCCTTGTAACAAAGCTGCGTAGCAAATCAATGGCGTGATTATCGTCCCTATCAGATCCATCTAAGCATAAGTTCTGCACTCAGGCTTCTGCTAGACCGACTTCTAGGTTTGCGCGTTTTGTCGTGTCACACACTTTAAACCACAGCCTTATGTTCTTCTTCTTCTTCTTCTTCTTCTTCTTCTTTCGTGAGCATAGGTCAAAGCTCGTGCTCCTAAAATGCATGTATTGACTCAAGCGTATGGGACTGCAGGTCAGACTATTGAGGAAGTCAACACAGACTTCCAAAAGCGTCTCTTGGCAAAGCAACAGCGCATCACTGCTGAGGAGAGTCTTGGGAATGGAAAAGACCCAGTCAAACTGAGAGCCATGAAAGAGGAGGTTCTGTGCCCTGCCCCTCAAAGCAAAGGCTTTGACATTGAAGCATTGCCAGGTCAGCACAAGTGGTCGCAGGTTACATGTCACAGCCTTGGCACTCAAGAATGCACAACAGATCATACAAGATGCCAGCATCAGTCATGCATGTTTGCAAGCATCACATGGCTGCAGGTGATGCCAAGCGCAAGGTACAGTGCATCAGAAGCTTGCCTCGGGATGCGATGGCTGTTCTGTGCGGTGCCATTGTGTTGATGCGCGTGGATCTGAAGCTCCAGGTACCAGCCTGCCATGCAATTTGATTCATGTTAGCAAGTGAAAGACCGTCATACTGACCTGAAACTATTGGTCCAAAAGCATGACTTTGCTCAGAAGCAGCATGTTCTCTGCGGCACCTCAGATTCTGAGTCGTACTTGCTCACGCATGTAGCCATAAATGCTTCACTGTACAGCTTTGTGGTGCTAGCTACTTGTATTCCCACTTGCCTGGCTGTCGGGCTGTGCACATGCATTCTGGATCTGTTGGTAAGCACGTTTCTGCATGCACTCTACCCACAAGCTCTTTGTCTTGACTAAGTACGTGCTATCTGTATCCAGACATCTGTTTAGGTTTGTGTCTGAGGATTTGCAGCTGATTGGTGGCAGGATGCAGAGAGTATCAAGGTACCAGTGCCAGATGACCAACATGAGGGAGAGGAAGGGTGGCGCTGGAAACGAGTTGCAAGCAAGAATGATCGCATGATACGACAGGACCCTGACGCGCCTCCCAGGAAAGATGCTTGCCACAACTACTGTAGATTGGACACGCTAGAAAAGATGTGTTGCTCAGCGTTTCAAAAGGAGGTAAGATGTGCCTTCAAACCAACAATCATGCATTGGTGGCCTACAGACTGCCTTGGTCTTGCACAGTGCCTGGAAAAGTAAATATGAATGCGTGTCCTTGACTGGAGTCAAGAATTAACCTTGCAGTATGATTACTATTGGGCCATTCAGACAATACACCTATCATTCATGTTGTGTCACGTCGCAGAGTCTGGGCAACTTGAGTGGAGACAGGTTTTCAACGGCTTGGAACAACCTTGTGTCACATTGCATCTTGAGGAAAAGCATCAGCAGATCAAATGGTAATCCTCAGAGGCTGCAGCTGTTGTGGCAAGAGTGGCATTTCAGAGCAGCTTTTGAGGGCCACAGACTTATGCAGCAGCTGTACAATTTCTACACTGAGTGGCTGGACCTGAAACGAGCTGCATAGTTGCTTGCACAGCTGACTTGTTGCTGCAGAATGCACATGTTCTTGAGGGCTGGCTGCTACAGCCCCCAAGGCTTTGGCAACTACAGCTACCAAGGCTTTAACAACACCACAAGTTTGTGCCGAAGCTTGCATTGGAACCTGACTGCTGTTGAAACAGTTGCTACTTAGTCCCTGTAGGGTTATATGATCCCGTCGTGTCTTGACGTCCTTTTGCTGTTTGCCAAATAGAGTGGTACAGGTTGTGTTGTGTTTTTAGGACGTTCTGCTTGTTGCTGAACCTTTGATTTTGTGCAAACATATGAATGAATTGTGGAGAAGTCTCTTGAGGCAGCCCACGGGACAGAAGATTTTGTTGGCATAGTCAGTTTGTGCGGCATCAGAGATTTCTGTATGTGAAGCACTTTGAACACACACGGTCATTGTCGGGTCCCTGGGGTCCCGTCTCATCCTAGGGAATCGTTATACTTCCGGTGTCGAGTCGTTGCGCCGCAACGATTGATTTCCAACTTCGGTAGTTTGCAAAAACGTGCTACACTTGGTTTAGTCAACTATATCTTGACTGCGCTTGGTTTGGTTTCGGAGCGCATGCTGACAGGCTGAACACCTGCACTTCCAGCTGTCAGCACTGAGCATGCAACTGCAGGCCTGGCCACATACTCCGTTGCAGTTTCTCGTGAATCGTAGGAGCCCAATCCCAGAGATCACGTATTAAATGTCAGGTCGCTGCTGAGGCAAAGCATTTGACCTGCTGACATGGGGTGTACTACAATGACCGTAACATAAACGCGACCCACAGTCAACTACCACGTGCAACGTTCGTCTTGTTACACAGTGGACCATCAAATTTCGTGCCTGCAACCTTTAACAGGCAAGTTGCTATGTTGCTCCGTCTGCAGCTGACTGTTTAGGAGATCAACAGGACTGACACACGACTGCTGACACCCCACCTGGGGCAACTGGGTCGACACCAACAGTATTCAGGTGCTGAAACACCAGATTTATACCGCTTGCAAAGACTGTCTTTACTGGTAAGCACTAGGACAGTTGCCAAATGTGTGTGGCGCAGCAGATAATGCCTGCTTTATAAACGTAGCACAGTAGGTAGCATATGCACCACTAGTTCAAATAACAGGCGTTGATGAGAAAAGGTTTTGGCAGCTTGACAGAGTCACCACCACTGGGCATGACACCACATACTATGGTGAAGTGACGTAGGTTGGTTTCATACCTGTGTTGCACGTCGTCTGGACACTGTATGACCTCAGTAATGAAACCACTAAAGCAATGCAGCTCAATGATGTTCCTGCACGATCACTAGGCACATCAGTAAAGCGCTCCATTCTGGGCTATATGCCACAGTTTGTCACAGCAGGGCATGTTGTAAACAAGCTGCCATACATTGGCCTACTGTCACCAACACAGCTCAGAGAAAATGCATCTTGCACATTACTTGCAGAAAGTGATGCCAAGACTCAAATGCAGCCCAGAAGGCTTTGTTTGCCATTGCATCCCCAGCTGGATTGCAGCCTGGCCGAGCATCATGCGGTATTATGTGATCACTTTAAGTCTCAAGCAAAGTTTGAGACAGCACCAAAGGTCCTCAAACAGTCTGCTTTCTGCGTTCCAAAGCTGTGATAGCACGGTGTGATCTTGGTAAAGTGCTGCGAGGGTGCTGACAATCACTCAATGCTTAGTTCAAGGTTGTAACAACCTGCTTTTCAGTGACGAATTTGCTGTTTGAGGCGCTTCGAGATTGCTCCAAGTTGGGCCTTGCTTTGATCTCAGAGCTTTTCGTTTGAAGCTGTGCTGCCAATGTGACATGGGCTCATGGTGCAGCTGCTGTCCTGTAATGCCTGATGGATCTAGGATTGCCATTGGAATGCTAAAGCCTTGATGTTGAGCCACTCAATGGCCCTGTTGGTTTGCGAATGAAGATTCTGAAAAAATTTGATGCTCCATACATTTAGAAAGCTGGTATACAGCTGTCAACAGCACTCAGATGGAGTTGCACTGGTAGCGTATGCAGCCCCTGATCACAATAACTTGTCGCAGATCTTACTGCTCAGCTGGAGCAAGCAATATACAGGGCTATACAAGCGCTGGAACCCAGACTAGGTATGCAATTTGCAGCCAGGCAGATGCCGATAACAGCAGCAGCGCAACACCCTGCGGGTTCACGATATAGCAGGCGAGTGATCACCCACGCTTGCCATCCATGAGGTCAGCTCACTGCTGTGAAGGACAGCGTCTTGCTGCCTAGGTGCGTGCCATTTGTTTGTACTACATTTGTGCATGAGATGAGGTCATGTTGCTGATCATTATTGCAATGCACTATGCAACCACTGCTCATGTCGCAAACCCTTGTCTACGGTCTTGCAACTACACAAGCAGAGTTCACACTAGGGGTATCTGAACATGTGTGGCAACAAAGTCAAGTTTGTGCTGCATGTCTGCATCTGCATGGTGTCTTTGCTAGACAGTCGATGCAGATGAAGGCATGTGGTGTGCAGGGAATGGAGTAGCAAACAATGTTCATTGCCAAGGTAGGCATAACAGTCACTTTAAGCTGGCAAACCTCTGTGCTGGCAGGAGCCACCCACCCTTTTGGTAGGTGAAGTTTGCTTGCATCCCTGCCCATTCCACCCAGAGCTGCAGGCTGTACTGATGCCCAGCGCATGGCTTCATGTGGCTTTGCGTCACTGCTGACTAGATGGGGTTTGTATGGCCAATCTTACTCCCCAGACTAATCAAATGTGTATGGCAACCACCTACAGCTGTACAGCAAAATTCCAGTTGTGTGGCTGCCTTGCCAATTACTGCTGCCTGCCTGTCTGGCTTCCTGCCTGTCTGTCTGTCTGCCTGCCTGCCTGCCTGTCTGTCCGTCCGTCCGTCCGTCCGTCCGTCCGTCCGTCCGTCCGTCCGTCCGTCCGTTCGTCTTACCATCTGTCAGTCAGTCTGTCTGTCTGGTTTCTGTCTGCCTGCATGCCTGCCTGCCTGTCTGTCTGCCTGCCTGCCTGAAACACATGTGCGCCGCAGGTATGATAACATGGTGTCTGCTCAGCAGAACATGGACCTGCAGACCACCATCCTGTTGCGCTTTGACCTCATCTTTATTTAGAGAGATGGTGAGCACCCGGCATGATGCGCGCCTTGCCCACCACATCTGCCATATGCACCGCCTGGGCCATGCCAGCAATCAGCCGGAGGACAGAGATGAGCAAGTGTGCACTCCCCTACTCACATTGTACCTCTCTCCTGGGCGTGCCATGCTCAATAGCCCCATTGTAACCTGTACCAGCTGCATCTGGGCAAGTAGCTATGCACTCATCTTCTTCTGTCACACAGAAACGTCACACTCTTTGGAGTGCGGCTGCTGGGTTTTTGCCTGTGTGACGCAAGTCAGGCCTGCCAGCAAGGTAGCCATCACTGGATATTGTGGACAAACAGTTTTGCCAGCAGACACGTCCATTACAGGCTGGATACCTACATGAATGTTGTTCTGTGCATTGCTTGCACAAGCTGTGATGTATTCCAGGCAAATGCAAGACGTGCAAGCCATGGCTTGGTCCTATTGACAATATGCACATTGAAGCAGAAGCAAACAGAAGCTGATTTCTGATGCAAACAGCTGACTGGTGCAGGAAGATGCCTTCCTGACGCGGTATGTGCTGTACTGCCCAGCGCTGCGATCCCCGCATCACTCAGGAAGCGGCAACCTACCTTGCTCATGAATATGTGGAAATCTGGGAGCAGGTCAGAAGAGTGACAATCTCATTATAAAGTGCAAATAGCTGCAATGCTGGCAAATACTCAGACGCCTCTGCCAAAATTTGCTATGGGTGTTTTCTCTTGAGCATATGCATACACAAACGTGCTTGAGAGAACGAACGTACCTGTGTGTATACCCTTTCGACAGATCTGTCTAGAGTGCAGTTGTGCCATCATCAGAGGGGGCAGAACTCAAGGCTGCCAATGCTGACGTGGGATGGCAGCAGAACATGAGCGCACACAAAACCTTGAAGGTCAGTACCTGCCTGGTCATCCTGGTTAAATCTGTTGTGTTTGCGGCAGAAGCGGCGAGCTTGCATGGTAATGTGCCAGATGCCCTGAGTCAGAAGTTTGGCCTTATACTTGCAGCGCTGAGATTGCCGCTTGCAAATTGCCTGACCTCTGCTGTCCTTAGGCCTCCTATTGTATGCTGGGGCAGCCTGGTTTGTTCTGACTCCATACCTGTTGGCAAGTCCATTCCTGCATACACAGCTTCCAGGCTGGCCCCAGATGTCATTGCAGAGCATTCATTGACACATGCTTTGTTGAAGGCCAAAAGTTCCTGAGATAGCTGTGGTCAAGCTGGATCGCAGTGTCGTCCAATCTAATCAGTGTCATGGCAGGACACCCAAAACACATTGCATGCGATGTAACTGCAATGCAATGACATACAGTGCAAACTAGTACCAGCTGCTCACACCTAGCTGTCTGCCAGCATGACAACTGTTCTCAGCATTCAGGCGGGCGTCAGTCAGCTGTGACCCTGAACAACTTGAAGTTGATGATCTGTTTGCAAATAGTTTGCAGCATTGGTTGCAAGCAGCACCTCATGCATATGCTGCAGAACACTCTGCACTAGCAATAATCTGTTTGTCTGTGTCAATTCTTTGGCTGTTCTGTTTCTGATGAAAGTCTGCAATTTAGTCAAATGGGCCAGCTGGCCTCAAAGACTGTAAACCCCTGACTGACTGAGCACTGCAAGAGAGAGAGAGAGAGAGAGAGAGAGAGAGAGAGAGAGAGAGAGAGAGACTAAAGCTTGAGTCACCGGCAACAAGTTGTGATTGCTGGCTGCATAGGCTACCAGTGCAGTTCACCTTGAGTGCTGTTGTCAGCTGTACATCAGCTGTCTGACTTCATGCAGCATCACATCATGTCACAATCTTCATTCTTAAGCCAACAGGGCCCAGAAATATTGTTACAAGTGAAAGTTGATGCTGATGAGTAGCCAAATTGGCTGCAGCCAAGTCTGTGGCAGCCAGTGAGTGGCAGAACATTAGTGGCTTGAGCATGTTAATGGCAATCCTAGACCCATCAGGCATCACAGGACAGCAGCTGCACCATAAACCCATGTCACATTGGCAGCACAGCTTCAAACGAAAAGCTCTGAGATCAAAGCAAGGCCCAACTTGGAGCAATCTCGAAGCGCCTCAAACAGCAAATTCGTCACTGAAAAGCAGGTTGTTACAACCTTGAACTAAGCATTGAGTGATTGTCAGCACCCTAGCAGCACCTTGCCAGCACCCTAGCAGCACCTTGCCAGAGTCACACTGTGCTATCACAGCCTTGGAATGCAGAAAGCAGACTGTACAAGGGCCTTGGTGCTGTCTCAAGGTCACTACATAATACCGCCTACTACTGGGCCAGACTGCAACCCAGCTTGAAGTGTGCTGTCAAACAAAGCCTGCTGGGACTTGGCAGCAGTTCTGCAAGCAAAGTGCAAGATGCAACTTGTCTGAGCTGTGTTTGTGGCAGCAGGTCAATGTATGGCAGCTTGACCACAACATGCCCTGCTGTGACAAACTGGCATATAGCCCAGAATGGGGCATTTTACTAAAATGACTAGTGACCATATAGAAACATCATTGAGCTCTATTGCTTTTGTGGATTCATTACTGAGGTCAGGCAGTGTCCGGACAACATGCAACACAGGTATGAAACCAAACAATGTCACTTCACCATAGTGTGTGGTGCCATGCCCATTGGCGGTGAATCTGTCAGTCTGCCAAAACCTTCTCCAGTCACAGCAAGCCTGTTATTTGCATTAGTGATGCATATGCTACCTACTGTGCATGTGTGATGATGCCCCATGCAGTTACTAACTAGTAGCTACCTGCCATCGCATATCAAGGCTTGTGCGCTAGCAGATCTGAAACGCTCCTGGTTCCTACAGCTTGAGTCATACATTTAGGTCTGGACCATTGCATTGCTGGAGATTGCAATGTACATTATGAATCCCGTTTGTGGCTGCATCCTGAGTCAGCATGTCCTTGAGAATTGCACAAACAAATTTGAAAGTAACAGCTTCAGAGTCCTGCTGTCAGCAGTCTGCCAAAAGTCAGAAGGCACCAAACTCTGCCAAAACTTTCTGAAATAGTAAGTCCACTGCACTACTGTGCATATGCAACAGGTTGCAGAGCAAACATAAGTTTGCTGACTGAACAGGCTCTCCCTCTGTCAGAGGGAAGCTTGTCCAGGCAGCAAATTTTTGGTAATTCTTGTGTCCTGGCTCTTGCTGATAGCACACTGTGTTGCTGCATAAACTGGATACTACAGTTACAGCTGTCTTATGACCAACAGAAGGCATTGGTTCCTATGTTTCTTGCGTGCCGCACAGCTGCCGAGTCAGGACTGCGTCTGCAGCCCTGTTTTGCTTGTACAGTACAGTCGTGTTCACCGATCAGCCACGAGCGCTACAGTTGTTTTCCGCAGCGGTAAGCCCGCACAAAGAAAGGTTTGCTAGTTGGCTAGCTACGCTCGTTCGCACCAGGGCATCCATTGCGCTTCGCTCACAGCAATGTCGCAAGTCTGAAAACCTCAAGCCACGGATCCCAGAGTGATGATTGGTGATTTACGGAAAAAGTTCTTGTTCGGCTTGCAATAACTCTCAATCAAGGCTATTCAGTACCTCTGCAATGACAGTAAAGGCCTCTATCTCCCTCTCCCTCTCCGCGGATCCTCTGCGGCATGGTTGCAAGATGAAGTGGCCTGCACATACCAAGGATTCCAGCATCGTTGATCGAGACCGTTCTTGCACAGCTTTGGCCTGCCAGTAAGTCCCCAGGCATAGACTGCAAGCTTGACCTTGATCCCGACAAGGCGGCCCTGAACGTGACAGAACGAGAGCACCTTCAGCGAGCATTGGAACGGGAGTAGGAACGGCATAAGTTTCCCTTTCCCGGTGGGTACCCATCTGGTTGTTTCTGCCTTGATCGTCTGCTTCCGGATAAGGAAGGTCCAAGCGTGGGCACCTTCGCAACTCTGCTTGTTTGGTGTCGCAGGCGCCTATATCTGTCTAACACATAGGGCGAGGTCAAAGAGACAATAGAATGGTCAGTGACTGCACCCACAAGCGTGATTGGTCAAGCATGCTGTTGCACATTGACGACTCATGTTGTCGCACCTACTGTGCCGCAGTTGTCTGTGCTGGCGACAAAGGATTTGTGCAGTGCCCTTCACCCCTGCATCACCTATACAGGGTGCTGCAGTATAGCTGTCACACCCAGTGTGCAGCTGATAATTGGTACTGCTTGAAGGTATCAGACATAGATGGAGCTGCCATCAGCAAGCCGAGTAAGACTCAGGTACGAGCAGACAGAAGACGGCAACAGAAGGCTGCTGAAAGGGGGCCCGACTATGTTGCACCAGTGGCACGGGCACATGTAAGCATGTCTCAAGTTGCTTGTCTCACTTCTAGATGGCACAGGTGCTAAGCAGTGCTGCACATATGCTCCCTATCACTCAACTGGCACCCAGATACCAGTTGCTATGGTATGCATGGGCACATACCAGGGCCTACATGCGAGACTTTACGAAGCAAATTTTTGGTGGTGCATAGCTGGCGCACTTAGTCACAAGTGTGAGCTCAAAACACTAAGCAAACGACATAGCACCAGGGAAAGCACATGCGTTGGTCTGTATATATGTTGTGTGTTTGAACATGAGCTCATTCGGTCGCATGACTCACACCTTGAGCTGATTTGTGATGTGTTGCACATGCTTGTGTTGCGTGGTGCAGGATGGGCCTCCAACGCGCCGCAGCCAGAACGTGGCAAAGAGGCTCAGGAACAAAGCGTTGAAAGTTGCGTGTAAAGCTGCTGTCCAGGCTACCAAGTTGGCAGCAGATGCAGCATCACCATCACAGGTCAGTTGCTGCAGTTGCTGCACTGACTCGCTGAACAAAACCCACGCCAGAACAGCTTGACAGCGTCCTGCACTGTTTGCACATGCACTCACTGCACAGTAGCTGGGTTTGTGGACCTCTGCAGCTCACGTCACTGTCGTTGCCACTTCTTTCTGTCAGAGTTACAGGGTTCGCGCATGTGTGCACAAGCATCCACAAGAGTCTCTTGCTTTTGGACTCCTGTCCTACCTATTGTGACCGATGCTCTGCTTTGCGCGGTGAATTGAGCATAGACAGTCAAACATCATGTCTTTATACCCCCACACTTCTTTAGAAGCATACAGCTCATACTGTACCATTTGCTCACCATGCAGCTGATCACTATACTTTATTACTCGATGTACTTAGTCCTTACAGCTTATAAACCTGAAAGTCAGGCGTCTGAGCCGTGCCCTTATGATTGCTTTCAGAAGGCCGCAATTCGCTGGCAGAAAGGAAGAATGGGAGTCCCCAAGCTGGAGCCGACCCTGCCAGCAGCACAGCGTATGGCAGCTGCTAAGGCAGTGCTGTCATCCTTGCCACCTCATCAGCTATTGAAGTACTAATAATAATAATAATAGCAATGCTAGTAATGAAAATAATAATTATAACAATAGTAAAGCCCCTTTCCAGCCCATGATGAATGTGAGGCACCATAAGCCTTTGCATCCCTCCCACACATTTTACTCAGTATGCAAGGAAACCCACTGTACCTCATTCTTGGCTTGGATATGCCAAAAGGCGCAATCTCTTCTTCATTCTTTTCTGTCTACTCAATATGTGCCCTGTGCAGACATGTGTTGCAGTTGACGTCACCTGCTGAATAGCTCAGTGCCTGTGCTAGCCTCATCTACACGCACATGCAGTATCTTATTTGTCTTTGGTGCACAGGCTGTGACTCCTCAAGTGGCTGTCAGCAGACATGGAGCAGTAAAAAAAAACAGAGGTACCAAGCGCGCCAGAGATGCAGGAGGGTACTCTACTGGGCAGACCCACACCCCCACCCCCGCCCCCACCCCCACCAACAAATTTCGCAAGCTCTCACATGTTGAGATCACAAGTAGAGTTGGCAAGCAACTGCCACAGGTAGGACTTCAACCTGATCTTATCTGACCATGTGGCAACACATTAAAGGCAAATTTTGGATCTTTCAGCGCGTGACAAATTGCAGTTGAGCACCATCCCGGGCTTATGACGGTGTAAAACAGAGTGACAGCAGCTCATGCCACTTCCCAATCTGCCACCCTTGCAACTGCTTCTTCAAGCAAAAGTCATCATGAGCTAAAAGTTTTTTTATATTATTACCATTGTTATTGATATTATTATTATCATCATTACCATCAACCTGATTATCATTAATCTTGTTGTCATTCCAGTGTAATGATAATAAGATTAATGATAATAATGCTGATGGTGATGATGATAATACATCTATTAATAATAATGGTAATGATAATAATTTCAGTGTAATGATAGTTATTATCACCGTACTGCCTCAACGGCTGGTCGTTTAAACAACTCATATTGCACGACCTCAATTAAATACATATACAGTATTATTGTCGTCCACGACTCCCATTAAAAATAACAAATAATGCAACAAAAAGTGCAAAAAACAGTGCTCTGCGATCTTTTGATTTGCATTGTGTCAACACAGTCATTATGCTTTGTTGTGTGAGATGCCATGCAAGCTGAGTAAACATTCCTTTGAATTAAGCACACGCCTTCATTAATACGTGTTGTAGTAGCAATTTAGCAATCAGCAGCCGACTTGAATTAGAATTAGCTAAAGTAATCCATACAGGTGCTGACCTACAATGGAAGATTATCGATGATAATGTTAATCATTAACATGCGCAAAAATTCGTTTGCAATATTCTGAGGGGTCACGACCTTGATTAGAGGGCGACTAACATTTAAGGCAGTACAAAATAATCCTTATTAATGTTATTGTTATTATTTAACGCTGCCAGATATACCTAAACACAAAGATTACCCGCGATATTTCAACATGAACCCTGACTACCTGTAATTCACCAACATGAAGCCTAGACCTTAAGTACAATTTTGCACTGTGTATGCACACCAGACACACCCCTTGAGATTGCAAGCAGGTGCCAGTTACTTGTGATGGCGCTCCCATTGACAGACACATAGTATGAGTCCCAAGTTCCCTGAGCATAAAGCGCAAATCTAAATCAGTTGCGAGGCACATCAACAACCCCTAAAGTCCTAAGCAAGCGCCATTGGCTTGTCATTGTGTCCTTGTATAAATGCATATACATATTTATTTATATACTTGTCTACATATCTGTTCGCGTATTTACATAGATATACTTCAGATCCTAGTTTGCAAGTCTCCACCCACAAATTGCCGTGAACCCTACATGCATCTGCACTATATACCCAAATCAAACACTTCGCTTCAAGATTGCAAGCAGGCACCAATTGCTGTGTGATTGTGCGAGTACTGTTGCAGGGTTGGAGGCATGAAGAGGAGTCTGCCTCTGAGTCTGACTCTGAGTCTGCCTCTGAGTCTGCCTCTGAGTCTGCCTCTGAGTCTGCCTCTGAGGAGGAGGAGCTGCTAGCAGTGGTGATTGCCACACAGGTTTGCATGTCACACCTCATGTCTTTGTGGCAACCGCTCCAGTGTAGCTTTGCAGCAGATGTATTTGCACCAGTTACTGCACTTGACTGCATCCATATTTCAAGATCATGACTTTACATCAATGCATCGTCGTATGCAGCCACTATTTTTTGATGTGGTGATTGTAGTTGTGAACACCTTCTGTTGTGTCATGACTTGCAATGGCAGCAGCTCTGACCACTCCGGCACTTGGAGAGAGCAAGCACAATGATGCTGCTCCCCGTCTTGATGGCAACACTGAATTGCAGGCAGTAAGGGACGCATCTCAGCAGAGGGTGCATGGTGGTGGCCTTGCAACTGGCACACAAGCAGCCGCATCAGCTATGGAAGAAGCGGCAGCAGCTTCTTCTTCAGCAGCTTCTTCTTCAGCAACTTCTTCAGACGAAGAAGAAGCTGCTGCAGCGGAGTCAGCAGAGGCAACACCTTTGGAAGAAGCTGCAGCACCAGAGGCAGAAGATTTGGTAGCAGCTACAGATGAAGCTGCAGCACCAGAAGCAGGGGCAGCAGTCTCAGAAGAAGCTGCAGCACCAGAAGCAGTGGCAGCAGTCTCAGAAGAAGCTGCAGCACCAGAAGCAGTGGCAGCAGCTGTAGAAGAAGTTGCAGGACCAGAAGCAGCAGCAATAGCTATAGAAGAAGCTGCGGCACCAGCAGTGGCAGCAGCTACAGATGAAGCTACATCTGCAGAAACAGCAGCACCAGCAGTAGCAGTTGCATCTACAGATGAAGCTGCAGCACCAGAAGCAGCACCAGCAGCTACAAAGGAAGTTGCAATCTCAGAAGCAGCACCAAGTGTAGCAAGAGTATCTCAAGCAGTGCCTGACACGGATGATGAGGCACAGAGCATTGTCCAGCAGACTAATAGCAAGAGCCAAACGGCTGGCCCCTCAAGTCTTGTCCAGCTGACAGTAGATGAGAGCCATGCATTAGCTTTGGGGGTAGAAGTGGGCGCTGATCTGGAGCGTTTCCCAGACCTTGACGCCCTTCAGGTGCACATACCTCATCATCATGAGTCAGCATATTGAGTCATGTATACATGACTGTATATATGTGCTTGAACTTTTATGTACATGTTTATTTCATGTTTGTTTACATTTATCTTTATATATGTGTTTATATTATATGTACAAATGATCATTTGAGTCATCAACTTCATGCCTATCCAGGCTCACCAGGTAACATGTTTGCATATACAAAGGTGGAATGGTCATCTTTGTTGTTGGACAGCATGCATCCGGCTGTTTGATATGCATCAGCACTATCAATACACAGTGTGTGGCAACGCTGACCAATGCCCCTTGTGCGTTATTGTTATTACTATTACTGTTTTATGTTTATTTTTATTGTTATCATTATCATTCTTACTATTACTATTATTTATTATTACTAATAATATTACCATTATCACTGTCTTTATCACTGTCACCGTCATTGTCATTATTATTATCATTGTCTTATTGTTACTCTTAGTCCTGTTATTATCATCATTAAATTCCCCCTTGTCCATTGTGAATGTCCACTGTGCAAGCTCTTCCCTTTGTTTGCAGCGCGGCAAGCATTTGAGCAAACCCTAATGCCAGGTCTGCATTTGTTTGCAGGGTTGTTTGCCAGACACACAAGCAGTAGCTGTGCCGCAAGAGGCAGCCTATGGTAGCTTGGCACCAACTGGGCCTGACAGCACCCCTACTGGGCTTGCCAACACCCCTGCTGGGCCTGACAGCACTTTTACTGGGCCTGACAGAACCCCTGCTGGGCCTGGCAGCACCCCAGCTGAGCCAGACAGAACCCCTGCCGGGCCTGACAGCACCCCTGCTGGGCCTGACAGCACCCCAGCTGGGCCTGACAGCACCCCAGCTGGGCCTGACAGCACCCCCACTGCACCTGACAGCACCCCCACTGGGCTTGACAGCACCCCTGCAAGGCCTTCAGGCGCTAATGACGATCTCGTCCTTGGCACACCTGCCTGCAGCCAGTCTGATGCATCTCTCAGCTTATTACTCGACGGACCAGCTGCCTCTGTTGGCCCCAGCACCACAGCCACAGCCTTGGGTGTGGGCAGTGAGCAGGATGGTGATGGTGCCAAGTCAAGCTCTCCAACTGTGGAACCTGAGTCAAGTGATGCTGCTGGTGGCCCCAGCAGTGTTGGTGCCACTGTGGGCATGACAGCTGAGGTTGATGGTGGTGATGGTGTTGGCCCTAGTGGTTTGGGTGCTGCTGCAGACTGTGAGGTCCATGACCTCACTGGTCCCTCAGAAGACTTTGCTCAGGTGAGATTGCATACGCTTGCTTGTGTTGCTTCATCCAGACTGCTGTAGGATACACTGCTAGAGAGTTTGCAGTGTCTGCCATGTTGCTTCTTGTATCAGTGTATAGATCCTTGGGCACAAACATGCACATAGTCGGTTTTGTAGTCTATTGTAGAGTTGCTTGTGTGTTTGCTTGTACAATGCCTTCACCTGAATCATCTTACCCAGTATGTCGCCGGTCTTTTGGCATGTGTGCTTGCATGTATGTCCATTTGTGCCTATTTGGTTGTCCTTGTGGCTGTACATGTCTGCCTGTCTGTCTGTCTGACTGCCTGTCTGCCTTACTACTTTGAACTTTTCACTGTTTTGGCGTAGCTGCACAGACCTGCATGTCTGTATTCAGGTGTATGACCCTTTGCGGGAGGTATTTCAGAGTCTGGGATGCTTTCTGGTTGATCCAGACCTTGGACCACTCACCATGGACAACATTGGCGCAATGAAGGCAATTCAAAGTGAAGCTTTTGGTGATAAGGCAGCTGACAAAGACATCAGGCTGGTCTATCATCTGAGGACAAATGTAGCAGTGTTTAGACGGGACATTCTGTGTATGAAGGCTGGAGGCTGGATGAAAGATGAGATTGTGAACATCTACATGGCCTTGCTCCAGGTGACTTTGCCATGTCATCCAAAACAGCTCTTGTTGCAATAGCACTGCCTCTTTTGCCATGATCCAATGGGTACAAGTGCTGGTTTTATGTTGTATTTAGCTGCGCAGTATAGCCTTGCATGCATGTTGGGACTGGGCCCCATATGGATGCATGTGACTTGCTGTGTGCACGCATTCAACCTACTCCTGTAGTGTTCAATCATGTTTGGTTGTGTGTACCTGTTGTGCCCTGCCCTGCCCTGCCCTTCCCTGCACTGCCCTGCCATGCCCTCTTCCGCCATGCCCTCTCCTGCCATGCCCTGCCCTGTCATGCCCTGCCCTGCCCTGCTGTACCTTCTTGCAGCTGTTTTGCCTTGCAATCAGTCATGCTTCCTGCCCTGCCCTGCCCTATCACTATTTGAAAAAACTCTGTACTTGCCTTGTTGAAGCGCCGCGCAATGGCGTCTTGCTGTCTCACCATGGCACGCCTTCTTCTTGCTTGTGTCAACCTCTGTGGTCTTGTCTTGAGCATGTGTCAGGTGCTCACAAGCGCCACTTTGCACTGAGCAACCGAGATGTAATTGGTAGCCTCTGCAGCAATGTGTGGCCTGATGTGACGCAGGACAGAGACACGGTGATGCGCGACAAGAAGCTCAACTTCCCCAGATGCTACTTTGTCAACACCTTCCTTTTCTGCAAGCTGTACAGGTGTGGTTGGACCCATTGCACCCCATGCATTGCTGCTCGAACGCTTCTTTGTTGCTGGCATACGTGTGTGTGTCTGTGTTTGTGTCTGTGTCTGTCTGTGTCTCTGTCTGCCTTTGTCTGTGTATGTGGCTGTGTGGCTGCACCTGTCTGAGCGTGTGTGTGCGTGTGTGTGTGTGTGTGTGTGCGTGCGTGCGTGCGTGCGTGCGTGCGTGCGTGCGTGCGTGTGTGTGTGTGTGTGTGTGTGTGTGTGTGTGTGTGTGTGTGTGTGTGTGTGAGTGTGTGAGTGTGTGTGTGTGTGTGTGTGTGTGTGTGTGTGTGTGTGTGTGTGTGTGTGTGTGTGTGTGTGTGTGTGTGTGTGTGTGTGTGTGTTTTTGTGTTCATTGCCAAGCTGCTTGACTACTGCCATCTTTTTGTACATGCATGATTCTAGCATGCGCATGCCAGCTTCAACATGACTGACCTGCCAAGTCCGGTGCAGTGACACCAAGACGTACAGCTTTGAGAATGTGCGGAGTCAAGTCAATGCCCAGATGGTGGAGTGCGATAAGCTGATCTGCCCTGTGCACCTGGGAAAGCACTGGACATGTGTTGTGGCAGACTACCAGCAGCAGACCGTCACCTACTATGATTCCTTATGGGTACGTGTCTGCTTGTTGCAACTTCTGTGTGCAAAGTATAAAATGGTACCACTTTGACAGTCCACCTATGCAGCAAGAGACGATCGAAATGTATGCACACATTCATACAGTTGCCTCTTGAACAAGTCATGCCAGCAGTCTGCAAGACAGAGTCTGCTGCTTGTAATATGGATGTTTACTCATGTCGTATGATGCATGCATGCAACCAGAAATGCCTATTGTTGTGCGTGTTGACCAGATGCTCCCTTTTCCAATTGGTTTTCGAGTTGTGTGGCTGTTGTGCAGAGTTGTCGCCATGCAGAGGTCATCCTGCATGCTCTTCTGAGCTTTGTGGATGACATGAGTCAAGCTCTGGGCAAGACCATTGACATCTCTGCGTGGCGTGTGAGGTATTTGTCTTGTCACCAATTTGTCTTGCAATGCACTCCAGCAGTCGTCATGCACACCATGCCCTTTGTGCTTGAACGCATCAATGCATTTGCTCGCAACATGAGGAGCTGTCACGTCACCGCAAGTCAATTGCTCGTGACACCGTCATGCGCTTGAAATGCAGGTGTCCCGAGAAAGATGAGATGCCCAAACAGAACAACAGCTGTGATTGCGGGGTGTTTGCACTGCTCTTTGCTGAGTATGCGTCACGCAATGCTCACTTCAACTTCTCACAGAGACACATCAATGCATATCGGACCAAAATTGTGGCTGATGTTGCCACAATGAAGATTGGGATCCCCCTAGAAAACTAGTGCAAGCATCCATGTTGCTCTACATTTGGGCCACTGACTTATGCAAACCCACTCTTGTTCCTTCTTGCAGAGTTTTTGACATCAATGCTTTGCATGCTCATTGTGCAGTGAATGTGTCCTCCTTGTACATTACATGTGACACCTCAAGTCGCTTAAGACTGCTTGACATTTGTGCTATGCATCGAGCCTTGGAGTGTTCATAGTCTATGCATATCAGTAGCTTCAGCCCAAGATGTCGATGCACGCAACATCATGAGTCTCCGTAATGTGAGCTCGAGGTCGGTGAGCACTGACGCAACATTGACATGAATGTGTGATCATTATGATGCACATTCACTTATAATTTGAGACTTGGTTACAGCTCCGAACCTTCATGCACAATCACTGATAGGTGCCACTCCACAGGTGTAACCTTAGTGCCGAGTAGCGACAGCGAATAATCATGAGATTCTGCAGCATGTGGGCCAACACAACACTGTACTTGAGTGGTTTTACATGTACTAACTGTGTAGTGCTCAGGAGTTACATGCTGAGATCTGTCAAATTGTACCATGTCGTATGACGAACCTGCCAAGGTGGTACAACCTTCTCTTGTGTTACATTCAACAACATCATGATGGCGGCAATGACCCAACACAAAACTGACTGCACCGTGTGACACAGCCTTGCTATGCAACCATGATTTTGCTTTTTGCCCAGGCACATACCAAAAGATTTTGCCTCCGTGCCCATTTAATGTAGCATAGGCGCCCTTGTTTGCTTTGGCTGCTGCAAGTACCCGTCTGGTCAGTGTGAGGCAAGCTTCACAGATACACAACTTGCTTACTAAATAGCACGAGTTATTCCATAATAGGCGTTTCGCATCTCAGAGCTCAGACTGCAGTGAGTGAGTGAGTGCAACATAGAATGAATAAGCCAAAAGTTTTACCTGCGGTCGCTGTGAAGATCCAGGTTTCGTTGATGAGACCTTGTTCTATGTCCCGATGGCGACCCATTCAAAGAGGGAATAGCGATTGAGTGCTTCGTTATTGGGTCGCTAGCTTAACGATCCAAGTCCTCGCACCATCGAACAACGAGTCGTTGCAAAATTAACGACTCGGCCACTGTGAACCAATCCTTACAACATTAGCGATGCTGATAAGGATACAGCAGCACAAGAAGTACAAAGTCTGTGTTTCAGACAGCACTGCGCTGCAAAACAGAAACACAGAAAGCAGTTGCAGCAGGCATGACACGCAGCAACACATAGACAGCCATTGCATATACAGTCAGCTAAGTGGTCCCTCGACATGCAAGTGCCCAGGCAGGATGTCATGGTGGGTAGACAGGAAGAACATGCATCCTGCATGAGCTCATATGTACAGGCGTCGAACTGCCCGGCTCCTTTGCACCATGCTAGTCCTGCTCAAGCTGCATCTGTGCTCAGCGTGTCTGCCTGACTTCTGAGGTGCAGGTGCATTGCCACTAGTCTTCTTGGCTGTACCTTGACTTCTGAATGCCTGCTGCACTCCTGCAGCGTTCGTCAAGACGTCATACACACCTTGTAAAAGTGAGCACAAATATATGCCAGACCTATATACCAAACATAAGCTGTCATGGCAGTTGAATTTTAAGCATGTAGCAACACAGGGTCATGGGACTGCTGTACGTCTGCTCATAATGCTCACATGCATGGCCACATGCAAATTCTCAGGGTGCTTGCAATTTATGTTCAGATGAGCTAAGCAGATTTTTCAAAAAGAGTCACTGCACAATTGCATTTTTCAAATCACTTCTCACCTGCTCAGCTGGTGGTGACTGTGAAGGTGCCTTGCCACAATGAGCGCCTTCTGGCTCAGCATCAACAGACTGCACAGTAGCAGCTGCAACAGCAGCTGCACATCAGTCTGCTTCTTCATCTATAGGCAACAATGGGTGCGTTCAAAGACTCAGCAAAGTGACACCTTAACAGTGTTATGAGAGCAGCAGTTCCTGGACCACAAACCACTTATGATTCAGCGAATGACACAGAAATGTGATTGACCCAGATTCGATGCCTTGCAAGCTTGCTCACAGGCATCACAAAGTACTCTGTTCGGTTGACCATTACCAAATTTGAGCTTACTGCACAAGATTGACAGTGCAAGTTACACAAACCAGATGCCCGGGATGCGTACTCTGCAAACAACAACGCAAACACCCCAGAGTCATAGGAGTTTGTCTCTGCTGGCAATGCCATGTCCATTGGACTCCTGCAATACATACCAACTTGCAACATCAGAAGCAAGCCACCATGACACTGTCTACCAAACTGCATTAGCATGCAATCAATTTTGCCTTGTATAGAGCATCAATAAGCACTCACTTGACTTCCCATGTTGAAAGGTCCAATGTCTGCTTAGACTCATGCTCCACCCAGCTGACTAAAGTCTCTACAATTTCATCATCATCCGCCTGCTACAGCACATAACAAGTATTGTTGCAACAACTCCATTTATTTTATTCTGGACCTGATAAGATCGACGTACACAGAAAGGCCAGACAACATCAACATGCAAAGACACAACAAATCTGGCCTTTGTGCACTTGTCAAGGACAAGCTTGATTAATAGAGAAGTCTGTCCTGCTTTGCATGGGATGCACAAGCTCAATTGGCTTTAGGAGGCAATGCTTACCAAAAAGGAGTCATACCACCTGATGACCTGATGTTTCAAGTCTATGCCAACACACCTCCAGCATTCCAGCAAGGGCACCACTCAGATCAGCTTGTCACAATCCAAGATGCCTGGGCTCCTTCTCCCGCCCATGTCTTGCAGTTGCAATGGCTTTTGCCATTCCCGCACATCATCCCAGTTGGAGTCACACCTAAATCAAAGGCTTTTCATAGCATTCTGACTGTAGCCTCATTGCAACTGCAAACAACACATTGCCGTGCTATGCAAGGCTCTGTTCTTTAACAGGGTTGATGTTCTGCTTGTTCTCCCTAAACAATTGCGTACATGTATGTGTATATAAGGTCAAGCAATTGTGCAGGCACAGAAACAAATAAACACTTCTTGCTTTGTGTCTTGGATGTATGGGGTGCACCCAAGACTTTGGTATGGGCGTGAAGCAACGCAATTCATGTATGCATGTCTCTCAGGTCCACAGCTGTTGGGCACTTGCTACTGTTGGCTGAAAGATTGTGACGTATACACGTATGATACTGACGTCAAGATGCTCTTCACCAGGTCAGGACCGAGAAAATGACAATTGGGGTAGCCCAACTTGTCATCTCGCATTCTGTTATTTCTCTCCTACAAATAAGAGCATATGTGTCAAGGGTGCAATTGTGGCGCCAAGCTTACCTGAGATCATGTTGATGGACAATTGGCTCCATGGCTGGACACAAGTAAGCAAGAGATTCCACGTGTTTGACATTACAACATTGCATGAGTAGCATGGCCCTTGCCAAATCACTTTGCATGGGCAAGATGTATCGCGACATCACCTATAGCAAGATGCTAACCTTCTTGACCAAAGTAAATGCAGTGAGGCCAAGCAGGCACCCAATTCATGACCAATTACACAGAGTGCAAGCATTTGAGCAGCAGCTGTACAGCTGTGACATAGCAAATGGCACAGCAACATGGCAAGCACATGCAGTTTTGTTTTGCAAGCATGGCGCAAAGCTGTACAGAGAAGCATTAGCATGAGCTGACCTGTAAGAGCACCATGTATGCATACAGCACTGTAGGATTTGGCTGCCCAAACCCATTCAATGTCCAGATATCCTGTCGCAAGACTTGCAAGTGCAAGTCTATGAAGTGAACTAG
>JAABUK010001751.1_pt1 | contig 40729 bp, 68 predicted proteins | sample 5559141 | NCBI WGS metagenome assembly JAABUK01 (sample SAMN10711869, study PRJNA513367) | rock metagenome | isolation source: Antarctica rocks | place: Antarctica: Victoria Land, Pudding Butte nord | collected 2016-01-03 | reverse complement strand
CTCCTTTACACTGGCTTTTGCTTCTCCAAGCTTGGCTCCACCAATCAAAATCTTGTACCCTGCCTTAGCTAAGTTCTTTGCCAGTGCTTTGCCTATACCTGACGTTCCTGGCAGGAATGCGATCTTACGAGACTTGTCGAAATCCCCCATGGTACTCCGTGCACAAGCGTGCAAGCAGTGTGGATTGTCGCCAGGAACCTGCAAAAAGTGCTCAATGTTGCTGAGTTGACTTTGGGCTGCATAGGTTTGAAAAACCCTGACATTCAAAAACCTCTGGCATTGTGAGCTTCCGACTGCGACTCTGACGCGTCTGCAAGGCCCGGCGCGTGCCTGGCTCTAAAATGCCGGTACGTGGTTACTCATGCATGCGCTGGGTCCTTAAGCAGCGGACGATGGCCTTGTCCTGACTCACGCTAGGCGTGGCAGGGCTGTTTTCCCCCGGCCTCTGAATAAACTTAGCCACCTGTGGGTTTCAACAAGCATGAAGGCGTATCAGCAGCCCCCAAGTCCTTCCAGGGGTGGAGTACTGGCAGATAGGATAGGCAATTTCAGACGGTCACCTCCAGCACCACGAGCAGATAGGTATCTTAGAACTGGAATAGCTACCTCTGGCACCGTACTTCTGCTGGGTCAAGCATGGACCCATGTCATCATCTGTGGCAAGCCATGTCGTCTGTGACACAGGCATGGCATCACAGAGAGCCCCACTCAGTTTTGGTGGCAAAATGGACCCAACAGCCTACAGCAGACTAGTAATGAGCAGCCCAAAAAGCGAGCTTTGTTCCCTGTTCACGTCGTGGAGTACACTGATGAGGGTGTCAAGGACAGGACTCATCCAGCATTGTCTGCAAAGGTTGCTCCTGTGGCGGCACTGGAGCAAAAGCAGACGGCATCAGACAGCACTTCGTTGCACAGCAAGGGTGAGCAGCCTCAAGCAAGCACAGCATGAGTGCACCTGCACTGGTCAGAGGAGCTGTGCAAAGCTGCATGCAGTGGATCAGCACTATCTGTCCTTCTGTACTTGTGCAACAAAGCCTCTGTGTTACCACTTCTGTGCTGCAAGCAATGCCAGTCCCTGTGCTGGCTGCAGGAACTGCTATACAGGCTTTGCAAAGGCTTGCCGCCAGCAATCCGAAGCTCTACAAAGCTCTACTAGGCATGAAGAAGGATAGCCATGGCTGCATCAGCACAGCTACACTTATGCAAGTGAGAGACAGCAGAGCAACAGTCTTGCATCTTATCATCCCTGTTCTTTGCACCATTGCCCATGAAAGATCTTGCTTCTTGTGGTCATCCACATAAGAGTGTCATACCAACAGAGTCAATGCGCAAAACAACTCACGCCAGTGTCAAGCCATAAGGCTGACATGCCAGCATGCCACAATCTGTTTGTCTGAGCTGTTTGTATGAGCTGTGTGTATGAGCTCCATGCTCCATGGATCCATCAAGGCACGCCAACCAGTCCGGTCTGCATTGTGTGTCCATTTGTTTTGCATGCAATTCAGGTGCAAGCAGCAATGGAAGGTGCAGCGTCTGCAGCCAACAGCAGAAGTACCAGTCATGCTCCCTCTCGTGCACACAGCCCTGACTTGTTTGCTGGCAGGCAGGAGCATGCTGACTCATCTGGGTCACGTGCCCACAGCCCAGCTGGATCTGATGTGGCTGATGATGAGCCTTATGCAGAAGCTGAGCAAAGCAGCAACAACCTAGAGCAGGCTGGAAGCAGAGAAGCACATTCACCAGACAGCAGAGCAAGCGACGTTCATAGCAGTCTCAATCATTCACCTGACAGTGGACAACACGAGCTTCAGCGCGATGCCATGTCAGAGCAGATGCTTGCTCATACCCATGGTAGACATCAGTCTAGGGACCTCTCAGGATCTCAGCCAAGCAGCATACAAACCAATCTGGCTGCCAGCAAAGAAGGGGTTGAGGTTACTGGCACAGCAGCTGCAGCACAATCTCAGACCATATCATTGATGCCTGTGACTGCGCTTATGCCTGAAGCTGAAACCAAAACACAAAAATGGTAGGGGCAGTGCCTCTGTCAGTTCCTAACAGAATCGACCAGACAAGAATGCAGCAAGCTGGCCACTTGGAACTGACAGCCATAACAGAGCTGTTGCTGCCGAGAAAAAGACTGTATGTCAAGCATGGTATTGTCCAAATTGCAGCTGCCGGTGGTCGTAACATATGCCCAGCCAAAGAGGTCATCATGGCGGCAAGCTGAGAAGACTGTATGACTCAGGCCATAATGACCGGGAGGAGTGCAAGCCAAAGCATGACAGCAGTCATGTTGTAGCATGCACTATTCAGAACATTCTGATGGCCCACTGAAGTTAGTGTACACCGAGATTCTACGCCAGCCAAGATGTGATGAGGCCGCTCACAAAGACAGAAGGAACTGGTCAGCGCTGCAAGTCACGCCAGTGTTTCTCCTCCTGTGTGTCACTGTGGGCTTTCTGCATCAACATGCAGCAGTCAGTGGCTACTCGTGGGCATTAGGACAGCTTCAAGCTTTTCAGCAGCAGTCACAGTGTTGAGCATACGTGCAAGCCCCAAAAAGATGACCTGACAAATCAAGGCCTAAACACAATGCAAAGTGGGTGTGTCTATTCTTGTTGCAGAATCACACAAAGCACAATTCTGCTACATAAGGGTGTCATTCAAAAGAGGCGTACGCATCCACAATAGAACACAGAGCCATATTGCCTCACCGCAATCGTGATCAAGATGTTCTTCTTGGTCTTACTAGCAATGACTGAGCACCCATCAGGGTTGACAGGCCGATATGTCTGCTTTATACTGAATATGTAGTTCTTGCCCTGCATCCCAGCATACCATCAGGGACAGAACTATCTGTAAACTGACAGCCCATAGGTCATGTGCAGCAGCAGCATAGACAAGCATCATGCATATAAAAGGTGTTTATAGCCAGACCAGCTGCTTTACCTGCAAGTTCATTGCTTTGATATCTAGCATATGCGGCTCAAAGACTGCCCGCAGCAGGTCAGTCTTGACACCATGCAGTGGCACATAAATCTTGACTGTATATGCATTTTGTTCCCAGCTACAGGTAGTCAAGATTCTGAAGGGTGCCTCCAGGGGAAGATGTGGCTGACCATTCACCAGCTGCAAATTCATGCCGTACCGCAATGCTGGCAGCACTGAGTTCGGATTACTTAAAATGCTCTGCATGTCTCCTGCAGCATGGCACCATATTGAAGAAAGGACACACATTAATGTCAAGTGACAGGATGACAGATGTGCCGAAAGCCCTGCACCAAATGATCCGCCTGTCTACCAGCATGCATCTCACCTGCAGCTTGATTTCTCAGAGCTACTTGGCTGATTGTCGACTGACTGTTGACTCCAAAGAGGGTGGGAGATTGCTGCCCTGTTGCCCAGCTTGTGCCTGCATGCACGTTGAACGCCATGAAGCTAAACCAAAATCACAACATGCTGCCAGATGTATACTAAGATGTCACACCCACAAGCCTTTGCTACGCGAAAATAACATACCTGCTGCTGACTTGTAGGCTGTGCTTGCTGGCGCAGCCCAGACAGGGTCATATGGAGACAGAATGCCATCACCTTGAAACTCTGTGGCAAAGTGAAGATATCTGTGCGTGTGCAAGTATGGGATGCCAAAGCAGAGGCTAGCTTGCGCGTGACTTACCAGCAGACCTGTGCTGCTCTTTCACGGTCGCGTGATCTGCATTTAGTCCAGATGCAAAGGTAAAGCCCGCAGCATAGCCATTTGAATATGCCTGACCATCAGCGCCAACAATCTGCTGACCGCTTCCTTGAATGAGCTGTAGTTTTCTCTGCATAAACAAGCACAGAGCTGCTGGTACGCAGGGAGATGTGGGTATGCAAAGAGGTATGCAGGGAGCAGGGTTGCCAAGCTCCTAGATGGTATTAGCAAGCATGACAAGTGTCAGCTGGGAGATTCAAGACCTTAAAGCTGTGCCAGAAGGATAGATGCATCCCAGTGCAGCGAGATCATGCTTGTCGAGCGATTGTAAGGCAGTGCCGACAGAGACTTTGGCAAACCAGGCATCAAGCCTGGAATGTCCGAAAGCAATAGTGTATGGCGCACACAGAACAAGCTGACGCGACGCTTGCCGTGAGCACAAATCAACTTTGAACATCATGATGAGTAACAACACGCAAGCTGCAACACAAAACTACACTACAAACAAGGTACATAAAGGACAACTGCTAAAAGCCGCCTGCTGACTATTGACCCAGCGCAACATAGGGAAACCGGACACGGCATTTTAAAGGTATATAGCCGTCACCTGTTGCAGAGCGTGCAGCAGCTGCAGCAAGCGGTCGCGAACGACGGGTCTGGTGACCACAGTCAGAAGTTTCTGTGTCTCTGCAATGTCATCGTCTATAGACTCACCACCATCTTGTGACTGCATGGATCGACCTCTAGCGGGATGCTTTCCATTGCAACATCAAGTCTCGTGCAGATTCGTTATATGCATCCGGGAGAATCGGTGAAGTCTTTCGTACCTACACTGCAGTGAACGCGTGTGTCGTGCGAAATGCATTTCTGTATTTCACATGTGGTCAATGTGGCGTTTGTTGTTTTTACAATCTGTTGGGGGTGGGGGGGGGTGACTGTTACAGTCTTCAACACATGACGATACAGACAATATACAGTTCCTGCAAGAAAAGCACCTCCTGAGAAAATCAACATGTGCATTTGGCTCACGCTTAGCACAGTGTCTTGTGCGCAATGCAAAAAATTGCGGAGTGGGTGAAACTAGTTGGCATGCAGAAGTACTTGCTGCAGTCTGGGCGAAAGCTTTATTTGGCAGCAGTCCAGCTACAGCAATTGTAGCGGACAAACAATCAGATCAGTAGAATATCAGTTAATATTAAATTGATTTTAATGTGGGAGGAGGAAGCACTTTGAATATCACTCTGAGGTCTGCAAACTCAAGTGCGAGCGGCAACAGAGTTTAGAGAGCGCACCGACGCAAGCAAATTGTCCACCACAATGCGCTCTTGCTTACAGGTCATTCCCTATATTTCCTGACGGGCGCACCGCTCAAGTGCCTGTATCGCGAATTCAAAGCTCTCCTGCAGGTGGTTTCGCCCCCTAGCCGGCGCATTGACGGCACAATCTAGCCTGTTTTGTTTGCGTGGATGCACGTGGACGTTGGCAAAGTTGTAGGAGCTGTGTGCCGGCCGCGTATTCGATCAGTGTTGTACTAACTCATGAGTGCACCAGTTGATAGCGAACGCAAAGGACATAAACGCAAGCTGGCGGACACATTCACCTACAGCAATGCAGTGGCTGGAATCAACGGGGGAGAGAAGGAGACCATTACAGTTCAGGCGCGTGCATTTGAGTGTCAACAGTTCCTTGTAGCTGTGTTTCCACAGTTACGAAGTGTCTTGTGCTGACCACAGGTCAGACGCTTGCTTAGCATCATTAAAGTATGTACTCAGAAAACACCTGAAACAGTGGACCGGGTGGTCCTCAGACGAGCTGCACATAGCCTAGCAGAGCTGAGCAAGTCAGGTATGTGTCTGCTGCTTGTGGTTACTCAGTCGTTATGCGGAGTAGCACCTGACATGTTTCATCATATGCTGCAGAGGAAAACGTGGACACCGTGGTTTCTGAAGGTGGTATCAGTCACGTTGTACCTCTGCTCACATTCTTTCCTGCACCAGGCTCAGACAGCAAAGACCGCAGGCAATATTTGGTTGCTATGCTCTCTTTAAATGCTGAACATGTGTATGTTGCTGATGCTTTATGACTTGTTGATGCAGTAGCGAAGATGTCGAGAAGGAGTCATGCTTCATACTTGGTCTACTTGCCATCAAACCAGAGCACCAGCACAGCATTGCTGATATGGGCGCGCTGAGTGGTCTTGTGGGGATTCTCAAGCGCCACACTGACAACATTGGATGTCCAATGCCTGGTGCAAGTGTTGTGAGGCGGGCAGCAGATGCCATTACCAATCTGGCTCATGAGAACATACCTATCAAAAGCAGGGTCAGAGCTGATGGCGGCATTCCACCGCTGGTTGTATTGCTGGAAGCCTATGATGCTAAGGTGAAGTACTGACAGAGTCACTGCAGAATTGCTTCTGCATCCGCTGAACTTGTGGCATGCCTGCTCACGCTTGACTTGTCTGTGATTCGTCTGCTCAAGCTTTGCTTTGTACACTAGTGGTCCAGACTTGCAACTAGGTGTCTCATTCTATGCCGTTCTACAGGTGCAACGTGCTGCAGCAGGTGCATTGCGCACTCTAGCTTTCAAGAATGAGGAGAATAAGAACCTCATTGTGGAGTGTGGGGCATTGTCAACGCTCATTCAGATGCTCAGGGCTGAAGACATGGGCATACACTATGAAGCTGTGGGCGTCATTGGCAATCTAGTCCACTCTTCTCTGCACATTAAGCGGCAAGTTTTGGAGGAGGGTGCCCTTCAGCCTGTGATCGGTCTCTTGTCATCTTCCTGCAATGAGAGCCAGCGCGAGGCAGCTCTGCTGCTTGGCCAGTTTGCCACAACAGAACCTGACTACAAAGCCAGGATAGTGCAGCGTGGTGCAGTTCCTCCACTCATCACAATGCTAGGAGCAGCTGACAGCCAGCTCAAGGAAATGGCTGCCTTCGCTCTTGGTCGTTTAGCTCAGAACCGAGACAATCAGGCTGGCATCATGCAAGCTGGGGGGCTTCAGCCTCTTCTGGAGCTGCTTCAGTCAAAGCAAGGCACTCTTCAGCACAATGCTGCCTTTGCTCTGTATGGCCTAGCTGACAATGAGGACAATGTAGCTGAGATCATCAGGCAGGGTGGAGTGTCTTTGTTGCAAGAGGCAGACCTCATTGTACAGGTGAATATACATCAGCAAGCAGCGTCATGTCTGTGGCTCTTGTGTGCTTGCTTCTGTACTGAGTGCTTCTGTCGCTGCAGGCCAGCAAAGATTGTGTGCAAAAGACTATCAAGCGGCTGGAGGACAAGATCCAAGGGAATGTCCTGAAGCAGATACTGTATGCCATGCACTCTTCTCAGGTGTGCTCCACATTTGTGTTTGTCTGCTCTGAATTGCCTTAGACGATGTTATGCATGCTTGATGTCTGTCTTAGCAGCAAATATTTGCAATTGTCTATGTGCATTGCATGACAGGTTGCTCTGGCTGCAATCTTATCATGTTTGATGCACCCCTGCAAGTTATGACAACATTCAATCCTCAAACACATCAGTGTTTCCAGGCCACAGACAAGACCATGCAACAGCGTGTAGCTGTAGCTCTGGCCTGGCTTGGCAAAGAGGCAGATTTGCGGCAGTCTTTTGTAGATCGGAGGGGCCTGGATGTTCTGCTTGAGTTGCTCACAGACCAGAGACGAGATGCTAGTTCTCACAAGGAGGCAGCTGGTGAGTTCGGTAACATCGGTGTCAATGCTCTGCCTTCTTGCAACTTTATGCTTTCACTGTGCTTGTGATTTGCTATGGCTGCCCTGATTGCACTTGTAGTATGCCTCAACATGCACCTTCACATAGAGGAATGTGCTGAAAAGTGGTGCTTTCTGGTGCTCTGGTCCAGTCAACCACAGGAATGGCTGGCTGGAAGCATTTGCGACAGCATAGCCCATTTCTGCCTTCAGTGCAACTGTTTTCTTGAAGCTTATGAGCAATTTGTGAGATGGTACAGAATTACGTTTTGCATGCGTGATGGACAGTTGAAACAGGTAGTTAAATCAAGTGCACACCCCTCATCATATAGATGTTTCTGGCATCAAGTTGTTTTGCTGTGCCCTGCAGCGGCAATATTTGAGCTTGCCAAGAAGATCCCAGCAACAGCAGCCATTGACTGTGCGCCAGCAGAGCCTCCATCACATGTCTACCTGGGTGAGAAGTATGTCAACAACCAGACGCTGTCAGATGTCACCTTCCTCGTAGAGGGCAAGGAGTTCTATGCCCACAGGATAGCATTGCTGGCATCATCAGACATCTTCAGGCAAGCAATGCTTATGCTCACCCTGGCTACTAGAGTGCTGAAAGCGTTGCAAGCCGTGCACTTGGTGAATTTGTTGATGCTCAATAGGTGCTTGCCTTGGCTTTGTTTGCTTGTGTTCACATTTATGCTGTTCAAGTTGGCCTCTTCCCATATGCTCGTGCAATACATAGCAACCAACAATCATCCTTTACTTTTGTTGACACAACAGTCATGGTTTTGCAGGGCAATGTTTGATGTGCCACTACAAGGAGAAGGAGGCCAGCATCATTCCAGTCCCAAATATCAGCTTCCGTGTTTTTGAGTCTATGATGCGCGCCATCTACACCAGTAAGCCTTGCATCTGCATTTTCTGCAGTGCACTACTGGTTGTATGTTCTTCTGTGTCAGCTCTTGCAGCAGCACTATGTAATGGCTGTTTGTATTGCAGAGTCAACAGAGGTCACAAGTGACATTGCTGAGGAGCTTTTGCGTGCTGCTGACCAGTATATGCTAGATGGTCTCAAGCATCTGTGTGAGGAATCCATCAGCCAGGGGCTTACCATGGAGAATCTCACAGAGACCTACGACTTGGCAGAGAACTTCAATGCGCCGCAGCTGGGTCGCAGATGTGCGCTGTTTGCACTGGAGCACTATGTGGTAAGCAACTTGCTTGAAGCCGTCATGCTGTTGAATATTGCCAAAAAAAAAGATGCAGTACGTCTGCCATGTTGACAACTGTCCCTGTTTTGCTTGCATGTTGCCTAAAAAATCATTTGGTCACATCCGTCTGTGCTGGCCAGTGCATTGAATTTAGTCTTGGCTCGCTCATGCAGGAGCTCTCAGAGGGTACACCTCAGTCATCATGGTCCCAGCTCATGCTTCGTATGATGCCAAAGTTGAAGTCGTTCCTGACAGAAGAGCTTGTCAAGATCAATGTACCAACAACTCCATGTGCTTGACGCGGAGACGCTTTCAGCACACCGCCAAGCTTGTATGTAACGAATATGGCGGACCTGTTCAAGATACCACATCAACATGCACTAGAGATGACATGTGCAATTGCTAGAGATTCATTAGCAGGACACATGCATAGTTTAACAATCTCGCTCTTCACAGGGTGCAGCACTGACATCTGGAACAACTGCAGCCCGATATTGTGTTGCAAACTAAATCAACAGCAAAAGCACTTGAACTTCGAATTCAACATCAAAGTAGATCCGATTGCAAGCAGCCTAGCAACATTTTGTGGTCTGCATATCATACTTTTGGTGGCATGCGATTGTGGACAACTGAGCAGGAGTATCTCAGAAAGCGGATGGAACTCTGCCACCCAGTGCCTCGTATATCCCATTGAAGCCTGCTCCCTTTGTTGGCATCATCTGCATGCACCAGCCAATGGAGATCAACTGCAATGAAGACAGCTATTCACATGGTGGAAGACAGTCTGGCTCACAGACGCTCACACTGATTTCCTGAATCTGCCCATCTTCTATTTTGACTTTCAAAGACGCCTCTTGCAAGGTGAATTTTTTCTGAGTGGTGTCCAACTGCATGCAGCAACACATAAGCCATTGCTTTCAAAGAGACTTTGTTCCTGGCCACTTGTTGCAATGTTGATAGCAGGCATAAGCAGCAACAAAGAAACAGGCAACATATAGGCAGTGTTATCACCTTTGCCATTTCTGAGCCAAGGATTCGCAATGGCTTGCCAGTGTGATGTCCAGTAGCCTGCAAACAAGAGCTCACATAGGCAGAGACTTGAGACACAAAGGTACACCCTCGTGTTGCATGAGCAGCAGAGATGCAAGGGCAGATGCCGCACCTGCACTTTGACTAGACAATATCCATCCTTATCCTTGGTGGCGTCTGTGGCATGACACCATTTGTAGTCAGGAATGGCAGGGACAACATGGTTTGTCAGCACGTTGATCCAATCTGACTTGTTGTATGTGCGTGACTTGGGGCTTTGTTCAACAATCTGGGCGCTGTCTGATAAAAGCTCCTCCAGTGTGGCTTTGTCATAGCTTGTGAAAAACCTGTCCAGCATTACCTGCCTTTTTTCCTGCATATAAAATGATCACTGATTGAAATGCTGAAGGCTGCACAAGACGCTCATGCACGCACGAATTTGCGCTGCCTTCAGCGGGTGCAGGCAGCAGCAGTCCCAGCACAGCAATATTAGCCAAAGTTTGCAGTGCTTGCTAGCCTGGAACGCGCAATCTTATATGCGCAGACATAGCTGGCCCACCTTGCCGAAGTCTGGAAGGAACTCTGGCTTTTTGAGACCCAGATTCTTCAAGAACTTGAAGTCCAAGACTTCAACCACTGCTGATCGACATGGACGGGGCCCTGCACCGACTGGCTTCTGTGCTAGACCCGCTGTCTTGCCGGAGAATCGTGCTTTGCTTTGTGTCAATGCAGCCGCTGCATACACTGGACGGCGCAACGCTTGCTTGCTTGCAAAGCCGCAGCTACATTGTACCATAGCCATCTTGTAGAGATCTACAAGTCTATTGGGCACAGCTTTCGGGAAGCAAACGAGCGCAGTCTCGAAGTTTGGAGGGAATCTGCGTGCAATGTCCTTTCAGGTGTAGCAGCGATTTTGAGGAGTTTCCGAGTCAACCTAACACAGCTTCTCATACACCAATGCAGGTGTCCAAGGTGGAATTGTACATTGACTAAGCCCTTCAGCTGTTGCACACTCTACTTGTATGACTTCGTGATGGAAAGGATACAGCTCAAGGCGATCACTTATAGAAAGAAACAGAATTTCTTCCATATGATAGGCACACTAATGACTGATCAGGACAGTAGGGCACATGTCAGCAGGCCAGCATCCAACCAGTTCAACAGCGTTCAATGCAAACGACAGGCCGTGTGACACGCAGCCAGTGATGTTGTTGAACAAAAGACCAAGCTCTGGCAGTAGCATCAGCTTCATATTGCACTCTGGGACACATCCTGCTATACAAGACAGCATACAAGCCGCAAGCAAAGGTCTTTGCTGCAGATCTGTGCCATCCAGGAAAAGCTTTGTCTACCGCTCAGCCCTGGGCTGCGCCCACTCAACACGAAGAATCAAATTGTCATATCCGTAGCCATCCAACTTATCAATCGCTTTTGCAGCATCATCCCTGCATTGCATCAAAGACTCAAGTCAACTTGTGCATTTGGGCCTGCACAAAAACATTTTCTGGTGCATGATTCATGCATTTCCAGCACTTCTTTCCTGTAGACAAAACGCATCACATGTTTCCCATTGATGACAACACTAAACAGTATGCCATAAGTGAAAGCATGTTAAAAGGTGAAGTTGCAGTTGTGAACACCACTGTGAAGCTGACCTGTACACAAAGTTGACAAAAGCAAAGCCTCTGTTCTCGCCAGTATCCCGGTCATATGCGATGTACACCCTACTAATAGGCCCAAAAGGACTGAAGAGTTCCTGCAGACACCAACATCATATGTTGCCAATCCAATTGAACAGATCTCAGAGCATAGCAGGCGATCTCTAATGGGCAACATGTGAAACCATTGTTCCAAGCATTGTTCTGAACAGACCCAAGATAGGTGGCTATTGGTTGCATGGTGTAAGCAATTTGCTGTGCCTTTCATATCTGTTGATAACAGATGAGATCACTGTTCCAACGCTAATGTCTCTTGCTTGACTGTAGAGAGAGATCAAGAAGACAGGGATGTGGGCTGCATGCAACGCGGTCAGCACCCTGCAAGCTGTGCTTTTGTGCAACTCTGCCATCATCCAACAAGCTGCACGTACCCGTAGGTCATCCTCTCTTGTGTCTTCTGACAAGTTGGTGACACGGACACTGTTCTCTTCTCGTCTCTTGTTCATGCTATCGCCAGTATCACCAGCAGCACGATTCCTGATGCTGGGTGGTACATACCCTCCTGTCTTAGCACCAGCAGCTGGCAAGTTGCTCATGCCGCCAGGAGTGCCATCCTGCATGCATATACATTTTCATTCCTATGAAGCAAAATCTATTGCCACAGCACAGCTCAGATGAACTGCACTGCAGAAGCAGCCATTAATCATTGTCAAAGCCTGACAGAGGTAGCTTGAAGTGATCCATTGTATGGCAACATTTTGCTGAGGATTGCAAGCATCATCAGCATTTTTGGTCATGCAGTGTTGGACATCCATGCATGGCTGTAAAGCGCAAGCATGATACCTCGTCTGGAGCCCTCTCTGGTGCAGGGCCCTCCCCTCTTGCTGCTGCCAGTTGTCTCTCCATTCGCCTCTTGTAAAGCATGTCTTTCAAGCTGCACACAAAAACATCGCGACATACTTGTGAGATCATGAATGTGCTTGCTGTGCGTTTGCTATCAGCGCATTCAGGAAGACTTGGTCATACTTGGCTGTGACTGCATTCTTGTCATTTGACTGCATAGCGCTTGCAAGTGTGAGCTGCTGCTTCTCATCCCTTGTGCTCTTCTGAGCCTTTGTGCGTTCAAATGGTACATCTTCTCGCGACTGGACAGTCACACTGTGCTCTGGCTGTTGACTTGTTGCATCTCCAAACCTTTTCCACTCTCTTCGCTCTTGCGCTGACTGCAGGCAGCATACACCTGTGTAAGTGGAACTTGTGCCACACACAGACAACGAGGCTTCGCTGTGTCTTGCCGTCATCAGGCATCTTCTGTGCGGTTAGACACACCTGATAGACTTTCCTCTCGACCTTGGTAAACTTGGTTTTGATTACAGTCTTCACAGTCTCACCCTTGTCGTTCTTTCTGTATGTTGTCGTGATCTTTACCCCCTTTGCATCTGGACCAACGACGGAAGGTGGTGGTAACTCATCTCCCATATCTTCATCTAGTGTGTCTCCCCATCGCATCTTGGTAGCAGCCATGTTTGCGTTCAAGTCAGTGCTCTACAGTTTCGATCAGAGGATGCTTGGCAGCGAAGAGGGAATTAGCAAACGGTGCAATGAATTCAAGGTGGGTACAAGCTGGTAGCTCTGGGCAATACACATGTGCTCGTAGATCAAGCTTCCGCAGGATGCAAGTCGCTGAAACTCAGAGCACCGCCAGAGACAAAACCCTTATCATACATCGGTGCGTGCGTGTGTCATTGTCTGTACATATGTCCGTGCGAAGCCTGCTTCGTCGATGTGTCGTTGCACCGTGGTTGCATATCGCCGCGCAGAGCATGATACCGGCAGCCGGGTGAAGGCGCTGCATTCTGATTGTCTGATGACGACACCGGAGCAGTTCGTGGACCAGCTTGGGGTGACTGCTGTGAACACTGCTCAGCTTGAAGAGACTCTGTTGCAAAAGGTGCGCAGGTCGACACCGTTGGACGTCGAGCACAACAGACGATGTTTGCCGCTTTGCAATCTTCACTCTAATGCGCCTTGCTGCGATTTCAGGCCCAAGCCGCGGCTCGGCCAAGCTCTGAAGCGGAAGCGGGTATGTGTCGCTAGCTTCTCGTGTCGCTCGCTTACTGGAGATGGGAGATTGGTATTGTCACGCTGATTACTTGCTTCAGAAGATGCACAAGTCCAAAAACTCAAGAAGCGATTGAGGGCTGTCGGTCGGGAGGTCCAAGCTGTTGAAGCTGGCCTCAACAGTGTCGAGGCGGAAGCTGAAGAAGAGCCCACAGAGGCTCAAGCTGATGCTGATGGCCTGCAGAACACTGGAAGACAGGGTGATTTGCAGAGAGCGACCATGCTTGCAAGGCTGTCAGCTCTGCATGCAAAGCAGTCTCAGCTGCAGGTCAGGCACTTCGTGGCTGGTGTCAGCTCAATGTTTTCACCAAGCTGTACAAGCAAGATATGGTCGTCCTCACAGTATGACTAGAAAAATAAGCAGCAACTGATGCTTTGCCTTCATGTGACAGCACATAATGGCTGAGACTCTGCTGCTTTGGCAATATAAACCCACCCAGCTTTGGAGGGCACAGGATGAATTTCCATCTTCCAAGTGTTCCAGATTGGCCGGAGGTGCTCAATGCTTTGCAATGCTGTTGAAATCAGTCAACCAGAACGCATTGGCACTTACAGGCTGCTTTAGACAAAACGGAGGATGCAAAGCCCAGTACCAGTCAATCAGCTCAGCCTGGACAGAATGCTTACGAAGCATCCAGTTCTGATAATATGGCAGGCACAAGCAAGCGCAAAGACAAGAAGAGGCAGCAGCACCAGCAGCCTGTGACTCAGCTGCTGGAAGATCAAGCTCTCAATGCTGAGCTGGATGCAGCTAACACAGGCGGAATGGTGGAGACAGAACGTGACCGCCTCATCAGAATTGTGAGCCCACAGTATAGTTCATCTGTTGCAAACAAGCCTGGCTGCAAGCAGCTGCCACTGTGTCTGTCTGATCTGCTTCATGCAAGCTAAATAAGCAAAGTTAGCAAAATGTTTGACTACTTTGTGCACTCATACCTTCCTTTGAATGTCATTACAAACTGTGTTGGACTTAGCTGGTGCAATGCTCGCCAGTGCACTCATTCTTCGCCTGGGCTGAGCCATTTGAATTGTGTGAAAAGGCCAGCGACAGTGTCATTGGTGCAGGGTGTTTTGACACCGTTCGACAGACTGGAGGGTTATGAGCGAAAGGTTCAGATTGGGACAGAGGCTGCTGGTGCTTCAGACAATGGGCCACTGCCACAGCCAACTCCAGGTGCATTTCACTCCCTCCTGCCTTGTATCCTCCTGCCCTTGAGTAGTGTGTACACATGCCTGGTGGACTTGCCAGTCATGTTCACACACAGAAAGCTCATTGAGGCAGCACAAGCTTTGCATGCATCACTCAATGCGCTTTACACTGGACGGCTGTTCATGACCTTGCATCCTCACACAATCAGTAGTGACACACATGCAGTGTCCTGTGTGTGCCGCCTAATAAGCCATAGACGCACTGTGAACTGGTCGTGAGTGTCACCCCTTGGGTGCCACTTCATGTTTACTACCAGTGCAAATGACCAACATCTATGTCCCATGCACAGCTAGTAGTTTGCACATACACCTATGTATTGAGGCAGTCAATTTCCATCATCTATGACAGGTCAAGATCAGCCAGACGCGTTCAAACATATTGCTGCTGAGTTTCAGCAGATCCGGGCAAGCAAGACTCATGCCAAGCTGATGGACCCCACTGACCTGCCCCGAAGGCAGCAGGGGTTACGCAGGATTGATGAGGGCTTCTGGCGCCAGTCCACCTCCAACTATGCCGAGCCTATTGCTGGCAAGAAAAGGCGCAAGCAGACGCTTGGGAAGGCCCCCAGAAAAGCTGCCAGGATTGCCAAGCCTGGCAGGCAAGCAGCATGTTGACTGCCTTAAGGGAATCCGTTGCATACCTGTGCTGGTTTCACCTTGTGAAGTTGCATACCTGTAAGCTGGTTCTGCCTTGTGAAATTGCCTGAACATTGAGCAGCAGCGATGCATAGCTAATCTGTGCATGAATCATGCTGCATATATAGAAGAGCAAACGCAGCATTTGGGTTTGCTGACAATGTCAGATTGCTCTCTAGAACGACCAAGCACACTGTAGTCATGCTCAACGCTTACATAAGTTGTCAAACTGGCATTCTGCATGACATGCTCTGGTGACACCACAGCCAATTTGATGCAGGAAAAGGAAGCGCATCACCAAGCATAAGGATTCTGAAGACAGTGGCAGCGAGTTCTCTCTGTCAGACGAGGCTGCAGCAGATGATGGAAGTGAGCAGGCTCCCTCAGAAAACTCAGCTGAGTTCGAGACCGATTCAGAGTTGTCAGACGACCCCCTGGGAGAGTATGATGATGCTGATGATGACATGTATGAACAGCGGCGGCATAAATACACCAGAGGTCAGCGGCTTATGCAACATTGTCTTCACCTTGTTCAGGCGGGATTCTGGTTGCGTCTGTGTCCATGCTTAGCTTTGCTTTTGAGCCCCTTGTGCTGTGAGGGCTGTCCCAATATGGGAACATGCCTATGGTCTTTTGGTGATGTGCAGCTGGGTTCATATAATCTGGTCAAAACCAGCCAGCTTTTGAGCGTGTTCTGTTCTGGCCAAGTTACACAGTTTGCCTGACTGTCACTGCTGCAATGCAGGGTATGACAATCAGGACATGGAAGATGATGTTGTGTTTGATGGAGGCTACCAAGTTCCAGGCAGTGTTTACCGCAGCCTCTTTGATTACCAAAAGACAGGTACACTCATGCATATCGACATAGAACAAGCTGTGAACAGCTGGTGTGGCCACTGCATGCACAGCATGTGTCACCAATCAGCTGGATTAACGCACTCCATGTGTACAGCTGTCACTGCTGCTCTTCAAACCCAGGAGGCAAATGAACTGAGCTTTGATGCTCTGGTTGTGTCATTGTCCAGTACGCAGTCACCTTGCTGCTTGGGCGGTACACTCGTAACAAATGGTATACAGCTTTCGTCACCACACGGCTTGATGCATGCTTTGGCATGTCAAGAGGCTGTGGGGTGCTCCGGGCTGCTGCCTTAGGAGGCTCCCGGTATGATTAGTGAAAGGCGTAAACTTTTTTTTTCTTGTTTTTTCAAGAGGCTGTGAGGGGCTCTGCTCAAAAGTGTAGCTTGCAAGCAGACCAGGCTTACCCATATGGATTGCTGCTTTCCCTCCAGGCGTGAAGTGGCTGTGGGAGCTGCATACACAGAGAGCAGGAGGCATCATTGGGGATGAGATGGGCTTGGGCAAAACCATCCAGCTGGCAGCCTTCCTGGCAGGCTTGCACCGCAGTGGCTTGTTCAAGCCCAGCATCATTGTGTGTCCTGCAACTGTGATGCGGCAGTGGCTCAGGGAGCTGCGAGCTTGGTACCCTCCTTTTAGAGTGGTCATCATGCATGACAGTGCAAAAAACGCCAGCCAGCTGCGGCCACAAAAACGGTACGGGGGCAAGATGGTCTTTCATGTCGTTGCTCGGCATCCATTGTAACAATCACAAAGTTTGTACCTTTGTGGCACAGCTGCCGACTCGACATACTTTCCTCTGTCTGCTTTGGCAAGATTCGTTCTGAGGCATCCATTTGGTTGTAGTATGCCACCTGTGATTGTCAGCACAACAGGCTACTTCTTTGGTGTTTTTTTCCAGTCATCGCTAGCTTCTGCGAGCTTTCTTCTGGCTTCAGCTCTGACTCACAGCCTCTTGATGCTCTCATTGCAGGGAGCTGGTCAGGTCCATCACACAGAGCTCTGCTGGCATCTTAGTCACCAGCTACGACCAGCTGCGCTTGCAGCGAGACCTGCTGCTGAACGTACCCTGGGGCTACGCCATACTAGATGAGGGCCATAAGGTGCGCAACCCAGATGCTGAGGTCACTCTGGCGGCCAAGCAGCTTCAGACAGTGCACAGAGTCATCATGAGCGGCTCCCCGATCCAAAATAGGCTCACTGAGCTGTGGTCACTGTTTGACTTTGTCTTCCCGGGCAAGCTGGGCACGCTGCCAGTCTTCACCACACAGTTTGCCTTGCCCATCCAGATTGGAGGGTACTCCAACGCATCCACCATGCAGGTGAGGGCCTTTTTTCCCCACTTCGATTTTGTCTTGACAGGCCTATTGTACAAGGCAGCACCCGATAGTTGCCAGCTAGATGTATGAGTCCTGCTGGGGCCAAGGCCCCACCCCGTGAGGGGGCATTGTCTCTTGTTGAGGTGAGGGCCAATGCGCCTGGTGTATTTCACATGGCTTGTCATAGTCAGGTTGCAGACTCAAACCGCCAAGACTCATGTCAGCAGGGTTGCTGCTTGTCATCTGATTAAACACTGCTGTTGTGAGAGAACTCATAAGTCATGGCTGTGATAGCGGCAGCGGTGCAGCGCTCAAGCTGGCATATCCTGGCAGCATTTGTCAAGCTTGAGCTGCACTCCAAGTCAAGAATGCTGCTGCCATGCTGCCCAGGAAAGCAAAATTTAGTGTTATCACAATGGGCGTCGAGTGCAATGCATGCCTGTGTGCAGGTTTCAACGGCATACAAGTGTGCTGTTGTGCTGCGTGACTTGATTGCCCCCTACCTGCTGCGCCGGCGCAAGGCTGATGTCAATGCCCAGCTGCCCAAAAAGACTGAACAGGTGCTGCTGCTCTGCTTTGCTACAGCCTCTACATTGTTGCCCCAGAGTCTTCAAAAAAGTGCACGTCACTTCTTGAACTGTGCAGATGTGTGCTTGCAAAGCACAGCTACATGCACACAAGCCTAAGGACCCAGAAGCCCCAGGTCTCACAATAGTGGCAAGCTAGCTCCATTTGCTGAGGATGCAGCTTGCCACAGCAACACTGCAAGCGCTTGTTATCATGTCTGCGCAGCATAGTACCAGGGCTCAAGCTACCATCTTCCCATGACAGTGCACCCAGGCTTTGTTGTCTCTCTTCCAGCAGCTGTTGAGCCCTGCTGTGACCTCCTGGTACTGAACCTCTGTTCTCACTCAAGGGTCATTGCAACATTCAGCTCTTCCCAATCCTGAAACGTGTATGAAACGTCAGGAACGCCATCCCTACATTGGAAATCTAACCTCAGAAACGTCTGGGGACAGCGAAATCACGTTCTTACGGTGTGGACATGTTTTAAAAGGGTTGCATTGCAGGTGCTCTTCTGCAAGCTATGCAAGGATCAGCGTGACATGTACAGAGCCTACCTGAACAGCCAAGAGGTGGATGCCATCTTTGCCGGCAACCGCCAGGCCCTGGCAGGCATTGACATCCTGCGCAAGATCTGCAATCATCCAGACCTGCTTGAGCGCACCAAGTGGGAAGGCTCAGAGGAGTATGGGAGACCCGAGAAGTCTGGTAAACTGACTGTTCTCATGAAGGTAATCCACCCTGATTTGTTGGGAGGTTCCCTGGTGTGATGCAGTCTACAGACACACTGTCAACAGGCATTTGCACAAATGGGGATGACACCGAAGTGACACTCTTGCACAAATCAGAAATGTGTCTTGGCAGGGTGTAGGCATTCAGCAGCACGTGCTGCAGGAAAACAGTGCCAAGCTTTTGATTTACAGAGATAGACAAAAGGATGGATGGACAGATGGACAGTGAAACAGACAGCCAGACAGACAGTCAGACAGACAGAAAGACAGACAGCCAGACAGACATGCAAACATACATGTGTGTAACATGCTGACTCAGGCCATGAGATGGACCATCAACCGTATGACAGCAGTCCACATAGCTCATTGCTTGGCTGATGGCTTAGTATTTTGCAGATCCTGGATCAGTGCAGGCAACAGAGCCAGTGAGCTCAGCTCAATCACCCCAAGCTGCAGATACTGTGCCTCTTGTGTAGTCACACTTGTGCCAGGAGCTCAAGACAGCACCGGCCCACAATGTTGTGCACACTTCAGGTTATGGATCGGTGCCAGCAACTCATTCAAGCTGCACATGCTGTGCCTGTTGTGTAGTCGCACTTGTGCCACAAGATCAGGATAGCACCAGCCCACAAAGTTGTGTACACTGCAGATCATGGATCACTGGAAGCAACAAGGCCACAGAGCATTGGTCTTCACTCAGACGCAGCAGATGCTGGACATCCTGGAGAAGGCTGTGCAGGATGCCGGCCACACCTACCACCGCATGGACGGCTCCACACCTGTCAACCAACGGTCGCGCCTGGTGGATGACTTTAACACCAATGAGGAGATGTTTGTATTTCTGCTCACCACTAAAGTGGGTGGGCTGGGTATCAACCTGACTGGTGCAAATAGGTATGCCCATGTGGTGGTATATGATACATTGCATGTCTGTTGGTTGTATCAGAGTGTGTACAGTATGTAAAATGCATGGCCGCCATGTGCATGCTGAAAGCTTTGTGTAATGCACTCACATCATCAAAGTGCAATTTTTTTCATGCTCTGTTGCTGGTCGCCTTTGGACGTTGAGTGCTTAGCGTATGCAAACACCCAAGCCGTCGTCTGTAAGCTCCCCTGATCAGTTTTAAAGGCAGAGTGTAGGTTCAGGTGAAAGTCGGTCTGAATTTGCTGGAAAGATGGGCTGATTATAAATACGCATGCTATGTTGTGGAGTCACATTTGCTCCCAGACTGATGCTCACATGCAATGCTCTGCCCTGTGCAGCAGCTTGCTCATGATGTCTTGTGCACATTTCCTGGACAGACTAGTGTGTATTGCATGCAATCCCATCAAACAGAGAAGCATGATTGGCAGAGCAAAAGTGCATGAAAGGCAGAGCATGACACCAAAGTTCTTGCCAGTCAGTCCAATCTGCTGCGCCAATGTGCTTTGCCCCCACAACCTTCACATCCAGAGCGTTCGAGACAAGCTTCCCCTGAAATGCTACCCATTAATCTCCTCAAAATTCATGTCCAAAGCTTGTGGGGGCATGCTCCTGAGTGCATTGCGTGATTGTCAGAACTATTGAGTCAGTAGACCATACAGGAATGCACAAGACAGAGTGCTCTGGAGAGACAAGACTTGTCCTGCACATAATTGGCTCATCATGAGCTGGAAAGCGTCGTCAATGTTACTATTGTCATTATCATTTGTATTATTATTTGTGTCAGTGTATTATTATTTTTGTAGTACTATTCTTATCATTATTATTATTGTCATCATCATTATTATTGGTTTTGTTGTTGTTAACATCATCATCATCATCATCATCGCTGTTCTTGATGTCGTTATCATCTTTATCGTTATCATAATTATTGTTGTTATTACTGAGTGCTACTCTGTAGGGTGGTGGTGTATGACCCAGACTGGAATCCCTCCACAGACATGCAGGCCCGGGAGCGTGCCTGGCGCATTGGCCAGCGCAAGGAGGTCACTGTGTATCGCCTCATCACCAGCGGCACCATTGAGGAGAAGGTCTACCAACGCCAGATCTACAAGCAGTTCCTTACCAACAAGGTATGTCTAGCAAAACGAACCCACAGTCACGTCACCTTTTGTGGTCGAGACGCAAACCACCTAGAGAACAACGTGTCTGTCGTCACTGTTCTATGCAAGCGCTTGAAGATGAGTAATCTCTCTCTTTTTTTGACTGCCCTTCTTACAGCAGCGTTAGAGGTCAGCACTTCGTTGTTTGGTTCAAACTAGCAACAATGGGATATGAGGTGCTTCAACAGAACTTCCACTAGCTTGGTTTTGATGCACACCACAAACACCTGTGCTTTCAAGCCAGGATGTCTGATGAGTCACAACTGGCTCTACACCCCAGACTATAAGGTATAAAATGAACATGAAATTGTAGCGCGTGCACCACTGCTGAAGCTGTGACAAGGCTTGAGCAGGCACACTATCCACTAGCTCAAGCTGCAGCATTGCAAGCCACAGCATGGTGCTGGTTTTGCAGCAATCTTCTGAAATTGCAGCAGCATTTCCTGACAGCTTCCTCACTTACTATAGACCCTTTGGTCAGACAGCATGTGAGCTTTTTGGAACTTCATGCAAACAATGTATGCTGATGCTTGAGCTTGCTGCTGCAGGTCTTGAGTGATCCCAGGCAGAAGCGGTTCTTCAAGTCCAAGGACATGAGGGACTTGTTCACTCTTGGGGATGAGTATGCCAATGCCACTGAGACGTCTGAGATCTTTGCCAGCGTGAATGGTGAGGTGACAGCCACCCTGGCTGCAGAACAGGCACCCTTGCCAGAGCTCAACCACGCTGAAGGTTTGCTGCGCACTCACCCTGATTTTTATGCAGAGCGCAATCAAGTTCAAAATCTGCTGCAGTGTATGTTTGCTGCACACTCAACCTGGATTCAGTGCAGAGCTGAACTAGGTTCAACTACTGCCTCAGTATATGTTTGCGTGTATCTGTTTTGGCTGCATTGCAGATTTCACTCTGAGGTTATAGACTAGGCTGTGCTTATGAAGCAAGATGACATGACATCTGTCCACATGTCAGTGCTTTCCAGTGCAAAGGCTGCTTAAGAATGTGTCATTGTTGCACCCTATGCTGGCTTTGGATCTGCTGTACATAAGTCTTTTTCTGCTTTAAACATCTTCTTTTTGGCCATGGCTAACTTTCCAAATGCCTTGACTGCACAGGATATGGCCCAGAGTCCATAGTGGACGATGGCAGTCCTCCGCCAGCTGGCACTCCACCCCCCAGGGCAGGGCCGCCCCCCTCAGCTGGGGAGAGCAGGGCTGGGGGTAGATCCAGGAAGCGCAGCAGGAGCGAGGCTGATGCCATTGTTAGTGCCGGTGCTGCTTCTGCAGACAGTGACAGCTCAGCCTCTGCTGGTCAAGCCAGCGACAGTGCAGACACAAGTGCTGGCGGTGATGCAAGTATGGCTCCTGATCCTCTTGTGACTTTCCTCTTGTGAACAGCAAAGGGCAGCCCTTCGCTCTCAGCAGGCTGCTTGCATTTGTGACACTTCATTCTGCATGATGCTCGTTAAAGTGCAAACAACACCAAAGTATAGTGTTGCACATGGTCCTCTTGCTAGAGTGTCTTCTGAGATGGTGTGCAGCTCATTTCCTCATTTAACATTGCCGAATGGCAGGGGTGAAGAGATGTAGATTTCGATGTTGACACACCCTCAACAGCTTAATGTTTGCTTCAGAGGACGAAGACAATGCAAAGATCTTGAGGGATCTGTTCGAAGGCACTGGTATCATGAGTGCAATAGACCACAGCAAGATTGAATCAGCAAATGATCCAGAGACAAGGGCGATAGACTACGAGGCCAGCAGAATTGCAAGGCAGGCTGCAGAGGCTCTACGGCAGTCCAGAAGGGTGCGAGCTGCACTGTGGTTTTGCTTGCTCAGTGCACAGCCTTTTCCCAGCATGCAGGTCAATGGGTTGCTTCCATCCACCTGGCTGCATGCTGCATTGGTCGCTGTGTACCTGCTTTGCGCTGTGACCCTGCCTGAGCATCTCCTTGGGATGCTTTAGTCAAATGTCATCAGCCAGCCCAAACAGTAGTCTGTTCAGACCCAGCTGTATGGCCCCATGCAGGGGAAACATGCACCGTGTCTTTATGACCTGCCACTGAGTACAGACATCTCCTCTGCTCACATGCCAGTTGCGGGGTGACCAGCCATGCTGTCATGCAGGAATGTCAGCAGTCTGCAGTGAACGAACCCACATGGACTGGACGGTCAGGCGGCGGCGGTCTTGCAGCATCCAGACCACGCTTTGGCACAGCTGTGAACCCACGCCTTGCAGCCCCCAGTGCGGCAGATGCCAGCACATCAGCAGGGTTGGGTAGTCTTGTGGGCACGAGTGGTGGCCAAGCCCCAAGCTCCTCCCAGCTGCTAGCCAGAATGCATAACCGGCAGCAGGGAATGAATCAGGAAGCAGCAGCAGGAACAGAACCAGAAGCGTTAGCCCAACGAATCACCAAAGATCTGGTCAAGTACTTGGATGGGCATGGCGGATCTGCCCCTAGCGCTGAGATCATTCATCACTTCAGGCATGTTGGTGAACGGCATGCTGCACTGTTTAGGCAGCTGCTAAAGCACCTCGCTACGCTACAGAGAACCGCAGATGGGTCAAAGTTGTGGACTTTGAAACCAGAATTTGTTCCTGACAGCTGAGCATTTGGCTCCTCTTGTAGGCTCACCTGTTGCTATTTGTTGTACCATAGCTGTGTTGTGCAGCTGCTGCAGTTCAAGGGCATGCGTGAAGTGTTGCACAGCATGCATGTGTGATAGTATTTGACTGACCTGAGTTGCAATGCTTGTGTCTGGTTGTGCTTACAGTGTTGACTCACTCAGAAAGACATCATGGAGTAAAATCATTGCTGTGATGGTTGCAAGTTTGTAAGCTCATAGGTTGGTGCTTGACAATCTATTCAGAATGTGTAGCTGGTCACGACAGCCTGTTCCGACGCAGAATCACAACCGCATGAGTAGAACATCCCTGTCTGTGCTGTGCAAGCTTCTTCGCAACAAAGTCATAGCAGGTTGCAACACCACTCAGTTGTGGTTACTCACGCAATTCATCCAGCGTCTTTATGACTTGAATGTTGGCAGTCTTGGCGCAATGTGCATGCATCTTGAGGTGACGCACAACACGCTGCATGCTTGTCTTGTCTTGGAGCTTTTGTCACACTGTCCAGATATATGGTCTGGATGTTGATGCATAAGGCAGGCGAGTCAGTTGCCTTGGCAGATACCTTTGCGCGTGATGACTTGGTTTAGGTTTCAGTTTTTTAATTTTCAGTTTTCAGGTATTGGATGGCTGCACACATGTATACATGCATGCAGCAGCCATGTGGGAGCATATTATGGGAGGGTCATTCACCAAACTACTACAGGTGTGGGAAACGACTAAAAAGTCGCCCGAGAGCGAAATAGCGAAAACAATCATACTCACGTGTGATGTCGCACGGTCGCTCCCGCACTACAGGTGTGGGATCTCTGCATGACCTTAGAGCCTTTGATTGATTTGCAGGCAAGGCTGGAGCAATGCTGCCTGTACAAGCAGGTGCATTTGTCATGGTTATTGCTCAATGCTTGTGTCACAGCTTGGCTAGTAGAGTCCCTGGTACCCCAAGCTGTCCTGCTCAGTCTGCTGCCTAAGCATAGTAGTTGCAATCATCACAAACATGAGCGTCGACAGTATGTAGCCCAACTCACGAAGGGAGTCAACAGACAACGAATGGGACTTCTGGGAAAATTGTAATGCAGATCTAATTTGAGTGATGGGAAACAAAGGCAAAGAATGCCGAACAAGGATGAGTAAACGACCACTTGGCTTGGCTTGGCGTTTGTGGTTTGCTCTCCTACCTGGTACCTGGGTAGTAGTCTTAGTCTGGCATGTACTGTTGCGGTTGTACTTCATGAAACGACTAGCGAACACTTGATGCTGCCCATAAAAAGTTTTAGGTTGACGCCGGAAGTTGCCTGAGCCGTGGTGTCTGTTGCTGGATACCTACGCACAGGACTATGCAGTCTGACAAGGAAGAGCTCAAGCGGCATTTGTATCTGCAGCAGGTAGCCAGTAACACATTGCCAGTTTCCTCTGCCCATGCTGCGCTGCAGCACCCTTTGCCAGTGCTGCAGATCAGAGCGATCACCCAAAATTTCGCCTGGCAAGCTTCTTGTGTACCTTCAGGATCAGCGGGCCGCCGGACCAAATCGTGGAGTTACGCCACACGAGCAGTCACACATTTCGGGCAGCATTGCAGCAGCAAAACAGGCTTCGGAGGGATACAGACCAGCCAGTGCCGCTTTGTCTCTGCGTTCGTTCGGCCGCTGGGGGGGTCCCAGGAGTCCTAGTGCCACAGCACGACCTGTGACTGCACTCCCAAAGTCGCCTTCGCAGTTTGAAGTGCCCAAAAAGCTCAGTCCTAAGAAGGCAGCTAGTGCAGGACCTACATTAAGCCCTGTACGCAAGGCTTCTGCTGCAATCACCTCAGGTCGTCAGCTTGTTGCCTCTCAGCAGTATGGGATGCAACAAGAAAATCAAGTCCACAGCCTTGACAGCAAGGGACTTCAAAGACCACCAGAAGCAATTGAGTCTGGTGTTAGGCCTGCATTGCAAGAAAGCCCCACCAGGTCTGCAGCTGAATGCTGTCCTGTCTGCATTTTCCCTCAGTACTGCCTGCACCCGCTTTATGGCAGTTCCAGCTACATTGTAATCTCTATACAGGTCGCCAAATAGGACTGCTGCTTTGACTTCAAGTGGCCAACAGCAAGTAAAAGAGCCAGCATGGCGGGACTTCATTCGAACAGTTCAGAAGCAGCCTGTAAGTGCCGGTTCTGACCAGACTCAGGACACAACTGATGCGTGACAATTCCCTAGTGTGTCAGCTGTTGTTTGCTCAGGTCCACATGCTGAGGCCTTGCTGATGAGCAGTGGTGTATGTGTATGCAGGGCAACCGAGAGTTCATCTACCTGGTTCCTGCTGCAAAGCACTTTGCTGATTACCGCCCCTATGATCTCAAGATTGTCCCCCACACTACAGTGGCTCCTCTGTCAGATTACAGCACTATGAGTGCAGCAGGCGTCACCCACTTCTTTCGTGGCCAGGTATCATGCATACTCCTGCCCTATTACTGTCAATGCAGTCAACATCACACTGCAGGCTGCATCTGTTATGCACGTATCACACAGCTACTGCAGTCACAAGGCCGGAGACAGTCTTTGCCCTGATCTTGCCGCCTCAAAGTGCTGCTGCTGATGGTGCAGACAGAGTTCACTCCACTGCATCAATGGGAGAGGGAGTACATCCTCTTTGAGCAGCTGCACAACAAGCTACACTTCATGCATTTCCGGATATGGAAGCAGTTTGCGCTGTGGAGACGCGCAGTGCGCACACGCAAAACAACTGAAGCCAGGTTGGTAGCCATCAGCAGTTGAACATGATCTTCAAGCTCATCCCATTGACAGCACAGGTGTAAAGATTGTGCCTTGTGCCAATCTGCCAACCATACTGTTCAGCCCCTGTGTCACATTGGGCCTAGTGTGCTGTGCCTAAAGCACGCATTGCAGTGCATTGATTGACTTGGCAAAACGGCTCTATGATGCATCAGCAGCAGGTGCATGCGGTCTCCTTGGCCATTTCCAGTAACCATCCTCATGGTGCTGCGTTTTCTGACCCAACACGCATGCTGGCAGGTTCACATCTCAACATGGCATCATGTGCAAGGGCTAAATCTTCTCAGAACGCACAGCCATGTTCAAATTCAGCAGGCACCACATCCACCAGCTTACAACTGCTGCACTTGCCTTACCACTGATGACCAATTGTGTATACAGGGAGATGCTTCATCAGCAGCTGTTCCTGCTCAATGCAAATCTGAACGGTGCCATTCTCAGAAGCCGTCATGAGTGTGTGCAAGTCTGGGAGTTGCAGCTTGTTGGTGTGAAGACAGGCAAGATCTACAGCCTCCAGGAGCTGCAAGCCAGCTACAAGGCAGCTGCAAAGGTGACGCTGTCCCTGATACCCTCAAAGCCTGCATACTGACCTATGTCATGCAGCCTCTGCCAAGCAGCACACACTCCCAGTCAGACTATCACTGCTGCAAAGCTAGAACCTGCTGCCAGGAAAGGCAGCCAGCTGCTGTGCAGGCAAAGGCTGCACATAAAGTTGTGGACAAACTGATGTGTCCGGTGCAGAAATGCATTACTGCAAGTGTCACATGGTGCATCGTAGCCCACCTGCTTGCCAGTGTGCCGTACAGCTGTGCAGATGTCTGCTGAGGCAGCTTACAAGTGCTTCAAGGCACGGAGGGATGGAGCATCTCAACCCACTGCGTTTGCATGCAGTCTGCAAAAGAGGGCCTGCAGTCTTTTGGCTTTGTGGTGGTGGAGATGGTGAGAGACGCATGCCGGGACACTATCAGCTGTTTAGAGGCCAACATGAACGAGACATTGGGCAGGACTAGCAAGCTGGTCAGTGCCTTGAGCAGAAGCACAGGCCCAAGAAGAGGAGACAGTGAGTGCTCATCACAGCCCTGCAAGTATTGAATACAGCTTTCAGGGTGCAAATAGTTTTGCCATGGAGTATTTTCTGCAGGTCAAGCTTGGAAGGGTCGGGCTTGGATCTTACTTGCTGCAGAGTTGGTCATAGTCGCTGTGCACCACCACGCTGTGCCTGTGCAACTTATGTGCAAATTGTTGGTGTATGCAAAACACAGGCTTACACAAGAGCGATCAACAGTACATGACATCAGCCAGGCAGAAAGCACCAGAAGAGGAATTCCTCTATGCCACAACTGCTAGCAAGCGAGCCGAGCGCCAGCGCCTTGTCAGATTCATCAGGTCAGTTGCCCCTCTTGCTTCTGGGCCAAAATTCCTGCACAATCACAGCTGGCACATGGAATATTCCCTGCAGTGGCTATGCATACAACTATCTATGATTAGTCTCAGCCTCAGGCCAACTCCGTTCTGCCCATACTGTCCACATCCTCAGGCAACTTGAGTGGCAGTTTCATTGCTGGCACACCGTCAAGTCAAGCACACAACAGGTCAGTCGTGTCGCAATGTACAGCGCACCATGCCTTGCAGGATGACCGACTACATGCTAGCCGATGCTCTACAGCAGTCTCTGCTTCATGCGCTGACGCAGCTGCTGGAGCTGCTCACTGGTTGTTCCTGGCAGGATCAAGCTCAGCCCCAAGCCAACTCCCTACTACCCACATCCTCCACCCTCTCCACTACACTCAGCTTGCAGTCAGGGCAGCCAGCGCCTGTGCGGTCATGGCAGACAGGGCAATACGGCGCGCAGCCCCTGCCTCTGATATCTGTGACGACTGGTCTGCCAGTTGTGCAGCCACAGCAGTCCCTGAGAAGCACCCGGAGTGTCTCCATACCTGCGGGTGTCAGTCTGAAGCCCTGGGTTGACATGACGCTGCTGCTGAACAGCGATGGGGATGATCTGGTGTTCAGGCCGCCTGTGGCGGACTTCATACGCCACTTTGACAACATGCTGCGTGACCTGCCCAACACCATTGCTGTTGTGCAGCGGCTGGTGACCCACCCTGAGCTGGAGGTATGTCAGATAGCTCTGCAGGCAATTGCCATATCTGTGTAAGCATTGCATGTTGTCCTTTGATCTTGATGTTGTGGCCATACGTAACCACACAATTGCCCTGCAGCAGGGAGAATAGTCACAGTTTGTAACAAGCTGAGCAGGCTGCAATGCAGGCAATGCAGGCAAGAGCATTTGTATGCCTAGCCCGGTACAGCAGAATTTTCTTCACACACAAGCTGCTCCATCCATCATGCCTCACACAGTCATTGCCTGGAGTTCATCCATCTGTGATGTATAACAGTGTCAGTGTTTGTGTCGAGCAAGAGCTGCATTTGCTCACGATTGCATGACCGATCCACAACAACACTGTCAGCACGCCGCATGCGTGTATGCATGCATGCAGGAGCATGTTGAGGCTGGGCTGGGGGGAAGACCTGAGGTGGGGGTGAGGGGTCTGCTGCAGCTAGCAGATGAAGAGCCCCAGGCTCGCCTCACTCTTGAGGCCCAGGAGGCTGCCAGAGCTGCCTTCAGCCCTGCAGAGGAGTGCAGGGAAAGCATGCTTAACCTGAGGTGCCCATCTTTCTGGCACAACAAACCTGCGTGTCTGCCTACCAGCTTGTCACGACAGCTGTCAGCACGCATACTGCATGTGATAAGCTTGTCAGGAGTTCCTCAGCACCTGATGACCTGTGCGCCTGGACTATTCATACTGCCGAAAGCAGCATGCATGGAACACTGTGCTCAGGTTCCCTTCCTAGATCATGTCAAAGACAGCACATGTATTTACACCTTGATGACCTTCCCTCTTGGGCCAACAAAGCTTTGATCTTGACTTCAACCAACGCAGGGACCTCGTCGTTACCAACAGGCAGCTTTCTACCCAAGGCATGCGTAAGCAGGTGCAGAATGGGACACGCACGCTGGACACCTTCAGACTTGATGTTGGTCAGTACCTGGCACAACAGCAGCAGATCCAAGACCTTGCTGCCACTGTGGACTGCGGCATTGTCCAAGTCAACTTGCAGGTGCAGTAGCATAGTTCTCGTATCGTTTGCTGTTTCTGTGAAGGGGATCTGCAGCTCAATGCATATGGCAACAGCCTTCATGCAGCTAGCAATTTGGCTGCTGTTGCTAAATCGCCCGTCACTTGGCCTCCTATTCCCATACACACATTATTTCCAGCTTGTGATGCTGACTCAAGGGCATACTCATGCAGCACAGCTGCGCACCCTGCTTGACCATTACGCTGCATTTGCAGCCTGACGCCTTGCACGCGCATCTCCATACAGCAGCCTGCACATCTGCGGCCACAAGCTACAGAACCAATCCATCCACTTGCCTTCTGCAGGAGCTGGTGGTGGACCTGCTGCCTTCACCTCAACGTTGTTTGGATCTGATCCATGAGCTGCTGCCCCAATTGGCTTTTGAAGTGTATCAAGCCTTCATTCAGCAGGTACTCCACAAGCTCGCAGCGTCATTATTGAATTGCACCAACAGCGCCAGTGCTCTGCAACAGCAAACACTGGTCTATGAGCAACACCCCTGTGTGCATGCCTACATGCCCATGGTGCTGCTGTCTGGGACTGGGAGACACCCTCCAGCCATTACGCAGCTGCATTGGTAGACATGGCTCGCGTGCAACTGTTCAGTGTCACTGTTCACAGGGTTATGGATGTAGCGCATGTGCAGGTGCATGATGCAACCAGCAAGTTGACAGCCATTCCTAGCAGCCCAGAAGACTTTGCTGAGCTTCTTGGCTTCCTGCAAAAGCTTGAGGAAAGACGGCATGGCTTGGATGAGACCTACGACCATGTAGGATTCCGATAGCTGATCTTTGTCCTTTGGACTGCTGCTTGATCTGATGAGCACCCAGTGCCTGATCAGCACAAAAACGGGTCAGACAAAAGTCATAAACTTGGAACCCCTGGGCGTCAACAATCTGCGCTGGCCATGCATCTGCACTCAGGCTCCCTGCAACTCATCAGAGTGCCAACTTCCCTCCGCTAATCCCAAATCTCCCTTGTGTCTGCCCAGCAGTGTGATGCCCGCTTAGGGGTGCATTTGGTTGTCCAACATCCACCTTACTGTTCAAACCCTCACCTGACTGTTCAAACAGACTCATTTGGCTGTTCAAGCATTCACGCATTCCTTTGGCTGTTCAAGCAATCATTTGGCTGCGCAAACATTTCATTTAGCTGTTCAAGCATTCAGGATGGCTGTGCAGGTGGCCGCCCACTATGAGCTGTTACAGGAGCTGGCCATCCCAGTGCCACCTATGGAGTTTGCTGCCTTCAAGACCATGGAGGGAGATGTGCTGCTCATGCAGGACGCAGTCTACTCAGCAGAGGCCAATAAGGAGTTGTACATCCAGAGATTCAAGGTCACCCACTGACCATGTGCTGACTTGCATGTGGCATGACTCAACATTCTGACATGTGGATCTGCAATCTCCAGTTTGCCTTAGACAGCCAGTTGTGTGGGCGTGCTTCCAAGCTATCCTGTGTCCTGACGTGACATACACCAAAGCATCTATTTCATGCAGTGTTGCAGCCGGCATTGACCCATTTGCAATTGTCTTGCAGCCTGTCAAGCAGCACACACACAAACAACAAGTAGTAAGCACACAGCCAATACCCACCGCGACTTGCGTGTCTTGGACCTTGAGCCTGTTTGCCTGTTACACTCTGTGCTTCTGGTGTGCAACACAAAGCAGGCAGTATGCACGTGCAGCTTCTGGCGTGCAACACAAAGCAGGCAGTACGCACATGCAGGCTGAGCTGGAAAGGGATGCAGACACACTCAAGAAAGAGGTGCTTGACGTTCGCCTGTTGGCACAGAGGGACATTGTTCTGGATCCTGAAGCAGAAATGCTAGAGGTGCTGCTACTGTGCTTGACCTGAGTGCATGATGCTTGCACACCCAACGAAAGGTCATCATGTGCTCGGCTATGAGGCAACCTCTGTGGTCTTTGTTTTCACAAGTCTGGACATACGATTTTGCATGTTTGCTGCCCATCATCTAGATGGTACATCTAAACATACATGCAGACAGCTTGCAATCATGTGCGTCGCCTTTGCTGACCCTACCAACAAGCTATGTCACCAGCCATGATTGCTGTTTCTGTGCACAAGTGAGCATGAAATGCAATGCATCTTTGCTGAATAGTTCACGGTTGCCTTGGGACTCAACATGTTGCTGCGGTGAGCTGATTACTGCCTTCATGCAGGTTATTTCATATGTGGCAGAGCTGTTGGCCAAAGTGCATGAGCAGCAGGCTCAAGCAGAGCGCATAGTTGGCTTCCAATCCCTCTTCAAGTGTGTATACTATCCTGTGCGTGGATGTTCCCTGCTCTCAAAGTTACCTGCCAGTGTTGCGTTACTTGCCAGATGCATAGTCCACCGGACAAAGGCATGCATCGATAGCTCAACAGGATCAGGTGTAGATGCAAGCCCAATGTTGTGTCCTTTGTTCCTGACAGGCCGGCACGGCATGCAAATCGTTGTGCTTTGCCAGTGCTGCAGCCAAATCAAGCTTGCTGACATACCAGTTGCAAACTACCCTCCAGTTGCTTCTCTGTTGCAATTTCAGTATGCAGTGAGCACTCATGTACAATTCTTCCCAGCTTTAGACATACATCTTGCTTGGCGGGGGACTAAGGCTCTGCAGGCTGGCACCGCACTCCTCACTCTCAACACCGTTACCAGCATGGCAACTGCCAGGCCACTCACAATGTGATGCTGCACTCTGCCTCTGCAGTGTGTTGGAGTCACAGCTGCCAGAGCTGGCAACGTGCGCAGAGGAGGTCACACTGAAGCACCTTTTGTGGACTTCCCTTCAATCTTGGGGAGAAGTCACGCAAGAGCTCAGCAGGACAGAGTTCAGTCAGGTGGATGCTGAGAAGCTGGAGGCTGTTGTGGGGCAGTACGCCAGGACTGCCCTCAAGATTGAGAAGGGCTTGTCACCCAACCAGGTCTGGAACCACACTCTCTCTGTCTTTGGCACGCCTAAACACAGCTGAGCTTGTCATCAGGGTTTATACAAACCACCTCCACGTGAACTGCTTGCAGCCAGAGCTACTACTAGACCCTTGCCACACCAAGACCCACGGAACGGCTTACTGATGAACCTGTATTATGCTATAAGAGGAGTCGTTGAGTGCCCCAGTTCTGATCACATAGTTCCTGTGATTCTTGTTTCTGGTCACATAGTTCCTGTGATTGTTGTTGCAGGTGACTCCAGTGCTGTGTGACAGTGTGGCCAAATGGCAGGAAGTGGTGCCGGTGGCTGCAGCTCTGCGCAACCCAGCCATGCAGGACAGGCACTGGACCAAGCTGCAGCAGGAGCTGGGCATCATGCTGCCCATCGGAGCAGGTTTCACCTTGCAAACCCTGTTTGACCTAAAGGTGGGAGATGCGCTTGACACTTGCAACAAGCCTTGACACGTGCAATGAGCCTTGACACTTGCAATGTGAGTCACGTGCCACTTGACAAACAATGCCTGTCAAAGAGACAGAGCTTGCAACATTCCAGACAAATGAAACATAGCAGCAGCCTGTACAGATGCAAATGCAAGAATGACTCGAGTTTGACAGCGGAACAGCAGACAGCTGATCAAGGCGTATTGTTGCATGGGCGGTCTTCAACAAGGGATCAAAAGGGGCAATTTCTCAACAAAATCAAAGTGTTTGTCAGTTTTGTGTTTGGGAAAAAGCTTTGAGAAGCCAAAACTGCTGACAAAAGTACTGCTGTTTTCTGCAGTTGGCTGGCCAAAGAGACAGAGTCTGTGCAATCTCTGTGGAAGCAACTCAAGAAGCAGCTCTGGAGGGCATGCTGCGCAAGGTCCAGGACAAGTGGATCGGCGTGGAGCTGACGGTGAAGCAGTACAAGGAAGCCAAGGACGCCTACATCCTGGGCAGTGTTGAAGATATCCAGGCTGTGCTGGAGGACAGCTTGGCTATGATGGCCACCATTTCCTCATCACGCTTTGTGACAGGTCACCTGTCTCTTTGCCTCATGGTTTGTAGGATGTATCATTGGATGTAGGATGTATCATCCGTTGCATCTTGCATGCTGGAACATACTTACTGGTGTAGCCTGTTCTGCACAACAGCCTGAGTTTGCCAGGTGCTGCTCTATATTTGGGGCTGTGACACAGATAAAGTGGCAGCTTTCTTGTGGGTTTCTTGCTGTACTAGATGAGCCTTGTTTTGTCCAATGTTGATATTGTGAGGGCATGCTGCAATAGCTTCGACGATGCTGAAGAGGCGACACTGCTCACAAGGCAGCCTCACTGATGGCACATCAAGGCAGCACCCTGCTATGCTGGATATGTACTCATGGACCAGTTTGTTTTTGGCTGACTGGTTGTCTCTGCTGGTAGCTTGTTTCGATCACACATGGAAAAGCTGTGCAATCAGAGCATCTGCGACCCTCCCCACTGCAGAATGAGTTCCGCTGCACAAGACGATTGTCCTGCCAACCACTCAGGCTGCTTTGTGATGGGTCTTGCAGGGGTGCGCGGTGATGTAGACAAAGTCAGCCAGTCACTCAGGCTGTTCAGCGACACCCTGGAAGAGTGGCTGGAATGCCAGAAGAAGTGGCTCTATTTGGAGAACATCTTCATGGCTCCTGATATTCAGCGCCAGCTGCCCAATGAGACCAAAATGTTTGCTACCATGGACAGGCAGTTCAAGAGCATCCTGCGAATCACAAGAGACCGCCCAGCAGCTTTGCAGGTAAATTGATCACAAGCAACAGCAGTGCGCCGTGTCTTGCTGGTCTCTCTCTACATGTCGTGCAGCAAGGTGCTTTGGAGCACATACCATACATGCCATGCAAGTTGCTTACACAACTCTCTCGCAAGGCAGGCTGAACCAATCTTCTTTTTAGAAACGCAACGCTTTCAATGCCATGCAGCAGCCACACCCTACAAGGTCTGGGGCCGACTCTGTTTTGAGTCTATTCATTGCTTGGACCTTACTGCCTATGATCACCACTATGCAATGCTGAGCAAGAAGTGTGCTGTCTGACAGGCTGGCACAACACCAGGATGGCTGGAGATCTTCCAAAGCTGCAACCAGACTCTGGAGAAGGTCCAGCAGAGCCTGGCAGACTACTTGGAAATCAAGCGCACAGCATTCCCTCGCTTCTACTTCCTATCAGATGATGAGCTGCTGGAGATTCTCAGCCAGAGCAAGAACCCGCGTGCTGTACAGCCACACCTGCAGAAGTGCTTTGACGGCATTGCTAGCCTGGAGTTTGGTGAAGGCCTGCAAGCTGTGGATGTCATTGCCATGATCTCAGGTGCAGCCATAAGCATGCCTTGCTTTCATCATCGATGTAGCTCAAGGCTCTGGCAGAGTCCATGCAAGTCCATGCAGTCCATGCGTGCTGTACCCAAACACATACAGAACCCATCACTGCATACACAAGATTCATGACTGCACTAGCCGCTGTTTGCTGTGTTTGGTGAGTGATCAGAGATGCATGAATATGCTGTCAAGCTGATGAACTGGCCAGCCCGGTATAATACTTGGCTCCTCATTAAATTGATGTGGAAAGGCGTCGTCTTTTCTGTTTGTTTCTTTTCCCAAACTGTTGCAGATATGGTACACTTGTTTTGCTGTACCGGCTGTGCACACCACTGTTTTTGCCACACATGTCTGCCAGGCATGTGACTGTGCTATGTTACCTGCAGGGGAGGGTGAAAAGGTGCCCCTGGGTGGGGCCATGAAGGCCAGGGGCGGCCCAGAGGGCTGGCTCACTGCTGTGGAAGCCCTGATGAGGTCAGCCCTCAGGGCTGCTGCAAAGCGGGCCATCAAGGACTACCCTGTGCTGCCAAGGGCAAAGTGGGTGCTCCAGCAGCCAGCCCAACTGGTCCTGCTTGTCTCTAACATCTTTTGGTGCAAACAGGTAATCAATCCTTGCACACGGTGCTCAACATCAGTCAGTTGTGCTACTTACTCTATGTGCAGATATGCATGTTGATATGCAAACATACATATATCTGCATACACACATCAGTCGTATACATGTCAAACGTACACATGGCAAGTACATACATGTCAACCATTTGTGCTGCACGTCTAGAGGTGCGCGCTACTCATGGCACCTCTGCTGCTGCACACTCATGGCACCTTTGCTGCTGCAAACTTCAATGTTGAGCTGAAGAAAAGTGACATCGAGCTGAATAGCACCAGCTCGTTTGCAACTGCAAAGATGTGCTGCTCGTGCTCATGCTCATGCTCATGCTCATGCTCATGCTCATGCTCATGCTCATGCTCACACACTGTGGAGATAGATAAGTGACAGTGAGGAAGCTAGCACCCCTGACCAGTAAAACCTGCATCAGTCCTCAAACTGTTCCTGCATGCAGGTCGAGGATTGCCTACAGGCGCCTAATGCTCTGGCGTCGCTCATGGACTTGTATCAGGCCAACGTGCAGCAGCTGGCAGAGCTGAGTGAGGTGGTGGGGGCAGATCTCAATGATGTAGAGCGCCGTATCATGATTGCGCTCATCACCATTGATGTGCACAACAGGTGATCTATAGTCACAGTCGTGATGTGCATCAACACCATGACATTGTGAATAGACTCCAGGCTGCTCCCTCAGGAGACTCTAGAAATCGCTGGCATAGAGTTTACTTTCCTTGTCTTTGCCATGATGTGTGAAACCAGCAACTGCATCGAGAAGCATGATATGGGCCAGTGAGCATAAAGCTTCCTGAGCTTGGCTTCTGTTGGCGAGTGCTGAGCATCTGACCGCACTAGCCAGCTAGTCTGTTTATGCTTGTATGGTTGTACTGGTCTCAGCAAGGTGACCCGTCTGAATTGGGGTGAGGCATACCTGATACCTACCTGGCTAATGCGAGAGCAAAGGCTGGCACAGGTGAAAATCAATCAATCTACCAATCAAGGTGACCCCTGCAGGGATATTGTGGAGGGTCTGCATTCCTGTGGATGCACTTCTACCACGCACTTTGAGTGGCAGCGCCAGCTGCGGTTTGAGTTCGACACAGCACTGGATGACATTGTGGTCCGCCAGGTGAGTTGCTCAGGCCTGATGCTCCCTTCCTGAGTGAGCGAGGGAGCGCGTGAGTGAGTGAGTAAAAGAGTGAGCGAGTGGATGAGCAAGTGAGTGTCTGGGCACTTGCTAGGATGTCTGGTTGCCTGGGCCATGGCCAGAAACTGAGCATGAGATCACCTGGCCATCTGGTACAAATTGAGTGCTAGTCTTGTTCCCACAAAGCTGGCGATGGAAAGAAGCTGTGCCAACGTTTGAGACGCTATGCTCAAGCTTTGCAGCAGTGTCACCACCAAGCTTTTGCATAAAGTATTGCTTCTGCTGCAAGCAACTTGTCATGTCAAATACTGCATAGCAGGTATGCACAGATTGAAACATTCATGTTGGTATCAAGCGACATGGGTCCTAGACAAAGGTCGCAGCCATGTAGGCTCAGACAAACGCCCCATCCCTGCCTGAGCAGCCCTTGCCAGACCACCTGCTCATTCTCCTCTGCCACCACCATCACATCCAGCACCTCTTGCAGCCGCCCTGTCTGGGAGTACACACAGCACACGCTTGTTTTCTGAAAAAGCTGACCAGGCTTGTTCAAATCTGCAAAGTTGGCAGCAGGTTTCCCACAGCAGTTCAATGTCTCATATGACCAAGCTTGTTCAAACCTGCAAAGTTGGCAGCAGGTTTCCCACAGCAGTTCAATGTCTCATATGACCAAGCTTGTGCAAATCTGCAAAGTTGGCAGCAGGTTTCCCACAGCAGTTCAATGTCTCATATGAAAATGTTCTCTGCGGCAAGCCTCACCTCAAGGCAGGCAGCCTGAACATCATGGTGGGCAATCCAGGCCAACAGCCCTATCGAGTTTTGGAACAGCTGAGTGCGGCTACTGTTCATGACCACCACGAATTCAGGCAAAGAAGAGTGATTGCACAACAGTCTTATTGACAGTCTTGCTGGCAGTCTTGTTGACGGTCTTGTTGACAGTCTTGTTAACAGTCTCGTTGACAGTCTTGTTGGATCAGGTGAATGCACGCTTTGTGTATGGGTATGAATACCTGGGAGCCCAAACCCGCCTAGTGATCACCCCCATGACTGATCGCTGCTACATGACCCTGACTGGGGCCCTCAGCATGCACCTGGGGGGGCGCCCCCACAGGCCCTGCTGGTACTGGCAAGACAGAGACAGTGAAGGACCTTGCCAAGGCTCTGGGCCTGCAGTGTGTGGTCTTCAATTGTGGAGACAACCTGGATTACAAGTTCATGGCCAAGTTCTTTGCTGGTAAGCAGTTGCACCAACCGATACATATGTCAGAGTACTTTTCCCATTTTATTGGCTTCTGACACTTGTGCTCATAACAGTAAATGATGCACAGTTGCATCTTGCATTTGACTTTTGGGTAAGGCTCTCTGGGACGTGTGCTAGTGTAGTCTTTTGCACACAATGCCAGTTTGTGCAAAAGAGGGATACTTAACTGTCTGCAGGTTTGGCTCAGTGTGGCGCTTGGGCTTGCTTTGATGAGTTCAATCGCATTGGCATAGAAGTGTTGAGTGTAGTTGCTCAGCAGCTCGTGACCATCCAGTCCGCGCTGAGGGCAGGCGTAGCAAAATTCAGGTTTGAGGTGAGATGCTGATGTATCATTGCCAATGCATCATTGGATAGGCTTGCACACTTGTGCATGACTGGCATCAAGCAGGTATAACGTCACATGTCATACGGGCACCATGCATGGCCATACTCCCATACACTTTGCTTGACATGTACTGTTGCGCTTGACAGCCAGCCTCATGTTGTTTGCAAAGCGCACATCACCACATGTGATGGCATTAGTCCCTCTTCCGTCCCCCCTCTCAGGGCTTGACAGCAGCCCTTGTTGTCAGTCCTGTCAAGCAACATCATTTGCATTGACACACAGCAGAAGTTGCAGAGACATTGCTGCACACGATTCAGTGGGCTTCAAAAGACCAAAGCCGCAAAGGCACCACTGAATGTGACATAGCTGCGTGAGCTTCTACAGGGGAAGGAAGTGAAGCTGCAAAGCCGCTGTCATACAAAACACGGCTGAGTTTGCATTGCTGCAAAGACACCACAGAATGCAGCATGCATCTGCAGGGCAAGGAACTAAAGCTGGTGCCAACATGTGGTGTGTTCATCACCATGAATCCGGGCTATGCCGGTCGCACAGAGCTGCCAGACAACCTGAAGGCCTTATTCCGCCCTGTAGCTATGATGGTCCCAGACTACGCTCTTGTGGCTGAAGTCATGCTGTTCTCAGAAGGTATGGCATGCTGGCTATCCCATGCCTCACAAGCTCAAATGCACTTATGCATGACTCATGACTGTTGAAGCAACACCAGCTGAAAGTGGCTCAACTTTTTTGTGAACCACTGTCACTGGGCCACGTTGTACATGGCTGTGTGGTATGCACGTAGTTGTATGAGTGTTTCAGCTGTGTGAAAGGCCATCTGCGATGTACAGCCAATGCTGCAGGGTTCAACACTGCCAGGACTCTGTCACGCAAGATGGTGAAGCTGTACAAGCTGGCTAGTGAGCAACTGAGCCAGCAGGAGCACTACGACTTTGGCATGCGTGCTTTGAAGTCTGTCCTAGCTACTGCCGGCGCCCTGAAACGATCAAGCCAAGGTACTCATCACCATACTATCACCTGTATAGCTGCTCTGCTTTTGCACGTTTTTTGGTGCCCATCACCTGTATAGCTGCTCTGCTTGTGCACATTTGTCGACGCTAAGACAGCCATACGTGTGCTGCTTACAAGAAGGATGCAGGAAAGCTGCCTTCTTGGCTGAAGCTACTGTTACCAGCAGAAGCACGATCCTCTGCACTGCTCACCAATGTAAAGCACTGGTTCTCTGCAATGGTCAACCTGGGACCGCTGGGTTGCAACAAATCATCTCGCCATTGAAAAAACTAGACCTAGGCCACCCCAGATCTGTTCTCGATGATGTTGCATTGATTGTCAAAACTGTCAAAATGATAGACCTTACAGGCATGCACACGACAGACTTGTCCTGCACGTACCTAGCTCATCATGAGCTGGAAAGCGTACATACCAGCATGTTATTAGTATTATTATTATTATTGTTATTATTACTATTATGATTACTATTATTATCATTATCATTATCATTGTTGTTTCGCCATGTTGTAGGCACAGATGAGGCAGTGGTTTTGATCATGGCCATGCGCAACAGCAACATGCCCAAGTTCCTGGTGGATGATGCTGTGTTGTTCTTAGCAGATATTTTGTTTGAGAAGATCGTAATTTCAACAAATTCATGTAAGAAGTTCGGTACTTCAGCAGGCCAGCTTTGCTGTGTTACATGATGCTGCCTTGCGCTTCTGTAGGTATTGCCGTATTAATGTTTGAGTGTGCATGATGCAGTAATCAAGTGCAGTTTGCATTGAGGGGCAGCTAAACAGGAAAAAATGCTCTTCAACTGAGCCAGACATGCACACAAGAAACACTCGAGTCCTCCCTGCTGCAATGTGCACTACCTTTGCCAGCGGCCCATGTGATTGTGTAGGCCATGGCAACCACACCTGAACCTACTGAATCAGATAAAGCTTGTGGGGATAGCGTTTGACAGTAGGCAATCAAAGGCAAACTGGTTGATTGGCTTTGAGAGCATTCCTGTAGATCTCTAGAGTTGCAAGCTGGTTTGGTCTGTGTCAAATATATGCAGTTGTGTGTAAAAGTCGTGGAGTCAGCGCGCTTAGCCTATTCCCCGCTCAATAACGATGGAAACATCCAACTCGTCATACTTGTTAAATGATCTGCTGCCCATGTGTGTAACTTCAATTGCTGAAAGTGCTTTGGGCATACGTGTGACAAATTTGCACTCATGTGTCATATATATTATGTAAGCCATTCACGCATGCAAGCAGTCGTCCTTCACTCCAATAGCATTGATGAGCGACAGCGACAGCGGCAGCGCAGGCAGCGTTGCTCACGCTCCTAAGGCTCGCAAGGGGCAGGATGGTCAGGTTGCGAAGCTTCGCGACCGGTTCGAGCATCCCATGTCACAGGCTTTGACAGTTGTGCCCGCTAGCGCTAGGCGCTCCGCGCGCGTGGCGTCAGCTGGCCAGCTTCACAAAACAGGCAAACGCTGCAGATCCTCTGCGCAGCCGTCAAGCGGCGAGGCACCCGCTGCCTCGTCAGCTGCAGATCCCTCGGCACAGCCCCCTACAGGTTTACCTGCAGATCCCTCCGCAGGGCCCCCTACAGGTCTGCCTGCAGACACTCTGGCAGACATATTGGCCAGGATTGGGACACTGGAGCAGAACCAAGCGGATTCTCAGCAGCTCAGATCTGACCTGCTGCAGACCCAGACTGAGCTGGCAGCAACACGTACTGAGCTCTTGAAGGCTC
>JAABUK010001749.1_pt1 | contig 40751 bp, 37 predicted proteins | sample 5559141 | NCBI WGS metagenome assembly JAABUK01 (sample SAMN10711869, study PRJNA513367) | rock metagenome | isolation source: Antarctica rocks | place: Antarctica: Victoria Land, Pudding Butte nord | collected 2016-01-03 | reverse complement strand
GGCGAAAGTTTTTATTCTGCCGACGAAAGTCTGGCACCTCCGCCAAGTGGGCAAGCAGGGTCATCTGAAAAGAACGTAAATCTCAAATTTACACCGAGGGCACATAGTGCGGTTAGTCTGCTCGTAGCCCAGCAATTTGCGGGCTTTTTCGATGGAGAGCAGCGTCTCGTGCTCGCCCAACTCCTTGCGCACCGGCACGTGGGGTAGGAAGTTTTTCATCAGCTCGGTCGAGGATTTCGACATCACCGTGTCGGCGTTGGCGATGATGAAGGGGTGCATCCCGGTGGCCTCCCACTCGATGGCTTTGCGGATGGCCTGGGCGCCGTCGCGGGCGTCGATGTAGGCCCACATGTTCCACTTGCGCTCCTCGGGGTCGTCGTCGTAGGCCGGAAATTTGGCGTAGTCCTGGGGCTCCATCACGTTGGAGAAGCGCAGGCCCACGAGCTTCATATCGGGCGTTTGAAGGCAGAACTGGCGGGCCATGTCCTCCATCAGCACCTTGGCCAGGGCGTAGGCACTCTTGGCGCGCAGCGGGTAGTCCTCATCTACGGGCGCGTAGGGCTCGCGGCCGTCGAAGGGTTCGCCCAGCGTAGTTTCACTGCTGGCCCAGATGATGTTGTGAATACCCAGCCGCCGCCCCGCCTCAAACACGTTGTAGGTGCCCATGAGGTTGTTCTGAAACAAGTGGGCATCGGGGTATTGGCGGGGGGTAGGGAAGGCCGCCAGGTGCACAATGGCATCGAATGCCTGATTACCCACCCCGGCGTGGATGTCGTGGCCCGTCGACGACAGCGCGTCGAGCGTCTGGCCAAAGTCGCTGAGGTCAGCAATAATGTGCGAAATGCCCTTCTCAGGCGCTACGGTATCAACCACAAACACGTCGTAGTTGTGGGCTTGCAGGTCGGCCACGCACACGCTGCCGAGCTTGCCGGTGCCGCCGGTCACGAGCACACGCTTGGGGGAGGATTTCTTGGGAGATTTCATAAAAAGATTGTGGTGGAAAAGGTCAGGCGGCTAACTGACCGCCCAATAGTAGTTGGACCTACTACGGCTGGGCGGCCCCCGCCGACGTGCATCTTTTGGGCAATGTGCTTGCTAGAGCGGTTTCAAAGTCAGTGTACAGAGCCGTTCTGGTGTTCGCCTCATCCCCCGGCCCCCTCTCCGAAAAGGAGAGGGGGAGCCAGTCAATTGTAGACTCTACACTGATTTGAAAACCGCTCTAAGCCGGTAGCCGGGGCTACTTGCCGGCCGTTGCGCTGGTTGGCGCCGCGCTTGGGGGGTAGGGTATAAATTTGTGATTCTTTACCAGTTCCGCTGTTTATGAAACCCCTGCTGCTCGCCGCCACCGCGCTGCTATTCACGGCGGCCGCGCCGGCCACTACCGTTGCGTCGCGCAGCCGCACCTTTCAGCTTACGTGCCGTGCCACGGTGCCCGTGCCGGCGGCCGGTACCAAGGCATTAGAGCTGTGGATGCCCGTACCGCATTCGGATAAAAGCCAGGATGTGCGCGACCTTAAGATTGAGGCCGGCGCACCCTACACCATCACCACCGACCAATACGGCAACCAGACGCTGCACCTGAAGCTGGCCGCTACGCCGCTTGCGCCGCTCACCGTCACGCTCACGGCCCGCGTCACGCGGCGCGAGCATCTCAACCTGCGCGCCACCGACGACCACGCCCCCGCCGAAACCGAGGCCCAGGACCCTAATCTCAGCCGCTGGCTGGCCCCCGACCGCCTCGTGCCGCTCGACTTCAAAATCAAGGCCCAGGCGCAGGAAGTGGTGGACAAGGCCGGCGCCAAAACCGACTTGCAAAAGGCCCGCGCCATCTACGAGCACGTGGTGAGCACCGTGACCTACGATAAAACCGGCCAGGGCTGGGGTCGCGGCGACATCTACTACGCCTGCGACGCGCGGCGCGGCAACTGCACCGATTTCCACGCCATCGTCATTGGCTACTGCCGGGCGCTGGGCATTCCGGCGCGCTTCAGCATCGGGCTCCCTCTACCCCCTCAGCACGGCCAGGGCGAGATAAAAGGCTACCACTGCTGGGCTGAGTTCTTCACCAGGCAAACCGGCTGGGTGCCCGTCGATGCTTCCGAAGCCGCCAAAAACCCCGATAAGCGCGCCTATTTCTGCGGCGCGCACGACGAAAACCGCGTGGAGTTCACGCGTGGCCGCGACCTCACCCTCAGGCCCCAGCAGGCCGGCCCGCCGCTCAACTACTTCGTGTACCCCTACGCCGAGGCCGATGGCCAGCCGCTCGAAGTAGCTCACACCTACACCTTTGCCGACGTGGCGCAGTAGGGGTAGGTAGTGTGCGCTTGTGTGCGTAGTCAGGCTCTTTCCGAAGTAGGTGCGGGGCTTGCCCCCGCCCGTCGTTGCTAATCCAGCCCAAGACGTTCAACGACGGGCGGGGGCAAGCCCCGCACCCTACTTCGCCAGTCACTTCGGGAGGAATACAAAAGTCCGCCCGCCTTACCCAATTCGGGCGGCGGGCGGGCTTTATCAGCTAACAACTCAGGAAACCTATTGCTGCATCACGCGGAACTTCCACACCTGCTTGTCGAGCTGGTAGCTTAAGTCCTGCAACTGGTTGGACGTCACCTCATCTACCTTGCTCATGTGGGCTACGCGCTCACGCACGCGCTTGGCCACGATGTTGATGCGCTCGGTCATCAGAATAAGCACCTGCTTGTCGGAGAGGTAGCCGCCGGGGTAGTTGTCGAGGTTGGCGGTGGCGGCTACTACGCTCGTGCGGCCATCCACGGGGTGGCCTACCTGCAGAATGCGCTCAGCCAGGATGTCGGCGTATTTGAGGTACGTGTCGGCGTTTTGCTGCAGCTGCTCGTGCAGCGAAAGGTAGAGTGGCCCGCGCAGGTTCCAGTGGCTCTGCTTCGAGTCGTGGTAGAGCTGTAGCAATTCCACTACGGTAGCTTGCAGGTCGTCGGTCACGGGCTGGCGCTTGTCGGCCTCCACCGGAATGAGCGGGTCGGCGGCGGGGTTGCGGTAGTCGAGCTTGCCGTTGGTTTCGCCCGGAGGGTTGGGGGTATTATCGGGGCGCGTGGCGGGGGTAGCGGGCGGCACCGGCACGGTACCGGTGTTTGAGGGGTTGACGTTGTTATTGCGGCGGTTCTGGGCCGCCGCTTCGTGCGTGGCCGTGAGCGAAAAGAGCGCGGCCGCGGCCGCTAACAGGTAAACTTTCATAAAGAGAGAAGTGAGGAAACAGCAGCCGGGCACCGGGTGGCAGCCAGCCGGTATTTTTGAGATTTGGTCCTTTAACGGAGGAATTTCTTAGGCCTTTCTTAGGAAAAAATTAAGTTTTACTTAAAAAGCCGGCTGCTTCCGGGTCCCGTACATCTATCTGAACGCCTAGCCGTTAGCGGTTGTCTGAACAGTGTAGCGGGCCTTTTTGGGGGGCCTTCCTCAGCAGTTGGGCCGCGCAACTGCTTCTACCTTACTTACCTATTCGATTTTGCCGATGCACTTATTACTACTGGAAGATGAGCCGGGCATTGCCCGGTTTGTGAAACAGGGCCTGGAGGAGGAAGGCTACACCGTGGACGTGGCCGACAATGGCCCCGACGGCCTGGCCCGCGCCCTGGCCCAGCCCTACGACCTGCTGCTGCTCGACTGGATGCTGCCCGGCCTCACGGGCCTGGAGGTGTGCCGGCAGCTGCGGGCGCAGGGGGTAGGCGCGCCCATCATCTTCCTCACTGCCAAAGACACCGTGCCCGACACCGTGGCCGGCCTGCAGGCGGGCGCCAACGACTACATCAAGAAGCCGTTTCACTTCGAAGAATTGCTGGAGCGCATTCGGGTGCAGCTGCGGGCGGCGGGGCCGGCGGGCGGCCCCACCGAGCGGTTCTCGGTGGGGCCCATCGTGCTCGACGTAGCCACTCACCAGGTGCACAAGGACGACGAGGAAATAGCCCTGACCCAGAAGGAATTCGCGCTGCTCGAATACCTGCTGCGCCACAAGGGCAAGGTGTGCCGCCGCCAAAGCATTATCGAAAACGTGTGGGACATCCACTTCGAATACAACACCGGCGTGCTGGACGTGTACATGAACGCGCTGCGTAAAAAGCTGCACCTCAGCAAAGACGACGATTATTTGCAGACCATTCGCGGCATTGGCTATGTCGCCCGCGACTAGATGGGCCTGACCTTCAAAAACCGCATCGCGCTGCACTACGTGCTGGCCACGGCCGCGCTGGTGGCCACGGCCTACCTGGTGGTGTTTGGGGTGGTGCGCGACCGCGTGTACACCGACCTTGACCGCAACCTGCGCTTGGAAGCCGCCAAGCACCTGGGCGAGCTGCGCGTGATGGGCGGCACCCTGCGGTTTGGCAACCGCCGCGAGTGGGAAGAGCGCGAGCACCTGGAGGTGCAGGTTGACCCGGTGTTTATTCAGGTGAATGACCTGCGCGGCCGCCTCACCGACCGCTCGCCCAACCTCAAGGCCGGCCAGCTGGCCTTCGACACCACGGCGGGCGGGCGCGCGCCCCGCAACTCGGCGCTGCGCGGCAAGGCCCTGCGGCAGGTGCAGGTGCCGGTGCGGCAGGGCGGCGCTGCGGTGGGCTACCTGCTGGCGGCCATCTCGTCGGAGGCGGCGCAGCACGTGCTCAACAGTCTGGCGATGGTGCTGCTGGGGTCGTTTCCGGTGGTGCTGCTGGCGTTGTTTGGCAGCGCGCGGGTGCTGGCGGGGCGCAGCATCGCGCCCATTGCCCAGATTACGGCCGCCACCAACCGCATCACCCGCAACAACCTCTCGGAGCGCGTGGCCCTACCCCCCCGCCCCGACGAGCTGCACACGCTGGCCAGCGCCATCAACGGCCTGCTGCACCGCGTCGAGCAGGCCGTGGAGCGCGAAAAGCAGTTCACGGCCGATGCCTCGCACGAGCTGCGCACGCCGCTGGCCGTGCTTAAGGGTACGCTCGAAGTGCTGGTGCGTAAGCCCCGCCAACCCGAGGAGTATGTCGAAAACATCACGCTCGGCATTCAGGAAATCGACCGCCTCTCGCAGCTCGTGGACCAGCTGCTGCTGCTGGCCCGCTTCGAGAACCACGCCAAAAGCCATAACCGGCAGGAACTATCGGTGCTGAGCTGCGTGCACGACGTGCTGTACCGCCGCCGCGCCGACCTCAGCGCCAAGCACATCCGGGTCGATGTGCGGGACGGCGACCTGCCGTCCATCGTGTCGGACCCCTACCTGGTCGATTTGATTCTGGACAACCTGCTGTCCAACGCCATCAAGTATTCGCCGGCTGGCTCGGCCATCGTGGTGGGGCTGGCGCCGGTGGGCGCGCGGCTGCGCTGCACCATCACCGACGAGGGCATCGGCATCCGGCCCGACGACCTGGACCGCATTTTTGACCCGCTCTACCGCTCCGATGCCCTGCACCACAAGCACATCGGCGGCACCGGCCTGGGCCTGTCCATCGTGGCCAAGGCCTGCCAGCAGCTGGGCATCGAGCTGGCCGTGGCCAGCGAGCTGGGCCGGGGCAGCACCTTCACGCTGCACTTCCCGGCGTAGGCAGGGGGTAGGGAAGCCGCCCGGTGGTTGGCGGGGTTGGCTGGCTGTCAATTAATTGACTTGCTGGGCTGTATCTTACGGCTCACCATTCGTCTGGCCGCATGTTTTTCCGCCTCTACCCGCCAGCCGCGCCGCTGCGCCCGTTTGTGCAGCACTACCTGGTGGCTCACGTGCGCACCGCCAACGGCCTGCCCGTGCCCGCGCCCAAGCCCCAGCCGCCCACGCCCAACCAGTTTCTGTTCTTTTACCCGCGCGATGAGGTGCGCAATTTCCACTACGGGCAAGCCCGTGAGCTGCGGTCGCCGCGCAGCATTCTGGTGGGGCCGCAGGTGTCGCGGGTCGATTTGAGCTTTGCCGCCGACCACCTGGTGGTGTGCGTGGCGTTTCGGCCCGGTGGGCTGCACCGCCTGCTGGGCGTGCCGGTGAAGGAGCTGTTTGATTTTGCGCTTGATAGCCGCGCCGCCCTCGGCCCCGCCGTGGACGAGGTGGCCGACCGCCTGGCCGAACTCACTGACTACGACCGGATGGTGGCCGTGGTCGAATGCTACCTGCTGCGCGCTGCCCGCCGCGCCCTACCCCCCGCCCGGCCCCTCAATGCGCTACTGCCACACTTGCTGGGCACTTGGGCCGCGCAACCCATTGAGCAGCTGGCGCATGAAGTGTGCCTGAGCCCCCGGCAGTTCGAGCGCAGCTTTCTGGAGCGGGTGGGCATGGGCCCCAAGCTACACGCCCGCATCGTGCGCTTCGACCAGGCGTTTCGGCTGAAGGAGCGCCAGCCCGGCCTCGACTGGCTGGCTGTGGCCGTGCAGTGCGGCTACTACGACTACCGCCACTTGGTGCGCGATTTCAAGGCCTTTGCCGGCGTCACGCCGCCGCAGCTGCTGGCCGCCGATGCCCGGCACACCCGGCTGGCGCTGGCCGGCTGAGAATGTCGGTTTTTTACTACTACGGGTGGGGGCGGGGGTAGGAACTTTGCGGCATCATCAACCTCCCTACCCCATGAAAACCTGCTTGTTAAGCCTGGGCCTGCTGTTGGCGGCCGGCCGCGCTTTAGCCCAAACCCCCGCCGCCGACGAGGCCGCCATCCGCCAGGCGGTGGCGCGCATGACCACCAACTGGCAGAACCACCAGTTTGCCGACATGGCCGCCTACACCACGCCCGACGTGAGCTGGGTGAACATCGTGGGCATGTGGTGGCGCGGCCGCGCTCAGGTGCAGCAGGCCCACCAGCAGATTTTCGATATCATCTTCAAGGGCGTCGAGTTTACCCCCGGCCCGCCCACGGTGCGCGCTATCGCGCCGGGCGTGGCGGTGGTGAATATGTACTGCCACGTGGGCGCTTTCTACCCCCCCGACGGCATCGACCACGGCACCAACAAGGAAGGCGACGACGACGACCTCCTTACGCTGGTGCTGGTGAAACGCCAAGGCCACTGGCTGCTCTCGGCTGGCCAAAACACCGTGGTGCGGGCCAGCGCGGCCACCAACAACCCAATAGGCCAGGCCTGCCCTACCCCCGCTAACCTCGCCGACCCCGCCAAAATAGCCGACCAGCACTAGCCTTGCTAAAGTACTTAACCTGCTAGCTATGAAAATCTTATTGCCGCAACCGGCTGCCCGGCAGCTTGCGTTGTTGAGTGGGGCAAGCTGCCTGGTGGGCTGGCTACTGGGCAGCCGGTCGGCCCTGCTGGCTACCAGCTCGGCCGAGTGCGTCAGCAAGGCCGGGCGCCCCTTGGCTGCCCAGCCCTGGCCCTACCCCGACTCACTCGATGCGCTGGTGGCCGCGCCCAGATTTCACCGCGTATTGTTTGAAAATGAGCGCGTACGGGTGCTCGAAGTGACGGTGCCGCCCCACCAGCGCGAGCCGGTGCACACCCACCGCTGGCCCAGTGTAATTTATAAGGAGCAAACCGGAAAGGGCCGCTACTACGACGCCACGGGCCGGCTGCTGCACGAGTCCACCACGCCCTACCGCAAAGGGCCTGACCTGGTGCGCGCCCGCTGGCAGGCGCCCGAAGCCCCCCACGCCGTGGAGAATACCGACGAGGTAGCCGACCGCTTCATCCGCGTTGAGCTGAAGCAGTGAGGCGGCCCCCATAGTAGCCAGCGCCGTTTTCCGGTCAGGGTAACGTAGCGCAAACCTGGTAATTCGCGCTACGTTACCCTGACCGGAAAACGGCGTTGGCTATGCGGTAGAGATGCTTTTTTGCGTTAGCATGACGTTTTTTGGCCGGAAGCCGCGAGCGTTATGCCGCCACCGGCTGGCCGGCTTGCAGCTCCCGCACGTCCCGCGCCGTCAGCTGCACGTCCAGCGCTTTCAGCAGCTCCTGCACCTGCGCTACGCTGGTGGCGCTGGCGATGGGCGCCGTGATGCCGGGCGCCTGCATCAGCCAGGCCAGGGCCACCTGGGCCTGGTTCACGCCGTGCCGCGCCGACACGGCATCCAGGGCTTTGAGAATAGCGAAGCCTCTGTCATTGAAATACTTCTGGCCGATAGTGGAGCCCCGCACGCTCTTGCTCAGGTCGGCTTCGGTGCGGTACTTGCCGGTGAGGAAACCCGAGGCCAGGCCGAAGTACGGAATGACGCCGATGCCGCTGGCCCGCACGATGGGCAAATCGTCTTTTTCAAAGGTCGCGTGGTTGTAGAGATTATACTCGGGCTGGAGACTCTCGTAGCGCGGCAGGCCGTTTTTGCCGCCCGCGTCGAGGGCCGCTCGCAGGCGCTCGGGCGCGAAGTTGCTGGCCCCGATGGCCCGGATTTTTCCTTCCTTCAGCAGCTCGGCGTAGGCTTCGAGCGGCTCGCTCACGGGCAGGCTTTCGTCGTCTTTATGGCTCTGGTAGAGGTCGATGTAATCGGTTTGCAGGCGCTTGAGCGAGGCCTCCACGGCTTGCTTGATGTAGGCTTTCGACAGGCCTTTTTTGCCATCGCCCAGCTCCATGCCCACTTTGGTGAAGATGAGCACGTCGTCGCGGCGGCCGCGCTGGGCCAGCCACTTACCAATCACGGTTTCCGACTGCCCGCCGCCCTGGTGGCCGGGCGCCCAGGCCGAGTACACGTCGGCCGTGTCGATGGCGTTGCCGCCGCCCGCCACGAAGGCGTCGAGTACGGCAAAGGAGGTGTTGTAGTCGGCCGTCCAGCCAAATACGTTGCCGCCCAGCACGAGCGGGGCAAGGCGCAGGCCGGAGTGGCCGAGTTCACGAGGAGCTGCCATAGGGGTAAAAATGTGGAATGAAGGAAGCAAGGCGTTCCCGTTACGGATGGTGTATAACTCCCCAGGCGGGTTTGAGTTGCGCACCTTGGGCTAGCCGGGGGGGGTAGGGCGCGGGCGGCGGGCCAGTTGACCGAACGGTTCCGCCCTGCCCAATACGCGCTTTTTGCCGCAGTTTTGTAGTTCTGGTACCTTGGGTGGAGGCGTGACCCTTTGCGGCTCCTTGCTGAAAAAGGTCGTTCTGACGTATGAGCCGCGAAGGGTCGCGGCGCTAGGTTGCTACGTACTACCTACGAATTTGCGCTAACTGACCCGCCACCGGATGAAACCTGAAGCCTTTCGCGCGTTTCGCAGCCGCAACTTTCGCTTGTTTTTCGCGGGGCAGTCCTTGTCTCTGCTGGGTACCTGGATGCAGAAGACGGCGGTGAGCTGGGTGGTGTATGCCCAAACCCACTCCAAGCTGATGCTGGGCGTGAGCGTGTTTGCCACGCTGTTTCCGTCGGCGCTGTTTTCGCTGCCGGGGGGCGTCGTGTCCGACCGCTACTCGCGCTACCGGGTGCTGCTGGCCACGCAGGTGCTGTCGATGGCGCAGGCCGCCCTGCTGGCGCTGGCCGTGTTTAGGAACCAGCAGGACGCGGTGTGGGCCATTATCAGCCTGAGCGCGGTGCTGGGAGTTATTAATGCCTTCGACGTGCCCGCCCGGCAGTCGCTGGTGTACGAGCTGGTGGACGATAAGCAGGACGTGCCCAACGCGGTGGCCTTCAACTCGACCATGCTCAACCTGAGCAAATTGCTGGGGCCGGCCGTAGCGGGCTTCGCCATCGAGCGCCTGGGGGCGGCCGCCTGCTTTGGGCTGAATGCGCTCAGCTTCGTGGCCGTTATCGGGTCGCTGCTGGCCATGCGGCTGCCCGCGTTCGTGGCCCAGCCGCGCACCCAGCCCATCCTGGGGGAGCTGACGGATGGCTTCCGGTACGTGCGCGACACGCCGGGTATCCGGTTCATTATTACCACTATTGGCCTGCTGGCGCTGCTGGTGCTGCCCTTCACCACGCTCATGCCGGTGTTTGCCAAAGACATTTTTCGGGGCACGGCGGCCACCTTCGGCATCCTGGACGGGGCCATTGGGCTGGGCGGCTTCGCGGCGGCGCTGTACCTCACTTCCCTACCCCCTGGCACCGACCTGAACCGGGTGATAACTGCCAACAGCTTCGTGCTAGGGGTGGGGCTGCTGCTGTTTGCCTACACGCCCTGGTACTGGCTGGCGCTGGCCTTTCTGGTAGTGGGCGCGTTCGGCATGATGGCCCAGACCACGCTCAACGTCACGCTGATGCAAACCACCGTGCGGCCGGCCATGCGTGGGCGCGTCATCAGCCTCTACGTGCTGGTGTACACGAGTGCGCTGCCGCTGGGCAGCCTGGCGGTGGGCGCGGTGTCGCAGCGCGTGGGCGTGCGGGCCACCGTGCTGGCCGAGGGTGGGCTGGCGCTGCTCATCGGGCTACTGTACCTGCGCAATCTGCGCCAGACCCAGGCGGTCGCGCCCGCCGCGCCTACCCCCCTGCCGGCCGCCCAAGCCGTCTAAGGATGGTTTTTTGCCTGGTCACTTCGCCGGCCGGCTACTGCGCTTAAGGAGGGGCTAGCTTACTCTTCACTCAGCACCAGCAGCAGGCCTTGCAGCTCCTGGTTGAGCAGGCGCACGGCGGCTTGCAGCTCGTTGAGCATGTTGGCGCGCACCGTGAGCTGGGCGGCCGAGTACTGGCCGCCGGGGCCGAAAAGCAGGGCGGCCAGTGCCCGGCCGTCTTTCGAACCGGACTTGGCGAGCTGGCCGTAGTGCTGCCAGCGCTGGCGCGTGTTATGGGCAATGCTCGTCTGGCCCTGGTTGCTGAACGCGGGGTTGGTGAGCAGATACCACACGCTGGGCGGCCAGAAGTCGGACGCCGGCCGCTCGGTCCACACGTCGGCCAGCAGGTTGCGCGGGTGCGTAAACGCGGCCGTGTGGCCGCTCTGGCGCAGCGTCAGCAGTCCCAGCCCCGCCGCCAGCAGCCCGCCCCCGATGCCAAACGCATACTGTGCCGGCTTGTTGTCTATCACCGTAGTGCCGATGCCGCTGGCCGCCCCTACGCTGATAGACAGCGCGTTGAGGCGCTGGGTGCGGTGGTCGTCCTGGGTTTTGAGGTAGCCCGCCACCTGGTCGGCACGCTCGCCCTCGCAGTCCAGCTCGGCGGCGAGGCTGCTTACGGTGCTGCTCACCAGCGCCACCTGCGCCAGCAGGCGCTGCCGCTGGCGCAGCACGGCCAGCTCGGCGGCCGGGCCGGGCTGCCGCGTAGCGTTTTCCCGCAAAACCAGCAGCTCGCGCAGCGCGGGCAAAATGCCAACGGCATTGGCCGTGAGCAGGTTGCGGCGGGGGTAGCGGGCCAGCAGCGCGGGCGTGAGCGCCGCCGCCAAGTCGGCCTGCGGCGCGAAGGCCGGGTCGTAGCGGTAGGGGAGGGGCGGGTCGCAGTAGCCGGCGGCCACGGCCAGGCGCGTGGGCGGGCGGGTGGCGCAGCCGGCCAGGGCCAGCAGCCCGATGAGGAAGTAACCTTTCAGCATCGCTTAGCCCTCGTACAGCTCCAGCGGCAGGCCGTCGGGGTCACTGAAAAACGTGAAGCGCCGGCCCGTAAACTCATCCACCCGCACGGGCTCGCAGGCCACGCCGTGGGCCGCCAGGTGCCGGCGGGCGGCGGTCACGTCGGCCACCGCGAAGGCCAGGTGGCGCAGGCCCGTGGCCTCGGGCCGGCTGAGGCGCGGCGGGGGGGCAGGGAACGAGAATAGCTCAATAACGTACTGCCCGCTCACCGCCAGGTCGAGCTTGTAGGAGTCGCGCGCGGCGCGGTGCACCTCGCGGATAATTTCCAGCCCCAGCACTTCGGTATAAAACCGTTTGGAAACGGCATAGTCGGCGCAGATGATGGCGATGTGGTGCACGCCCCGCAGGCGCAGCGAATCGGGAGAAGCCATGTGCAAAGTAACGGACGCTTTAGGCGCTCACCCACGTCACTCTGTCCTACACCGGGCCGCGTTTGCCGGCCGGCGCGGGCACCCGCGCGTAGCCCAGGTTGAAGAAACCCAGCAGCTTATCGGCCGGCCCGAGGCCGAAGAATGAGGGCGTTGACTTCGTTGGGATGAAGGGGTAGGGGACACGGCAGAGGGCGGCCGCGCGGCCAGCAAGAATTGACCTACAGCGGTTTGCAGGTTGCCGTACCCACGGGCTGCCGGCTTTTTGGCCGGCTGTCCGCTCACCGCGCGCACAAGTGGCGCGCCCAATGAGCGGACAGCCGGCAGCCCGCCACGCTCCAGTTGTACACCAACTTGTAAACTACCCTAAAGCGAAAGCAGCCCCGGAAGGTTTTGCTACGGGGAGTGGCCCGCCCCGCCGCCTGCCCGGCCATTTACCCGCCTCACTCCCCCCTTTGCAATGGACGCGCTCCGAGCCTTTATTACCACGCTGCTGCCCATGTCGGCGGCCGATTTTGACCTGCTGCGGCCGCTGGCTACCGGGCGCGCGGTAGCCAGGGGCGGCTACCTGCTGCGGCCCGGCGAGGTGTGCGGGCACGTGTTTTTCGCGCGGGCCGGCCTGCTGCGCCTGTACTACGTCGATGCGGAGGGCAAGGAAGTCAACGCCCGCTTTGCGGTGGCCCCCGGCTTCCTCACCGATTTTCAAAGCTTTCTGACGCAGCGGCCTTCGCGCTACGCCTGGCAGGCCCTGCAAGCCAGCGAGGTGCTGGCCTTTGCCTACGCCGACGTGCAGCGGCTCTACCGCGAATCGGCGGTGTGGGAGCGGTTTGGCCGCCTCATGGCCGAGCATGTGTACCAGCAAGCAAATGAGCGCATTGAGCTGCTTCAGTTCCTGACGCCCGCCCAGCGCTACGCGCACGTGCGGGCCACCCAGCCGGCGCTGCTGGGGCAGGTACCGCAGTTTCACCTGGCGTCGTACCTGGGCATCCAGCCCGAGTCGCTGAGCCGGATTAGGCGGCGCTTGGGCCGGCGGGGGTAGGGCGCTTTCTTAACCGAAGTCAACGACTGGCCGGGGGGTAGGGGATTTATATCGACTTCAAAAGCCCGTTTCCAGTAAACTGACGCAGATGTTGCGTAACATCAATAAGTAAAAAACCTTTTATAAGGCCAATTTTTACTATAACTAGTTGGTAAAAAATGACTTGTAATTACGAAATTATTCGTACTTTCGACACAAATCATCCTTCTCACCAACTCCATTTAACCGTGCGCCCTCACAAGTTTTTAAGTCCATACCTGGTACTTGCTGCGCTAGTGGCCCTTCTGGGCTTGACTCTGACAAGTCAAGCCCAGCCTAATACCGGCCCTGATTTGCCTATCGATGCGAAAACACGGAAGGAAGTTATCAATTCTCTACTTACGCAACTCAACGCCCAATACGTTTTTCCGACGACAGCCGCGCAAATCCAGCGCACCATTCAGCGCCAGCTAGCCGCTGGGGCCTACGACCACATCACTAGCAGCCAAGAGTTAGCTCACACGCTGACTACCCAATTGCGTGAGTTTAGCCACGACAAACATTTGGGATTATATTATCAAAATATGCCGGTTGAGGCAGTGGGCAGCGGTACTAAGCCGACCCCGGAAGAGGAAGCGCGCCGGCAACGATTTGCCACTAGCATAAATTTTGGCTTTGAGAAAGCGGAAAGGCTCGCGGGTAACGTGGGATATCTGCGGCTGGATGGATTCATGCCGGCTTCAATAGCTGCGGAGACGGCCACGGCCGCAATGACGTATTTGGCTCACACGGATGCCTTGATTGTGGATTTGCGGTATAATCGGGGTGGAGACCCATCAATGGTCTCTTTTCTAGCTAGCTATTTTTTCAGCCCAGATTCTGTGCACTTAAATGATTTGTATTGGCGGGAAGGCAATCGAACGCAGCAGTTCTGGACCATTGCTCACCTGCCGGGACGACGGTATACTGACCGGCCTGTCTATTTGCTTACCAGTAGCCACACCTTTTCCGCCGGAGAGGAATTTGCTTACGACCTCCAAAGCTTGAAGCGTGCCGTTGTCATCGGAGAAGCAACGGGAGGAGGAGCTAATCCAGGTGGACCCGTCCGCATTGGCAAGCACTTCGCCGCGTTCATCCCAACGGGTCGTGCCATTAACCCGGTCACTAAAACGAATTGGGAAGGTACCGGTGTCAAGCCAAATATTGACGCACTCGAAGCGGAAGCATTGAAGGTAGCCCACCTGGCAGCACTGAACAACTTACTAAGTTCTGCCGATAATAACCAAACTAAAAGTGAGCTTGCCAAGGCAGTTACACAAGTAACGGATGAGAGGTGAAAAACCAGCTCGTTGTGAAAATGTCTTAAATCTGAGCAGTTGCTTAAACACAGGACTTTCTTAACCGAAGTCAACGAAAAGACGATGGGGCCAGCCGGAATTTTGCGGGTACTATTTCACCTCTTATTCCCTCTTCAGCGCCATGATAAAATTCACCATTCTCCTGCGCAAGCGCCAGGATATGAGCCACGAAGCGTTTGTGGCTTATCACAAAACCCAGCACGCGCCGCTGTTTATGTCGCTGCCTGAGGTGCGGCAGTACGTGCGCCGCTACGTGCAGGGCCACAACGTGCCGCTGAACCTGCCGGGCCTGCCGCCGCCTGCCTACGACGGCACCACCGAGCTGTGGTTCGACACGGTAGAGGATATCGGCAAAGTATTCGAAGCCCCGCGCTACCTGGAAATTATCCGGCCCGACGAAGCGAAGTTTCTGGACCTGGCCGGCTGCGGCTTCCTGGTACTGGCCGAAAACCCGGTGCACTAAAGCAGCTTGGGGGATGGCGGGGAGTCTTTGGCGTGACTAAAATCAGCTCTGGCAAAAAAGCGGCGCTTCGGGTGCTTGGTCTTTCGCCAGGGTTGCTACTTTTGGCGCCCAGGTCTTCGTCTTATCCTTTTTCGATGAAAAAACTTTCCTTTACCAAGCTGCTGGCCGGCGCGGTGCTGCTGCTCGGCGCGGCCACGGCGCAGGCCCAGCGCCCCGCCCCCCTACCCCCACCCCCGGCCAACCTGCCGCCCTACGACGCGCGGGCGCTGTTTCAGCCCGATTTTCTGGACCAGACGGCGCCCGCGACCCGCACCGGCGGCGGCAAGCCCGGCGCTACCTACTGGCAAAACGCGGCCGACTACCAGATTGCCGCCAGCCTCGACGAAAAGGCGGCCCGCGTGACGGCCACCGTCACCATCACCTATACCAACAACAGCCCCGACGAGCTGCCCTTCGTGTGGGTGCAGCTCGACCAGAACCTGTTTCGCGCCGACTCGCGCGGGGCAGCGGCCACGCCGGTGGCGGGCAGCCGCTTCGGCAACGGGGCGCGCGGCTTTCAGGGCGGCGACTCGCTGCGCACGGTGCAGATTGAGCTGCACGGCAAGAAAATGCCGGCCAACTACCGCGTGAATGACACGCGGATGCAGATTATCCTGCCCGAACCAATGCGGCCCGAGGGCGACAAGCTCAAAATCAGCATCGCCTATGGCTTCAACATCCCGGAGTACGGCGCCGACCGCCTGGGCCGCCTCAAAACGCCGAACGGCGAGATTTTCGAGGTGGCGCAGTGGTACCCGCGCATGTTCGTCTACGACGATATTTCGGGCTGGAACACGCTGCCTTATATGTCGGCCGAGTTTTACCTCGAATACGGCAACTTCGACTACACCCTCAACGTGCCCGCCAACTACCTCGTGGGCGGCTCGGGCGAGCTGGTGAACCCCGCCGAAGTACTGACGGCCGCCCAGCAGCGCCGCCTGGCCGAAGCCGCCGGCTCGGACAAAACGGTGCTGGTGCGCACGCCCGCCGAGGTGATGCAACCCGGCTCGCGCCCCACCGGCAAAAATGGCCGCCTGACGTGGCACTTCAAGTGCCAGCGCGCCCGCGACGTGGCCTGGGCGGCGTCGGCCGCCTTCGTCTGGGATGCCGCCCGGATGAACCTGCCCAGCGGGCGCAAGTCGCTGGCTATGTCGCTCTACCCCCCCGAGGTGGCCCAGGATAGCGCGTGGGGCCGCAGCACCGAGTATGTGAAGAAGAGCATCGAATACAACTCGAAGCAGTGGTACGAATACACCTACCCGGTGGCGACCAACGTGGCCGGCGTGGTGGGCGGCATGGAATATCCGGGCATCGTGTTTTGCGGGGTGAAGGCCACCAAGGGCAGCCTCTGGGGCGTAACCGACCACGAGTTCGGCCACAACTGGTTTCCGATGATTGTGGGTTCGAACGAGCGCAAGTACCCGTGGATGGACGAGGGATTCAACACGTTTATCAATATCCTGGCCAGCCAGAACTTCAACAACGGTGAGTACAAGGAGCAGAGCGACGTGACGGCCCGCCTCGCGCCCGGCGTGACGTACCAGATGCAGCAGCCGGGCATGGACGTGCCCTACACCGTGCCCGACGTGACGCAGGCCCGCAACCTGGGCTTCGCCGCGTACTCCAAAACCGGCTACGGCCTGTACCTGCTGCGCCAGGAAATACTCGGCCCCGAGCGCTTCGACTATGCCTTCCGCAGCTACATCCGGCGCTGGGCGTTTAAGCACCCGCAGCCGCGCGACTTCTTCCGCACCCTAAACGAGGTGGCCGGCGAAGACCTGTCGTGGTTCTACCACGAGTGGTTTTTTGAAAACTGGCTGCTCGACCAGGCCGTGAACTCGGTGGCCTACGTGAACCAGGACCCCGCCAAAGGCTCGCTCATCACCATCGAAAACAACGGCCAGGCCGCCATGCCCGTGACGGCCGAAATCACCGAAGCCAACGGCAAGACGACCACCATGCACCTGCCCGTTGAAATCTGGCAGCGCGGTGGCACCTGGACCTTCCGGGCCAACACTACCTCGCCGCTGACCACGGTGGTGCTGAACCCAACCAACATCCTGCCCGACGTGAACCGCTATAACAATACCTGGCGGGCCCTGAAGCTGCCGGAGTAGGTTGACTGCTGCCGCGGGGGGTAGGGCCCTGCCGCAGGGGCAGGAAAAGCCCCGGCTTTGCTCGTTTTGGGGCCATGCAACTGGCTGAAAACGAGTTTGGGCGGCCTGCTGGCATAAAGACAAAAAATTAGTAAAACAATGTCATAAATTTCAATCCGATGTTTGGTCTTCTGCGTAAGTTCACATTAAACATAAGATAAATGCTCAAACCAGCCAGATGGTAGACTTGCTGACTGGCGTCAGCTCACTACTGTCAGGCTGTTTCGTTTCTTTTTTCACCACCCATTTTCCCTTACCCGTCATGAAAAAAATGCTTACTCGTCCTGCCTTTCAAGTTGCCGTAGTGGCAACTGCGATAGGGGGACTCATGGCCTGGAGTGGCCAGCACAATCGGTTGGAGGCTAGTAGCCACCGCGAAGCCCCGCTGATTGCCGACGACCCGTTGGCTGATAACACCGACGTCTATGCCTTCCGCGACCCGTCGAACCCGGAGATGATTAACATCATCGCCAACTTTATCCCGTTTCAGTTGCCGCAGGGCGGGCCAAACTACTACCACTTCGGGGAGAATATTCGCTACGAGATTCACGTCAAAAACGACCCTGCCCGCCCTGGTGATGACCTCACGTTCCGGTTCACGTTTAAGCGGACGAACCAGGACCCCAGCACTTTCTTTAACATCCGGCTGGGGAAGGAAAACCTGAAGACGACCTACACGCTGGAGCAAAGCCAGCATGGGGGAGCCTTCGTTATGCTGGTGGACAACGGCGTAGTACCCGCCTATAATGTGGGACCCCGCTCGATTAGCAGCCCGGTTGGGTTGAATGCCCCCAGCTATGATGCGCTGATAAACGGGGCCATTTTGCCGGCGGGTGGCGGTAAAGTGTTCTGTGGGCCAGTGGATGACCCCTTCTTCGTCGATATTGGTGGCATTTCCGACCTGGGCGGGGTGCGACCCCAGAGTGCCCGCGATGGCCTCTTCCACAAGAACGTGAACACCATCGCGCTCCAGTTGCCGATTTATAAGCTCCAGAAAATTGGTAAAACCGGCGCGCAGGCTGCCAATATCCTCGACCCGGACTATGTAATCGGCGTGTGGGCATCAGCCAGCCGCCCGGCTCTGCGGACGCTGATGGCTCCCGACGCCAACGGCAACACCACCGGCGCGCAAACCATGTCTGGTGACTATGTGCAGGTATCGCGCCTGGGGATGCCCCTTGACAACGAAGTGATAAACCCAATCGGCAACAAGGACGAGTTCAATGCCCGGACGCCTTACACCGAGAACGCGGCATTTCAGGCCAACTTCGTGAACCCGGAGCTGGGCCTGTACATGGCCGACAATATGCCCCGCAACGGCGCGGCGCCCAAGCCCGCTGGTCAGACCTACTACGGCGAGGCAATCCCGGGCTTTGCTCCCTTGCGCATTCAATCGAAGTCGCTGGCCGGCCGGCCGGGCCTCCCCGCCAATGGCTTCGACTTCCGCAACGGCGCCAATGGCCTGGCGGTGCTGTCGGATGCCCAGAAGGCTGGCACCGTGTTCGCCAATCCTACTTTTGGCCCCATCTTGCTGCAATACGGTAAGCCGCGCTCCGTGGACATCCTGCCCATCTTCCTGACGGGGGTGCCCAACCTGCGGCCCTACCAGCTGGCCACCGGCAAAGGCGGCAACCCACTGGCTGCCGGCAAGCCCTTCATCAACAACTTCCTGCCCGTGATTGGCGACATGCTGCGCCTGAACATGGCCGTGCCCGCTACGCCCCGCAACTCGCCTGATTTCAGCAGCGAAGGCTTGCTGGCCGCCGCTAAGCTGGGCTTGACTGACGCCCGTTACAATGGCAATGCTAACCTGGAGTTCATTCCTAATATGGATGGCTTTCCGAACGGCCGCCGGCTGGAAGACGATGCGCCCCGCATCGAATTACAAACCGTCAGCGGCGTGGTGCTAGCCTCGCTGGGCTTGTTTTACGATGACTTCGGCCCCGCCGACACTAACCCAGTGACGCCCCAGCTAGGTAATGTGCTCGGCTTCACCACGGGCGTGGAGCGCAACGATACGACCTTCAAAACTGCTTTCCCTTACGTACAGGCCCCCTGGTCGGGCGTCAAAGCTCAGATTAAGGATGTCTCGCAGTATCAGATGAGCGCGAGCGCGGCCGCCTCGTCGGCCTCCAGCCTGGCCATGCAGCCCGCTATCACCAGCGTGCAGGTGTTCCCTAACCCCATGAACGAGCAGACTACCTTCCAGCTGAACGCGGGCGTAGCTACCAACCTGACCATCGTGGTGAGCGATAGCCAGGGCCAGCGCGTGGCGACCATTGCCAACGGCAAGAGCTTCAGCAAAGGCACCCACGAGATTACCTGGCGCCCGGACCGCAATCTGCCGTCTGGCCGCTACATCATTACGGTGTACAGTGGCAGCACCAAGCTGCAATCGATACAGGTACAGCGCAACTAAGCTGGTTCGCCTGAACTGCCAGAGCCGCCGCTTGACCTGCCAAGGTCAGCGGCGGCTCTTTTTTTGTGGCGTACCGCGCGAGCTTTATAGCTAGCCGTGGGCTGGTCGAATCTGGCGAAAAATGGGGGGTAGGCCACGCCGTTGGTTAGTGGAAGGATGCAGATTGCCTTTACTTTTCAAGCACGCTAGTTAAAGCTATGCCCTTCAGGGCAAGACTTTAGTTGCTACTCATTTTTACCCGTTGAGCTTGCGCAGGAATAACTGCTATCTGGGTGTCAGTCCTTTCTTAGCAGTTGCCCGGCGCTAAAAGGGAATGAGAGAGAAGTCATTCTGAAGTAGCCCACTTTTAGTGGTTTCTTTCAGTCGGCTTTAGCCGAAACCGCCGAATTCCATTCGCTATCAAACCTATGGACTTTCAGGCCATAGTCGTTTAGTTCCCTCGTGGGGCTTTTGCTGGCCGTGGTGGCGCAGGCGCTGCCGGCCGTTCTGCTCCTGGCAAATACGGGAATCGGCCGGGCGCGATTGCCCCGGTGCGCCACCTCACCACGGCCGATGGCTTGTCCGGCAACACCGTGCGGTGCATCGCTCAGGACGAGCAAGGCTTTCTGCGACTGGGCACCCAGGATGGCCTGAGCCGCTACGATGGCAGCAGCACCCGCCCGTTGCCAGCCGCCGCTCGTCGCCAAGCCGTAGCTTCTACCCAGGCATTTTATTCAGCGGAATGGATTCCACCTGGTACCGTTGAAGCAGGGTCCCTACTTTATTTCGCATTTCCTCAGAGGGCATCCCCGCCTGCTTGGGTGGATTTGTGGGGTCGGCAATGCGCTGCCCAATGGCCTGCGTTATCTCCTCAATAGCCGTCGTATTGAACATAGTCACGAGTTTGGCCCTTTTGCTGCCTCCGTTGGCAAAGCCGTGCCAAGCCAAAGGGGGCACGAACACTGTGTCGCCCAAGCCGGCTTGGAAGGTCACGCGCTGGCCAGCCGCATCCGTGGTGTGAAATTCAACTTCGCCTTCGGCCACGTAAAATGCCTCTACAAATTGGTGGCGGGCCAGCGCGGAAAGTTGCTTGCCGGGCGGCACGAGTGTTTCCAATACCAGCATGGCCCCAGACGAGTCGCGCTCGGATATTTTGACCGTAATGACTTCTCCGGCCACGAGCCAATGCTCGCCCTCACCCGACTTAACCACGTGCAGGCTGCCAGAATTTAATTGCTGATTATCACTCATAATGGAAGGTTGAAGTTTGCTGGAAGAACAAGATGGCTAAAAATAAAATAGTCGGTGGGCCGCGAGAAGCTTAACCCTCTGCCGGCGGAAAGTGAGTCACTTCTTTTGGGACTCCCGCAGGTGCTATAGTACCGCGGATGAAACGGTTAAGTTTTGTCTTTTGCCATAGGATAATAAAAAATTAGCCGGAGTTCATGCAGGGTTATTGAGAAACAAAGTGTTTTAATCAGACACCAGCGAAGCCACCCCCACAAACGCCAGGCAGCAAACTTCCCGCCTGCCGCCGGGCAACTACCTGCAAGGGCTGGCGGCGCAACAGGCTAGTCGCGGGTGCGCAATACCCGCCAGCCGTAGCCGGGCACCGTGCGCGCGGCCAGTTGCGCCAGCGTGCATTGTGCGCCGCCGAACACGTCGAACAAGCCTTTCTGCGGCGTAATCAGCGTTTTCTGCCCCGGCAGCACCAGCGGCTCGGCCGTAGCATTAATGAGTACCACCACCGCCGAGCCATTCTTCTCGCGGACGAACCCATACAAGCCGGCCGGCCCCGCGAGGCGCTGGAAGCGGCTTTCGGAGTCGCCGTTGCGCAGGGCCGGGTGGCGCTTTTTGAGCTGCAAGAGCCGGGTATAAAAATCCTGGAGGGGGTAGGCGCCCCAGTCGATAGTATCGCGGTCAAAGAAAGCCAGGCGCTTAGCCAGCCCCGCTTCCTGGCCACTATACAGCATCGGCATCCCCGGCAGCAGCGCCGTGAGCACGGCGAAGGGCAGCGCCAGCGGGCCGAGGCGCTCATACTCGGTGCCGTCCCAGCTGTTCACGTCGTGGTTGCTGGTAAAGTGCATCAGGTACACCGAGGGCGGGTATTTGGCGCGCTCGGCGGCCAGGTAGGTATCAATGTCGGCCAGTGCGGCCTTGCCTTCGGCAATCTGGTCGAGCAGGTAGTGCAGGCGCAGGCCGAAGGTCATGTCAAACGCCCGCTCCAGCAGCTCAGTATCAGCGTTGAATTCCTCCCAGGTGAGGCCGCCCGAGGGATATAATTCGTCCCACTCGGCCAGCATAAACACGGGCTTGAGGGCCACCAGCGCCGGCCGCGCCTCGTCCCAGAAGTTGGTGGGCACCAGGCCGGCCACGTCGCAGCGGTAGCCGTCGATGTTGGCCTCGCGCACCCAGTAGCGCAGGGCTTCGACCATGTAGGCGCGCATATCGTGGTTGGTGTAGTCGAGGGATACCACGTCGGTCCAGTCGGCCACGGGCGGCACCAACTGGCCCTGGGCGTCGTGCTGATACCAGTCGGGATGCTCATTGATGAGGGCGTTGTCGCGGCTGGTGTGGTTGGCCACCCAATCAAGTATCACCTTAAGGCCCAGGTCGTGAGCCGTTTGCACGAGGTGCCGTAAGTCTGCCAGCGTACCAAATTCCGGGTTCACCCCGAAGTAGTCGCGCACCGCGTAGGGCGAGCCCAGCGAGCCCTTGCGGCCCACCTCCCCAATCGGGTGAATGGGCATCAGCCACACGATAACGACGCCCATCCTGGCGAGCCGGGGCAGGTGCGCCTCAAAGGCCCGAAACGTGCCTTCGGGCGTGTAGTTGCGAACGTTGACTTCGTAGATAGTGGCATTGGCGGCCCACTCGGGGTGGCGCACCACAAAGCGGGGGGCAAGCGGATGGTCAGTCATAGTAGCGCGAACTTGGTGGTTCGCGTCCGGTAGCCAGCCAGTAGGGCGGCGCGGGGACGCGAACTACCAAGTTCGCGCTACGGCGCTTAGCGGGTCGTGAGCACGCGCCAGCCGTGGGCCGGCACGGCGAGGGTAGGGCCTTCGAGCGGCGAGCCCACGTCGGCGAAGGCATCGGTCACCAAGTCAGTTGGGCGGGGTAGCGTCTGCGGCCGCGCGCCCAGGTTGACGACCGTCCACACCCGCGCCTGGTCGTCGCCGCTGGCCCGCTCGAAGGCAAAGCACTCGGCCGGCGCGGGCAGGATGGTGAATTTGGCGCAGGCATCGCCGTTGCGCAGGGCCGCGCTGCGCTGCTTGAGGTGCAGCAGGGCGGCGTAAAAAGCGTTCAGCGGGTAGCCATTCCACTGAATGGTATCCTTGTCAAAAAAGCGCAGATTTTTGGTCGAAGCCGCCTCCTGGCCGCTGTACACCAGCGGAATACCAGGCAGCAACGTCGTGAGCACGGCGAAGGCTTGCGCATTGGCCCCCAGGCGAATACCTTCGGGATTGTCCCAGCTATTCACGTCGTGCGAGCTGGTGAAATTCATCAGGTACACGCCGGCCGGGTACCTCCGGCGCTCGGCGGCAAAGTAGGGGGGTAGGGCCGCTACCGGCCGCTTGCCCTGCGCGATGTTATCAATCAGGTAGTGCAGCTTGAGCGCGTAGGTGGCGTCGAAGGCCTTTTCGAGCAGGTGCGTGTTTGGGGTAAATTCGCCTTTTTTGAGGAAGGGTGGGTCGTGCGATTCGTCCCACTCGGCCAGCATAAAGACGGGCTTGATTTTCGCCAGCTCGGCCCGCATGGCGTTCCAGAAATCGGTGGGCACCAGCCCCGCCACGTCGCAGCGGAAGCCGTCGAAACCCGCGTCCTTCACCCAGTAAGCCATGCTCTGGGTCATGTACTGGCGCAGGCCGGGCTGGGCGTAGTCGAGGTCAATCACGTCCTGCCAGTCGGCCACGGGCGGCACGAAATGGCCCCGCGCATCGTGGGTAAACCAGTCGGGGTGCTGCTTGCTCAACTCGCTGTCCCAGCTGGTGTGGTTGGCCACCCAGTCGAGGATGACGTGCATTTTCAGGCGGTGCGCCTCTTCTATAAGGTGCTGCAAATCAGCCAGCGAGCCAAACTCGGGGTTCACCGTGCGATAGTCGCGCAGCGAATACTGGCTGCCGAGCGTGCCCTTGCGCTTCGCCTGCCCGATGGGCTGCACCGGCATCAGCCACAGAATCCCTACCCCCATTTTTTGCAGGCGCGGCAGGTGCTTCTCAAAAGCCCGAAACGTGCCCTCGGGCGTGTACTGGCGCACATTCACCTGGTAAAGGCTGGCATTGGTGGCCCAGGCCGGGTGCTGAACGGTGAACGGCACGGGCGGCCGGCACGCGGCCGGAATAGCCACGTCGGGTTGGGTAGCCGGGTCGGTGGGGGCACAGGCGGCCACCAGCAGCGAGCCGGCCAGGAGCAGGGCAGCGCGACAAATCATGCCGCAACTTACGGCGGGCCCGGCGCTGAGGCCAGCCCGGCGCGTGGGCTCAATGAGCTGGAAAGACGCTTTTTTGATAAAGCCAAAATGTTGTACTAATTTTTATTAACAATCGCGTCTGCCAGGGGTTCGTATCCTACATTCTCACTTCACATTTTTCTTTTTCCATCATGGCAGCTTCCACAAGTCAACTCGACGCCACCATCAATGCCCTGCAAGGCGGTCTTTCTAATGCCGCTGGCGCGGCCGGCCCCAACATCACGGGCTGGATTCAAACCCTGCAAGGCAACCCGCAGCTCTCGGGCATCAGTTCGGAGCTGGAAAAGCTGAACGACGCTATTTCGAGCGGCGACAGCAGCACCATTGCCAGCAGCCTAAGCACGCTGGGCCAGCACACGACAAAAATCGCGTCGTCGGCTACCCCCGACTCGCAGGACAAGCTCATGCAGCTTGGCCAGGCCCTTAGCTCGGCTGCCAGCCAGCTGAAAGGCTAGGCCCAACGGCACTAATGCGTTACGAAAGGCGGCCGCTACCCAGCGGTCGCCTTTTTCGTTTAAGCATAGCCGCGAAGGCGCGCTGGCCATTGGCCGGGCCGGCTACTCCGGCCGGCCGTTTTACGTATGCGGCGGCGTACGTTCCCGCTTGCTGCCTATGCCCGGTGCTTCCTTTCCTCGTCGCTTGTGGCTACCGGCCGGGCTGGCTTGGGGCGCATTTGGCAGTGTGGCGGGGCTGGTGGCTCGCTATGGCCAGGCCCCGTTCGACGCGCCCATGCTACTGGGGCTGCACCGCCACGCCACGCCAGCGCTCGACCAACTGGCCGTTTTTTTCACCATCGTGGGCAATACCGGGCCCATGCTTGCGGCCGGCGTGCTCGCTACGGCCGCGCTGGCGCGGGCCGGGCGCCGCCGGGCGGCGTGGCTGTTTGCGGCGGGGGTAGGGGGCTCAATGCTGCTCACGCAGGTAATCAAGTATCTGGTGGCCCGGCCCCGGCCGGCGCTGTGGCTCAGCATCCGGCCCGAGCACACGCTTAGCTTTCCCAGTGGCCACGCTATGGATACGGCGGCGCTGGCCACGGCGCTGTTTTTTGTGGTGCCGCGCCGCTGGCGCGGGTGGTGGGGGCTGGCGCCGCTGTTTGCGCTGGCCGTGGGCGGGGCGCGCCTGTACCTGGGCGTGCACTACCCCTCCGACGTGCTGGCCGGCTGGAGCAGCGCCGTGGGCTGGGTGCTGCTGGTGCAGCTGGTAGCGGCCCGCCGGCCCCGGTAGAGCGCCCTAGCCTAGCCGGGGGTTAGGGGCCTCGTACCAGGCGCAGGCAGTGCCGTTTTCTTCAAACAGATTGCCCGGCCGGAGCCCAATCTTCTCCAGAATGCGGCGCGAGCCCGCGTTACGCACGTCGGCGTAGGCGCAGATGCGGGGTAGCGCCAGGGTATCAAACCCGCAATTCAGCCAGGCCTGGGCGGCCTCGTAGCCGTAGCCCTGGCCCCAGTAGCGCGGAATAAAGCGATAGCCCAACTCGTAAAAATCGTGCTGGCCATTCACGGGTCCGGCCACCAGCTTCAGGCCGGCCCAGCCCATAAACTCGCCGGTGGCGCGCAGCAGCACCGCCCAGCGCCCGATGCCGGCGGCCGCGTACTGCGCCTGCACGTAGCGAATAGTAGCCGCGCTATCGGCCAGGCTGGCGGCACCCGCGCCGCCAATACCGCTCAGGTAGCGGTGCACGGCCGGGTCGCTATCCAGGGCAAACATACCGGGCGCGTCGCTGGCCCGCAGGGGGCGCAGGAGCAGGCGGGCGCTTTCAATTGGCAGCAGAATAGGTAGCATTGAGTTAGAGCGGCACGCCAAACTTCTTCCCTACCCCCTCCAAATCCCGCACCACGGCATCGAGCAGCGGAATGCCCGCCAGCAGCCGCTGGGCGGCCATCGCGCGCTCGGGGTCGCCGGGAATAAGCACCTGCTTGCCCGCCACGGCTTTGGCCTGGCGAAAGGTGGTTATCCACTGGTCCATGTGCTGCTTAAATTCATCAGCGGGCCGGAAGGCATCCACGCGCATGGCGCCAAAGAAGTGGCCCAGCCCCTGGCCCACCGGGTCGGCCGGTGGCTGCAAAAAGGCCACGAACGGCGGCACCCACGGCCCATAATTCGCCCCGCTCAGCACGGCCGAGAAAATATCGACCACCGCGCCCAGGCCGTAGCCCTTGTGCGAGCCGGTGGCCCCGCCCAGCGGCTGCAAGGCCCCGCCGTTTTGCACGGCGTTGGCGTCGGTGCTGGGGTGGCCGGCGGCGTCCTGGGCCCAGCCTTCGGGGATGGGCAAATGCTTGCGCTGCGCGATTTCGAGCTTGCCGTTGGCGGCCGTGGTGGTGGCCATGTCGAGCACGAAATCGGGCTGCTCGCCGGCCGGCACGGCCACGGCTATCGGGTTGGTGCCCAAGAGTCTATCGAGCGAATAGGTAGGTGCCACCAGCGGCGAGGCGTTAGTCATGGCGATGCCAATCATATCCTGGGCCAGCGGCAGCATGGCGTGGTAACCCGCAATGCCGAAGTGGTTGGAATTCTTCACCGACACCCAGCCGGTACCCACTTGCGCGGCCTTCTGCATGGCCACGCGCATCGCTTTGGGACCCACCACCAGGCCCAGGCCGCCGTCGCCATCGACCACGGCGGTGCTGGGTGTTTCGTAGGTGACGCCCACGCGCGGCCGGGCGTTGATGCGGCCGGCTTCCCAGAGGCGCACGTAGCCGCTCAGCCGCGCCACGCCGTGCGAGTCTACCCCCCGCAAGTCGGCCGAAAGCAGGGTTTCGGTGGCCAGGCGGGCATCGTCGGGCGGGCAGCCGAGGGCCAGGAAAACCTGCTCGGCGAAGGTGAACAGCTGTTGGTAGGGGATGGTCATGGCAAAGCGAGCGTAGCAAGAAGCGTTTCGCGCCACAAACCTACGGCCGTTGGCCAGTAGCGCGCAGCTTCCGCTTCGTGCGCGAGCAGGTGGCACCGCGCCGGCTGGTAAGCAACCTGCGTTACTTAACTAACGCCAACTGCTCGCTGCGCTCGCGCACGAAGCGGAAGCTTCGCGCTACTAGCCGCCAGCTGGCTGGTGAAAATAATTATGCTGATTTACAGCGTTTTACAAATAATCAACGTAAAATTTAGTCATAGACTAAATTTTACGTTGAAAATGTTCGTACTTCGCCTCAGCAACTCAGTTAATACCGTTATGCAACCGCCATTCCCCGAACTCACCCGCGCCGAGGAGCAGCTGATGCAGCTGCTGTGGCAGCGCGGCCCCAGCTACGTTAAGGACCTGCGCGAGGCCCTACCGGCACCGCTACCGGCGCTTACCACGGTATCCACCATCGTGCGCATTCTGGAGCAGAAGGGCTTCGTGGGCTACGAGCCGGTGGGGCGCGGCTACCGCTACCACGCCCTGGTGGCGCAGGACGACTACCGGCGCTTTTCGCTGCGCAAGCTGCTGCGCGGCTACTTCGGCGGCTCGTTTGGCCAGCTGGTTTCCTTCTTCGCCCAGGATGAAAACCTTGATGCCGCCCAGCTCGACGCGCTGCTGCGCCAGGCCCAGCTCGACGAGTCTACCCCGGAAAGTGATTCGCCAGCCGCGTAAAAAGAACTGTAAACCAGCTGCTTGCTATCATGCGCCCGCTTTTCCTTCTTCTCAGCGCCCTGCTTACGGCCTGCACCAGCGCCCGGCCGGCCGGGCGCCTCGACCGCCAGGGCCAGCGCCAGGGCCGCTACCGCACCTACTACGACGACGCCCGCACGACGCTATTTACCCAGGGCCGCTACCGGCACGGTCGCCCGGTGGGCCGCTGGCGCTACTACGCCCAGGCCGGCGAGCTCCAGCGCCAGGAGCGCTACCGCCGACACGGCTTCAGCGACATTGCCTACTACTACCCCAGCGGCCGGGTGGCCCGCCGCGGCCAGGCACGCACCGTGGACGAGCCCAGGGGGGCGCACTTCTACTGGCTGGGCGAGTGGCAGTTCTACTCACCAGCCGGGGCCCTCGACAGCGTGCAGGTGTATGACGTGGGCAAGCGCTCGACCACCAAATACCTGACTGATAAGCGAAAAGTAGCCGATAAGTAGCGAAGAGGCAACTATAGGCCCGACCAATAAACTAACCTGAAAAACAAACGTAGATGAACGCTTCCTCTCTCCTGACCTGGCTGGGCGGCACGCTGCTGCCGCTGGGCGCGCTGTGGCTGGTGTACCGGCTGGCGCTGCGCCGCGAGCGCTGCTTTGGCTACAACCGGGCGCTGCTGCTGCTGGCCCCGCTGGCGGCGGCGGTGCTGCCGCTGCTGCCATTTCCGGCCCTGCCCGCCTGGCTGATGGGCAGCGGCGCGCCCGGCGCGGCCCTATCCCCCGTGCTCCTGCCGACGCTGGTGGCGGCGGTGCCGGTTGCCGCCGCGGGTCCCGACTGGAGCTGGCTGGCGTGGGGCTACGCGGCGGGGGTAGGGCTGCTGCTGGGCCGACTGGCCTACCAGGGCTGGCGCTTGCACCGCGCTACCCGCCGGCTGCCGCGCGAGGTCCGGCCCGGCTACGCGCTGGCCTACACCGGCGGGCGGCTGCCCACCAGCTCCTTCGGCCGCACCATCTTCTGGGATGAAACGGCCGACCTCGCGCCCGCCGAGGCTACCTCGGTGCTGGCCCACGAGCTGGCCCACGTGCGCCAGGGCCACAGCGCCGACGTAGTGTGGCTCGAAATCTGGCGGGCCGTGCTCTGGCCCAATCCCTTTGCCCACCTGCTGCTGCCGGCCCTGCGCCTCACCCACGAGCTGCTGGCCGACCAGGCCGCGACCCACGCGCCTACCCCCCCTGCCCCGGCCGAAGCCGCCGCGCCCTACCCCGCTTTGCTGGCCCGGCTGGCCGTGCGCGGGGTGGTCGGCAGCGGCTATACTGCTTTGCTCCAGCCGTTTATTTTTTCTTTCACCCTAACCCGAATTGCCATGTTGCAAAATCAACATCCCGTGCGCCGCTGGAAGCAGTGGCTTATCCTGCCCGTGCTGGGCGGGTTGTTTTTGGCCGCTTGCCAGTCGTCTGGCGACCAGCCGATGCCGCCGAATGCCGCCAATCAGGTATCTGCCAACGTGACGGAAGCAATAGCGCCACCACCGCCACCGCCGCCCAAGCTCACTACACTGCCGCAATCAGTTCTTGATGAAGCCGCCGCTGATAAAGTTTATACCTACGTCGAGCAAATGCCGCATCTGCCCGCCGCTGATGGCATGGGTCCCATCGTGAAGCAGATTCAGGACAACTTCGTGCATCCCACCGGGCCGCTTCAGGAGGGCCGCGTATTCGCCAGTTTCACCGTGAAGCCCGATGGCAGTGTGAGCGATACCAAAATCGTGAAGAGCCTCGCCCCGGCTTATGATGAAGCCGTGCTGGCCGCCATCCAGAAGCTGCCGCGCTTCGTGCCGGGGATGCAGAGCGGCAAGGCCGTGGCCGTGAGCTTCACGGTGCCGATTACCTTCAAAGAAAAACCGTAAGCTATTGCTGTGGCACAGTAGCGCGAACTTTGTAGTTCGCGCTACTGTGCCACAGCAACGATTATCGTTCCAGGACGCGAACTACAAAGTTCGCGCTACTGCCCGCCCTGCTTCTCAATGCAAGGCGGGCTTTTTAGCTACTGTTGCTGCTGCTGCTGCTGCTCCCAGTCCAGGTACTTGCGGTAGGAGTTGACGGGCCTGGCGGGGGTAGGGGCCTGCTGCACGTAGGTGGGCTGGTCGGGCAGCTCATTGCCCGGAATCGGCTGGCCGTTTTCGATGTGCACCGACACTTCCAGGGTGTGCGCGCCGGTGCCTTTGTAGGTGCCTTTCACGGGCGTGCAGTCGGCAAAATCGCGGCCGATGGCCATGCGCACGTGCCCGTCGTTCACGATGCAGTTATTCGTGGGGTCGAGTCCCAGCCAGCCGTAGAACGGGATGTAGACCTCGACCCAGGCGTGGGTGGCGCCGGCCCCGCGCACGCCCTCCTCGCGGGGGCACACGTAGCCGCTCACGTAGCGGGCGGGCAGGCCGTTGAGGCGCAGCAGGTGCAGTAGCAGGTGCGCGAAGTCCTGGCACACGCCGGCCCGCAGCCGCCAGATGTCCTCCACCGGCGTTTCTACGCTCGTCACGCCCTGCTGGTACTGCATGGTATCGTGCACGTACTCCGATAGTTCGAGCGCCTGTTTCAGCGGCTTGGCCCCGTACGTGACGATGCCGCCCAGCGCCTCGCGCAACTCGGCCGCAATCTCGCAGTGCGGCGCACGCAAAAAATCCATAAAATCTACGTCGGTGCGCAGGCTGGCCAGGTGTTGCCACTGCGCCTCGGCGGCTGCCTCGTCCATCGGAAACTGGATGGCGTGGGTTTCTACCTCGGCCAGCGAGTCAATAACCAACTCGGTGTGCGGCTGAATAATCGAAAATACGCCCACCTGATTGCCAAAGTAATCAGTAAACAAAGCCACTTCCGGGTGCTGCGTAATGGTCACGGCGTGGCTGCGCACGGTCAGCCGCTCGTTGGGCAGCGGGTATATCATCAGCTGGTTGGCGCAGTCGATAACCGGCGCGGCGTACACGTAGCGGGTGCGGTGCTGAATTTTATAGGACGACATTTTCAATTATCAGGTATCAATTATCAGTCATCAAGTATCAGGTATCAATTAGAGCCATCTGTTAGCAAAGGGGTATTTTGTCTGATAATTGATGACTGATAATTGAAAAGCGTTAGCTAAAATAAGAGGTGCTGAGGGCTGCCGTGATAGCCAGCAGTTCGCTGCGCACCTGGGTGAGAAAATCTTCCAGGCCATTCGTTTGGTGGGCGCGCAACGTGCTGTAGGCCACCGTGGTGCGGGCCTTGCCAATGAGGAAGCGCAGCTGCTCGTAGCTTTCGGGCCGGCTCTTGTCCTGAAGGCGCTCGCAGTAGGTTTGCAGCTGGCCCAGGCTGTAGAGCAGCGAATGCGGGAAATTGAGGCTGTACAGCACCAATTCCAGTACGTTACCGGCCTCAAAGTCACCCTGGTAGGTCTTCACGTACAGCTCGTAGCCCAGCAGGCTATACAGCAGGTAGCGCAGCTCGTGGTTGCTGGCACCCGCCTCGGCCTCAAACAGGTGCTGGTTGAGGCGCAGCAAATCCACCGTTTGCAGGGCGCGCTCCAGAAACTTACCCAGCCGCAGAAAGATATAACCTTCATCGCGCGGCATGGTATTCTCCACCGTGCCCACGTACAATATGCTCTGCATCAAAAGGCTGTCCATGCCCGATACGGGGTCTTCGCCCAGCGTTTGGTGAGCCAGCGCGTCGTGCCGGATGAGGTGGTAGTAGTCGTTCAGGCTCTGCCACACCTCCTTGGTGATGTGGTCCTGCACGGCGCGGGCGTTTTCGCGGCCCTGCACGATGTTGCGGTACACCGAGGCCGCGTTGTCGCGGTCGAACAGCAGGTGGTAGAGCACCTGCGGCGTGTGCGGCGCGCGCTTGGCTACCTCCTTCTCGCTGAGGTCGCCGTAGGTGTAGAGCAGCGGCTGCCAGCCCCAGTAATTGGGCTCATCCTGCGAGGCAATGTATTGAATACGAATGACCTGCAACATGGTCTGGGTGCGCTCCATGTAGCGGGCCAGCCAGTAGATAGTATCAGCAACGCGAGAAAGCATTTTTCAATTATCAGTTATCAATCATCAATTATCATTTTTTTCTTCCGAGGGAATTTCTTCGGAAGAATTTGAAGATGAAGCGGATGACTTCAGGTTGCGCGTAGTGCGTAAAATGGAGTAGAGCAATTTTCCCAACTCATCAGCATCGGTAAAAAGGCTGTCAAAGGCAGGCGTAGTGATATAAAAAGTATCATGCAAGAGATTAAGCCAATACTTTGTCTCCAGGCACTCTTTGTAGGCAATCGAGATTTTAGCGGAGAAATCGGCTTCTGAAATAGCCCCGTTAGCCTCGGTAACGTTTGCCCCAATGCTAGTGCCACACCGCAACAACTGCTTTGAAAGAACATATTCGCGCTGTTCCTGCGAAATATACTAATAAGATTTTACTACGCGTACTGCAAAGGCATATGCCTTGGTATAAAGTATATTGTTTCGGCTCCCAAGCATGTAAGGATTGATAACTGATGACTGATAATTGACTACCCCCCCAGCACCCACGTATCCTTGCTACCCCCGCCCTGCGACGAGTTCACGATGAGCGAGCCTTCGCGCAGCGCTACCCGCGTGAGGCCGCCGGGCACGATATCGATGCCAGCGGGGCCGCACAGCGCGAAGGGCCGCAGGTCGATGCGGCGGGGCTGCAATTTCCCGTCGATATAGCACGGGGTAGAAGAAAGGCTGATGATGGGCTGCGCGATAAAGCTGCGCGGGTCGGCCGTGATGGCTTCGCGGAAATCGCTCATTTCCTGGTCGGTAGCCGCGCTGCCGATGAGCATCCCGTAGCCGCCGCTCTCATTGGTGCGCTTAATGACCATCTTCTCCATCTGGCCAAACACCAGCTCGCGGTGCTCAGAATTGCCGAGCTGGTAGGTGGGCACGTTCTTCAGAATCGGCTCTTCGTTGAGGTAGTAGCGAATCATGTCGGGCACGTAGCAGTACACGGCTTTGTCGTCGGCCACGCCGTTGCCCATCGCGTTGGCGATGGCCACGTTGCCCTTGCGGTAGGCCCAGTACAGGCCCGGCACGCCAAGCGCGCTGTCGGGCCGGAAAGCCAGCGGGTCCAGGAACTCATCATCGACGCGCCGGTAAATGACGTCCACCTTTTGCAGCCCGCGCGTAGTTTTCATGTACACGAAGTGGTTGTGTACCAGTAAGTCGCGGCCTTCTACCAGCTCGATGCCCATGAGCCGGGCCAGCGTGCTGTGCTCAAAATAGGCCGAGTTGTAGATGCCCGGCGAGAGCAGCACCACCGTGGGGTCGGTGGTTTGGCGGTCGGCCAGGGCCAGCAGGTTGCGGTAGAGCAAGCCGGGGTAGTCCTTCACCGGCAGCACGTTGCTCTTGGGCAGCAGGTCGGGGAAGATGCGGTAGGTAATGCTCCGATTCTCCAGCATATACGACACGCCGGAGGGCGTGCGCAGGTTGTCTTCGAGCACGTAAAACTCGCCGTCGTGGTCCCGAATCAGGTCCACGCCCGCGATGTGCGTGTACACGTCGTGGGGCACGTCCACGTGCATCATCTCGCGCAAAAACTGCGGGCACGAGTACACCAGCGCCGCCGGCACCACGCCATCCTTGAGGATAAACTGCTGGTGGTAAATGTCTTTGAGGAAAATATTGAGCGCCTTCAGCCGCTGCTTAATGCCCGCCTCGATGCGCAGCCACTCGGTATTGGAAATGATGCGCGGAATAATATCGAACGGAAAAATCTTCTCAATGCCCTCGCCGCTGCTGTACACGGTGAAGGTAATGCCCTGGCTCATAAAGAGTTTCTTGGCCAGCTCGTCCTTGCGGGTCATCTCGGCCCCGGCCAGGTTTTCGATGGCCGTCACGAAGTGCTGGTACTCGGCCCGCACACCTTCGGCCCGAAACATCTCATCCCACACCTGGGGCTGGTTTTGGTAAGAAGTAAGCAGCAGATTAGGCATAAGCAGAGCGCTGATAAAAAAGGGGGGTAGGGCTCAAAAAATGAGGTATCGGGTAGATACCGGGGCTAAATAAACGACCAAAAAAATCAACTTACCTACATTTTTTATAAATTATGGTGTGCGCAAACAGGCCTTTTTCCAAAAACAATCTTTCTCCAAAAGCCTGTCGGCGGCCAACCCGCCAGTGGGGCGGGCCGTTCAGCCAAGCTGATTAAACCCCTACCCCCCGTGAAGCTTTTTACCTGCACGCACTGCGGCCAAGTGCTGTATTTTGAGAATAGTCGCTGCGAAAAATGCCAGTTTCCGCTGGGCTTTGAGGCCACCAAGCGGCAGCTGCTACCCCTGGTGGCAGTGCCCGATGGCCGCACCTTTCGCCTCTATGGTGAGCCCGAGTCGGGGGCTTATACCTACTGTGCCAACTACGAGCAGGGCGTGTGCAACTGGCTGGTGCCCAGCGATAGCCCGACCCCTTTCTGCCCGGCCTGCGCCCTCAACCGTACCATCCCCGACCTGGGCCACCCCGGCTACCTGGGCCGCTGGCGCAGCCTGGAGGCGGCCAAGCACCGCCTGGTGTACAGCCTGCTGTGCCTGCACCTGCCCGTGGTGAGCAAAAGCATGTATCCCAGGGAGGGCCTGCAATTCGACTTCAAAGCCGACGAGGGCACCAACGACAGCCAGCGCGTGCTGACGGGCCACGACAATGGTCTCATTACCATTAATATAGATGAGGCCGACGACCTGGCCCGCGAGCAAGCCCGGCAGGCCATGAACGAGGTGTACCGCACGGTGCTGGGCCACTTCCGCCACGAGGTGGGCCACTACTACTGGGACCGCCTCATCGACGAGGCCCCGCCGCTGGCCGAGTTTCGTCAACTATTTGGGGATGAGCGCGCCGACTACGGCGAGGCGCTCAGGCGGCACTATGCCCAGGGCCCGCCGCCCGACTGGCCGCAACATTTCATCAGTGCCTACGCCAGCAGCCACCCCTGGGAAGACTGGGCCGAAACCTGGGCGCATTACCTGCACATCCTCGACACGCTGCAAACCGCCCACGCCTTTGGCCTGCGCCTCGGCCCGCTCGATGCCAGCGCGCCCCCCAGCTGGCACGCGGCCATGCAAAATCCCTATCAACTAGCTGATTTCAGCCGGATTATGGCTATGTGGCTGCCGCTCACCTTTGCCCTGAACAGCCTCAACCGCAGCATGGGCCAGCCCGACCCCTACCCCTTCATCATCAGCCCGGCCGTGGCCGAGAAGCTGGCCTTCATCCACCGCGTGGCGGGGGGTAGAGCCGGCGTGGCATCGAGCCAGTAGCGCGAACTTTTCCAGTTCGTCTGCGAGCGCAGCGAGCAGGCAGTACCGGGCGGCGCGAACGACCATGCTCGCTGCGCTCGCGCACGAACTGGAAAGTTCGCGCTACTGGCCTAGTAGCTCGGCCAGCAGGCCTTCTTTTAGCGCGAAGGCCGACGTGGTAACCTGCGTTAAGTCGTAGGTAGTCAGCACGTACTTGACGATAATGCTGGCTACTACCAGCATATCGGCGCGCATCGGGAACATGCCCGGCAGGGCCACGCGGCCTTCGTGGTCGAGGGTGAGGAGCTGCGCGAAAGAATGCTCAAAATCGGCCACTGGTAGCTGGGTGCTCGGCGGCAGGTCGGCCTCGCGGCGCACCTGGCCCACGCTCAGGTCGGCCAGCGTGTCGAAGCTGCCCGAGCTGCCCACCAGCCCGGCTAGGGGCCCCAGCTCAGCCACGGCCGCCGTGAGCGGAGCCAGCTTATCGGCCAGATATTCCAGCTCGGCCTGCAACCGCGCGCGCGGAAAAACGCCGCTGGGGTCGGGGAAAAACTGGTCCAGCAGCCGCTGAGCGCCGATTTCGAAGCTGTGCTTCCAGAAAATCGTGTCTTCGTTAGCAATGATAAACTCGACCGAGCCGCCGCCGATGTCCATCAGCAGGTGCCTGGCCTGGCCCAGTGGCACCGCTTGGCGGATGCCCTTGGCAATGAGCTCCGCCTCGCGCTCGCCGCCGATTACCTCGACCTGGATACCCGTGGTTTCCAGGATGTCGCGCACTAAGTCGGGGCCGTTGCGCGACACGCGCATGGCGCTGGTAGCCGTGGCGCGCACCTCCGTAGCCTGGTGCAGTTCAATCTCTTCCTTGAAGCCGCGCAGCGTTTGCAGGGCGCGGTCGTAGGGTGCGGGTGCAATGCGGCCCTCGCTGATGCCGCCCTCGCCCAGGCGCACGCCTACCTTGGTGCGCAGCAGTACGTGTGGCGGCTGGCCGGGCCGGTCTTCCACGATGAGCAGGTGGAAGGTGTTGGTACCCAAGTCGATAAGGGCCAGGCGGCGGTGCAGTACGGGAGCGTGCATAGAGGAGATTTATAGAAAAACTGTCAGGCTGAATTTGCGAAGCATCAATCACGGGTGAGGCGTTGAGTTATGCTTGTCACGAAGTGCGCTGCGAAAGTAGCGGGAGAAAAGTGCTAAACTTGCGCGATGAAATCGGCGTTGACAAACTCCGAGCGACGCGCCTCGCGGCAGTGGCAAAAGCAGCGGCGCGATGGCGAGGAGGGCTACGTTAAGGTCAGCTTTATACGGCAGGTTTAGCACTTTGCAACGGCTGCACTTTCCTGTTCTTCACGCCCAACCAGCTTCGGGATGGGTATAAGTAGGCCTACCGCTCGGCTGTAAGCGCCAGTATACAGTACGTTTACATCGGTGCGGTCGAGCTGTCTCTACTGGATTTGTCCTACCGGTGAGCAGTACGGTATCAGCCGGGTAGCCCCTTTCTTCGCGCAAAGAAAAGCAGCTTATCAACTCAAGACCGAACTGCTCACTAGTCACTGTTCACCGCACACATGTACCCCGGCAAACGCCTGCTCGACCTGGCCGTGGCCCTACCGCTGGCAGTGCTTACTGCCCCGCTGCTGGGGCTGGCCGCGGCCCTGGCCGCCGCGCAGAATGGTGGCAACTGGCTGTTTCGACAGGCGCGGCCGGGGCTGGGCGGGCGCCTGTTCACGCTCTACAAGCTGCAAACCATGACCAGCACCCGCGACCCCGCCACCGGCCAGCTGCTGCCCGATGCCCAGCGCCTACCCCCCCTGGGGCGCTGGCTACGAGCCACTTCGCTCGATGAGCTGCCCCAGCTCTGGAACATCGTGCGCGGCGACATGAGCCTAGTGGGCCCGCGCCCGCTGCTCCCCCAGTACCTGCCGCTGTACTCGCCGCGGCAGGCGCGCCGCCACCTCGTGCGGCCCGGCCTCACGGGCTGGGCGCAGGTCAATGGCCGCAACGCCATTAGCTGGGAAGAGAAATTTGCTTACGACGGGTGGTACGTCGAGCACGAAAGCTTAGGGCTCGACTTGCTTATCCTGGGGCGGACGTTGGGGCGGGTGCTAAGCCGCCGCGGCATCGCGGCGGCTGGGGCGGCGACGATGCCGCCGTTTCGGGGCAGTGAGGGTGGTACACTCACTGAAAAGCACGTAAATCTGGTCGATGGTCATGGCTCGAACAGGCTAGGGTAGGGTGACTATACCACCAGTTTATCGGCCGCGCGCCGGGCCGGGCCAGCCTGGGCCACGCCCGGTGGCCGCGCCAAAAACTTCCCGGCGCACGGCCCGGCTCCCCAAAAGAAACGACGGTGGTGCGGCGTGCGCGCTTGCGCAGTGGCCGCCGGCTGGCCCGAAGCCCGCCAGTTATTAGTTTGTACATAGCTGGAAAGAAGAGTAGAAATGTGCGGCAAAGGTCTGACACTGAGAGCAACTTACGCAATAGCATAAATAGGCTGGTTTCGGGCCCCGGCCAGTGGGTAACGCTTCCTTACCCTGCCTGCCACAACCCGAAACGATGCCCGCGACAAGCAGCGCAAGCACGGCGACTTCAGTGCGGAACAGCTTTAAAAGCTGGTTTCTTTGCACGGCGGGCCAGCCCCGGCACTTCATCTTTTCTCTTCTTCTGTTATTTAACTGATGTTATGCACTACTTGGGCGCACTGTCTGGAAATGGCCTTTTCTGAAGCAGCGAAAGTGTCTTTGTGAAGCCTAGACGCAATCGGTGCGTAACATCAGTTATTTAACTACCTTTTATGAAAAATTTACTACTTCCGGTGCTGCTGTGGCTCGTGGGTGTGGTGCCTGCGCTGGCGCAGGCGGCCGATGAGCCGCAGGTGCGCGCACTCGCACCTTTCCACGCCATCACGGTAGGTACCGGAATTGAGTTGCTGCTTACGGCCGGCCACCCGCAGCGGGTAGAGGTAAGTGCGGCCACGGCCGATTTTCGCGACCATATCCTGACCACAGTGGCCAGCGGCGTGCTTTCCATTCACTACGAAAACCCCGACGACCGGGGCTACGGCAGTGCCAGGCGCGAGCGTAACAGCAAGCAGCTGCGCGTGGCCGTAACGGCCGACCAGCTCACGGCGCTGACCGCAGGCAGCGGGGCGCAGGTGCGGGCTGCGGGTAATTTCGCGGCCCCCGATTTTCAGCTCGACGTGTCGTCGGGGGCCAACTGCCAGGCCAGCGACCTGGCGGTGGGGGTACTCATCGTGCGCCAGAGCAGCGGCAGCACCGTCACGCTCGGCGGCCGCGCCCCGCGCTTCGACCTGCGCATTGCCAGCGGCTCTGCTTTCAACGGGGAAGGCCTGCAAACCGACCGCGGCCAAATTGAGGCTACCAACGGCAGCACGGTGCGCCTGGCCGTGCGCGAATCGTTGCTGGCCGAGGCGAGCAGCGGCGCCACTATTCGCTATCTCGGCTCGCCGGAAGTGACCAAAGAAGTGAGCGGCGGCGGGAGCGTAGGCAGGTAAGGAGTAATGACGAGTGACTAATGACTAATCCCCAGCGCAAACACCGCCGGGCGCTTGTGCAGCCGCGGCAGCTCGGGCAGCTGCCGCCAGGTGGCCACGGGCAGCGTGCGCAGGTACTCGGTGAGGGCCGTGAGGTCGGCGGCCACGCACAGGCGGGTGGCGGGCTGGAGGTGCGCGAGCAGGTCGGCCAGCAGCTGGTCGTTGCGGTAAGGCGTTTCGATAAACAGCTGGCTCTGGTCGCGCTGGGCGGCCTCTTTCTCCAGGTTTTTGAGGGCGGTGATGCGGGCGGCCTTCTCGATGGGCAGGTAGCCATGAAAGGCAAACCGCTGCCCATTCAGCCCCGAGCCCATGAGCGCCAGCAAGATAGACGACGGCCCCACCAGCGGCCGCACCACCAGCCCCAGCCGGTGCGCCTCCTGCGCCAGCGCCGCGCCGGGGTCGGCAATGCCGGGGCAGCCGGCCTCCGAGAGCACGCCGGCCTCGATATTTAGCTTAACTAAGGGTTCCAGCGCGGCCTTTACCTGCGCGGGCGTGCTGTCTTTGTCAATCAGCTCGAAGCGAATGTCTTCGATAACGCGGTGCGGCGCTACCTCCTTCACGAAGCGGCGGGCGGTGCGCAGGTTTTCGACCAGGAAGTAGGGCAGCCGGCCCACGGCCGCCACCACCTGCGGCGGCAGCACCTGCGGCGCGCTGCCCTCGGCGAGGGGGGTAGGGAGAAGGTAGAGCATTCTGTTAAGGAAGAATTTAGAATGAGGAATGAAGAATTAACCAGTCGATAATTCTTCATTCCTCATTCTAAATTCTTCATTGAAACGAAGTTGCGCACCAATTCAAATACTTCTTCCGGCTTTTCGGCGTGCAGCCAGTGGCCGGCATCGGGCACGGTCACGACCTGCGAGTTGGGAAACAGCGCCGGGATGCCGTGCAGCTTGTCATCGGTCGTGATGTAGTCCGACTTGCCGCCGCGCACGAACAGCGCCGGCCTCAGAAAGGGTTGGGCCGCCGTTATTTCCGCGCCCACGTCGGCCAGGCGGGCCACCAGCCCCGGCAGGTTGAGGCGCCAGGCAAAGGAGTTGTCTTCGCGCCGGTACAGGTTTTTGAGCAAAAACTGCCGCACGCCCACCTGCGGAATGTGGGGTAGCAGCGCCGCCTCGGCCTGCTGGCGGTTCTGGATGGTGCCGAGGTCCACGGCTCGCAGGCCGGCCACGATGTCTGCCTGGTGCTCCATGTTGGAAAAGCGCGGCGCGATGTCCATCACGATGAGTTGGGTCAGGCGCTGGGGGTAGGCCAGGGCCAGCGTCATGGCCACCTTGCCGCCCATGCTGTGGCCCAGCACCGTGAGGCGGGCCGGGTCGAGGGCCAGGTGGTCGAGCAGGTCCACCACGTCTTGCGCCATCAGCGCATAACTGTGCTCAGGCGCGTGAAACGAGCGGCCGTGGTTGCGCAAATCCGCGCTAACGACGCGCAGGCCGGCCTCGTCGGCCCAGCGGCGGCCCAGCGTTTGCCAGTTATCGAGGGTGCCAAACAGGCCGTGCAGAATCACCAGCGGCGGGGCCGCCGCGTTGCCTTGGTCGAGGTAGTGCAACATTTTTTCAGTTATCAGTTAGCAATAGAGTTACTATGAGCTGGTTATCAGAGCATTACAGGTATTAAGTAATTCCAGATTATTGCGCCTATTTTACATTTCCGCTATTTCAGTACGGCTGAGCCTTTTCTGAGCACTTTTTAGCGTCTTATAGTGGCTGTATTATTTCAGCCCAAATGCTTACTCAATTAAGCTTAGGTTGCATATGCCTGATTTTCAAGCGATAGTAACTCTAATGAACAATGAGCAATTAGTAAGGAGGCTATTTAGGAAGTAGAAAAAGTCGTCAGCACGTCATTCCGAGCTTGCCGAGGAATCTCGCTCGCGTCGTGGAACGAGGCCCGAACGACTGCGGGCGAGATTCCTCGGCAAGCTCGGAATGACGTGCTGACGACTTTCTAAACAGCTTCAAGACGAAAGCAACGAATTGTTCACTGCTCACTACCAATTGCTCACTGGATTTTACGTCCACGCCCAAACGCGCCGCCGTTCCCGCACCACCACGCCGAAGTGGCGCAGGTAGCGCACCAGCGGCTGCATGTCGCTCAGCACGAGGCTGGTGAGGAGAATATCGCCCTGCGGCAGGGGTAGGCGCAGGTATTCGTAGCGCCGCCAGAACACGCCCGGCCAGCGGCAGCGGCTCCACTCCACGGGCGCGGGGCCGGGCCAGCCCTGGCGGGCAGGGTCGTAGGCCAGTATATCGGCGAGGGCCACTTGCAGGCGGCCGCCGGTGGGGTCAAAGAGGAGAGTAGTGGTCGCATTGAGGGTGTAGTAGCGCAGGTGCAGCAGCAAGGCCGGGGCGGCCAGCGCCAACACCGCCAGCAGCAGCACCCAGGCCAGGCCGCGCTCTACGGGGGTAGGGGCCAGCAGGCCGGGGCCGGCGGCGGCCAGCGCCGTGCCCACCGTCAGCAGCGGCCACGTGAGCAGCGCCAGCTGCCGGGCCGGGGTAGGGCGGTAATAAGTAGATTTCTTGCCAAAAAATGCCAGCGCCCAGCGCGCCAGCCCCAACAGCACGACCAGGGTAATGGCCGTTTCAAATAAGGAGCGGAGAGCTTGCATCGCCCCAAAACTACGGGCTGGCACCAGACTAACCGCACTATGTGAGTTGTCGGCAAATATGAGCTAGGAGTTGCTCTAAGGAGGCATCGTTCCATCCGAGCCGCTTGCGTTTCTTCTTGAGACTGACCCGCATGGGGTCCAGTTGGA